>JAABUI010000015.1_pt1 | contig 311632 bp, 307 predicted proteins | sample 5559111 | NCBI WGS metagenome assembly JAABUI01 (sample SAMN10711870, study PRJNA513365) | rock metagenome | isolation source: Antarctica rocks | place: Antarctica: Victoria Land, Buttleship Promontory
GCTAACCCTGAATAGGGTTGGCCTCGGAACAACCCTATAGCCTAGCGGCGAGCGGCCGGCGATAGTCATCAACATAGCCACCAACATAGCTACCAACATAGGTGCGTAGCTAGGATCGTAACATCATTGATCTCTATTCTTTTCACATTCAGCAAGCGATCTCAGAAGCTTTCAAATTCATCTCTGTTTACTGATGAAAAAGAATCTATTTGAGATGATTGACAAGAAAAGATTCGTGACAAGCTAGAAATCAACATCGATCATTTCAACAATGACAGAGCTATACTAGTCTACATTCATTCTTGAATCAGCGAAGACGCAGTCAAAGTCACTTTAGTCAGACATCAGCAAGATTCATTGAACTTTTATTCAACAATCAATGATTTACTAAATGAACTTACTCAGCTATACAATGATTCTAACAAAGAGACAAACTTTCGAAAAGAGTATGCTAATCTCTCTCAAGAAAAGAGCAAATTCAGCGATTTCTATTCGATGTTTCAACGTCTGTTCTTCTATCTAGAGTATCACGAAAAGCAATTGATCGTTGATTTACAAGACAAGATAGTCTATTGTCTTCGTGCAGCTTGAAGTAGTCAATTGATTCAATCAGAATCTCTGAATGAAATTCGTGACTATTTGATTCATTTGAACAATGAGCATCAAGTCATGAATGACATCAAAGAAAAGAAATTCATGATCAAGATCAGAAAGCAAGTCATCTTTGCTGAGAAATAAGATTCATTGAATCTCTATAGAAAGATCGAAGTTATCGTCGATCAGTTAAAATCGCGCGACGCGACTTTGACTAGCGTCAAAGAGACAGATCTACAAACTGAAAGCTGTTTTATTTATCATAAGTCAGATCATTTCTTTAGAGAGTGCTCTGATTGAACTTCGAGAATCAATGCATTAGAAAATAATTAGTTTGATTGATTTACATCGAACTCTGAGTCAGATTCTGATTCAAAAAACTAGTTATTTCTTTCAGAATCATTAAAGAAATAGAGATCATATTTTTGTGCAGTCAAATTGAAGTTCTATTGAAAGAAAACTATTTTGAAAAGTCATTTCTGATCAATGCTTCTCTTATCTCTCAGAGCAATTCTTTCAGTCTTCGTTCTTTGATAGACAGTGATTTCGTCGTCTACACGCTGATACATGACAAGCTAGTCAATAAAGTATGTCAGAAACTTGAAATACAATTTATATTACTAGCAAAAAAGAAGTTAATACGAGAATATGATGAAAAGCTAGCTAGAAAGACTATTACTCATAAGATTCTACTCAATTTCACGATCGAAAGTCATAAGAAATTGACTATGTCAATGCTGATAGCTGATATCAAGCATCATGAAGCTATATTGAGCAAACTCTGAATGAACAAAAATGAAATATTATTGAACATGAGACATGATACTATCGTATTCTCTGATCAATTAGATATTTCTATTTCGATTTTTTTGATCTCGTCAAATACGAAGCACTCAAGTTGATCGCGATCAACTCTCATCTCTTCAGCGACTCATAGCAATGCTTCAAAGATTCTCAAGCACTCAGTTTCAATCATTCAGAAAGAGTCATTTTTGATTCAAAACATAGACGTCATCTTTTTTCAAGCACTAGTAAAATGAAAAAAGAAGAATCAGATCAAGATTTTTGCTATGTTCATCAAAGACATCGATAGAAAAATCATCTACAATACTCAATGCAAACTAGATGTCATAAACATCTTTTCAGTCGATGAAATAACTCAGAATCTAGAAAATATTAAAGACAAGCTATCATCGAAGTATCAAGATTTTCTAGATGTCTTTGATCGAGCTCAAGCAGACAAGCTATCATCTCATCATTCATATAATCATAAAATAGAGCTTACTAGTGACGTAACGTCACTTTGCTGTCGAGCATATCAAATGTCTTTCTACAAGCTTCAGAAAGTAAAGAAATATCTGAACAAGAATCTTTTCAAAGAATTTATAACTTCTAGCAAAGCTTCGTATTTCTCATCTGTTCTGTTCATTCTAAAAGCAAATGAAGATCTATGATTCTGCGTTAACTATCGAAAGCTCAATGCTATTATCAAAAGAAATCGCTATTCTTTATCTCTGATAGATGAGATGATTGATAAAATAGTTGATTGCAAGCATCTGACTCGATTGAATATCATTTCAACGTTCAATAAACTATAAATGCATTCTGATAGTGAGAACTATACTATCTTTATTATCGCTTTAGAAGCATACAAATCAAAGATGCTACTTTTTGAACTTATCAATGATTCAATCTCGTTTCAGCAGTATATGAATAATGTTCTATGAGACTTTCTAAATGACTTTTGTCAAGTCTATCTAGACGACATTCTGATCTACAGCAAAACTCAACGAGAACATAAACAACATGTCAAAATGATATTGAATCGCTTACGAGAAGTGAGTCTACAGATGAATATTTGAAAGTGCAAATTCAATGTAGAAGAGATCGTCTTCTTAAAAGTCATAGTATTCAAACAGAGTCTTCGTATAAATTCTGTCAAGATGAAAATCATAGTCAACTGAACTACATCGATCAATCTAAAAGAAGTTCAGAGCTTCGTGAGATTTGTTAACTTCTATCGCTGTTTCATTAAGAACTTCTTGAAGCTAGTCAAATCATTCACTCAGCTGACTAGAAAAGACACATCTTTTGTTTGAAATGAAGTCTGTGTTCAAGCTTTTGATGATCTAAAGAAACAAGTCAGCTCAATTTCAGTTCTACGACATTTTGATTCAAAACGACAGATTATTCTAGAAATCAATGCATCTGACTACGTTAAAGATGAAATTCTATCACAGTACGATGATGAGAAAGTTCTTCACTCAATAAGTTTCTACAGCAAAAGCATGATTCTCGCTGAATGCAATTATCACATCTATGACAAGAAACTGCTGATCATTATTTGATGTTTTAAACATTGAAGACTTGAGCTTGAATGCATTGAGTTGCTCATTCAGATGTTCATTGATCATCAGACTTTAAAGACTTTCATGAAAAATAAACAGTTAACTTGACGTCAAGTCAATTATTTAAACATTCTATTCAAGTTTAACTTTCAGATCATTTTTCGATCAGGCAAAATGAACACTAAAGTCAATGCTTTAATCAGAATGTTTCTGATCGACATCTCTGAATCAACTCAGCGTACTGAAAATCGTTATCAGATCATTCTGACACTCGATAGAGTAGATATTCTAGCTATCGAATCTGAAGTTGATCTTTATCAGCAAGTAAAAAATGTCAACAGAATGAATGAGCTTTGCAATAAGTATAAACAAGCTATAAGCGAAAACAAGCTCAAGCTACATAGCACTGAATTGAAGCACTGCGAGATCGTTGATGACATTCTGTTCAGAAAAGATCTACTGTGAGTTTCTGAGAATATGCATACAAAATTACTAAAGAAAATTCATGATCAGTCTTTCATCTCTCACTCTGACAATCGAAGAACTATTGATCTAGTTCAACGTTTCTACTATTGATCAGATCATTGAGCAACGATTAAATGTTACATTTGAAACTGTCATGTCTGTCAACAAAGCAAGACATCTAGAAATAGCATCAATGAACTTCTTCATTCTCTCTCGATTTCACAGAAACGCTGAAAGAATATAGTTATGAACTTCATCACTGAGCTATCTCTATCAGAAGATTATAATGTCATTTGCACAATCATATGTTGACTCATCAAGAAACGTCACTATGTTTTCTGTCATTGAGAAGACGCTGACATCTCAGTCGAAGAAACGATTTGAATCATGCTATGAAACGTCTATCGACTTCATGATCTATCTAGTTCTATTGTTTTAAACAGAGACTCTCAGTTCATATCAATCATGTGACAAAGTCTTTGCAAGTGACTTAAGATCACAGCTAGTTTATCAACAGCTTATCATTATGAGATCGATGATCAATTGAAATGAGCTAATCAAGACGTTGAACAAGAACTAAGAATTTACTGCAATTACATGCAGAACAACTGAGCAAAATGACTATCAATGATAGAATTCAGCAAGAATTTCAATATCTTCTCGATCATCTCAATGACTTCGTTCTACTTTAATAAGAGTTTTCACTCACGAATGAGTTTCAATTCAAATACGACTGACTATGAAACTACTCATGAACGTCTTGAAGCTAGAAAAGCAAATGATATTATCATTTGAATGAAAGAGTTTCTTATCTTCAATCATCAGCAATTGAAAAAGATGAAGCAGATCATCAAAGCTCAGATCAATAAACATAGACGAAATGTCATCTATGAAGTAAATGACTGAATTTGATTATTTTCTAGAAACATAAAGACAACTAGATCATGTAAGAATTTGAAAGACAAACAGTTAAAACTTTATTAAATCACTGTCAAAGTTGAAATCTTCTATCATCTTCGTTTATTGATAAGCATGAAGCAGCTGCATTCGATGTTCAGTTCGAAGCTATTACGTTTTTATCTCGACGATTTCTTATCAGAACAACATTCAGAATCATTTAAATTTCTCACTATCAAAGATGATGAGTACTGAAAGATAGATGACATTCTGAACTCTAGATGATATCAAGATCGAATATAATACAAGATCAAATGAACGAGACTAAATTGAGACGACGAATGATACTATGTCAATAAAGAAGAATTCAAGAGCTCAAAAGAAGTTCTAGTTGAATTTCATAAGCTTTATTCAGACAAGTCACACTAAATTGAAAAATAGTGAAAATTTTTGCGTTTCATTTGTTCTATTCATGCAAACATGAATTTTCAAAGAGAAAGATAATGTTATGAATGTGTCAGAATTGATTAAAACTAGTTAAGATTTAATTGAGATCTGATTTAAATTTGACTCAAATTTGACTCAAATATGACTCAGCATCTTTTTTCTTCTTTAGCATCTTCTAATCAACTTTTATTGTCTTTTAGACAAACACACTTCTTTGTGTTACGAGTAGTTAACAGATGTCTATGACAAACACATTTCTTTGTGTTGCAAACATCTTTCTTGTATTTTAACATGTTTTCTTTGAGACTAGCGTCGATCTGAGTAACTACTATATAGAGTGTATTCTTCTTGTCTTTTGTATCTTCTTTCTTCTGTATTCTTAAAGTCTTAGTTATAATTATTCTTTATAGATCAAACATTCTAGTCACGCACGCACTTTGATTAGTTTCTAGACATGATCTCAACAAGTTAAATCTTTCAACATTCATGAAGATTCATTCAATCTTTCATGTCATTCTTTTGAATTATATCACAAGTGACTTTCTTTCAAATCAACATCAAAAATCTTAAAAATTCATTATTATCAAGAATGATGAAAGATTCTGATATGTAAACAGCATACTAAACTTCAAGCGTGATAGATGTTATAATTCATCTCTGCTCAAGTATTACATTGATTGAAAAGATCACTTTTCTACTTGAGAGTCTTTTCATCTTCTAAATAATTATGAGCAAGCGCTTAATGAATATCATCTCGTCAATTCTGTCGTCGAAGAATCATATGTATTGTCATGTGTGATATCTCAATGTTAATATCAAGAACTTTAAATTCAATCTTCATCATCTCAATTCAGCTCAGATTTGACTCAGATCTTGTCTAAATTTGATTTAAACATTTTGTTTAAATTTGATTCAGATGTGATTCAAATGTATTTTAGTTTCATCTGTGCATCATCACATTAAACTGCATTTCATTTTTCTCTTGTTTAAATCTGACTCAGATCTTATCTAAATTTAATTCAAACATTTTGTTTAAATCTGATTCAAATGTGATTCAGATGTGTTTCAATTTCACTCATGCATCATCATGTTAAAATGCATTTCATCTTGTCTCATTCTTCAAACATCTTGCTCAAATTTGACTCAAATGTAACTCAGATCTATTTTAGTTTCATCTGTGCTTCATCATATTAAAATGCGTTCACATCAATTCTTGTTTCATTTCAATCTTCATCTTCAATTTTTTCTCATTTCATCTTGTTTCTTCTTGTCATCTTGCAAAAGCTCAGTCTTGAAGAGAAAAGCTACTGTCATGATGTCAGATCATCAATTTGATTTAGAACATAAATCGTCGACATTTTAAATAATCTCGATTCATTGAATCTGTTTTGCAGTTCAATGAATCAAGTTATCAATCTAGTCATCGTCATCTTAATCTAGTCTCAGCAATTCTGTTTCGATCATCTCAGTCGTGTGCGCGAACTTCTGCAATCTTAAGTCAATAGAACTACTGTCTAGCCTTGATTCTGCTCGATTCATGTATATAGAAGTTGAGTTCTCGTTCTTTCCTTTCGCTCTTTGTCTTTCATCTTGTACATTACCTGGTGTATTGTCTTGTACCTAAATTCTATCAAAGTAATAATAATAATACCAGTCTTCTATATTGATAGTACCTCTAGCCTAGCTCAGTCCCTGACATTGGGCAAAGAAAGCTGAAAACCTAAGAAACTAAACCAGCGCGACCGGCATACATGAGGAAGGTGACTTACCATTGTCTTTGGGTGGATGCTTCTGGTTGCAGCAAGACCCAGAAAGAGAGTTCATCTTATTGTTTTTCTCACATGGCCTGGAATGCATCCTGAATATGCAAATCTTTCCCATGAATGTGGGTTCAAGCGTCGCCGTCAACTTTATATCAGGTATGCAAACCCAGTTCAGTTGAACCGTGCAACCATCCACAATGTCCCACATGCATCACATTTCGGAATGTCTTTGTCTTGGGAGAATGAACACCCGGAAAAGGTACGTCGTTCGCAAACATCGCAATGATGCGGATATTCGTGTCCTTGGCCGGATTGATTATTGCTTGTATAGAAGCCAACGTGCCAACTTGGTCGTGATACTTAATTGTCTATTGCGCCAGTTTTACAATTGAAGCCAACCCGGCTCAGAACACTTTGGTGTCGTTGGGCATCTTTTAATAATAGCGGTAGCAGACTCGACGTAAAGACTATTCAACTCAAGAAACTTTCTCACAACGTCAAGATACACATGAACATTCGATGACTCAAGAAGTTTCATTGATTACTAGATGAAATATGCGAGCGAAGTCTCATGATCGACAGATTTCGTTCAAGCGATTATGACATCATAAACAGTCTCACATATGTGCGAAGATCTGTCCACATTCTAGAGGTATTTGACAAAGCCTTAGAGTCAATTGGTCGTTTGCCCTGCAATTGGCATTAGAAGGTTCGGAGTTGAAATTTACCAAGCCTTTCCTTTATCAGAAAATGATACTGTGAAGACAATTTCCCCTATGGCTTCTCTAGCAAGTGCGTCATTGTGTAGTCGTACTTAGGATATCATCTTTATTACTCAGTTATCTCTTCTATTGCTTGAAGCTTTGAAATTGCGAACCATTCTCAATTAATTCGAGTATTTGCCTGGTTTGAGGATTTTTCCGTCATCACTGATATTAGCAGTGCCTAACATACTGTCGTCACGTAACATCAACGTTCTTCGTGAGATATACGCTCCAAACCTGTTGTTGACTAGAGCAACGAGATCAGGAAATTCTGGTCGTGCATTGATAGCTAGCGTACTCGCATCAAGGCTAGCGGATGTTTCAAAGATGATTATTCGTAAATGATCGTCGCACATGTCGTAGTCTTGGGATCATCGCTGCTGTATCTTGTAGTTTACCAGCATCACTTGTATATATATCAAGCTGAGGGCCAGAAAGCCCCCGCAATTGTCCAGTCAACTCGCCATTTGGTTCGCTCTGAGGCATTGAGAGCAACTGGACATCATGAGGGTAAACGAGTTGATGATACATAATGTTAAGCCCTCCGGCCTTTTCTAACATGTTCAAGCATTCCCTTAGCCTTTGTCGCTTCACATGCTTCGCGCTTGCCGTCCCCTGGTCGAGGACGTGGACTCAGGACGCGATGCAAGGTATAGCAACGATATTCGCGTCGTTGGCTGTAATAGCCTCTCTTAACAGCAATTTTTGGACATCTAAATGTCCCGGCTTCTGATCGCAAACGGCGATTCCCAACTCAGCAATCCGTGTCAAGCGCCCGCTCGTGCTATCAATATCGAGGTCGCATGAGTCGCACTTATGTGGTAGACATTCCTGGACATTATGCGCTGGTATTTTCTTCCATCTATGACCGAAAGCTCAATTATGTCATCGTGGGATCTATGACTATTGTCCATTTTCCATCAACTCCAGATAGCCCCCAGTGGATAATTTCACCATGGCCAGGGGAGCAAATAACTCGGGTCGTCAGTTGCAATAATGGCTCGCCAGAGATCCCCGAAGGAGAGTTTTGACCCATAATCGATGATAATCGCGCCTGCATCTTTGTCCTCTAAGTGAGCTGTAATCCTTCGTACTAGGATCGTCAATCAATTATATCCTTATTCAATCGCTGAATTACTTAGGTTTGAATTTAAAGCCGTAGCCGGGCAGATTCCAGTGAGATTCTTTCTATCATCGATGAATTTCGTCATGAGATCCTTTTGTTGAACAGTCTTATTTGATTAAATGCTTCGACGTTACTATCGCAACGTCGAGCTCTGTGTCGAAACGCGTCCCGGAGTGCTTGTTGCAACAAGGATGCAACATCTTGAACCTGCCAGTACTCCGCTTCCTTCTTCATACTCTCGATGACCGTCACATATCCAGCTCCGTTTCTGTACCATTTTGCTTGGCGAACATGCAGCCAGAATCTATCCGAATCGGTTGAAACCATCAGCACTAGATACATTAAACAAAGTCCTTGCTCCGTGCTTACTTAACAAAAGCACTACAAGGTTCTTAAACCAGGCCTCAAATTTAATGGTTCAGCACACCTGCAGGTGTACCTTTCGGGTTCACAATAAGGTTGAAACCCCAGTTCTCAAACTTCGTTTAACAAGATTTTTATTTTTCATTGATATTGACTTAAGTGTCGCGCTTGAAGATGCAGAGCATGCATCCATCGCGTGAGAAGTCTGAGTATTCATTTTTTTGGTTTTGGGGAGACGAGGTTCTCCCAGCTTCCCGTTCGTTCCGTTGTTGATTTGGCCGGCCAAGAGATGAACAAGGGTGGAGTGACCAGATAAGTGTTTTCCTGTACACTGTTCGCTAGCTGGACGACATGAGACTTCATTAAAAAACCGAAGCACTTTTCAGATCGATATTTCGCCAAACAAAATTCGCCAACAGCCAGCTCGAAGGGCAAAACACATTGAAAGGCGTCGTGGGCTATTCTAGTGAGCTTTCGGTATTTAATGGAGCTGAGCACGAAAGTAGGCATTTGTGAAACACTGTATCGCACAGAAAATGAAAATGAAGTCTTCCACAAAGCACAATCACTCAATCTGTATTCTTTTTAATGACACCTTCATCCTGCGGACACGATATTTCACCTATGCTTCAGCTTCTTTCGTACTTACAGATGCCCTAGCCTTCATGTCCTCCGACTCTTCATTTCATTCCTGTTGTAGTTTTTGTATGTGTCGTATTTCTCAGCTGTTTTAGCATGGTAAAAATCCGTCGTGCAATGGTCCGTCGCACCGAATGCAGTTGAAAGTCATTCTAATAATCAATTAATTATACAATCAGAGTGTGAGAGAGTTGATAACTGACCTGATGACTTGTATTGAGAAGCGTAAGGTTGATTGTAGAGGTGCTCTCAGCTCTTTTGATAGAACTTCGATTCCTGTCGATGCGTTTGCTGGAATGGTTTATCCCTCCACTGATAAGTCAAACTGTGCTGCGTTCCTAATAAAATAGTAGAGAGCCTAGATGTGTGACCGCCGCGAATTTCCTGGAAAGAAAAGTTCCAGAGAAGGCTAGAAAGGGAAAATGACGGGATAGGACGTGCACTTGAACCAGATTGAGCTCCCTGTACACCTCATCAAAAGCCTTCTTTAGCGCTATTTTGCGCTCTTCTATGCCCCGGAATCTCTTTTCCGTTGCGTGGACCTCGTCTGTTAGGTCTTTGATGCAATTGTCAATGAAAGGTTGCGTTACAAGTGTAGGCCATCTCCTCTTTATGGAAGACTCGGGCGCACTTGATGCACATGGTGCGGGCTTGAACCGGGGGCGCGCCGGCGCTGCGGCCGCTTATCCCAACCAGAGGAAGCTGAAAAGAAACAGTAACGGCGTCGAAAAGTAAGGTGAACGAACTTACCGCCGCCCTCGCATTCTGCGGGGTCTGCAGGTCCGGCAAGAACACCGGCGCCCTCATGAGGGCGCCGGGGTTCATTCCTTCCCCCGCCGCGGCAACGAGCTCATCGCGAAAAGCTGATGGCAAGGTTGCGGGACGAGTAGGCGTGACAGGTTCGGGGTTGGGGGCAGGAGTTGGGGTGACGGGCGCCGGATCAGCATCAGCTTGCACCGCCTTCTTGGTGCGCTGACGCGGTTTAATCGGAGCCTTGACGGTGGGCTTGCGACTGTTAATCGCAAGCTCGGCGGCAGGATGGCATTATTAAAGAAGTAATCTCATGAGCCTCATTCATTTGGGCATTTTTGTTCTTACTCTCCGCCTCTAGCTGAGAAGGTATGACCTGCATCAGTGCTGTGAACCTCCGCGTCATCCTGCTCCGTGTTGTTTCACTGTATCCAGTCCACTTCTCATGAAGGATCCATGTGGTTCGTTAAAAGATCCGGCTAGTCTTGATCTTCGCGCAGCGATGCCCATGCGGCCAATACACGACAGGTACTTGTGAAGGTTTTCTTAGAAGGTTCATAAGGATCAACCAGGTGATGCTACTAAGGTTGAAACCAAAGCGACTCGGCCTTACGAAAGAGATCATTATGTCCAAATATCTAGTAAAGAACTCCCTAGATGAATTTGTCGTATCCCTCTTAGGTATGCCGCCGTGGTGGACAACCTTCGACTTGACAGGCTCAACGGGTTTGATGCTCAACGAAGGGAAGTACATACGGATTGCTCCGGCTTTCCTTCTCGGATAGCTTGTGTATCAGAAGCTTAATGAAGTTATATCTTCTTAAATTTAATTGTGATCTTGAAGCGTTGGAAAACATTCGTGAAACATTTATATTCTTTCACATGAGTTGTGCCGATGCCATTCACATCACCAGAAATGATAAAACAATTCTTGACACAAGAGCACGAGACGTTGGAGCGGTTACATTGGCTCATCATGAACCCAAGCTGACCACTAATCACAAGATTTAAGGTGATAAGTTCTTCTTACCGACCTTATACGGAGTCGATACCGCTAATCTCAATCGTACTCATATGGAAAATCCTGTTAGTCTAGGGAGATATTTCCAACGGCTTGGTTGTAGAGTTTTAGCAAGGCATTGCAGAACGTTCGATTCAAGACATTTTTCGGTTGAACTGCCCTAGCTTCCATCTTCTTCATTAGCAAATGTCATTACTACACGTACGCCGGCGGGTTTGTGTTTGTAAACGTTACTGTTCGTTCTATGCTTGCCCGAACCTTGAGAAGCAACAAAGGCGATTCGACATCGGGTTCGTCAAGTATCAAGCGTGCAATGGCCTGGCATTGGGGCGGTTAGCAAGAGCGGTCTCAGGGGCGTTCGTGGGATTTCCGCCGTAGAATAGCCGTGAGATCATGGCGCAGACGCAGTCGACCATGCGGTGTTGTTCATCGAGTCTTATGGAAGCTTGTTCAATGATTTGGGGTGGCTTCGATGCCCAGCAGTCCTCATTGTATTATCTCTGGCACATCGGCATCGCGCTTTCACTTGACTAGAACGAGAGGCCCCATTTCTGGTTGACCAGAGATATTCCAGAAGTAGTCTTCAACAAACGAGCCTCATCCATAACGTGGATAGGTTTTAGATAGTACTATTCGACCACGTGCTTGCAGCTTGAATTGAGATTGATATCTCGTTGTGATGAAAGATAGAAAGTGAAATAAAGTTGCAGAATGTAGAATTCTAGACTGATGTGAGTCGAAGCTGAAAGATTGATCTTGATGATCACAGCTTGAATTGAGATTGTTACCTGATTGTGATGAAAGATAAGAAGCTTCTAAGATGTGAATGATTCTAGTCAAGATGATTGAAAGATGAGAGTTTATGTGAGCAGTTAATTGCTGTAATGTCTTCAAAGTTGAATGTCTTAAAACAGCATACACTCAAATAAAGTGAGCAAGATCTCGTTGATGAATTGTATTCTTCTATTAAACATAACTAAAATGATAAAAGTGTTGGAGAATCAGTGGCCTCGTCGTAACGTAAGTGCGGATCTAGGTTCGGTGATCTTCCCACTCAATTTTTGCGTGTTCTCTGGGCCAGGTGCGAGTCATTCAGTCTTGGGAATCTCATTCAACTTGCCCGGTGTCCTTCTTACATCACGTTGCGCGTAACGCGAGTGTCCAGATTTGCCGTTAAAATCGTAAACGAGTTCAACATACTTTCAAGGGTTCGTCTGAGGAAAGGTCTGTCCGAGTGTACAGAGGAAGAGCATTCTTCCATGACGATGAGGAGATGGATTGCCGAACACTAAGCGAATTTTCTTGCAATAGCGTTGGCGAGTATACTCCACAATTGCCTGGTCGATAACCTCATGCTGATCGTGAGTAGATTGTCGCAGCCAAATGACTACCGTGTGGGATTTGCGCTTTGGGTCCATGACAGGCATATGATGTGCGACTACAGCTTTTCCTTTGGCTGTTTTGTGGATAGCTTTTGTGGAATTGGCTCCCGGGTGAAGGACCATTGACAGTGTCAAGAGATAAAAAAAAAAAGCAAAACACATTGCAGAGTCCCGAAGAACGGCCGTGTATGAGAGTTAGATAGAAGGCATTACCATCAAATGGACAAAGCCAGAGCCACACAACACACCCTTCTTCGCTCTCAACATTCATTTGCGAATCTTACTCATGATTGTTCATCAAGGATTAGTCCTTCAAGCCCTGTCAGATATGGTTCTAGACAGCACACATTCGATAAGACTTATTACATAGCTGGTCTAAGTCGACCAATGAAAGCAATTGTTAGGCTTGCTTGAGATATTTTCAAGAAAAGAACAAAATGCTTCTTGCATCTCGGTCAAAGTATCAGGTATAGATATATAGATGCAAAAAATATATGTCTAAGCAAATTGTATACCTATAGTCTGAAGATAGTGACTGTAGGTGTACAGAACCAAGGATGGTCGGAGATGTGTAAAAGAGATGGGAGATGTGGGCGGGAGATTTAGGGTTCTTATAGTGTTTGATGAACACGAGAATCTTAGAAGATGGGGTGAATGGGGATGGATGGGGATGAGAAATCCCTGCGCTATTCATCATTAGTGAAGGTAGTGAGCTGGGTTCGGGGAGGTGAGGTGAGTGGAGGGAAGGAAATAACTCACTTTACTCCTTTCGCCATGTCTCTTCCTTTCATGATTTGACAATGTGGCACGAACGGAAGCGTCGGTCTGCATACCTCTATAGCAAAAAGAATATGTTCTCTCCTTTTCTCTGCTTGAAAGAACCATTTATACCAAAACGAGTATTAAGCCTCTGAGTTATCCTATGTAAGCCTTAGCTATGCCATTCTCGCAGCATGAGCACTGCAAGATATATCTCCGTTTCCATAAGCGTCCCTACCGTTGTGTTAAGCAAACATCATTATTGGTAACGCATACCCATGTTTTAAGCCGAAATCCCTATCGATACAAAACCTCTCTAGCCAACCTTATGAGTAGAACTGGCTTTTCTGAAAGCTCTCCACACTAAAATCTCCAGCTTTTCCTTGCACCACCGGTGCCTTACCAGCTTCCACCTTCAGACTGCTCGTGCGACTCCCATTACCGTCGCTCATCGTCATCGCCCTTCCCTCCTCAATCTCCTTGGGCTGTTTCCTCTGGATACTCTCGAGATACACTCCAGGTAAGTATCCCATCCTCCCATCTCGAGCCCGACATCTCCACCAATCGCTTGCGTTCCCCATGGGATCGCTCTTGCTCAGCACAGCCACGAGATCGCCTTTCTTGACAGTAAGGTCGACGCCTTCGACTATTGCCCCATTGGCGGTTTGCGGGGTATAGTCGTAGAGCACACGACAGAATTCGAGTTTTGAAGGATCCAGGGGGGCTTGATCTGGAAGAGGTTGGCCGTCGGGGCCAAGGACCGGTTGGTTGGGATCTTGGGGGTGAGCTTTTGCAAGGGAGCGGATGAGTTTGGTCATTAAATAGGGAAGGCCGAACACAGCAAGGAGGAAAACTAAAAACGGCTTTCTCGAGGGTGATGGCTGGCCGTTAGGGGAAGTGGAGGCGGATGGCGAGAGGCCTTGGAAGGCAGCGAAGGCGGACGGTGTAAGTGCTGTGGCATCGGCAGGAGGAGGTCGGCCGGTTATTTTGGCAAGGAGAGTACGCAGCCAGCGGAGTAAGGTGAAGATGCCCAGGATAGAGCCAAGGGTATTTCGTAGGTTTCCAAACTGTTCAGCGACGGAGATCATGGCTGAAAGGGCAATCAGTTAAAACATCATCACACATCGGGTTGAGTTATACTCACTGAAGAAACTCGAGTGAGTCGCCATATAAGTGCTCTCAAGCATCTGCGCAAAACCCCCAAACGCGCCAACCAAACTCTCAATGATCTGAAACGTAGCCTGCGTGCTTTGGCTGAAGCTATTTGTCAAGCTGTTCGGGTCGTTCGGGTCTTGTCCCATAACGCCTGGCTGGCCATACATCCCTCCCATCCCCATTCCGCCCATGCCTCCGTACATGGAGCCGTAGCCTCCGCCCAAGCCTCCGCCCAAACCGCCGTACATTGAATTCATCCCTCCCATTCCACCAAAGCGTGAATACGGCGACGAGTAGCTATTGTAACCACTACCAATACCACCACCGTAGGGAGTACTGCCCATGCGATTAGCCGCGCCATAAGGAGAGTAATTTGATGCTGTGCGATTGACGACGGAGTTTAGGGTAGAAGGTCGAGGTGGGACAGCAGGAGGTTGGGAGATGGATGTGGTTGTATTCGAGGAAGTTGCGACAGGGGGATGATTTGCTGGCATTGATGACACGCCAGCTGTAGATGAGAGAGCTGCTGTATCACGCATTAGCAGACTGAGGCCGGCTCAAAGCCATACTGAGTGCTCACCGGGACACCTACCGCCGATGCCGGTATTACCTCTCTCCCACGGCTTTGGTGGAGATGCTGATGCCATGTTGATGACAACAGACAGGTTTCCTCCCAGGCCTTCTCCAAGCCCTCCTTTGGGCCTTTCAACTCCCAGGCTTTGGACCCGAGCTACAGTTATGAAGAGATCGTGGCGGAGATGGGTAGCGAAGCAAATGACGTTTGCGGGGTGCCGCGCGGGTTGGCCGCCTGTGCAAATTCGATCGTGTCTGTACTTCCCACGTTACAACTTCCAGACGACAAAACGTTGTTGACTACAATTGCTACAGTCCACAACCTGCCTAGTAATAATCTTGAAAGCCTTGGCTCTCCCCATTGCAAGAGCGGTTGAACGAATTATGAAACCTTACCTCGGCTCGGCGTTTGGCGTAGGAGGAAGCATCTCCGGAGAAGAGACATTTTTAATCTACAATGATTCAATCAAACTGAAGCTAGAAAGCCCGGTGTGAAGCCTTGACTACCTACTATCTCCCACTGGCGCGACTCGTCCCCGGAGACTTTGAGCTTGAGGACTGCAAAGGGGAAAGGGGCTCACAAACCAATCAGCTTTATCTACTTTCTATCTGAAGTCGCAATTAAATACCAATCATCAAGAAATGTGGGAAAGCCGTGGATCGAAATCTTTTGATTGCTGCATAGGTACATCGTCTGAATAGCGATAATTATCCAGTTTTTGCCAAGGTTTTCTGTAGTTTGGATGTTATAGTACAACTGACCATGCGGGTGCAATTTCCTGTCGCGAAGGCATATATACCCAAGGCCGAACCATTTCTCTACGCGCTGAGCTTGAATAAAGAGGTAGCCCCCATGGATGCTGCCTGATTGGTAAACCCATCGATCACACTTCCAGCGAGCGTACTATCGAAGCTCTGACCGTCATTGATGATATGAATACTTGCTGTCTCGTTGCCACCTGTGAACACCACGGCTGCTTTGATAGTGTTTTTGGTAGGTCGTTCGAAGTAGTCAGAAGACCCACCAGCAGGTGCCATGTGCAGCGTAGACTTGCAGCGGAAATTGCTAGGGTCCAGGATTTCGAAAAGGTCGAATTCGCCACATCCAGAAGTCCAGCAGGAGCACTGGGGATTGGTGCCGTACTGGGATGTAAGCGGAATTTGAGCATTCATAAGCCAAATTGCCGGCATATCAGCGTTAAACCCAGATTTACCGGTCGACGGCATGGTAAATTCGAGGAGGAACACTTTGTGGTCACCACCGAAGCCGTCTATGACTTGGTCAGCTCGTTGATCAAGATTAGTGGAATGAGGGATGGCATACGGTATGCTACGCCTCCGGGACGAGTGTATCCACAGCCGCCATCATCACAGTTCTTGTCAGATAGGATTATGACTTCGACGTCATCATCAAGCATCTTGTTTGATAGTAGTTGGGAAGAAGCAGCGCCGGAGTTGCAGTCAGCAGAAGCATAGGACAGAGATGCGCCGAACCTAGAGCCAAAAGTTAGTACATCACTCTTGTATTACTGCAGAGTACTAACGCTGATCCTCCATCTGCAGTACCAGGAATTCCCTGAGTCCCACCGAAGTGGTTCAGGAATGTGAGTCCTATGGACTTCTTTTCCTCGGCATTGTAATAAGCTTGACGGCTCCAGCCGCCATTTGCAGCGGTCGAGAAGCTAGGTGCGTTCGACGCGGCTGAAGTCGAAGCAGAGTTGAGGGAGGAAACGGCGGAAGATATTGAGGAGACGGGAGAAGAAGTAGGAGAAGGCTTGGAGCTCGGAGAGTCAGTAGCGACGGTTGAGGCTGGGGCTGATTGGTTTGGATTGTCGGGCGCAGTTCCAGCTGGGGCGCTCGTTGCAACGCCAGGCCCCGCATACTCATTGGTCCAATAGTCAACTTTTCCATCGATAGTCGCAGACACGAGGTCGCCGACAGCACGGTGCTCGAGATGTTCGGCAAGCTGCTCTTGAATCTCGCTGGCACTATGGTGGAGATGATGGTGACCGTGACGACGCTCGTGGAATCCGGCTTTGGTGTCGCGTCTTACCGCACCAGCACTAGGGGTGTAAACCGCAACCTGCTTGAGCCAAACAGGACCACGAACATGTAGGGATAGCTATACAAAATTACACGTCATGTAAGCTTGGTCGTCCCCTAAGGACGCATTTTGCTACTTACTTCCTCGTTCAATGGCGCGAGTGATCCGCTGTACTCGTACCGTGTGCTTGAGCACTGACCGCTCTTAGCGTCCATGTTGGTGATTTTTTCATAGGATCCAGTCCCGGGGAAATTGGTATAAGTAATTGCCTTGACTGGTGAACAATACCAGTTACCATTGATCTCCTTCGCGGTGCCCTGGGCGCATGCCTGGGCGGCTACGCCATGGACACCGAGGAACAATGCTGCGCCAGCAGTGATGAGGCTACGCATACTGCGTAAAAATACAGTAATGAGTGTGATTGTTTTATTGCGGAACGAGTGTGAGTAGTTATTTGGTGGGTCTTGCGCCTTCTTTGTCAAGGTAGAATAAAGAGTGGTGAGGTGTTGTTTTGGTTGGTCGCAACTTCCTGAGCGCCGACGATATAAGCATACATGGAAAGGATGCGAGTCGGAATAATTTCGGAAGTCTATTGATCCTTTACCTAGCTTGAGGATTGGAGGTTAAAGTGACGATGAGTTCCATGGGAAGGAGGAATGCAAAACATCTATACAGTCACCGCAGTCGACCGTTCGCCGAGGACAATATACATGCACGTCTGACCAACAACCGTAATGGGAGAGCCAGACCTCCCGTCGTTAATCAGGGGAAGGGCTTCACATCTCTCCTGTCCTCACGACCTTTGATGTTGGTATGCTGTGAGAGCCATGGTAAGCGCCGTGTAAGGTAAGCGCCAGTGCGGCCCAACGAATGTTTCAAGGATTAGCATTCACGAAGAGTTGGGGGTTAGTCGTCGTTGATTCATTAAGTTGGCAAGCAGAGATACACATTAGGTATTTGTTTCGTAGCAAAGCTTCACACAAAGCACGAGTAGAGAGTCATAGCAAAGCGAAGGAAAGCATCGTCATTTCGTACAAAACCAATATGTATAATTAAACATACGCACCAAGCCACGGCTATTGGACATGCAGAGGTACGACCCGCGTACTAGGTAGCCTCAGCATTGAAAGTGAATGTATCTCTGATATCCAGCAGCCTCTCCATCATGATATGACAAGCCAAGTCAATATACGGGGTGATTTCCGGGTATATCCAAAGCTCCCCAGTGAATTATAGCAGAAAAAAAAGCGACGTCAGTAAAGAAGACTGTGCCAGCAGTTAGCACAAATGGCTCCGTGCTGCAGGGGTAGCTGTGTATACCTTAACCCACTTCGTTCGACGAAGATTTCCCTAAAACTCTGTTGTCATGTGCGCAGGCCCTGCAACTAGTGACCCACCGGCGTTCGTCTGCAACACATTGGTGAAGCTGTTATCTTCTTTACTGCTTACGACACCGCTTTGTGAGCTCATAGTCAGTTTGCCTGAACTTCCGGCTTTGTCGGCTGGAATTGAGGATCGATCGTAGCCACTCCAGCCACTGTTCTTCTTATTGCCAAAGTCAAATTCTCCCCAAGGACAGTTAGGAACACCGCCTCTGGCTGGGTCAGTCCCACAGTCAAGTGACAGACCACCTTGGCTGTCTTCATCAAAAGCTAACGCCTGTTTCCCTCCTGCGGGAATCTGCAACTTCATATTCGGGCAGCTCCAACCTGCGACGTTCCCGTCGGGACAAGCCTTATTCCAAACTATGACAGTGATATCCGCCGAACCAGTATTGGAGATGACATTGGTATACTTGTGGCTGGCCACGTCCGATTCGGAGATTTTCTTCATGTTGCTACCGTATGGAATACCGAGATTTCCGACGCGATCGGCGGGGACACCATCGTCTTTTGGCTCGGTTTGTCCGCCAAATCCAGAGGTCGAAGATCCACCGCTTGCAGTCTCGCTGGAGCTTGATTGGGCGGGTGCTGGAGCTGAGCTGGTTGCTGGAGCTGAGCTGCTAGCAGTGACGGAAGCGGCGGCCTTATTTTCTGGCACTGATGGTGCGGCAGCAGGGGCAACATCGGCGACCTTTTTGTCTGGCACTGATGGTGCGGGAATAGGAGCGGCGCCGTTGTAGTTCACTGTGTTCCAATCGACACCTTTGTAATTTGATTTATCATTCCAGTCCACACTGGACATATCCCGCTTCTGGTGGGAGTGCCTGTGGCGAGCCGGCGAAGCAACAGCGCTGTCAAAGCTAAAAGCAACCAAAAGAAGCGCACTGTAGGAGAGCTGCATCTTGAGAACGGGGTGCGTTGGTATGGTAGATATTGGTATATGAGATGTTATTAGGTTCCAAAAAGATTTGTCGCGATAGATCTAGATGGTTGGTCTTAGCGGTCAACGCTTCTACCAGTGAGAGAAGAATATTAAGATCGCAGAAGGACCAAATATCAACGACAGAAGAGGGCGCTAAGTAATAGTAGACGGTCGCAATGAAGACGATTTGGAGGTCAGTCAATACCTCGAGTGTGAGGAATGTGATGATCCAAAACAATGCGCGATAATGCCTTGGCTCAATGTGAAAGGAATGTCAATGATGTAGCACACAATGAACATAGCGCTGTGAACAAAGAACTCGAGATAGCAATGAAGTCGCGCTCAACACGTACCTGATGTAGTTGTCTAGACGCTGGTTCACGTGGAAAGGTTTGATAGGACTGCTGAAAGAGCGACTGGGTTGAAAAGAGCGGTATCAACGAAAGCGACCGAGAATCAAGAAAGGAGTGGCTTGATATCTGGGGTAAATCCGTGAATAAGTGATGCAAAAAAAAAGACGGTGAAGTTGTGGGAAGATGAGAAAAGAGGTCGGATTCAGATCAGGGGGTGAAGATAGATTGGGGGCAAGGGGGTTAGTCGCATAAAACAAAGCGGGTTGTCCCTGAAGATTGCAATTTCCGACCACCCGGCACTTGGTCGACGAAATAATGGGCTCGGCTAAGGCGCAGCCAGACATTTACTGTAGGACAATTCGAATCCTGGCGTTTGATTGGTAAATGCTCATGATGATATTTCCTTTCTTCTAGCCGGCGTTTGCCAATCGCCAAGTCTTTGAGGACGTTTTCCCAACAATCCAGTCTGGTCTTCCACCGAAGAATCTGCGGCTCATGCGCCGCCACCTTGGCGCTGAAGTACAGCCATTATTCCAGACAATCAACACAGTGACCGGGTGATGATGAAACTTCTGCGGAATGTTTGATACATCTCTGAGGTCCTACCATGCATTACTATGTTGCTTCCCAATCGTTATCACTTGCGATGAGCTTTCGAGTGTGTCATATGTTTTAGAGAGGCGTACACTGCATCCCTCAAACTTTGAATGTTTCGTGACCTTTTCGGACCTACCGTCCCACGACAGCGCCCGCATGCTGTGAGAACCTGTTTCGTCCAGTCGGTAGTTGACAGCTCAACTTTATAGGTTGATTGATATCCTCTTGACCCTCGAGAATTTTCAGGCGCAATAGCAAGGAACGTTAAATACTCTGATTATGGTTGTGTAGTGTTACTTTGATGACAGTCCACTGGATGTACGGCGCTTACAATGGTGTACGTGGCGCCCTACAGCTGAATCGCTGACTGCTATTCGTAACAACATGCTTTGGCGGATTGCTCGACCTTCTTTGTTCAACATCAGTGTAGTGGATCGCAAGCTGCCACAATGCTCCCCGTGGCGTCGAAAGCTCCAAGGCATGGCAGCGCTTTGCTTCGAGACCCAATAAGGTTTCCTCGGTGTATCAGAGGATGTCATCTGGGCATGAAACTGAACACTGACCTTCCGAAGTCCAGACAAACAGATGAACCGGTGGAAAACCTTTGTTGCTTTCATATTCCAGTAATCAGACTTTGGACACAGATGACCTCAGGATATTGTCCACCGTTTCGAACAGAACAATGCTGATCCCGTCAGAGCGAGGAACAATGCCAACCGAGGAACTACGACTCTGGATTGCCCTGCCTTTAGGACTGAGGTCGCGGGACTCTTATCGCTACTGGGCAGGGTCAAAGTGCCTGACGAATCAATAAGCAAAGTCTCTGAAGGCTTTAGGACTACAGCAGTGCTAGATAAAGTGACGCCATCACTACCTGTCGGAACACTGCTTGCAATAGGTGCAGAACTGGACGAAACGAACAACGCGGCTGTACCGCCACCAACGGAGCCCTCAGATCGGGACGAGCTGATGGATGATTCAGATATTGTGGTATCAGAACCGCTGGCAGAGACAGTCGCACCTATGAATGAGGATATTGTTGCACTGGTTTTAAACGGTTGGCCAGCAGTAGTGGAGATATATCGACCGGATGAAGCTACACTATTGTCTATGATGAGCTTGCCAGATGATGCCAAGCTCACCGTTGTGTCTGAAATTATTACACCATGACCACCAGCAGAAATCGTCGTTCCCGTGACACAGAAAGCTATAGGATTAGCTGTGAAAGACTGGCCGGCAACTGTAATGACCAATGGCCTGGGTCCACCGAGACCAGGGCCACTGCCAAGAGTTTCAGAAGGTTCAAGGCTCGATGAAATACCGGCAAAGGTTTCTGCGGCACCACCAACCGAATGTGTAGAGCTCGCTGATGTTACAATAGATGACTTCAGATAAGTAGTGAAGGTTTGCGCTTCAGGGCTTAGTGCCGAGAAATTCATGAGCTCCAGTGAGAAAGTCTCTGGACTAACAACAAGGCCGGCAGAGCCAAGAGACAGATGCGTTCCTGAAATTGTAACAGCAATCTCCCCTTGTGATATTACCGATTCACCAATCGAAAGTACTGTTGGAACGCTCGATAAAACTGTCGTGCTTGGAAGATTTGGTTGAGAGATTTGTTGCTGGCTCATGGTTGTTGGATCAGTGATACCGAGCCCACTCAAGATGGCTGGTCCAAGTTCTGCACTAGTCGGTTGACTTATCAACTTTGCCGTCACTTGCTGTGCCCCTTCTGTGGCGATGGATGGATTTTGAGTGTGGGATTCTAAGCCGTGGTTTGATGGAGATTGAGTAGGCATACCAGTTTGCTCGCCTGAATGGACCGCATCAGGATCGATTGAGGGGTCTAGAGCAGTGTTTTCTGAAGATGCAGTGAAGACACTGATAAGTGGAGACGTCTCTGGAGAAGAGCTTCCAGAATCCGAGTTTAAGAGGGCACTCCTCCCCAACGCACTCGTAGGAAGTCGGAGCATGCCAACGTTAGCGTTTGTACATCCGCCGTCACCATAGTAGCGCTTGATGTTTAGCTAGCATTAATAGTGGCAGGGACCAATTGTCCACGAGCCGCGGTGAAAACAGTTGAGCCGCCGGTCATTGCATGACAGCCTGTGAGATCTGTGTCGGTGAACATTGTGGCTAGTGGTCGGGTTGGTACAACACTAGCCGTTGTACGTGTCTGAGCATATTGATATGCGTGTGCCAGGTATTCCCCACAAGCTATAGTTAAAGAGGGCTGACCTGTGGTCTCAGGGGGAAGTACCGTGGATCCGGATGTATAGAGTGGTCTCGAGCCACTGTAAGAAAAGACACACCCTTCCGACGTTTGCGATCCAGCGACAAAAGTTCCTCCAGAAGATGCGATAGTGCTGGATCCGTTACCTATAACAATATAAACAAGGCGCTCTAGTAAATCTCAAAGCCATAGCAGGGACTGCCCTGTCGGAAGGAATGGTAATGAAGGGGAAGTAACCGAAACACTGACGTGGAAGAGACTGAACACCTTTGCTCAGAACGAATATTAGTAACACGAGGCAGGGGAGGTTGAGGAAGGCCATCACGAGGGTGACCACTGACAATATACACAAGGTATTATACGTTATATATACAACATAACAATATTACAAGGAGCTGATACTGGACACCCAGGAGCTGATACTGGGAGGAAGAGGAAAAGAAAAAAGGACATGCAAGATCAAAGTACATGAACGAGAACCTGCTGATGAGCTACATGCCGCACCCCAGAAGCTGAAGGATTATGTTTGAGGTTGCGGCGGGTAGGCTCGTCCTCAATACGTAAACCAGAGATTACACGCTCAAGAAATAGAGAAGGGAATAAACTAGACATGTAGCCTAGTCATAAAGTCCACATTGATGATCCAAATTCAAGAACACTCCTCCGGTTCCCGCAGAACGTAGCCATGACTGCTGGTTGTCGAGTAAAATCAATTAGGATTGCCGAGGCTCTTAGCGCGGGCAAAAATAGGTCAGCGCCCTGTCTTTGATGCAGTCTTGAGAATTTACATACAAGTATGCATATCTGAAACGATTGGCGCGAGGCGGAGTGCAGTTTTCGCAGATGATAGGTTGACTGTTGGTGCAATTCTCTCCAGAACAACAAGGTTTGAGCGCCGCGCTTTGGTCGTGAACTATGTAGCCGGCGCCGGCGTCAATTAGCGATGGTGATACCCATAATGAAGTGACAAATTGAGTGTTGATGATGTGGGAGGTATCTTCGGTGTATATCGTTGATGTTATTGTTATCATTAGTTCTGTATCATTAGAAAACTGTCAACCACTGTCTTCCTCCTTGCCGGCATGATCACGTCGTGACATCGAGTAAGTAGTCGAAGATCGTGATAAAACACTGGTATTCTGTTGAACAAGACTTAAAGGACGTGTAGCGACAGAGCTGATCTCTTTGAATAACATTGAATACTAAATGAAAAATTAGATTTGAAATACAGAATCACACGATAAAAGATATGTGAGAGTTGAGGTATAAATGTAAAGATTGAAATATGTAAACCCTACAATAGACCCATGTATGCAAACTCCTGCAATTCTGGAGGAGAGTTCCATGCGCTACCCATGTTCCCTACTTGATTCTTGCATTGCCAGCATTTGAGTATATCACACTTACGGCCCCCCTCTACTCTTGACCTTTGTCCATCCACTCGTCCCTTTCCCCCTCTCATCTGCTTCCTCACTAACCCCTGTAACGGCGCTTATGATACTCCTTCCCTCGTCAAACCCCCCGGTCTTCTTTCTTCCTTTGATAAGAACAGCTTCTTCATCTACGCTTGCTTCTTTTGTGGCGGCTTCATCAGGATGTGGTAATTTTTCCTCCCATTCGGTTTCCTCCAGTATCTCCCATTCTGCCCCAGTCCTTTCGCTCAATAGTAGCGCTTTTACCTTCTCAATCACCTTTACTGGGCTTTGCAGACGCCAACCTCGCATGTATTCCATCCCTTCTGCAGCAGCTAGGAAAGAGTGAGTAGTGCCATGGGAATAGTGACCCAGCGTAGCGGGAGTCTGGGCCGGTCTAGTAATGTCTGCGGTCGTGGCTTCGTCCCTCCGTGACGTGATGGATGGAGTTGCCGCAGAACCCTGGTGGGAAACTTCTCGAGAAATCGGCGGCCGTGGCACTGGCGACGCGGCGGCAAGAAGTTGCCAGAGATTCCGCCCCATAGCACAGACTTCTTCCCACGAGTTGTCTCCGACACTGAGCCCTTGTGTCTTGCAGATCCAGGCTATGTCCCACGCTATAAGCGTCATTCCTTCAACGAACAAGGCATACGCAACCGGATCTTCTTTCGCTAATACTGAGAGCTTCTTCTCTATGTGTAGTGGCCGAGGTCTTGGAAGAGGTCGTGAGTCAACCGTCCTCGAGGCTGAAGGACTGTTATTTGAAGATTGCGAAGAAGTAGAACCCGGAAAAGGGACGTCACGCATGGTGTATGATGAGCCGGGTGAGAAGATAGTGGGTAGAGGGTAGTCACGATGAGGCAGAGTGATCTCGGCAGGGAGGCGGAGGGTCAGGTAATGAGAGACCAAGTAGACAAGGTGTGCAAGGTTGGTCGTAGAGGTGGTGACATGAGCTGGAGAGACATCTTGAGCAATGTTAGCCTAAAACGGCAAGAGCGAAAAGCAAGTGTCCCAACTATTCAACTCTCTCAGGTCAGCGATGGGTATCCCCCCAATTACGTAGACATCTTTTCCTGGTCCCCCCCTCTTCCGCTTTCGCTGTTGTAGTCCATAGAGTTGTGCAGCTTCTCTACAAAGAAACACGCGAGCTTCTAGAGTAGCCGCATGTAGGGTATCCCATCGATGTTCTATCCGTTTGATTCCCTTTTCCATAGGCTCGATAGCGCTTGTCTCACGTTGTAAGAGATTCTGGACCGCGGACCCAAGCTTCGACCGACGTCTGGCAAGACTTTTCCTTCTTCTTGAGATTTCAGCCTTTATGTCCTCCGTCTGAGTACGCAAGGCTTGAACATGGCTGAGGATGGCGTCCGTTCTCTCATTAGAAGCAACATGCTCTGCCGTCGCACGCTCCAGCGCCCAGCTGGGACTCGGTTCTTGAGCGTTGGTGCCGGTCTTGGAGAGGATTCCGTAACGGGTATCCTTTTGTCGGGCGACGTTCCGCTTGACGTCCAGCCCGAGAGCTTCCTCCTGGAGGAGGATTAGGGTAAGCTGTATTCTTGGTTCGTGCAAAGCTTCCTGAGCGCACAAGGTACAGTAAAACGGCAGACGGCTACTTGACGACCGTTTGCATATGGCGCACTGCATTCTCGGAGGTTCTTAAAGGTACTGTGACTTGAGGCCGGTGATAAGAAATGGAGAGCCATGTTCTACGTCAGGTGCTGTCCTCGTATCCCATGCTTTATCTCTTCTCATCAAGTTCACACATAGCTTTCAAAATGAGACATATTTATAATGCTGTTGGTCTCGAAGGGTTTCGCACCATGTTTGTAGATAGATCGTAGGTAGCAACCGGTTGGAAGATCCAGCAAACAGAGCCTGAACCCGCCACCGCATTTCGCTTAAGGCTTAGCTACGATCTTATCTTATCCTTATCTTACGAGTATGCCCAAGGTTGGGCTGATCGCGAGAGAGCTAGGACTCGTTCCGCTCCAGACTTGGAGGAGAAGCTTACACACCTCTTGGGGGATTATCATCGTGAGCTGATCACCAAAAGTCATCGCTCGATTGCTCAACTCTTCTACGGCCGTTGTCATATGCTTATTCATGGTGGGGAAAATCATCTATAACCTTGCACGTCCTACCCCACCCTGGGCGCATGAAAAGTCGCTGCCTCGTTTGCCTCGAGACGTTGATCAGCGAGGCGGAAAGGGAAGCACGATGATGGCTGCCACGGTCACTAAGAATTATACGGGTTATGGGCCATGGCAGCAGAGCGACTGATCTTATACGCCAGAAGGATGTGGCTTGCATTGAGCTGTATGTACGTAGTATGAGCGTCAAGCCTTGCACAAAGCCTACGTGTGAATGACAGGCAGTGATCACTGCTCCGCCCCATTTAAGTCGACTAATGCTTATGAGCTTGATGAATAGGTCCTTGAGCTTTCTCCGCTCCTGATCCAACAATCGTAACTCGCACGATGAAGGAGTTGGTGAACAGTATGCGAAATCCCCAGCGCTTACAGTTGAAAGCCTTCTTCCCAATTCATCAGCGGCGTCACGCCAAGCCGGTCAACAGCAGACGCACATTACCAGGAAAAGAACTGAAGGCTTTAATCGATCTAGAACGGTCACGTGTTCGTCTCTGTCATGCGCAGTGCTGAATAATTCCAACCCCGGGCAAATGTCAAAATATATGGCACGACGAGGAGCAACCGGCCTTCGAAGTGCAGGCGCAAGAGACTGCATATCGTGCAGCCAATACAAGAACCTCTTTACTGTAGTATTGAAGGGTTTCGAGGGTCTTGACTGCGAGTGTTTGTTGACTGCTGTTTCTCAGGATTTCGGTCTGTCTTTTCCTTCCAGTATAGGCCTCGCTAAATTGCGAGGGCCATATTTTTGTCACCAGCTGCATCATGCGGCTGAAATAATCTTGCTACATCCCATCTGCCTTCGCCGTTGTTGTCTTCATCGTACTTTGCTGCTTCATTCGTTCTCGTTATAGCACAAATTTCTCGATTGGTTCTCAGATTGAAGCTCAGCAATATGAAAGAATTCGATTACAAACATTCGCCATTGAGAGAAGGCCAATTCCGCCTTCTAAATCTGCACCCCGCACGAGGCAGCGCTGATCTCGAAAGCAATTTGGTAGTTCGCTCACTCGGTACAGCTGTGGACTCGACCTCTCTCATTCTGGATCAACCCTCACGAGCCCCCAATCCAGAACCATACCGAGCTTTGTCGTATACATGGGGCCCTCCATGCCAGAACGACTTGTTCATCAAAATCCTAGCTGACAGTAGAGCCTTCAGGATTGCAATTAGACTTAACCTTGAGACAGCACTGCGACAGCTGCGCTCTCCTGATCATGAACAATTCTTCTGGATCGACGCGCTTTGCATTAATCAGAAGAACGATGACGAAAAAAGCTCTCAAATCCCAGAAATGTGGAGAATCTATACACAAGCCTTCAGTGTATGTATCTGGCTTGGCATACATGAGGATGAAAGTGCTACCGCGATGGAGTTCATCAAGGATTGCTTGGATTTTGAGATATTTGAACAGCTAGTACACGATACTCAGACTTCCAAGAAGTGGGCTGCACTGGCAGCCCTGATGAGGAGGCCCTGGTTCAGCCGTCGCTGGATTGTTCAAGAAATAGCCCTTGCTCGAGAAGCCACGTTACATTGTGGAGACAAGCAGGTGGAATGGCAAGACTTCGCGGATGCCATCTCGCTATTTCACTCCAAGCAGCACGAAATCCGAAAACTATTTCGGGAGTCGACCGCATTCCATAATCATCCCGATTATCTTGGCGACGTGTCAGAGCTAGGAGCCACACGTTTGGTAGAGGCGTCCGCAAACATATTTCGCAAGTCAGATGATAATCAAATAATGGAGCACCTGCTGTCACTAGAGGCTCTGATGTCAATGCTGTCGGCCTTTGAGGCTTCGGACCCCCACGATACCGTATACGCTATACTGTGGATGGCACAAGACGCTCGACCAATATTCTTTGGGGACCCTCGAAACGCCTATAGTCCTGGTCCAAGCCCCATGCAATCTCCGGCTCTTCGACCAGCTCATTTTGATAGTTCCCAACTTGATTCTGATCTGCCAAAAGCCTCTTCCCTTAACAGTCATAATAAGCACATGGAAAGCATAGACTTGGGAAAATCATTCAAGAATCATGAAGTTCCTGTCTTTCATGTCAGTAACGAGGATCGGCAAGCACAAGTAACTGCAGTCAGACACAGTGCAGAACAAGATTCAGTTTCGACGAATGAATCTGACGAAGAGGCTAAGGCACTCAGAACAAATGAGGTCAGTAAGGAAATGGAAGTTTCGATGGCAAATCAAAACACTCACCGTAGAAAGAATTCGCCAAACACCAGCCTTAAAATCCCACCGAGTATTACCACACGAAATGTAGCCGCGAGATTTACAAAATCCATTAAAGGCAAGAGAATCACGGTAGACTACAAGAAATCCGTCTTCGAGGTCTGCAGAGATTTTCTCGCTTTCACTATCAACCGTTCCTTCTGCTTGGATATGATATGTATGCCGTGGGCACCTGACGCGCCGCCTGACGAACCTTCTCTTCCGTCCTGGATTCCAGGTCTTTCTGGAAAAGCTTTTGGTCTTAGCATTAACAAAGCTTACCGTCGCGTCAACGCCGATCCACTCGTGGGAAATCCAGGGATGGGGCCGACGACACTACAATGCCGCTCCGAAGACATACGCTACACCGATTCTCCAAGAGAGCAGTGACACAACTCTGAGAGTCAAGGGCTTCGCTTTTGACATGATCAGGAAGAAAAATTTTCCAGCCACGTCAGGTATCATACCTTCTCAGTGGCTGCACGTTGGCGCATGGAAAGACACTTCTGAATATCCGCCCGACCAATTCTGGCGGACTTTAGTTGGTAATCGGGATAATCACGGGCAAAGGCCACCCGCCCATTGGATGAGGGCTTGCAAAGATGCTTTCAGCCGAAGACCCACCGGAGGTGCTTTGGACACGAAAGAATTGCTAATGTACGATTGCCCAGCCGCCACGACAAATTTTGTCGAAAGAGTGCAACGTATGGTATGGGAGCGTAGACTGGTTCTCCTGACTCCACCACCGTACTCCAGTAGTGGAGGCGGACCAAAGCAACCCCTCGGCTTGGCACCCGTCAAATGCAAAAAAGGGGATCTGGTGTGCATCTTGTTTGGATGCAGCGTTCCTGTCCTTCTCCGAAAATATGTAGACGGTAAAGCCGTGAGGAACCTTCACGAATGCGATTGCAAACACATCAATTGCAGATGTGAGCAAATTAGGAGCAAATCGGTTCCATCCAAGAGTGGCGAGAGTGGCCAAGTGGTGCCGAGAATTCACTACGAGCTTGTCGGCGAGTGCTATGTGCATGGTATGATGGACGGTGAAGCCTTTCGGGTCCTGAAAGAAAAAGGCCTCGAGTACGAGATGTTTGATCTGGAATAATTTTGCGTCCGCTCTTCGATGCACAATGTCCGTCCTACCCCGGCAAAGATCTGTGGTCCTTTACGTCTTTGATGCCACCTCGAAGCTCTCCCGGGGGAAATTGGCCAAGGTCCTGTTCACGGCCAGCGGAACACCCAATCAGCCGCTCAGATCTCTCCATCAGCGATCGTGTTTCTTGCGAGACTTCATCGTGGTCAATGACTCGAAAGTAGACGATTCTATGCAAAGTCAAATATTCAATGATTGGCGACAAAGCTGCAACTAAGTGTTGCTCAATGGAACCCAAGGCTATTTGGATGTTAACCCCTCGAATCCTTCGGCCGCTGAGCCATCTCATAACGAAAAGACCTGGCAAATACTCAGTCGCGTTGTCGAGGTGTTGGATGGTAGACTGGTCAGGCTGGTCTGGTCATAGACGGCCAGGATGACCGAGTCCCTTGGTATTGTCGAATTGCCAAGTCTTTCTTTCTCTGACATCATTGGATAGCCCACAGTAGTAAAGCACTAATCGGTCAGTCCTGCACAAGGCTTGACATTCGCAGATCTTTACTGAGACGATAATTGCTTATTGGCAGATAATTTCGAGCATTATATACTGCACAGACGGGTAGACATATTGATAAACCTTTTGAAAGAAAGTGACATGAAGTTCAAAAAAGAACACTCGTTTACTTAGTCAACCCACCACTGAGGTTCAGAGATTAATGTCATTAAGAAGCGAGGAGCACAGTGGAGTTGATACGATAAATAATCAAGAAGAAGACCCGCGAAGAGTAATGAAAGAACAATCGCGTTCGGGTCGCCGTTCTTCAAATCTCTTCAAGGACGATAGTCCCAGCGGCACCACTTCCTTCAATGATTTGCTCGGGTTCATTAGACCAACGTGAAGTTTTTGACAAAACACTGTTATAATTAACGTTAAGTGTTCAGCTGCCGAAAGACATTTGTTAGATACTTTCTAGGCTTAGCTACGATCTTATCTTATCCTTATCTTAGTGGACAAAGCATCAGGGACAAATGTCTTGATAGACTAAGGGCACATCAAGCCATCACCAGAGGTTCGCTTGAACAGGCCCAGTACCAAATCTTGTCCATTTATTAGTATTATGTACAGAGCGTGTCGTGACGCCATAGTGCTTTGAATGGTGATAATAATAAATGTAGGTCAGATTGGTGGACGATGTCCTTGTAAGCTACCTTAGTAAAGTAAGTTGTTACATGCAACTCCCAGAAACGCCGCGTTCCTAATCACTACCGTTTGTCCCTACTTCCTTCTTCCGGCACTATAACACTCATGCCTTCTCACTCGAACCGGAATCGAAGCCTCAAAGGCACACTCAAGAGTCATCATGCCTTCTTTCGGTTCCTCCAATGTTAGAGGCATGCGCCAGCAAGAACTTACAGCACGTAAGTGTATACTTACACGCCCTCGTCCAAGCTTCGTCCTGGCTCGCCCCAAGCCGGATGCTGGCGTCACCAATCTTGTCTTTATAGATAGTGTAAGGCAGTGGTGGCCCACGACTCGATCCACCGTTGCTTCCAACCCCGTCACCCTGATGTCCCCCTTGACCAGTAGCAGCTCTGCCACTGGACTTTGGCAGGAATGAACCTACAGATTCCGCCCCAATCTCGACAAATTCGCCGAGTTGTCGTAGACACTCGAGGAATGCAACCATGCCAGAATCTATCCGACGGTGAAGGAACATGCGGCCGACTATGAGATCTCCAGAAGAGAAGAGATCGAGCGAAGTGATTTTATTTTGCAGCGGAGGTTGAGAAGGGGGATTAGCAGAGAGAGCGACGGTTACGGATGATTGCGGGGCAGAGGATGATGATGCGAGATAGTCGAGCTTTTCGATCTTAGAAGTGCTTCCCATAGGCTTGATCCTATAGCCTCTGAACGTGAAGCCTAGTTTGTCAGCTACAGTGACAAGCAGCAAACTGGCGGTACCCCAGGCAGCGTTTATCTCAGTCCAGTCCACATTGTTAGGAGGAGGAAGTCGGCCAAGACGTAAACCATTTATAGTGCCGAAATGACCGTCATGACTGATACAAAATGTGTCATTATATACATTCGTGCGTTGAAGGCGCTCAAGCTGCTGAGCATCGTGATCATAGGCGGCATTAAGGGCATCTCGTTCGTTTTGAAAAGATGATAGTGTGAGAGCAAAGGCGTTGCGCGAACGCCAAAATGACTGTTCTTCGGCATCAAGTGCAACAGATTCGGCTTCGAGCTCCGCGATCTCAGCGTCGAGGGAGGCTTTCTCCTTTTCAAGACCAACGAGCTCTGAGAAAGCGCGAGCTTCTGCTGTACCAGACATGGTGAGCGTCGACTGCGCTTTTGAAACATCAGCAGGTGTAGGGACCGTGTTTGTTAGGGACTTCAGGAAAGTTATATATGCGTCGCGTTCTTTGGTTGAAGCGGAAAGGCGGCTTTGAAGAGAAGAGAGTAAGAGATCAGTACACTCGGTGCATATGGGGTGGTCTATGTCAGAGCGAGATGACAGGATCTCGAAGAGCCGGGCTGTGGACTCAATCTGGTGGGATAGTGATTGTTTTGGATCGCTGGATGGGTCTTGCGGCATAGCGCCTGCTTGTTTTGGCTTCATCTTCGCTTCAAGACCATTGACTGTAGGCTGAAGGGAGACGACTTGCGAGTCTGTGAGCATTACAAACGACATCGCGGGATTATCCTTCAATCCGGCCTTTGTCGATGCTGCCATTGCAGCATGGGAACCAAAGCCTTGATGGGCTTGGGGAATGACCCGCTTGAAAACCGGAGCTGCTGCATCTTGAGATATGTGGTCGTAGAAGTCTTTTCTTTCTTGCGGATACGGGGTCCGAGATGTGCTTGCACTTTGATCAGAGGAGTGCCTTGAGGAGCCTGGTGGGGAATCAGTTTTTGTAGCTACAGAAAATTAAAAACAACGTACCTACAAGCAGATCAAATGCTGCAGGGTTCAGATCTTGGAGCGAAGTATCGAGTTTCAGCGGAGTTCGACACTTCTGGCAGTTCATGTTACTGGAGAAATCGCCGGTTCAGATTGTGTTCATGGCTGTACTCCCTTAGTACCGTTACTCCGGCCAAGCCAAGCATGACGCTTTATGCAAATCGCGCTAATTATTATGCAAGTCATGGAACGCGTTGCGGCTTAGCGCGATCTTCAACGAGCCTCCTAGCTCTCGATTTACTCGAATAGCCCTGAACATTCTTCATTCGATGTTGAACTTTATCATACAGCAAATTCAACTCTTGTCAGCTGTCCCTTTCATACCTGTTGCACCACAAAGATGGATCGGCCCCACAAGCGACGTCGCTTCCTTAGCCCAGACATAGACGTGAACGTTTCGAGAGCTCGTAACGATGCGCGGCTCAAGACGACGTTCGAGTCCATCTTCGAAAAGTATGGGAGAGATTTCAGTGGAGTCGGAGACGAAATTGATCTAGAAACGGGAGAGATAATTGTCAACAATGGGCATTTGCTTGGCATGGCGGATGAGAAGCATATGTTTGATAAGCCGAATACTGAAACAGGCTTCGACAGCCCAGAGAGAGGGAAAGAGGCTGGTTGCCAAAGTGACCAACCGATAGGGATTGCGAAAATGCCGGTGGATAGAGCGACCTCTGATGCATCTTGGCTATCCGCTGGTGCTGATAGTCTGATGGAGGATGTCATGGTTGACTGCTTGTCAATGGTCGAGGGCACGGGGAATCAAAAGATAAGACTGCCAGGTATCAACCACGGAACCGGAAAGGGTAGACTACCACCATCAGCCTTCGTCAATGGTCGCCGTAAGCTGTCTGCTGTGGGACGACCTAAACCAAATTCAAGCTCATCGAATACTCGACCTCAACAACACATTGAGGCGACCCCTAAAGAGGAGCCCGCCATCGAGATAGCGTGGTGTGTTCCGCCTTTACCGAAGCCCGCCCCAGGTCTTACAATGCAGCATGTACGGCCCTTGTCGAGGAACCACGAAGCCAATTCAGAAAGGTTTTTGTCGCCACCGGGGTTTCCCCCACGAGCGCCTACAAAGGAGAGGTGCATCATGCCTAGATGGACGCAACAAGAAGACAGTCTATTGCTTGTTTTGTGGTCCGATACGACATTGGGGTGCACTGAGGTCAAGAAACATTTCAAGGAACGTTTTCCACATAGGAGCTTTTTAGCCATCTCAACTCGCTGGTGCAGGAAGCGTCGAAGCAACTCCTGGAAGAGAGTTGGACAAGATGGAACCGCCAAATCCTCAATTGTCGAACGTTCAGCTCGTAAAACCAGAATGATTGAGTCTTCTAGGACCGTGGAGGATCTCCAGCAATTACGTTCTCCTGATCTTCCGGCGAACCGCTTCCCTGAAAATACTGGGACAATGAAAAGAGGCGGAAAATGTACGCCATATGAGACGACAAGGGACCGAACAGACGTTCACCAGGAAATATCTCCAGCGAATGTGCCCGAATTAGGTATCAAGTCTGGTGTGACGCGCCTTACTCAAAGCCTTCAGGAAGACGCTCGCTTTCTCTCTGGTCTTTCTATATCCTCCAGTGGTGCGGAGCGTCTTGGCCAAAGCCTCCAAGAACATGGTCGCTCCATTTCTGATCTCTCTACTACCTCTAAAAGAGAACAACGCATACCTCTGTCCACAGCACAGAAGGCGCCTCGCCCGTTAGGGTCTAGTAGTTTGAGATATTCAAGTGGAGACAGCGTCGCTGAACTTGGTAAAAAGATACGTCCTAAACTCGAGGGAATCGCTGGGGGCTCTGAATCTTCCGCAGCAAGTGCGAGTGACGAACTTTCTAGTTTGTATGCTCATCCTGTTAGCACAGGTCAAAGCAAGACTCACAAAAGCATGAACATTGCTGCTGCGACGAAGGCAGGTCCTACCGAGTATCAGCCCGTCCAACGAATGACAAGCCATATTAGTCGCCCTGAAGGCAATGGTTCAACAGCTATGCCAAGAGATGATGTTCGAAAGCCTTCAAGATTGAAGGATCACATAAGATTGGTACAATTTCATTCAGCTGCTGCTGTTCAAGCTTCTTCAAACGCCAATCGCAGTACTTTGTTACGACCCCAGGCGTCGTCGACTAAGTGTACAGATCCATATATGGATCGTAAGACGCAGCCAAGGACCATGCTATCCCTTTCAGCGAATCACAGAGATGCAGCAAAAAACAAAGCCCCACCGATTTCAAAGAGCAGACTTCTATCAGGGTCGCAGCCCATGGTACGTGCTGCTCAGGCTGCACGTAGGAAGCCCGTGGACAATCCAATAAAGACACCCTTAGTCGCGGCATCCACCCGGAACTATAGATCTCCGAATCACACCGTGAGAGCTGATGAAGCGTCTCGTAATATCAAGTCTTCACCTCCTGCAGAGACAAGAACTTCGCTACTCCAGGGAAAACTATCTACAACGACTCAATTGGAAGTCGAACTGGGTGTTCAAGGTGTGGTACTGGCCTCGGCCAAATCTCTCGCGTCGCACATCATAGATATGAGCGATGACGAGCTCTCCACACCTATCAAGACAGTAGGCACTCCCAATGCACCAAGAGTCATTTCGTCCATCCCAAAGCAGCGCAGGAAGACTTTGAAATGAGGGCCACGTGCCGTACGCTGCTAGTATTGTTCCAGCGGTACCAGGCGATGTTATGATCTTCTTGATCCTTGCCGATTCTTAAGAACACCCTCAGATACTTTTGTCGTTCAGAATCCGCTGTCACAAACAACGCTCCCGTCGGACCAGGCGTAGGTATATCCAGTTATATCCTTTGGTAGCTTGTGGTTACCAATAGCAGTGCGATCAATCATCCAGACCAATGATATCTTCTAGCTTGCTCTTCGTCTCACCCCCAACACTCCCAGCTTTAGCCCAAAATTTCGAAACGTGTTTCGTCCCGGAATCACATAAGACCGTCACGATCCTCTTCCCTTTTCCCATCTTTTTCGCTATTTTCACAGCAGCTACACCTATCCCAGTCAACACAGATGTCCTGTCCGCAACCATAGCAGCACCTGACTCACAGTTGACAGCACTGCTACTCCCCACAAAGATCCCATCCCTCTCTACTAACCACTTCGCCATCCCAAGCGCCTGCTCGTCACTCACCCTCACAACGTCGTCTATGACTTCCCGTCCCGCTCGAAAGTTGTCCGTAACCCTGTTCATGCCTATTCCTTCCACGATGCTATCCACCTGCTCCCGCCGTCTTTGACCCTCCTTCTCCATCTTATCAAATAGCACACCATAATTGACCCAGTTATACAGACCGCTCCCTTGCGGATCCGCGACCACGACCTTGACGGTGGGAATCTTTTCTTTTAAGTACATTCCAACCCCGCTAATCGTTCCGCCTGTGCCTGCGCCAGCTACAAACACATCCACCTTCTTGCCACACTGGGCTAGAATTTCCGGCCCCGTGCCGGAGCGGTGGGCTTGCCAATTCGCAGGGTTCTCGAACTGATCTGCAAAGTAGCCGCGTCCCTTGCGAGTGGGATCTGCCGTGTGAGCAGCCGCAAGGCTTCGCGCCCAATTGACATAGTGTTGCGGAGATATTATCGGGGCCGGAGGAACAAGGGAAACAGCGGCTCCTAGGGTAGCAAGCAGGGACGCCTTTTCAGGTGTGGTATCCGATGGGAGGACAATATGAGCCAGGTAGCCCCGAGCGCGACAGAGGGTAGCAAGGGAGATTCCTGTCGAGCCAGAGGTGCCTTCATAGATGGTGTCGCCTGAGTAAGGGGTCAAGAGGCTTTGCTCTTCGGCGGTATTGATGATGCTTAGAGCTACTCTATCTTTTGGACTACCACCTCCGCCATTTAGAAACTCGGCTTTTGCGAGAATGTCGCAGCCTGTGGCTTCAGAGAGGGACTTTATGCGGAACAACGGCGTGTTCCCGACACAAGATTCTATGCCCTCGGGTATTCGCTTTTCATTTTCGGTTATGGGGACCTTTTGTGTATGATCTTCTAAGTCTATATGTTCATCCTCATCCTGTAGACCTGCAGCAGCAATCGTACTGACTCTCGTTTTTCTGCGGCGAAAACGGCGTTCGAGGTCAGGGTAAAAATCCTTGAAGCCGAGGGTAAGAAGAACACCGAGGACAAAGGCAGTGGTAAGGGTAACGCGAGGGTGTGAGTCCATGAGATTTGCCAACGTAGCAATTGAGGAGGATTCAAACCTCAAGCGGACAGAGCAATGTCATTGAACGTTTTAACCGCAGTTTAGCCGAGCCCTAAACTCCGTAGAAGCTCGGACCATCAGCCAAGACAAAGACCTCCGCTCTTTGTGATCGGCTCTCTGGTTCATCTCAGGGTCTGCGATGGATTCGCCGCTGATTTCTCATGTGTTTCGGCGTCTGTTCTCTCATCAAATATGTTCAAGGATTCGCTCCCACTCATCGTTGCCCTTCCGAATAGCCAACGCGCCCTATCAAAGGCACTACCAAACAGGTGGAGAAGGGGTCAAGGATGACGACCGACGGCAAAGCCATTGGCAGCAGAGGACGGACCTGTTCCCGCAGGATAAATCTAGAGACTTTGAGAGATACCCAATGGTGACCGCCAACGCGTTGAGGGGTCGAAGGGAAAGGCCGAGGAGGGTGAAGATGCTAGGACGCGACTTTATGGAAGGTATGAAACCATAACTGATGGTCAAAGAACAAACTAATGGCCTATCTAGATGGCTTATACAACCCAAATTACGGCTACTTCTCCAAGCAAGTCGTCATCTTCTCCCCCGGTGAGCCCTTCGACTTCAACTCCATGCCCGACGAACCCCATTTCCACTCCCTCCTGGGCCAACGCTACACCGACTTCGAAAACGCTCTCGACGCCCAACATCCAAACGACAATCGGCAGCTCTGGCACACTCCAACCGAGCTCTTCCGCCCCTACTACGGGGAAGCCATCGCCCGCTACCTCGTCACCAAACACCAGCTCTCCCACCACCCCTACCAGGACCTTATCATCTACGAACTGGGCGCAGGGAACGGAACCCTCATGCTCAACATCCTCGACTACATCCGCGACTTCCACCCCGACGTCTACGACCGCACCAAATTCAAGATTATTGAAATCTCCGCGAACCTCGCTTCCCTACAGACCTCCCAACTCGCCCGTTCGGCGTCCTCGAGGGGCCACACCAACCATGTCGAAATCATCAACCGCTCCATCTTCGCCTGGGATACCTACGTCGCCCTCCCGTGCTACTTTCTCGCCCTTGAAGTCTTCGACAACTTCGCGCACGACAGCATCCGCTACGACCCCATCACCGAAGACCCCCTCCAAGGCACCGTCCTTATCGACAACGCCGGCGAATTTTACGAGTTCTACACCAAAAACATCGACCCCGTCGCCGCCCGCTTCCTGCGCGTGCGCAACGCGGCCTGCTCGAGGCCGTACAACCATCCGTTGCGCCAGCCGCGGTTCGTGCGCAGTCTCAAGAGCAAGTTGCCGTTCGCGGGGAATCTGACAGTGCCGGAGTACATCCCTACGAGACTAATGGAGTTCTTCGATATCCTGAGGGAGTATTTCCCGCTGCACCAGCTGGTAACCTCTGATTTCCACTCCCTCCCCGACACCATCGCCGGCATCAACGCGCCTGTTGTTCAAACCCGCTATCAGCGCCGTGTCGTTCCCGTCACTACTCCCTACGTAAGTCCTCCATCCTCCCCAAAACAAAACCTCTTCCCTTCCAAGCCCCCCAACCCCACACAAAACTAACACCCCACCAGGTCCAACAAGGCTACTTCGACATCCTCTTCCCGACCGATTTCAGCGTCATCGAAGAAATCTACCGCGCCATCACAGGCAAGCTGACACGCGTGATGAGCCATGAGGAATTCTTGAGGCGCTGGGCCTATGTCGGGGATACGCAGACGCGCAGCGGAGAGAATCCGATGCTCGGGTGGTATAAGAACGCGAGCGTTATGGTGGGTATTTGATGTAGGCGGGGGGAAAGATGGGAATGCGGAAATGGGGATTTAGGGATGCGACGAATACATATAGCGTCAGCATATATATACATCTTCCTACCTTATATATGATGAACCAGTGGAAAAAATGGCAAAGCTAGCTACCCACCTGTCTCCGAGAAAACCAGATAAACACCCCCCCCGATCTAACGAGTTTTTTGCTTTGAAAGACTCCCATCACAAACCACCCACCAATGGTACATACAGTACTATATACAGTAAATCTCCAACACGCGCAGTAGAACCCCCTTTCCCCCCCCCAAAAAAGAAAATCTCTCTCTCATACGCGGTTGAGCACTTCCCAAGAAGCAGGTTACACCATTTCTTTTCCTTGCACCGACCCACCTACGCAGAAACCAGTCGTACATACTGCAATGGCAAGGTTCGTTCTAGACGGAGGTAGACACGTCGTTTGATAATATACACGCGTGCTTTGCTACTACGCTCCTCTCAAACCCCACTTGGGTCTCCAAGGTCTAGGAAGAGACGTTTGGGTAACTTGGAAAATACTGTATCATGAAAACTCTCCCCTGCAGCTGCATACTCGTCTCCAAACGCCAAAGTGACTACCGCTTCCAGCAGCGCTGAAATCGTACAAGAAAAGTGGTTTAGGGACCCCGACCGAAACTGCTCAAGAACCCATCCGTAATCACCGCCCTGATCCACTACTCGTAGGTTCGCATAGTAATACACCAAACTCAAGAGAACTATTGCGGCCATGTCAACGCCAAGTCGGTAACCGATAAACGAAAGAAATAGGATATAACTCACCTTCCACCGCTTCCCACAGACCGTACACTCGCAAAAGGTCGTCATCGGCTCATCGGCGCTCCTCGTCTGCGCCTGGCTATAGCTCACCTTCTTCTGCCCGCACTTGCCGCACGTCAAACTGGTACTGATACTCCTCTCCGCCTTCGGCATCATCGCCCCGTTCATGTTCTGCTTTAGCAGATCCTGCACCTCTGCCATCTTCTCCGCCGATTTGAGCTCGTCGTGCGTCATGACGACGAATTTCTCGGGGGGGATCTCGCCAGACATGACGCGTACGCGGAGGGAGGGGTTGGATTTGTTCTTGAGGTTTTGGAAGAGGGAGCGGACTTTGGATTTGTAGGATTCGTTTGATTCGGGGCCGTAGATTGAGAAGGCAGCGGCTTCGACTGCGACGGCGTGGGACAGAACTTGAGAAGGTGGGACGGTGGAAGTGTGGGCAAGGCCGTTGTATATGAGACCGATGCAATTATCGCGGGTGGATTGATTGGTGCGCTTGATGTCGACTTTGTCTTTTTTGTAGTCGCGCTGGTTGGGTGGAACGGTCAGGGTTGATTTCTCGGGCTGTGGGGCTGGGGAATTCGTGGATGTCGGTGGCGACGATGTTGATTTCTTGGCAGACTGAGACGAGGGACTGCCTTTCGCTTTTTGAATATCATCACGCCACTTCTTGACGATTTCGCTGGCTAGGCGGGCAACTTCGGGGCTCTTGTGCTGTTTAGATTTGTTGACAACAACGCCAATCTTGGTTGAGCGCAGGACGTCTTCTGAAGGGACCACACCGACTTTCAACTCATTCAAGATACTGAGGATTGCGGCGGCCGGCTCTCCAGCTGCTGTGGCTTTCTGGAGCGCCTTGGACTTTTCGACTATCTGTTTAGTATCCATCTTGTAAGGTTGAGCGAAAGAGACGAGGATATGCAGCTCGCAAGGGAGGACACAGCTGCGCGAGCTGTTTGCTATATGATTTCCTAGTTATCGGAGCTTCTTGGTGTTTCCGCCTTTTTCTAGAATCTACGCATCAAGGTGTAACCAGGTAACATGTTTGCTCGGTTGTCGACCACGTACGGATGTTTGTCCGAATCGTTTGGATACCTTAGCTTACGGTACTGTGTACATCTGTTGTAGTCTTTACTGTCATGAGTTAGCGGCGACAAGACAAATACCTTAGCCTTGCTTGGTAAGCCAACAGTACTCTAGCTCAAGAGTCAGAAGGGGAGGTGGGGAGTATGTAAGGTAAGGTAGTGAAGCAAAGATTGCAATACGGGGAAGTAAGGGATTCATTGAACGCCTGGACAACCAGTAGCAGCCTAGGTGCTTCAAGCTCATCGGAACAAGCAGGAGACACGGGACAGCATCACCGCTGCCTCTGTTAAGGGACAGTACACGGTAAAACAAGTCGTGTGCTTCAACGTTGGGTGGCATGACGTGCAGCGCAGAGCCTCAATGCGGGCTCGAAAGACCTTTCCTTTACCCAAGCAATAACTGCAGCAACAGAGAGGACGGAGCACAAGGGAGTGAGTGATTCGACTTACTTGGAAGCTGATGAAGAACGTCTCATACCCAATATACGGAATGGGTGTGATGTTATACCTAAGGTAGACAAGGCAGTGCTGGATCACGGTTGGCGACCTGGAGCCCAATGGACGACCATGCATTTAATTAAGGTTTACAATTCACGTTTGACACTAAGGTACGGAATACATAAGGTAGGTAGTCAGTCCTCAGTCGTTGCCGAGACACCCCCCCCCTGTCATGTCTGTCAATGAACCCCGCTTCATGCCCCACCATTTGATATGTGATCTTGACCGTGGTGCATACCTTACTCTCCAGTACAGTACCTTACCTTACCTTGATTCTAGAAACCCGCCCGTTTACCTTAAGTAGATCCAGGTCACGCACAATACCTTAGTCCTCACACCGACCTCAGGTACTTTACCCGTCACGTTTCCACAATGTCTAGCGCCGGGTGCGTTTCCAACCCCCCCCCCAATATGCCTCCCCCTCAAGTGCTGAACCAAGCTCACGCTTCGCTGCAGACAACAGAGCTCGAAGCAGTACCAGGACAAGAGTTCCAACCCCGGCCAAAAGACCTCCGAGTCTGCGGCCCCGGCCCGTGACAAGCTTGTAGGGGTTGGCCAACCGGGTATGTGTCTACTACCGTATGGATTATAACATTCCCCGACCCAAGAACTCGGTTTGGCTACGGAAAAGCGGTAGTAAGGTAGTATTAAAGTGACTGACAGACGGATGTCTTAGGCGATAATAAATCCACTTTTCAGAAGCTTTCCGAGTCCCGTACTGCGACGAGCAATGTTCGGAAATAAGTCCCCCGTTCGTCGGGGGAATAGGGGGAGAATTGACGAGCTTATGAATTCATGAGGCCTTGGGGCCTTGGGGCCATAGGCGCATGGAAGAGATGTTGGAGGGATCTGATATGTTGGAGCGGGCGTTGGGATGCGAGACGCTTAGATGACTGATCTTTGTTGGACGTCCAGGGTAGCAATGGTGCATGATTAATCTACTCGGCCTTGACCGACCTAATGTTTCCAACAATCGCTACAACTTACCGAAAGGGAGTATCCTATCTAGGTACCATACGCCACGCTGGAAAGGCTAACCAATGTGAACTAGATGTGAAGTTTTTTAAAGAAATTCCGTACGCTGCTGTCACCCAGTATATCACAGCATTTCCCATCACAGTCCTAATTGTTCTCCTATTCTGTGGCTCTGCTTCCTTCCTCGGCCTCTCGTTCTCGCACCTTGCTTTGATCTGCATGTTTCGCTGGGTCGAACACATATATCGGGAATTCCAGAAATATGGTTCGTTTCAATATTGTGGGTATTCGGACATATAGCGCTGGAGGAAACGGTATTAATATGCTCGTGCGTTTGGTATACCGTGAAAATGATTCCCAGTGGTTGCCACTTTCGTATCGCTTCTTTGCTCCAGGCCGTTCCTGCAGTGTCAGGCCGGACACGAACATAAGGAGAAGAGTTAGGAAGAAGGCTCCAAGTATACTGGCGTATAAAGCTTTATATGCTCCACCACTAACATATCCATATGCTGCTGGTGACACGGCAATCATGAAAATTGCTGGACAGTATTAGCGTGGAGGGCGTATTTCAAGAAAGCTGAATGCTCACAGAACTGCATGATGATCTCTCCAAAGTAATTCGGGTGTCTCGTCCAAGTAAAAAGTCCGATGTCACAAACCTTCCCCTTGTTCTCTGGCTTGCTTCTGAACCGGTATTTCTGAACATCCGAGACACTCTCCATAAAAAAACCAACCGCAAAAAGAATCACTCCAGCAATATCTCGACCTGTCCCAAATCTCGGTTGTTGAAACTTGGTGACATTGGGCGAATTCAGGATAGTAACTGGCAAAGACACCGTCCATACCCACACCATCTGAAAGACCCAAAAGCCTAGGAACGGAAAGAATTTGTCTCTTTTATCGTCGAAGCGATCGTCCTTCCCGGTCTTGATAATGCGGAAAAGGAGGAAGCCCGAGAGTCTGGCACCCCAGAGCATGATGAACAGCGAGTCCACGATTTGACGAGCATTGTGATGGCCTGAAAATGCGAGCGTGATGATAGCCAGAACAACGAAGTTGGTTCCGCCCGCAAAATCTAAGAAAGTTAGTATGCAGAACACACGTGGCTAACGGTCATAAGAGACATGCTCACCTGTGAGCTTGTCGAATTTGAGGGAGAAGGCTATGGAGAAAAAGAAGAGCTGATAGGCGATGGTGATCAACAACGTGATCGCGAGGTAGTAGTCATCCAAGGCGTGAACGACTGACATATTGGTTATAGCGTAGAGACGGAAAACAATGAACGATGTCGCAATAAATAAGCTTGGAAGTAGACCACAGGGCAGTCGCAGAAGTTTATAGCTTTTGGACCTTCACCGTCCTTGGATACCTTTGACAGTCTTACAAGGTCTCGGACTAATTGTGCCAGTGTTGTCCATAATTTGTATTTTCGATTTGATATTTATCATATGGCCCAAAACTGCGGTTTCGCTTCTGCCTGCGATTTCAATGACGTCTGTGATATTTAATTAGCGCCGGAGGAAGAAGCCCCGCTTGTCGGCGACAATAAGCCGCATTCCGTGTCAGCCTTATCAGATGCAGGGTCCTGTCGCGTTCTTTACTTGCTACCGCAGCACAGGACTTGGGTATGTTGACGCACGAACAGGCTGGGGATAAATTATCCAGAAGGTCTGTGGCACGATAATGTATCTGATGGAGCCAAGAACAAGATCAGAGCTTTTACATCATTGCATAGCTCTGGCGGTGATGATGAAACTCGTGATGTGAGGTGAAGCGCCGAAGGAAATCATTTGGTGTTCATGCGCATGAATTGCGAGAAAATAGTGTCTTATCTGGATTCTTGCACGAGCATTGTTTTCTTATAAATCTCCATATATAGCTCTGCCGGTTCCTGGTTGTATTTGGAGATGACCTCGTCGTCTCGTCGTCCTCACGCTCATTAGATCTCCTAGTTAACTTCTTGCACTATCCGTCTTCTTTGACTTGGCATATTCACCTTTTGAAAGGTCTTTCAGCATTTCTGCGTTCAATCACTAGGGCTTCCGTGATCTAGAGAGACTTCGTGGAGATGCGAGTATCCATTTCGGCATCCAGGCTGTGCCTGGGGCTATTCCTATGTTACTTGAACCTGTATATTATAGGTGCAGTGGTTATACATGAGCACATCACATTAGAAATAACACCAGGGCAGTGAGCTTTCAACTTCAATACTCATCAAGAGTAATTGCTGATGAGTACAGGATAACGGAGTCTTTTCATATAACCGTTGCGGAAACAGTGGGAGCAGTAGCCGAAGTGTCAATGACTATGTCCGAAGCGTCAGTGGAGACAGCCATGGTTCGTAACGAAGCATGAGAGTACACATGCAGAAGAGATGCTGAAGCAATAAGGCTGAGTCATCTGTCTGCGCGAAACTCACCGTAATAATGAACAGCAGTGCTGCTCCGACAACAGTTAGTTCCACGTCTTGGGAGAATCCTTTCCAGATGACTGACCTTACGAGCAGTCTCTTCCCCAGCTAATGTCTGCGCTTGCCCAAGTTGCCACGCAAAGCTCGCCGGCAACGCCACCCACTATGACTGCAGCACTAGGGAACACCAAGGCCATAGTAGATATAGCACAATCAACGGCTATAGCTACTAGTGAAGCTATTCAACCCTTGGCGTCGTCTCTTCTAAGTCCATGCAATTGTCAATGCATGTGTCCTTCAGCTGGGTTTCCTCTCGCCGCCAATTTGTCGGCAGTGGTAGCCACACCAGAAACCCAGATGTCAACATTCCAAAGTATGGCATCAATGACAGGCGCAGATCAAGCTAGTCTCCAGTCTTCCACAGTGCAGCCTGCAACAACTGGCATTATAATGACACAGCAGGCTGATATGGCTTCTTCAGCGACTTTAGCGACTTCCACACCTGCGGTCACCACGCTCGCTCACATGGCTAGTCCAGCGGCAGATCTCCCAGCACCACAGCCAGGAGCTGCTAACGCAACGTCTATCACACCATCGCTTAATCCGTTGTCGGGTTCAAGAACGACGATGGCTGCTGAGTTCAATATCAATACGTATTCGTTGAGTAGTGCTGTTACAGCACCTATCGTTCTTGAGATATGAATGCGGTATTAGGATTAATCCTGTCAAAGTAGCCATGAAACCACAATTTTTACAGTTTGATTCAGATATTATTCTCAGGTGGCGTGATGGTTGTTGATGTAGGATTCCTTCCTCCCACCGTGTCCAAAACGATACGGGCATTGCTGTCCCCCACTTTCACAGCCTCAAGCCTCGCCTTCTTGGCCTGCCGTTTCTGTTCCCTCTTAGACAATGGTTTGCCTTGTACAGTATCATCTGGTCCAGCCCCATTGTCTAGAGTTTCCGCCTTCCTCTTATTACTGTTTTCTGGTTTTCCTTTGCTGGGTTTTCCGGCGTTTTCGGCGACGCTCTTGGGCTTCTCACCCCCATAAATCACATCAATCACTCCTCTGAAGCTTCTCCGTCTCATCTCCGCTTGCAGAACCACAGCCCTGGCTTCTCTACCTATAGCTTCCACACCCCTCTCCTGGCTTAACCCCCATAGGACTGCCAAATTGACCACATCTGATGGACCCCGACAAGCCAATGCATTTTCTGCCTGGCTGCTTATGACGATGCCGCGTCCTCTGGTGGCTCGTATTAATTGCGTAGCATTGCTGATTAAATTCCGCCTCGAAGCGCCCCCATCGCTAGCCAATACACCTGCCGCGTAGCAGATCTCAAACCTGATGCCTCGTTGTAACGCAATGGAACAAGTCTTGTGCTTGAAGTAGAATGGAAAGCGTGTGCTGAGGTCCAAGGAGATTAAATCGCATTCGAGGGATTGGCAAGCCTGGAGCAGGGCGCGCTCATTGGTTGGACGAAGGGCTAGGATATCGTACGTTGATGCGAGAGAGGCCAAACGATGATTTTGAGAAGGATCGGTCAGAACGAGTGTGCAGCGGCGGAGAGTACGAAGTCCTGGGGAATCAGGGATAGGTAACGGGTCGGGGATGGGGCACGTCTAAGATGCTTCAGTTACAATCAAAACGTGGAGATCAACTGGACAAACAAGGTCAGCCGGGATTTTACCCGTCAGGGTGTGGTCGACGGCGACGACATTGTAGCCAACTGTGGACGATTAGCTTCAGCTCGGGGCTGAAAGGACGTTGAGGACGATTGACGTACGTTCCGAGAGAAAGGCTAGTGTTCTTTGGTTCTCTGCAAGGTTTGACTTCCATGGAGCACAGAGGTCGTAGAACATCCTCACCCTCCCTTCTTTTCCACCCGTCCCCTCAAAAGGTTGTATCTACTAAGATCGAAGGTGGTCCGAGCTTTCGGGGCGCGGTAACCTTAGCCCGCAGATTGGGCTTCACCTCGAAATCTGAGGGTTCAACCTTTTGAATTCATCTCCACACCTCACTTCTTCTTCTACGAGTACCTTACCTGCGACTACGTGACCTGCGGGCTGAAATTCACTGGATACCCTCACATCCCACGTGACCGTGATCGACTGGCCATACTCACATCAATACCTGCGCACAAGACGTTGAGGCTGTGGGGATTATGGCGCGGGTGTATGCCGATGTCAACCAGCATATGCCAAAGTCATATTGGGAGTATGACACTGTCAATATCTCTTGGGGGGTGCTTGAGAACTACGAAGTCGTAAGGAAGATAGGTTAGTCTTACGCGGCCCGCCTTATCTCCGGAATCTGCAATTCTCATACGTGCGCAGGACGTGGAAAATACTCGGAGGTCTTTGAAGGCATAAACACCGTGAACTATCAGAAATGCGTTATCAAGGTCCTCAAGCCGGTCAAGAAGAAGAAGATCAAGCGAGAGATCAAGATCCTACAGAATTTGTCTGGAGGACCAAATGTGGTGGCGTTACTGGATGTGGTGAGGGACAATGCAAGCAAGACGCCATCGTTGATCTTCGAGTATGTCAACAATACAGACTTCCGGAGCTTATACCCAAAGTTTGTCGATTTCGACGTGAGGTACTACATTTTCGAACTCCTAAAGGTACGTGTTGGATGTGAGGCTACCCTGTGATCAGCATTGCTGACGAAGATTTCAGGCATTAGATTTCTGCCATAGCAAGGGCATTATGCATCGGGATGTCAAGCCTCATAACGTCATGATTGATCACGAGAAACGGAAGGTGGATATTTTTGGCTTCTTCCGTGAGGAATCTTCACTAACTAGCAAGCAGCTGCGACTCATCGACTGGGGGTTGGCAGAGTTTTACCACCAGGGCACAGAATACAACGTCAGAGTGGCTTCAAGATACTTCAAGGGGCCAGAGCTACTGGTCGACTTTCAAGAGTACGACTACTCCCTAGACATGTGGTCGTTAGGCGCCATGTTCGCATCCATGATTTTCCGCAAAGAGCCTTTCTTTCACGGCAACAGCAATTCAGATCAACTCGTCAAGATCGCCAAGGTTCTAGGCACAGATGACTTGTTCGAGTACCTTGATAAATACGATATTGAGCTTGATGCACAGTACGACGATATCCTAGGGAGATTCCCAAAGAAGAATTGGCATGGCTTCGTCAATGCGGAGAATCAACGCTTTGTTAGCAACGACGCTATCGACTTCCTTGATAAATTACTACGTTATGATCACCAGGCAAGTCGAGCTCAGCAGTGCCATCATCGGTGGGCCATGTAAATCATCGCTAATCTCTTAATTAGGAACGCTTAACGGCTAAAGAAGCCATGGCTCATCCATACTTCAGCCCTGTTCGGAACGCAGCTGCTTCGCAAAATCACTCATCTTCAATGACATGAACCCTTGTTGCTGACTTGCGACTTGTCATATTTCCCAGAGAATTCATAATCAGCCCAAGACTCGAAAGCTAATTGCCTGCGATCGAACCCAATAAGAATCTCCTCTCCATCAACGACCCAGCCAGTACTTAGTTGCAGAATGCGCCGACTTCTCCACGCGGTCACCGTATTCTCCAGATCAAGCTTACACGGATCGAGTCTATTGATGCCAACCTCAACCAGTCACACCGACGTCCGCTCTAAGATGATCAATGTCTTCTGTAACAAAGACTCTCGAAATCCGAATACTTCAATCTTAGCATAGGCACGAAGTACTCGATTATGATTCAACGCGAGAACTCATGGCCCTACTTTTTCCTTTGTATATTGCATGTTATCTCAGCGACTTCTCTCGTACAATACCCTATTGTATTACGAAGAAGTTTTTGGAAGTAAATGGTTTTCCTAACAGACCCACGGTTAGCAACGGCTTGGGGGACGACTGGTGACAGAAAGGATTAGCTTTACGTCCTTGAGGGCACCCAAAGCTGTCACCGCGGTCAGGGAGGATTAGCCTCACATAGTAGCAAACTTTCAAAATAACAAATATAGATTATAAAACCATTTGCACCCTGCGATTTCAGAATCGCCTGTTAGCTTGTTGTGGTACTAGCGTACCTGGATATCGAACCGACCTCGACCTGTGAATCATACTTTGAAACCTTTAAGTCAGAATACAAAAACACCATCGGATATAGGGTGTCTGTGTACGATTGAGGGGCTGTTTGACTACATTCAGAAAATTAAGGATCGCATCGCGGTTAATCAGCTCAACATTTAGGACTTCTCAGAATCGGAGCCTCTACTCTCTAGTAGAGAGAATTGTCAAAATTCTTCGGAAGGCGCTTTCATTGCGCCCTCCGCTCTGGAGATACTCTAGGTACTCTGGGAAACCTAGCATGGCCCTTAATGCTGCGTCCCACAACACTGGTATGCGCCCTCAAGCGACTACAAAACATTACTCAAGTTCTAACAAGCGACTACTCTCAGCTGGCGTAAAAACAGGCCCAATATCAGGGCAACCACCTCCCACGTCCTCCGAAACCACATCTGCGCTTTTGGCAGCTGCGAAGGATGATCCAATGGGTCAGCATGAAGGCGGGCAAGACGGGGGAGACAAGGACGCAGAGAAGAAAGTGAAGAGCGAGAAAGACCGTACGGATCCTAGCTAGCTCGACCATGTGTATTGCTAGATATATCCGTTACACAAGCATATCTGACATGTCTCTGTAGTTGAGCGAGAACGTAAAAAAGCGGAGAAGGCAAAGAAGTTTGCGGAGAAGAAGGCCAAAGCTACAGATCCGTCAGCTGGCCCAGCTGCGTCGAAAACAAAAGAGAAGAAGGCCAAGCAGGAGGCTGAGAAGGATGAGCCTCTGCCGGAGTATGTCGAAGAGACTTCACCAGGCCAGAAGAAAAGTTCGTTGAGGTACTCCAAATGTTGGAGTTCACTAATATATACCAGTCCTCAAGCCCCTCGATGACCAATTCCACAAAGCCTACATTCCTAAAGTTGTAGAGTCAGGATGGTACTCATGGTGGGAAAAGGAAGGATTTTTCGAGCCCGAGTTTGGAGAAGATGGTAAGGCGAAGAAAGCGGGCTACTTTTCCATCCCAGAACCACCGCCGAATGTAACAGGTGCTTTGCATATGGGTCATGCGTTACCCAACGCGCTACAAGATTCTTTGATACGGTGGAATCGTATGCGGGGTTTGACCACGTTGTGGCTTCCGGGCTGTGACCATGCCGGTATATCGACACAGAGTGTGGTAGAAAACATGCTTTGGAGGCGGCAGAAGCAAACCAGATATGATCTGGGCCGGCCAAAGTTCATCCAAACGGTCATAGATTGGAAAGAGGAATATCACCAGAAGATTAATACCGTGCTGAAACGGATGGGCGGTTCTTTTGACTGGACTAGGGAAGCCTTCACTATGGATGAGAACCTTTCGGCGGCTGTAACGGAGACATTTGTGCGGCTTCATGAGGAAGGCATCATTTACAGGGCCAATCGTCTTGTTAATTGGTGCGTTAAACTCAATACGGCTCTCTCCAACCTTGAGGTGGACAATAAGGAGCTGGACGGGCGGACTCTGCTCGATGTCCCAGGCTATGAAAGGAAGGTAGAATTTGGAGTTATCACATATTTCCAGTACGAGATCGAAGGGAGCGACGAGAAAATTGAAGTTGCCACTACCCGACCAGAAACTATGCTGGGGGACAGTGGTATTGCTGTGCACCCTAAGGATGAGCGATATTCACATATCATCGGCAAGAACGCTCGGCACCCCTTTGTCGACAGGCTAATGCCCATATTTGCTGATGACTACGTGGATCCTGAATTTGGTACTGGAGCAGTCAAGATAACCCCCGCACATGACCCCAACGATTTCGCAATCGGCCAAAGACATAGCCTCAAGTTCATCAACATCCTCAATGATAATGGAACCATGAACCACAATACTGGAGACTTTGAGGGCACCAAGCGATTTGATGCACGGTATAAAGTGATCCAAGCCCTCAAATCCAAGGGACTCTACGTCAAATGGGAGAACAATCCTATGAAAGTACCGCTCTGCATCAAGTCAAAAGATGTCATTGAGCCCCTTATGAAGCCGCAATGGTGGATGAGGATGCGAGGGCTTGCAGACGCCGCTATCAAAGCTGTAAAAGACGGAGAAATCGTCATTCGGCCAGAGAATGCAGAGAAGAGCTATTTTCGATGGCTTGAAGGTATCAATGATTGGTGTCTATCGAGGCAGCTTTGGTGGGGTCATCAGGCGCCGGCTTACTTTGTTCAGATCAAAGGGCTGCAAGGAGATGACAGTGACGGCGAGCAATGGGTGACAGGCAGAACGCCGGAGGAAGCAGAGGAGAAGGCCAAGTCCAAGTTCCCTGGAAAGGAATTCACCTTGAGGAGGGATGAGGATGTACTTGATACGTGGTTTTCTTCTGGGCTTTGGCCGTTCTCGACGCTGGGATGGCCCAGAAAGACCCACGATATGGAGACATTGTATCCTACATCTGTACTAGAAACAGGTTGGGATATATTGTTTTTCTGGGTTGCGCGGATGGTCATGCTCGGTATCAAGTTGACAGGGCAAGTTCCGTTTCGAGAAGTTTACTGCCATTCGCTTGTGCGAGACTCGGAAGGAAGGAAGATGTCGAAATCATTAGGGAATGTTATTGATCCACTTGATGTCATGGAGGGCATCGAGCTTCAGGCTCTACATGACAAGCTCAAGGTCGGCAATCTCGACCCGAAGGAGCTCGCAACTGCAACGAAGTTTCAAAAAGCCTCCTTTCCAGATGGCATTCCTGAGTGTGGTGCTGACGCTCTCCGGTTTTCGTTGGTATCTTATACCACTGGAGGTGGGCAGCATCACTTTTCATCCGAGTACTTCGAAGCTAACATGCACATTTCGTAGGCGGCGACATTAATTTCGATATCAAAGTAATGCACGGCTACCGCAGATTCTGTAACAAAATCTACCAAGCCACCAAATACGTCCTTGGCAAACTCTCCCCTTCCTTCACCCCCATTGCTCTAGACAGCGTCCACAAAAGAACCGGCCACGAATCCCTTTCCGACCGCTGGATCCTTCACAAACTCTCCATCGCCGCCCGCGACATGCATGCTGCCCTTTCTGCCCGCGAGTTTTCAACCGCAACAAGCATCACCTACCAGTACTGGTACTCCCACCTTTGCGATACATACATTGAGAATTCGAAGGCGATTATCGCCAGCGGTACAGAGGAGGAACAGAAGAGCGCAAAGGATACGCTTTACACAGCTCTGGAAGGCGGCTTAACAATGATCCACCCCTTCATGCCCTTCCTCACCGAAGAGCTCTGGCAGCGCCTACCCCGCCGCCCCGGTGACACTACCCCTTCCATCGTCAAAGCCGCCTACCCCATCTACATCCCTCAAAACGACGATCCCGCCTCTGAAGAAGCCTACGAGCTCCTCCTCGCCGTCTCAAAAGCCATCCGCTCGCTAACAGCTGAATACGCAATTAAAGACTCCGCCACCCTCTTCATCCAACTTTTCTCCCCCCAATCCCACCATACCTGCTCCACCCAACTCCAGTCCATCCGCTCCCTCAGCGGCAAAGCCACCGCCTCCCCCTCCGCCTCCATTTCCATCCTCGCTGCCACGGACCCCAAACCCACCGGCTGCGTCGTCGCGGCCGTTAACGCGCAGGCGACGGTTTTCTTGCATGTCAAGGGCAAGATCGACATTGACGTGGAGATCGAAAAGGCGAAGGCGAGGTTGCACCGGGCCAGCGAGGGCGTCAGGAGGCAGAGAGGCGTTGTGCACGATGAGGCGTGGCAGAAGAAGGCGGGGGAGGGGGTGCAGGAGATGGAGAGGAGGCGGTTGAGGGATATGGAGGCGGAGGTTAGGGAGTTGGAAGGGAGTTTGGGGGAGTTTGAGAGGTTGAAGTTGGAGTAGGTTGGTTGAGAGTTGGGGGTGGGGGGTTTCGGATGAGGGTGATGTGCGATTGGGTTTAGAGAAGCGGGAGGGGAGAGGTAGATCGTTTTCTGCGTAGATGGATAATATGCCCCATACTTTTTACGCCGCTGCAAGCGTCCCATCATAGTTTCCAATTACTCATTGAGACACGGTCCAACATGTAACAACACCATTGCTCAAACTTTGGTGGTTTTGTTGGGGGATATGGCTTCTTGGTTAAAGCCTTGAACGTCGCTACGAAAAACTAGTGTGTACACAGAACTCCTAGAACGCTTCGCTTTTACATATTCTTGCCAGATAATCAGCAACAGCCCCCACCCCCACCCCCAACCGTCCAACCCCCCTCCCTATCCGCTCGCTGATCTCCCACCCGCCCCTTTTAAACTTAACTTCAGCGTCAACTTAGGCTTCGTCGCATCCGCCCCCTCCACCGTCCGCCCCTCCCCAGCACCCGCCACTACCGACGGCTTCTTTGGCGGTTTAAGAAACGGTCGCGGCGCTGGCATGCTACTCGAGCCTTCTTCCCGCTTAAGCACAGGCGGAGGAAGACGTTTCGGGATCGGCGTTGTGCGGATGCGGGCCGTGGGCGTGAAGACGAGAGTGGCCTTACCGGCTTTAGCGCAGGACCAGTAGCGCGGGTATTTGAGGACGACGACCATGCTTGATTCCGGGGTGTAGAGGAGACTGCAGATTTCGAGGAGTTCGGCGATCTCGCGCAGGGTGAGGGTTGGGGAGGTGATGGCGGTCCAGAAGCCCTGTTTGATGACGGGGTTGGTGCCGATTTCCGCTTTTAGCGCGGCGAGGGCGCCGACGACCGTTTGTTTCCTCGCGAGATCGGCTCGGCGGGCTTCGGTGGAGGATTCTTGCTCGATTATGAGGCCGTCTTGCTGTGTTGTGGCAGCCGATTCCGAGCTTTCGCCTATGGCAATGGCGCCTAGGGTGTTGCCGAAGATGCGAAGCATGTGGTCGCGGACGTAGGGTGAGGGATCGGTGCCTAGGACGAAGAGGAACCAGCGGAGGATGGGGTCCATTTTGAGTGCGCCGAGATCCATGAGGTTGCTGAAGGCATTGAGACGGAGGTCTTCAAGGGTTCCGTCCCGAGTGTATTGCAAAAAGTCTGCTGGTTGGAAATCAGTGACTCCGGTTTTGATCAAGCGTTGCTTGCAGTTGAGGGCTGTCAAGGAAAGAAGATTGTGGTATGATGGTATCCATTCGTCGATGCGTCTGTACCTATCAATCTCATCGAGGCAGGTATTGTAGAATTGCAAGTCATCGTCACTGTCGACCTCCATCTCCAAGGCATCCGGGATGGATACTGGCTTTGAAGAAAGCGCTTCCGCCAATGAAATCATTAAGGTTGTGAGGTAATGGCAGTCAGAGAACTGATAGGGTTAGCATTCTGAGCAAAAAGTAAAAAGATTCTGGACATCTCACCTCATTGTTCGAATTGTCATTAAACCTAAGTTTCTCATGGAGAAATGTAACGACACTCATGGGAGCACGACCAGCCCCGTCCCGCACTTTCGCAACAGCCTGGACAATAGCACTCTGTACATTATAAGCCGTACGGTCTGAGAAGTCATTTGATCGAGGCATTGGTGAGTCAGTGTAGCAAAAGAACTCCTGGAATGCCTTCTCTAGGTGGAATTGTCCTCGCCAGCCAAGTTTCTCCGTGGCGTGTGTTGTCAAGGCCGCTGCGGCGGCCGTCCGGATGCCATGGAAATACCGTCGATCCATTAATGTTCGGACCAGGATAGTCGAGATCAAAGGGTGTTCCTTTTGGGCAGCCATATATTGAACCGACTCCAATTGAGCAACGACATCTCGATCCTGCTGTAACTGTGAAAGGTACATGTATCCAGGCATTACGATAGACATCTTGCAAATCCATTCAAAATCGGCATCCACTCGGATCCACTCGTAGGATTCTTGACTCATTTTGTCTTCATCTTCTTTGCTCCACTCGACTAGTTTCCAGTCCTTGATCTCTTCTTCAGACTGCAGGACATCGCCCAGACAATAGAGAAGAATGTCGTTGTCGCCGTCACCCGTATAATCCATTCCCGAAACAGCGGCAGTTCTCTCCTTTTGGCGCCTACTACGCTTGAGCCGTTTGTACTTTGTATTGTACGGAATCTCGAACTTCGTAAGTGCCTCTTTGATTTCGATAATGTGCTCATATGGAGTCCCGTCGGCTTCATGAATACGGATAGTCATAGGACCCTGCCATTCTTAGTAGAGTATGCAAGTGTGACTTTGACACGACTCACGGTAAAGACAGGTTGAACGGGGCCAGCATAGACATTGTGAATCTCCTCCTTTACATCACGCATGAAGGTTTGCTTTTCCAAGTCACGTTCTGGAAGTTCGCCTTGAGATTGTTGGATAAGCATCTCAACAACGAGTTTCTTCTTATTGAAACGCTGATTTATACGAAATCGTGGACAACCGGCTCCGAAAACCCATTGTGCAAAGAAAACATCCAATTTAGCATGGCCAAGCTTCTCACACGTTTTCATGAAATAATTCGTATCAATGGCACCATTTGCTAGATCGCCTACTTTGGCGTTCAGGAAGACTCTTGATACGATTCGAGAAAGCCCGGATGAGCCACTTGCTTTGGTAAGTCTCCGATCGAGGATAAATAAAATCAACGGTGCTTTGAGTGTCATGAACTCGAGCTCAGATGGGTCAAGAGTTATGAGAGGGCCGGTATCATAAAGGGAAGGTCTTGCGACGTCAAATTCAGAAGTTCGATCCGATGCCCTTTTCTGACGATATCGGTATTCATTGTTACCAGAAAGCTTCCTCATAAACATGTCAGTAATGAAGTAGGCTATACCGACCACGACCCAGGTATCCACTGCTTCCTTGGGTATGATATTGATACCCATCCATTGCGTGGCAAGGGCATGGACCAGCTGACGGGTAACTCTGTCTAAAGGCTCGAGAATGTCTTCTGGAAATAGAAGTCGATTGCTACATATCGACAGCGACCCTGTGTGAAGGATGTCCGGAAACAAGTCGTCCACAAAGCAAAGCTTGTAATTAGAAAACGGATAAGAGCCGTATGCCAATGTAAAGAAGTCTATAGCCTGGCGATCTGTCAGTTTTGAAGCCATTCGTATCTGTCCAAGAAGCATAGACCTTTGCCAGAGGCAGACATGTGTTTCTTAGCTCGTCGGCCCTACCGGGCGAGCAAAATCCATGCACTGGAATGGCGTTTTGTCCCAGCTTATCATCTTCATCGCTTTCTCTAAATTCTGCCAAGTCAACATGTTCGAATGGCCCGATTGCGAAGCCAATATGCTGAGGGTCCACTGCTGTCATACAGGTGAAGGACGTAGTCTTCTTTGAAGGGTCTAGAGGATCCGCAATCTGTCACTATTAGCTAGATACCCTTTCGTACTGCTTCATGCGTTACCTCATCGGTTATGTCTCCTGTGCATATAACAGCTAAATCTAGAGCCTTGTCCTCATCACTGAAATGGGTACGACGATCCGTGACAGCTGAAACATGGGCATTACTGGTACCATTGGACAAGCCATTACTGCCATTCACTTGTATTTGATTGCGCGACTTTGGAAGTTTCTCAAGAGCATCGCCAATTGTTCTTGCGCATTTGATTGAAATCTCCCATGTGCAACGGGAACTTATATCATCGAGGCAAGGAAATAGGCAACATGCAGCACCTGGCGATAAAGAATTTTTGGTATATGCATGAGGATATCGTAGGTCCCCATCTTCCCATCCTACGAAGTGCATGCCCTCACGGATATTTTTCATCATGTACTCCACAACAAGCGTTATTGGAGTAAAGCGCAGGGTCTGGTCGACTACAGCTCGCGGGGCCTGAGCAAGGTCGCTGGCCAAGCTGTCGCCAGAGTCCCTTTTCAACCCACCCAGAGACTTTGTCACTAGTATGTTCTGCGCCTCCACCGAGAGCGGATCCAGCTCATCGATTCTAATGCTCTTAGGCAAGTTGACAACCAGCTCCTCCTCCGGTGGATTCTTTAACTGGCTCTCCAGCTTCTGCCGTAGCATATGATATTGATGAACACCAGCACTCCATGGGAGCGTTGCGCGATTGTAAGGATCTTGGTAAGGTGCGCTGGATGAAGGCTTGCCGTTGACCTTTAGGCTCGTGAGCTCGCATTGTCGGCAATTGAGGCGAATGGTCTTCAGATCTTTAGAGTGAGGATTGACCGTTATCTCTGCCCTGCCCTTCAGGCTTCGTGACAGTATGTCTATGTCGAGTTCCACCTTCTGGTGTGAAATTGAAAATCCCAACCCCGGGGCTTGCGGGTTCGGCAGCTCAACCAAGCCAACCATGTTGCTTTCTTCTAGCTTGCCTGAAGCTCTACCAAGAAGTATCTAGCGATATTACTTCTCTCACTACTTGTGGTGAAACCGCGCCTCATTCTGCGCCGAGCTCGTGGCATAAGCGTTGAGCCCCCAACTAGACCAGTGATAGCGACAGACAGCGAGAGAAAGCTCTTCAGGGATTAGTAAGTTCGTGATAAGTGAAGTCATGACACCTCCCAAATGAGTGTGTTGTGTGACGAGAGAGGATCATGCCTAGTCGGAGATGTGAATGATCGGAAGCCTTGATGTTTTGATTTCCAAGCTTCGAATCGAGTCAAATCTGAGTATGAATTCTGATGCATAATGTTGAAGAACTTACAATCACTGCATTTTATGAGCAAGGCTTTCGATATTACAAGACTTTGGCATTACAAGGATGGTCTAACTCTCTAAGTTGAGTCGCTATACTAAGCTCACTACTCTAAGACACAGAAGGTGATACTCGTACACCAACCGCCGAGATATGGCAAAACCGATCCAACGCCTTTGCTCACGAGAGGCTTACCCTGTTATATACAATGTACCGACTGAAGCACTTTCAATTCGGTCTCTCTCGATGCTCTCTGATTTCCCGGTTTGCCCGCCGTCGGTTTCGGGCACTCACATTCAAAGCATCCTGAGTCAGCAGGTCCGAAGGCACTTCAAACTCCCTTTCGACGATATCAGGCAAAGGCTGCCCGAATGCGAATCTTGTCCTTCCTCGTCTATGCTTGCCAAGAGCAGCTGCCCGCAGGTAAGGTTTTGAAAAAAATGAGGTAAAAGGTTTCTCAACCGGCAATGGTAACGCATCGGTTAGGTGTGCCCGATGACTTCTACTCTTCCCAATTCGTTTTCCGTTCGCTGAACTGGCTTCCCGGTGCAATTGCCTTGCAGCCCAAGCATCGACGTCGTTGTAGTCGGGAGGCTCTCCATCACTGGCTTCAGACATATCTTCATCATCGTCCTCTTCGGTCTTCTGTTCCTTCTCCAGTTTCCGGCGTTTTTCTTCCTCTTTCCAAACCCTGAACTTGTCGAGAAGGCTCTCAACCTCCTGAACGAGATATTCTCTTTTAGGTTCATACAATCTCTTCTCAGAATCCGTGATACCGCTAATACCCATGACCCTGAGCCAGTCATGACCCTTGAGCCCATCTAGTAATCGTTCGAGCTGAACCTTCTCGTGCTGTGCCCTCTCCTTCTCGATATTGCGGAGTTGCTTCTCTTGCCTCTCAGCTCGTCTGTGGGCCTTGAGGTACACCGCATCGGTCATTGGGTCTTCCTGAGGGGCTTTTGTGGGACAATCAATCGAAGAAAAGTCGATCCGTTGCGCGTCATTTAACTTCATCAAGTCCTCCTCGGGTTCCTCTGACGTCTGAGGTATCCCATTGACCTTTGCTGGAAAATGGTCGGTATCTGGGTTTTGGTTATTGGAGGCATGGATGAGCGGCGTTGAAAGGTCTAGAGTCGAGGCCGCCGGTTTGAGGGGTACATCTGTGATGTGGACAAGAGTGTCTATAGTCAGGAATTCTGAAATCGTCAGCAGGTGAATTCCAGAGAGATAGCCTTGATTCCTCATAATACCTGTTTCCTTTGGCTCAATGTTGACGAGCTCATCGTAATTGGGAAAGTACAATGCAAGCTCGCTTTTTGATCGCGAACCTCCATCTTGGGACCTCAGACTCCTTTTGTCAACCTTTCGCGCGACTACAGCAGTGTCGAAATCGTTAACAGTACCATTGGGCGTACTTTTAGCGTCAACGATATCAACTCCGGCGTTCTTGACATGTTGTTGCGCGTTTTCTAAATGTGTGTTTCGCAATGTCGAACCTGGAGTCACCAAGCCTTTTGGGGATTTATCAGCAGAAGCCACAGGAGAGTCTGCATCGTGGCCTCGGGCGACAATTCGATTTGAGAGATCTTGGACACGGGTTTTCTGCTTCTTCAGAACAACATTGTCATCATTGAACAGTGCTAAGTCGCGTGTACGTTTTGCGGTTTTTGTGATGTGAGTGGAAGAATTCCGCTGGATGCCGGTCGCAGATAATTCAGTTCTTCGAGAAGCAGAGCGGAGGGATGGCCTTGAGAGAGCGGCCATGATATACTTGAAAGTTTAATATCATATTCTATCGTAGCTCCTTGCAAGTGGGCCATTCATCTCAAGCAATCATCACGAGTTTTAAACCAAGAAGTGATTTTTGTTAAATGTAGACATCTACACGCTTGATCCTAGGCGAACTTTATGACTCGCACCAAAGGCGGCAGCGTCATAACAGAGAGCGGAAAGGGATCGCCTCTCAGGGTTAAAGTATTCACCTTAACTATGTCGGATCAACAGAATCATGGAAGGTGTGGATCTATCTTCGACGAATCGAGCCACAAATGGTTTGCTAGAGATTTCACATGCAGCTCTACGAATTCGATACCAACAAGGTATCTGACATTGATCTCGACATTTGAGTACGCTGAGATATCTACATCTTTGGGATTACGATTACGGTACTACTAGATGACTTGTAGATTCGCACACAAAGTCCAGCTCATTTGTTCCTGGTGGATCGATGCCAACTTATTATAACTCTTAACTTTACAACCGCTACTCCGTCAGGTATATATGCAACTACCCGTGATAGGCACCTCAGTTGAAACTCTCAACTGAAAATGAATTCCTTTAGCACAGGAGCCGCAGAGAATTCAGGATTCAGTAAGATACAGCTACACCAAATCAGTCAAAGCCGGGAGGATAGAAGAGAAGAGTAACTTCAGAAAATATGCGAGACCAGATTTTCTTTTCTCGAGGAAAGCGGGCTGAAACCTATCTGCTTTTATATCAGCATGAAGCATGTCTTATGCGCGGTGATTGCCCACAGATCATGCTTTTCGGAGGCAGCGGAGGCATAGCAGCTCCGGCGTTTGGGAACGTTGTCAAGAGCTTTTCCCGTAGATCACAAAATTCCGAGTATCTGGTCTTCCATGAGCATGTGAAGCCAGAGCACAAGCAGTGACCGACTAACTGACCTCTTTCTAATCATTATCGAACCGCCCTAAAGGAACTGCCGATCAACATCAGGGACAAAACATACACCCGAACCATACACTGTACTAGAGTAAGGCTTCAGAGAAGGAATGACATGTATGCGAAAGGTGATACTTACATCAAGTGTGTCTATCTTACAATTCCAGACAGTATAGTCACGCAGACTCGGTACGTTTCCTTGAATGACAACATAACGGTCGATAACAACACTCTTCGCCCACAGAGACCCAGTCTGTTCCGACGTCTCTTCCGTATGATCTTCGAGAGTAATAGGGGCGGGTTTGGGGATGTTTACCGAGGTATACGATTCGAATCGACGATGTTGCCAATAGGGGGGCACTATTGATGGAGGAATCCCTGGTAGTTCTTCTGCTGCAGCTTCGTGACGGGGAAGTTCAGACGGTTCTTCGTTCCTCGCAGGATCCATCCATAGGAACTACGACTGCTTCGTCCGCTGCTAGAAATTGTGTCCGATCGGTCGCGACTGCTTACATCGACTTGTGGGAATTACCCAAATTCTGGGCAATTATGAAAGGAGTGACGGGTGCTTGATGAACAAATAACTACCTTAGTTACTGGGGAAATGGAACGTTTATGTATTTGTATCTCGATGGAATAATAACGTTGACGTTTCGTGGGGGTGGGGGAGTATGATACCTTACACAGTAGGACTAGTCGGTAATCTTTCAACTTGCAACGCTTCGGGCTTAGAGGGAGATAAAAAGGTCGTGCGAGGGCAGCGAGGGTTGCAACAGTTGCACTACTTTTCGATGATGGCGTACTAGACGCACTAGATACGGCACTAGACTTGCCCAGCCAATCAGATGCAAGTCTTCGTCTTCGGCTAGACTTCCGATCTTTTCAAGGGTCTCGTAATCCCTGCTTATCGACTGTCCGAATACGGAGAAGGTACAGTCGTTTTTCCTCTCTCAGCCATCCGTTTTCTTCGCTCCTCAAACGCACATCTACTCCGTACTGCACTTTTAATCTTCATTCCTACACTCGCTGTCTTCTTCTTCTTTATACCGTTCAGCTTCACTGTCGTTTTCACAGTCGTCGGAAGAGTGTCGAAGGAGTTTGTGAAGATAAACATCCATGTGTGTACTCCGTCACCCGCACCTCACCTTTCCGGCCCCAACCCCAACCCCACCTATCTCACAAGTTTTTCAACCTCAGAGTCGGGTGCACTGACAGATACTGACGGTTCATCCATCAGATTTCTTCCACGTCGAAAGCAAATTCCGTCCATTCTTCGAGATGTACTGCTCCGTTGCCGTTACCTTAATCGTTGCAAGCCTTGTCAAGCTTGCCGCCACGCAGAGCATTGACCCAAGTACTGTCGATCAAAGCACAAAATGCAGGTAATGGACTTCTAACTATAAGCTGTGGAGGGCTGACCTTGGGGTTTAGCGAAATGGTGTGATAACCAGAAGAGCTCGTGCCCACTTCTGTGCTTGCAACTGCCCAACAGTACCGGGGCACCATCAGACAACAACTGCGATCCTGTAAGCCGATAGGACTTGGTTGTATCCTCTCTATAGCTAATGATCGTTGCAGACAACTTTGGTGTATTCATGCGTTTGTAACAATGGGCTATCTCCAAACGTATCTCAATACTCTGAAACGATCCCGTACTTTGAATGTACAACGGCTGCCACTCAATGCGTTAACAACTGTGCCCCCAATGACAGTTCGTGCCAGAGCGCTTGCCGTGATGACCACCCATGTGGCGCTCAGAGCCCGCCTCCGGTCAATACCTCCACCCTCAGCACCATGACAGCCACATCTACCGGAGGCTCGTCCAGTGGAGGCGCTTCGGCTACCACTACGGGGGGCTCCACGGCTTACACTGGCTTTGGCGGCGCTTCCACGGCAACGGCTTCATCAGCTGCCGACAGCAAGACCAGCACTCGCGCTCTTGCCTTGAGTTTTGGGCAAACATACGGCCTGGTCTTTACTTTGGCTGGTGTCTCTGCAGGATTTACATTCCTGCTCTAGACCCCTGCCTGTTCTCGGGTATAACAGGCCGAGGTTATGCGTCGGCCGATCCAAGAACAACTCCGCCGTCGAAGCAATTGTCAAGAGCCGTCATAACACTCCTTGCGGATCAGCAATCACACTTTTTCTCGTCATATTTATCCTCCTCAGTCTCGGCATAGTATAGCGATTTGTCACTCCTTCGATGCATAGCAGTTCAGCGAGCGTTGATAGCTGTAATAGCGGATATTTTGGGAGTGAGCGTGATTTTCGATAATGATTTGGTGGTTTTGGGATCAGGCTCCTTCATACTGTCCTTTCTGATAGCGAATTAGCGGCATACTTGATTTGAATGGCGTTGCCTCAGTGCTGGGTTGGGAAAATCTACTTTTATTAATAGGGCTTGCAGTATCCTTTCAGCGATCAACGCACCTCCAAAGATTGCAACCGTAGACCGTACTTTGATCCAAATCTGCAGCAAGAGGCAAAAATTTCGGAACCTGTATAATATTTTCAAACCAAACGAGAATGGGTATCATCCACAAGTCAAGTCCTGTCTCTCCCCACCCTGAGCCAACCCTATATCCCTTTATCTCCCTACCCCAATCCTCTCATCCCTCGTCGGGCCCATCCTCACAACCCTTGCGTTGTCTCCCGGTAAAGGCTTCAGCTCGTCATTCGGATCCACAACCGCTTTCTTCAGGTCCTCCACCCTGGGGCTGTCAACGTGTTTGTGATCTTCTACGGATCGGCGAGAGCGCTCGTCGTCGAAGGTGGCGACGTCTTCGGAGGTGACGGTTATGGCGGTTGGTTTGCGGCGGAGCATGGTTGGGGTGTTTTGGAGTGTGGGGTGGGGCGTGGGAAGGGGCCTGGGGGTGGGAGATGTTGGGGTCAGCTCGTTAGGTAAGCGGTTCAGACAGGCTTGAGCCAATCAGAGGCTTCCGGCAAATTCCGCTGTCTAGAGTCATTCGATATTTCGACCTCAAGGTATCCTACTTTAGAGCATTGCTTATTGAATACTCAAGCAATGCACAAATTGAGAGTCCACTCCGCCCTAGGTAGGGGCAGGCCTACTGCGAGTCCCGTGCGCATCGATAACACGATCTTCCCCCTCCGCCAATTCCACATCTCCGCCATCCGCTCCCAAGAGGATGAGACGCAAGGTAGCCTACCTCTTTCTCTGCATATATCTACCACTCCATCAACAGCATGCTTACAAGTAAACTCACAATTAGTACCACAAAACACTCGCCAACAACGCAACCAATCCATCACCCGCCTGACCCAATCACTCTCCAAACAAGCCGCCCCCCTGCCCCTAATCCGTCGAGTAGACCCCCACGGCCGCTCCCCCATAGACGCCCGTAACCTCGCTGCCTCTCCCCCCACCTCGGCAGCCCGGAATTTCAAGCCCGAGCAGCAAAGATCGCTCCGAGAATCCCTCACCAGACAACCCCAACGCCCCCCTCCCAAGCGCCGAGAACCGCAAGAAGCAAGGCATCAGGGCCCGACAAAGCGGCAACCACGCATCCGTGGTGATGACGACGACTTGTCGCCTACGAGCTTCAGCGCCGACTCGAACGAGGAAATCATGCAATTCGTGCAGGACATGGTTTCTAAAGAGCATGACGAATTAGCGGCGAGGGGCGAGCCGAGCGAGTATGAGCCGCCGGCGGAGATATCGCTAGAGTCGCTGACGGGGTACGGACCGAGGCTTTCGGTGGGAAAGTTTGGTATGGTTGAGGTCGTTGGTGATCGTGTTCGTGGCGCTGTGGGGAAGCTGGAAAGAGAGAGGGAGAGGAGGGAGGTGCTGTCAAAAGCCTGGACTGAAGGCGAAAATTACAAGTACCGCAGCAAGGACGAGCGAGAAGCCGTCGAGCATCTCGTCCAGAAAGCCCAACGCGGCCCTCAAGGCGAAGGAGAAGAAGACAAAGGCGATCTCTTGACATCAGAGCAGAGAGATCAGCTAGTGGAGCGGTTATTCCGGGGCAGCTACACCATTGGCGGGAAGGAAGGAGGCGCGTTTGGAGAGCTGAGGCGGAAGTTGGACGTCAATGGGTCCTATCTGCCTAAGGATGGGGAGAAGTTGGTGAAGAAGGTGAGGGCGCTGATGCCGGGGCAGGGGGGTGAGAAGGGGAAGAGGGCACGGGCTTAAGGGGGAAAAGAGGGCGAGGATTTGAGGGGCAGGGTGTTGTAGTGGAGCAAGGGACCATGCTTGTAGATGGAGTAGAACATAGACAAAGGATTATATAGAGCTCCAAGCCTATTTCATACATAGCTCCGTCGATGCGTTTGTATTTTAGCTTCATCGAAACTAAAGATGATTGCCAACGAACATGCGATCGTATCCAAATGCTAGTCATCTATCCCCTCTAATTCAAATTCCTATCTATTTTTACAACTTCCAACTACTCTTCTGGATATACACTCTCGCGTATTCGCGGAACCCAACCACACGCCTGCTTTCGAACCTTTCCCGCACCATAGAAAGGAATTACCGTAGACGTGCCGGTGGAGAGCGGTAGCTAGATTCCGGCATGTTCCATACGTAGGGCAGTTACACAGCTCCTCGCCCCTGACGTCGCTAGAGGTGGGAGGAAGGTCGAGTAGGGCCCAGCAACATACTCAATCTATATCAGAGTGTTGCGGGGAAATATGCGGACTTTCTGGCTCAAAGAATAGAAGACGCTACACCGATATTTTGGCGCCGTGCACTCAAGGCAGGGGTATCGAGGATCTGTCCTCCTTCTAAGGCTTCTATAGTGTGTTGAGTCGCAGATTTGGGCAACTGGGGTTTTGAAGAGGTGGACCACCGAACTTCTGAAGAGCTACGCTGCGTTCTGAGGGAGAAAATAAATCCCGGTTGGAGAAAGGAAGATGCTGTCGAGTACGTGCCACGTCCACAATATGCAGTATTGCCTTCCTGCCAAAAAAATTAGCCAGCCGAATCTATAGATTTCAAAGGCACAATTTAGAGGAAATGTAGAGATGTGTTTCAGAGAGAAGATTACATGTCGCCATACTCTGCTCAGTCCCCCCTTAATTGCTTCGTGCCGGAGCCAAAACTCATTAGAGGGTTGATGGGACTTTGCGAGATGTCCGACTAAGGATGACGATAAGGTGTTTCATCATGTCAAGAAGGGATTGGTAGATCTGATGGTATGTCTGCTTACTCTATACTCCATCAAACTTATTGCGCCCTTACCACGGCATTCGTACGGCGCAATCTGTATCAACGGTTGTCTTCCAAATCAAGCTTCATGTTCCGATCGTGGGCCACCAGATCTTTCTTCCTTGCTCAGACATCATTGTTCCGGCATGAGGAACATTAGGAGCCTCAACAGACGTGCCAGCCGCCTCCTCGTCGTAGATTATAGGTCTTCGTCCACATTGAGTCTGCGAGGTTCCTGCCTGAGCCGAATCTTTCGAAAAACTCGCGGATACCGCTGGCACTTCACCGTAGTCCAATGGTCTGTCATCGACCATAACCTCGTCGAGTTCTCTCACTAGCCTTCGGTGAGTTCGGGCTCGATTCCGTTTCCCAGCCGTATCTGTCCCGTTCCTCTTTCGCTTCTTTAGTGCAGCGTCTGTCCGCATCTCTGCCTTTTCGGCGTTTAGGAACATTACGTATTCTTCTTCACCATCCTCGCTGTTGACCAGGTCTTCGCCCGTTGTTGGAGCTAAGGGTAAGATTGCCTTGGACGAATCGAGAGCTCCGTCAAGGGAGACTGTAGGCTGCTCTTCTGGCTCTATCACTGAGCGACCTTCTGAGACGCAATCGGCAGCCTCGTCCTCTGGCATTGCGTCCTGGTTCTCTCTTCGGAGCTGCCTCTGGCGTACGATTGCGTAGATCTCACTATGCCTAAACATGGCAATCTGCTCGTCCGTCAAGGTGCGCTTCACACCGTCAGGGTAGTGTCCAAGGCCGTCATCGTTCTCCAAAAGGTTCTCTTCTTGCACTTCGTTATGCTGGGAAGTGTCGGAAGTTGACAGATATGCCGCAGTGGATGTGGATACACCGAAGATGCGCGCCTGGAAAGCATTAAGATCTTCCTAGCTCTCACCAAAATTAGTGAATGGAAGACCCTACGTTTTTAATCAAGAAGAGCGTACATACTTGCGTGACCGCTGGAATATTTAGATCAGAAGTCATTGCAAGAGCTCTGGAAAATTGTCCCAGTAAGTCATTGAGAAACAGAGAGACAGGACTGTACGAGACTTTGACGTCGCCAGGTCACATGATCCGGTTATACCCGGAGCTAATATCTAGCCTTAAGGCCAATCAGGCTTCCAATCCATCCACCACAGCAGTTGATCATCTGTTGCACTCATTTTCTGAAGATAGTATGAACCAGATTCGATCGTGTTCGAAGTGGCAGTCCGAACAGGAACAATTTAGAAAGCAGTTCAAAGCAGACTATGCAACTTCTACACCTAGTTTGCAAGGCTTTAGTTATTGATCCATTCATTTGTTGTTTCTCCTCACTACTCACTTTCGCAAAATGCTTTTGCGTCCACATGCGCTGGGACTCAGAATCCTAAAGGTATGGTGACTGCTCTATTGTAGCATGGCCACAATTACTTTGGGGCACTTTTGTGATTCCCTATCTTAATGTAGTTCAAAGAAGCCGAACACCTGGTCATCCAGTATCCTGATAGGGCATTTCCTATCTTAAACGTTCCGTATCATGTTGTCGCATAGCTTTCTCGGCTCTCTTACCATAGCCTTCCTCTTCAGCTTGTCCATCTTCATCTTTGCATCCTCCTCGTCGACTCTGCCGCGGGCGCTGTCTGGAGACCAATTGCGCGTACCGGCGAACCCAAACTCGTCATCAAATACGTCCTCCTAGCCCCATCTTCATCCCCACGAAATGGCATTAACAAAATCAAAACTCGTGGAAAGTACCTCTACCTCACAAACAGCGATCAGGCGCTCGTCGCACGCATTCCAACTTACTCGGATGGCACGCCCGCAGGTAGCGCTATATTACACGCCAAGGACACCAAAACCGATATTTCGTCCTCTTAAGCTCAGCCATCGCCCTCACCGCTCACAAGATTGGAAACACGCTTTGTTCCGTGCCGCCGGAGGAAGGCCGGAAGATGGTTGTTGTGGGCTACTCCAATATATCAGATATACTAGTGGGGTCGATAGCTGTTGCTGTGGGAAGGATGGGCGCTGGTATGAAGGGTTTGAATATCACGTCTACACGGGATTGGCGGAATATATTGGGTGAAACTGAACTGCGGGAAAAGATGTAACTATGTTTGGTATTGCTGATCAGGTTTGGTTGAGGCCAAGGGTAGTATAAAGAGCTGGCGGGGCTTGAAGGGACTACGGGAGAGTCGCCTGGGGCAGATATAACATCTCGTTTTACCTCTAAAAGGTCCTCCAAAGTAAATACACAAGGGATAGTAAAGACTGATAACGGTTAACCTGAAGGACCCAAGAGACATGACTATAGAAAACAACGGTGAAGCCTAGTATACATCACAACTCGCTTAGATAATCCTGTGCACCAGCCAATCATTAATCGACCGAAGCTTGCAGTACCATCCCAACCCAGCTCCCAGTCCACCGGATCCTGCAGACACCTTTTGTACAACCTTTCCCCTAATGATCCCTGACAAACGCGACTAAACGCTCTGACGATAAACCGCATAAGCGCCTTCTCGCTGCTTCTTCTTACATCGAAACGATATTTTAGACGTGCTCTACCGCGTTTAATATAACACTAGACTTCCATTCTGGCAACACCGTCGGCCTGAGCGGCTGCACATCATCCATTAAATAGCTTTGGTGCACCTCGTCTTGCACGTAGATGTGCGTACTGGTACTGTTTTGGTGTAGCTGAACTGGGCTGTGGGTTCGAATCGGTTGCCTGTCTTCCTCATGATTGGATCTCCGCCGTTGACTCTGCGAATGCGATCTGTATGACCTCCTTAAATGATTACTTGCCAGGCTCAGGGCACCTCTAAAGAGAGGGCGTAAGGTGGGAAGGCAAGCGCAGATGAGAGCGACGGCGGGCTCGACAACACTCCAGATTATGAATGTGATGCTATGTGCTATGCAGAAGAGGATAAGTTAGTAAAGTGGGAATACCGTTATTTAGGTTTGTATCAAACTTACGGTTGAAGGTTTTCGCGTTCGGTATATGTACTATTCGAGCGGTGCTCACAGCGCAGCCACTAGAGACTCGTCAATTCGCAGCGAAGATGGGATTGGAAAAATTAGGATGGACCTACATAAGACCAAGCAGAAAGACCCCAGAGACAGCAATTTTCTGCTTCTTTGATATTTGGAGAACCCAAATCATAGGCAATGGCATTATCAATATAGTAATGTCGATGAAGACGTTGATGATTCCAGAGATCTGGGCGCCTTGAGCCGACGGATTACATTTTGTTGGGTCCTTCCACAAAAAGCCAAGGGGATATGGCTGACATTGCAAAAAAAACTTGATGAACAGATACGCAAAATAGCCTACAACCATGACAGTATTGACCCACCAGCAGATTCGAAACCAGAGAATTCTAAGGGAGAATATACGGCGATATAACATAAGAATCGAGGCCTTTGCAAGGGATATGGCCGCAGAGTAGGTAACCTGACTTGCCAATTGCACCTAGGCCCACGATTAATATCATATTCGAAGTTATGCAACCTGCAAGCAGGTCTTAGGATCGATACCTTTGCGATAGCCACTGTATTGCGAGGTACGAGCGCTGTGGAATCTCTTGCTATCCCGTAATGAGCGACTGTAATTATATCAGCGAGATTCCTCCTCGGCTGTCTAGTGTTTATAAGAGTCGCATACGGCAGAGCTGCTCGATCGCGAGCCCGACAATCGTCAACTAAATTGGCTTGAGCATGCTGCAATGTACAAGACCTTAGGAGGTTACTGTTACCAGCGCGACCAGGGTCGCATAATCGTCTACCTCAATCCTGGCTTTCAACATCCACCTTGCTAGAAAACGCCCACCTACTGCTGCCGAGCACAACACTACCACCATGCAAGCAATACCAATGATTGTAGAAGTCTGGTCATCATTTGGGGAATTGGACTGGCCTTGAGGAGCGGAAAGGGACATTTGGGCCGGAAAGGTAAAGAGAGATCAGATATCTAGAGGAACAGAGAAAAGAGCACGAAGGCCTGGCAAGCTTTTGCCTTACGACAGCCGTACATCTTGGAATCCATGGCAAGAAAGGGTTACACAGTTCTTTGACATACTAAGGAAAATTCGGCACGCACATCGGGACAAGGATTCATTGAGCAAGCACACAAAAAACGGTTGAAAGCACGCACAGTCCTGCAGTAAATGAGCATTCTCTACGACACAAGATGTAGAATTGTGGTGCGGGCTTTGGGTGGTGAACAATCCTTGGCTCGCTTGCGATTTTGAAAGGCAGAGAAAACTAAGCTTCAAACGATCGGCGCGGGGGGTTGCCAAGTGTGTAGCAATTTGGAGCGACGAATGATTTGACCACCGATTTTCTCAGCAACAACTGGAACAAGATCTTTTTCTCGCCACTATGATAATGCGTCGCTGACAGGTGCAGAGCGGGCACGACACTGCGGGCCTGCGGCAGATAAAGTAGCATGTGCGTGCAATGCCTGCGAGACATAATATCAAAGTCCAGTCCCAAAATTCAATGTGGCACACCGTTGTGCCAATGGCCCGTTCCATCGTTCCATGTATCTATCTTTAATTCGGTTCGTGGTACCCTAGCAAACACCCTAAGGTAGTCTACTGTATGAATTATGCTACCTTGGGCTCTTTGAAATGCATCTGATTTCTTCAGCTGCTCGATCGGTCCATGCATCGGAAAAGCTCCGATATAAAGTACTCTGGCCCCTTTCAGCTTCATGAACGGTAAGCAAGCCAGCGCCTCTTCGGCGGAAGAAACGAAAGGCGACAAGCAAATAGGAAGAAATCGCCAGATATCTCAATCCGGACTCTCGTCGCACCAGGCCTTATCTATGTCATCTGAAATGGATAGCTCCTGATTGGACCTGCAGAGGTTCTCACAGTATCGTTAGAAGTATACATCCCTTGTTTAGACGATATTACTCCGTCGACTACAGAGAGCAAGGGTTTTAAAAAGCAGAAAATCTCTACTTTGTGGGGTTACTGCGACAAGCATTACACAAGATCAATGGGCAGCTGGCTTGGCCCGAAAGTGATGTCTTTTCAGACAGGGACAGATTAAGACCGCGAATCGTGATATATCAAGGTACCTCAGCTAGTACACAGAACGACCAGAAGCCCAGACCTTGTGCCCAATATAGGCTGTGGTACAGCTTCGTGGGTTCGTTTGGTTGACGTAGAGCAAATGGTGAGAGGTGAGAGTTTACCCCATTCACAATTTGATCAAATACTTTGGATACTTTGGTTACAAAATACTCATTACTCGACTGTCTGGCTTGACGCCTTGACAAACAGAGTATAAAAAAATCCCACGACTTATCGACTTGATAACGCATCTTACAAATTTGAATGAGAAGAAATAATATCAACAAGCTGTATAGTTGACTACTAGCAGCTTTCCACTGACGCGGCTGAAAGCTTTAAGATACAGATCTCTCTGGAAAGACCCCTCCCGACTGAATACTAAGGCTGCCAGGGCAGGCTTCATTATCAAAACGTCACAGAACGGCCCACTTGCCTTGCCCATCCTCCTCTTGTGGCTCCCCTATCGCCATCATATGAGCATATTCAGCATAAGCCCTGACTTCCCCGCCCGTATCTGGACGCCATCTAAAACTCACCACAAATATCGGTAGCACTTGGTCAGCCTCTCCGAGAATCCACTCCTCCCCGCCGTTCGCCACATGACTATGCGCTCCATCCTTCAAGTGTGCAGCCTCCCTCAACCCTTCCCCCCAACTCGCGTTCGCCGCTCTCCCTAATACAGTGGCGCAAATGATGATCTGCTTACAAGCTACGCCAAAGGTAAGACCGTGACGGGAGGGGGTCTCCCAGCTAGAGTACGTTAGCGCAAGGTGTGGGTTTGGGGAGGTGTAGATACCCGGTCCATACGTTTGCCCTGCACCTATCTTGATCTTTTCTCCCGTAGCGGGGTGCCTTGAACCAGGTATGAGGAAGCCGTGAGCGGTAATTTCAGAGATAATGGCGGCGCAGGTGCCGTGGTAGCTGATTCGGGTTTGGGCAATATGGCTGGCTAGGATTGACTTTTGGGTGTCAATGCCAGCGTTTGTGTGATGGTACGAAGAGAGAGCGCTGGCTTGGAGGTCTGGCAAGGGCAAGGAACATAATTCGTTGCGGATCGCTTCTTGCTTGGCAGTGAAGCGTGAGTGGAATTCTGGCCGGATCACAGACTCGATGCGCACGACTCGCCAGCCATACTTACTCGCCGGATTCTGGTCCGAAGCTTTGTTGGTAAGCAGGCTCAGGTTGTGATAAGGATTCGGCAGACGGAAGGTCATTGACTCTTCAACAAGATAGCGAGTGGGAGATAGGTGGAACTCTGTGGCCTTCGCTTTCCAGGTTTTTTGCTGCCATGACCCAAGTGAGTCAATTTCTTTCCGGAATGCTGTTTCTGATTCCGACTGGCTATGGCGGTCGTCCGAGACCTGGATCAACTTTCCTTGGTCTGCCTTCGAAACTGTGAGCTCGGTTTCAGTAATCCCCCCTTCTATCGAAAAGTCCGGTATGATGGGAACATACTTTGTTCTGCCTTCTTGATAGCTCGTTAGCTCGTGTACGAATTGGGCCAGCTCTGGGTGAGGGATATCTGCGAATCGATAAACTCTCACCATATCGAGAGAATGACTATATATGAGGGGAAAACGAAAAGGGAATTCCTTGGCTGCACGCTCGAATGATTCGAATGGCGTGATGTAGAAATAGGAATGCCCTCAAGAAGCTTTAAAGTGGTAAAACCATCTAAGTTCTGGGGTAATCTTGGAAGGTTACATTTGTATAGTGCCACACAAAGCCCATTGTGCGCCGATCTACTAGGCTGGTACTCAACAAAGATGTTGCAATGCGCTTTGAAAGTGTAACACGGACAAAGCCGTTGTACTCAACATTGCTGCAGAGGTACTTGACGGTCCGATGAACAAAGCCTTAACAGGTCTTGATTCCCGTACAGCCACATGGCGGCGAGCGTATGGAAGCGACGATACGAAACTGTGCATGTGAATCTGAAGCCTGCTATCTAATTGCAACGCTGATTCGCGCCAATGATTTAGTTCGACCTGGAGTGAAGGGTTCCAGAGGTTTCAGAGCAAGCATACCGGTTGACAATGGAACAGTGAGCTTCCCAAATTCGACGAACCATCCTTTGAAGATGAGACAGGAAGCTGTGTTCTTGCCAATCTTCGATAGGTTTCATCTACTTTCCATGCTACTTTCCGTGCCAGCACAGCATCAAGACCTTTGGCTAAACAGCCTTGAAATCAAAACGGCTTCTCTACTGAATCCCAGAGATATATGTATATACATTATATACACCCCAAACTTAGGATTGATGATTGCCGTTTTCGTTCGGGAAACGGAGCAGGGCTGCTTTAGAGGGAGCACCGAGGGAGCATGGGGGAGTACTGAGGGAACATGGGGAAGCACTGAGGGAGCATGAGGGAGCAACGAGGGTGCAGCACGCGGGAGCCTGATATGGCTCTGCCAGTATCGGCTTCAGCTGGCCTCGTTATTTTTCCAAAGCTCTGCTACTTAAACTTCGCCACTTCCCACACCAGACTTGTTGCAACGAAGCCAATCTGCGCAGAGGTAATTACTTACTCCCCTAATATTATCATACATCAATTTTTATGATCAATCTTAGAAAATAAATTACATCTTCTAGAGATTATTTTGATATTTTAGTCATCGAATTGAAACATGAGCTTTTCTATTCAGTAGTATTGTAGAGTATATTATTAATTATTCTATATTTGAAGCTCACTATGAAGACAAGAGAGAGTACAAATTGTCAAACGACGCGAGATTAGAACAGAATGAAGCATAATAATGTACAATCACAGCGATCACTCAAAGTAGAAGGCGTTTTTATTCACTCAGCTCTGTCGCTACATTACATTTTTGATCTCTTCTAATGTCAAGCCTGTCGTATATTTTTGCTTCATTGCGTCTGCAAGCAGACATGACAGAAATGATCTTCTTTGTAAGAATTACTGTAGCAGCTGAACGATGTCTTCATTCTCGACAGTATCAGTAAGAACAAACGTTCTAAATACCATAGGGAGCACTCAGGGAGCATCAAGGGAGCAAGGGGGAGCATCAAAGGAGTAGTACATGGAGAGGAGAGCTGTCCTGATCATGGTCATGGCATCTACTACTCTGTGCTGGGAGTTGCCTTCTACAACTATGTACACTGGTTACGAGTACATAGCCGCGCGGTAGTGAGGACAGCGTTCCCAAAATCGATTCCACAAATGTAGGTACCCAAGTTCAGGTACCGGTTTCTTATCCCAAGCGCTCAACTCCGTAGCATTCCTGGACACGGAACCCTCCTAGTATGCATGTAGGCTTGCCCAACTTACTCGTTGCGAAGCCGCTACAAGGAATTCTTACAAACTTGCCGGAAGACTTGCGACTTTGCAACTTACCCGCTGTGAAGGGTATAACTTCATTGTATACTTGTTGTAAGTGTAAGCTTACTATAACCGCTCGCTGTATACTACAATAGCGGGTAGTTACCAAGCAAGCAACAAAAGGTGACGGAGTAGTATGTGGGCATATATGTGGTGAGAGATTCCGATGGGGAGGGGATTCCGAAATGAAGTCTGTGCCAATAGGGAATAACGGGTCCCGTTTGGTAAAAAGAGGCGAATCTAGGGTTCCTGAAGTGAAATTAAGTCACGGGCTGTGCCCTGATACGGATATGTATATCCCGTTATCATAGCTCCCTCAGCGCTCATAGCTCCCCGGCTCAGGCACAGTTGGCCATTCAAGTATGTCTGATAAGCGCTGAGCTCTGGAGATTTTACCATCTGTCAATTGTTGGATTTTCAGATAGTGATTCGCCTGCGCGTTGCATGCACAGCTAATTGGTTGTTTACAAGTATATGAGCAGGACAATGTTCTTGATCATCCGTGCTTTACCTGCTCTTCCCCGTTTTGCTGTGAATTTGTAGCCATAATAATCTTTGTTTGGGCGTCACTATCGATCGGTTGCAGTCCATCTCTGAGCGTTCCATAGCAACCTTGCTCGGCCGAGCCTGCGACTAAAATCCCAAGACATCATGGCTCCTCTCGACGCCTACCTGTTTTGCTCCTTGGCCATCTTCTCGTCCTTCGTCAGCGCGGATTCCTCAACCATCAACCTGTTCAATCCCGGCGTGGGGCTCGAGCCTCTCTACGCATCCGTGGTCGGCTCCGTACGTCTTCCAAAAAAAGCCCGTCCCGAAAACTTCCACTGACAAGCACACAAGGATGCCACTGCCACCACCTACGAGATGAAATGTGTACCGACCCTGCCATCTAGTGTCTGCGTTCTCCCCACGACCCCGTTCCCTTTCGTCGAGGGCCCAAAGACAGTCTCCTGGGTCATGGCCAAGGGCACCGGCGTGTACAGCGGCTTGACAGCCACGTGCACTAAAGAAGGCACAACTCGAGCTGTATGCGTCTCATTCGGCGATTTTGTGTTCGGAGGGTCAAGCACATACACCCAATCCTCCCTTGAAACCGGCGATATATTCGGGTTGACGCCCGTGACGGTCACCGCGGGCTTGAAGCTTCTGGGAAGCGGCACCCCGTCCTCTTCGTCGGCTTCCGCGGCCGCTTCCGCGACTAGCACCACCGGCACGCCTACAGTCTCTACAGGTATGAGTACAACCGGGAGCTCCACTGCCTCGGGAAGCCAAGTGACTGCGGCCACGGCATCGAGCGCTGGCGCTGCATCGTCCAAGGCTTCATCCGGTCCGGCGATGCCAAAGGCTACAATGAATAATGGTGTATTGGCCGCCGCCGCGATGGCGGTTGCATTGTTATAGAACTATGCGTCGATGATGTGTCTGAATAACGGAGAACCTGGTTCAAGGAGCAGCTGATGGGCGTTCGGATTTATGACGGGACTGCGACGATGTATGACTTTTGCTTGCTCTCACTATGGCTATGAGGGGTATGAGGTCCTCCTAGCAACTTCAAAAAAAGTTCGGCGCGAAGAGCGAAGCAAGAAGAGAAAAAGGTCGAAGTGCATCTGGCCTGGGAGCTTTTCTTCATTCAAGACGCTGTCAGATAAGCAAACTGTAAAATAGAGCTGTTCTGTATATCTTGAATTTCAAGTGACAGAGTGTATTGTTCAACAACAAGTCAATGCCTCTTGTTGTTGAATCATGTGTATCCGATTTACTGTGGTTGACTAGTTTCGCAAGAAGATTTGTAACCTGTTTTGAGTCATTCGCATTATAAACAGTGTGAACAAATGAATTCAAAGTCACAGATCAATCTTTTAAAGATGTAAAACTTCGCTGTGAAGCTACAAGATAGTCTATGCCGTTAAGTAGACTAGAAATATCACTTGAGTTGTGATAGAATTTGGAAACTTGAAAGATAGACAGAACGATTAATATGATCACTGACTTCTCTAAAATGTTGTAAGAACTTCGTAGTGTAGATTTTGCTGTTCTGCTCTGTAGAAAATATGTCTGAATTCTGAGAGAAGATTGATGCAGACTCTCGTGAATAACTGATAACTTCACTACGATCCGAAGAAAACAGCTACCAATTAGCGTCGGAACTAACAGGATCAACGGCTAGGGTAGCCTGATACTTCAACCTCTGCTCGATTTCTGACAGCTCGAACTAACCTTTCCTTTGTTGGCTAGTGGTTCAAAGTGTGAAGGGTTCCAAGACAATGCCCGGAGTCATGTGATTGCCCGGACGTGCTGAGATATGAAGCTAAAGTACCTTATCACGCTTAGGTACCTTACCACCTTACCTTTTACTTTCGTCTAAGAACCTGCCGTGCCTGCATACTGAAAACGCCAAACTGCGGGGCTTACCTACCACAACATCGACGAGTGCCAGCTTCAACGGAGGTCAAAGGACAGGTAAAAAGAATATCTATAGTAATACAGGTAAGGGAGGTTTCCCCGTCGTGTGCGCGCCAATATCATACATCCTGGGTGTACCTTGGAGGGGGGGCAAGGTTGATTTGCTTATTCTCTTGGTCACTTGCAATGAAGACCAACTAGAAGACATGCGGCTGGTTCATGAGTTGGCATTAATCAGACTACCGAAGCTTGCGGTTAACGAGCGAAGAAACACTTCGTGTCTAGTCTCGGCGCTCGCTTTACCTGACAGGCCGAGAGGCTGTTTACAATGATTGGAACATATAAGACCAAGGACACTTCGCCGTTTCCAGATGCAATCGAACTCCCGGAATCGACAGAAAGACGAAATCGAATTTGCATAAGTCTACTCAGCAGACAATATGGGCTCCGTTGACCAACAAGACCTCCATGTTCTCATCATAGGCGCAGGTATCACAGGCGCATCGATAGCTCAAGGACTCAAACAAGTACTTGAGAAGCCTAGTACATTCCTTAAGCGCCCGAGATCATTAAGGGCTAATCGTTATCCAAGGCCGGCATACGATTCACCATCTTCGATGCAGAACTGGCAAGAAGCGCTGGTCGCACCCGCGATTGGACTATATCATTGCATTGGGCGCTCCCGCTTCTGAAGAGACTGCTCCCTGGGGACCTTTCTGCCCGCATGAATGAAGCGAAGTGTGATACTTCCCACCAAAATGGCGAGGACGAGACTATCTACCTCTACAACAGCAAAACGGGTGAACGGTTGAAAGAGGTCTGCGCGCCAGGCATGCTGCGTATCTCCAGGAGAAAGCTACGAGCCTTATGCAGTAGCGATCTTCCCGTCATGTTTGGCAAAATACTCACCACTGTAACCTACAACACAAGCGGTGCGGCCGTCACAGCACACTTTGCTGATGGTTCGTCCTATTCCGGTGATATCGTCATAGGCGCCGATGGTCCAGGATCGAAAGTTCGGGAACTCTTGCTGGGAGTGGAGAAATCCAAAAACACCCCATTAGGTCTGGTATTCAACAGTACTATTGTCCATTACAATGATGCCGAAAAAGCAAAGCACGTTCGCAGCGCCAGCCCTACCTTCGCAATTGGTTACCATCCAGATGGAATGCTCCACACCATCGCGAGTAAGTCCCCCTTACCTCGCCTCACCCCTCACCCACTCGCAAACTCACAACACCCCAACCAGCCCAAGAAATCCCCGACCCCCTCCGCCCCGAAACCTGGACCTTCCAACTCGGCACCTCCCAGGTCGGGCCCCCAGAAGACTACGGCACCGACAGCGCAAGCCGCCTAGCCGCAATCCAAAAGGCAGCCCTCAAACTCGCGGAGCCGTTCCGCTCCGCCAACCTGTGGGTCCCAGAGGGCACGAATACGTGGCGCGACAATCACTCCTACTGGGTCCCCACCCCCTGGGACAACCACAGCGGCCGCATGACCCTGGCCGGAGACGCCGGGCACCCTATGCCTCCCCGTAAGCCCCCCCCCCCCCCCCCCCCCCCCAACAGCTCACAAAATACCCAAATCCCAAAGCGACAGACCAACCCCACTAATACCCCGACAGACCGCGGCCAAGGCCTCAACCACAGCATCGTCGACGCGCACCACATCGTCGCCGCCATCTCCGAGGTCCAGAGCGGGCAGGCAGAGCTGCCAGAAGCGGTGTCGGCGTATGACAAGGAAATGGTGACGAGGTGCGCCGAGGAGGTCCGGTTGTCGGTGGAGACGGGGTTGATGGTGCATGATTGGCCAAGGTTGATGGAGTCGGGGATTATGAAGCATGGGCTTGGGAAGATGAGTTGAGGGTCTTGTCTGTCTGGGGGAACTCGGAAAGGGGGGGGATTGTAATAGTCTGTTATCTGTGTAGTACATACTCACGCAATCCACTCCATCATCCCTACGTAACCCCTGCAATCAAGAACCCAGGACGTGTCCTGTTTCAAGCCTACTCTATGCAACATGCCGCTCCAACCACCGCTCCCACTCCGCCACCGAAAACCCGCTCTCGATCCCACTCTCCACCACCCCGTCAAACACCACCGTCGGCGTCACATGCACCCCGACCAGCCGATTCGCCTTCACCATCACCTTCACGTCATTCGTAACCCGATTCCCCGAATTCAATCCCGACTTCATCCGGCTTGTCCGAAATTTCCAACAGGCGATAAACTTCCTCTTCGTCCACGCCGACGCCTGCGGCGAGTTTCGCCAGCCGCTTGTACGTGTCGTTGCGAGTCTCGGTGACGACGCTGGCGTCGAAGAAGGATTTCTGGTGTTCGAAGAGCTCGGCGCTGAAGGCCCAGAAGTGGGATGGGGAAAGGCGGAGCACGGCGGCGGCGGCTTCGTGGCAGAGGGTGCTGCTGGGGTGCTAGTCGCCACATTAGAGGGTTGACGTTGCTTCGGTTCAGCTTTGGATTACCCAGGGTTGGATTTGTTGGCGAAAGATGAAGCGGACTGGGTATTCGAGGGACGGGAGGACGGAGGTGTAGAGGGTGCGGAACATTTTGGCGGAGAACTGGGGGCTTGTCAGGAGGGACGACAACTTGGGCCCGGAACAAAGGCAAGGGAGAAGGAGGTTAGGAGGAAGTACGGGGCAAACGTAATCGAGATCTGCGGAGGAGAAGGCGAGGTTAGTAGAGATGAAGTGAATGGGGGTTGGCGAGATGGATTACAAAGTTCGAGAGTGTGGACGGCTTGGGAAGATTTCGGCCATGCTTGGCCGGCAAACTTGGGCGCGAGGGCCATTGTAGGTAAAGCGAGTTGGGGATCTAGTTGATGCTGATAGGATTGTGAAAAAAGTAGTTTCAGAAGACCAGAAAGGGGTGGTTGAGGCGTTGAGCAAGAAACGGTGAACAAGGACGAAAGCAGACAAAAGGCATGGCAGGAGGGGTTCTATGAGTGATCCATGGTGGGGCATCTTAAAGACCACGGAACTTTGTAGGCCCGCGTTGGTACCTGGAACGGCGGCCCAACTAGCGGTCATCAAGAGCTTCAATGAAGAGATCGACGGATCCCTCACATGAGAGTGGACGATTTGGCTGAATGGACGTATCGAGCAAGTACTGCAACTTGCGTACAGCAACCAATCCGTTCTTCTCGGCTCGGAACTCGTGTTCCTCATACCCATGGTAGGTTCTGCTATTGCTAGATACAGAGTAGAGAGCAATGGAGCAACATATTGCACTCTCGGCGGGAGCTCAGGAAGCAACGAGTGGAGGCGCACACTATGTACACTTCGGCGGTTTTTTTTGGCACTTGTCGAAGCTTACTATCGTATGTTGATAGACGGAGGAACGGTGTCGAGGGTCAGGAGGAGTCAGGATAGCGTTAGTGTGCTACTGGGGGCTGGTAGTTGATTGGCCGTCTATGTAAAAATCAGTAAGGTAAATTGTTCTGGTAGCTTAGGTGGGCTTACTTGAACAACAGAATATGTGGTTCTGGCTCGTGAACTTCGTAATGCTCCCACCCAAGACTCTTTGGAAAAACCACACTTAGCAACTGAACGCGATCATGGGAACGTTCGAGATTGGGAGATATACCTGGGTGATGCCAAGTCCTCTCCATTCTTCCTCCCACAACAGCTTCAGCGTACCTCTTGAGGGGTCGAAGTAATCCTTCGGTATCCTTTTCAACATTTCCTTAGGAAGCTGCACATGTCGATATTCATATTCATCGTCAGAGTACCTGTAGCAAGTTTCAAAAAGCTTATTCGAGAGCAACGCCAACTCGAGGTATTCCGCCAACGGCTCACAGAGCTTACCTCGACGAGTAGTGGATGGAATCTATGAACTCATCGAGGCGATCTCTCTCTGCCTCAGTGAGCATACGAGGCACTTTGTTTCTTCTGTCGTGGTCTAACGAAGCCATCGTGTATGCCAACCGAGCAATAATCTTTTCTCCTTGCGGTGGGCCACACAGGACGTGGGGTTCAGCACGCGATCACCCGCGCAAACCCTTACGGGCTCGATTAGAGTGGTACAAGAAGACTGATGAGCTGAGTTGTGATAGGGGCAGTGCTTCCGGGCTCTTCTACACCTGTTCCCTGTATGGTGTAACAGGTTTGATCGTTGTAGGGTCGCAGGTCCTTCGTGGAGGGCAAGGTTGCAGGCGGATCCGGCTATGATGTAGCCTCTTTCAGGATGCCAAATACATCAGAGCTCACAGAACATAGAAGCAAAAGCATGGACTTTGCAAATACAGGTTGAAAGGGCTGAGTAACACAAGAAGACGGATATCTGTGAATGGAGAATCACGAGTAAACAAACGGACCGTGGCTTCCACTTCAGCATGTCAACATGTCAGGGTTCGTCAAATTTAGCCGAAGGCTTAGTGCACAAATGATCTCTAACTATATTCGGATAGCGTATTTCAAGTTCCGGTGATCTTTGAATCTCGGAGACGTTGTTATTCGCTGAGAAATCTACAAGAGTCGCATAATTCGCGAGGCTTTTGCGTGTATTCTACTGTCAATTGAGTATACCAATGGTTGCGCGCTTCTACGTGCAGCTTTTGCGATAGCGGACGATTTCGTTCGCGTTGGTTGGGTTCTTTCGACCAAACCCCAAACCAGGTCAAGGCCAGCTCAATCAAAAGCGTGAAACTCGTTGACTCGATAGCAAGAGCGCAAGCTGGCCTCCACCTCTTAACCATTTGTATACCTAGTCGCTAGGTTGCGCAGCCGGTGCGCGATCGTACCGCCTCCAGGATGAGTTCAAAGCGAAAGGCGGCCTCGGGGTTGACCGCTACTGCAGGAGGAGAAGATGGTGATTCCCCTGCTGCAAAGAGGAGAAAGGTACCGGTACGTGAATGACTTGTTGTTGCTCGGTAATCGTGCATTGCTTGTGTGTTGGTGATGTCGAGGGGTTAAGGAAGTTCCTCTGTCAGGGGCATCCATTTTGCATTTCGCTAGGTTGGAGCGGCCTCCGAAAGCTCTGGCACCTCTGAACTTCACCTTGCCCTCAATTGCATTACCACACGACATTATCCCCACTATAGATACCTCATACCGACCAGAAGCTTTCAAAGTCGAACGCAATGACTGACCTATATCCCTGGGAAGGTTTCGGAAACCCCAGAGACCACTACGGAGGTAGGTCTTGGCTTCTTGAAGCAGATCAAAGAGACTCGCGACAAGCGGTAAGTACAGCAGCAACCGCTTCACTCAAATATACAAACGAAGGCATCCACTTACGATTTTCTCCCCTAGCACCCGACTCATAGCGACGCATTTCTTGACCTTACCTGATAAGGTATACCATTCAATGCTCCTATAGTCCAAAGAATCATACCTTACTAGATCGCGTTTGACAGAGAGCCATACCGGAATACTACCTGCAAGTTGGTCTCCCAATGGCCTTGGACATGATCGAGGTCAGTTGTATTTATTTCACACTTCCCCAAAGCGCCAAAAAGCTTAGAAGGCAGTTGTCGAGTGGTAAACCAGACGTCATGTTCTACTCGTAGCCAGTAGGTCAAGGCTTCCCGCTAACAGATGTATGATACCAACAGGGAAAGTTGAATCGCAGGGAATACCCAAATCTGACGATATTAGAGTGCGATTTGAGGCGCATGGTGAGTAACGCAAAGTCGTTCAGTGAGAAATCTTCAGAGGTGTTCTCGGATGCCGAAAAGGTCCGCAAACTGGTTGTTAGCTGGATGACCCAGAATAACCCAGCCTACGACGATCCATCGTACACCCCGTTCGCAACTCTAGTACCTGTAGGATGGCAAGATCGAGTCCAGATTTTGGACCTGGAAGAGGTCCACGATATAGATGCCGAGGGTGAGACCGACCCGGAAGAGGCCGCAGAGACTACAGAGCGTCCAACTACAGGTGCGCCGACAACATCCGCCAACGTGAGCACTCGCAGAGCAAGTTCGACACCTGAGGTCCAGGATGCTGAAGGCGCGGGAGAAGGGTTCGAGGGGAATACGTTTCAACAAGCGCAAGAAAAAATCATGACTGAGATGATCAATCTCAAGAACGAGGAGTTCGTTCTCACGGCTTCCACCAATGGTTACATGCTGATCGGGTAGCAGTGATCAACTTCTTTCTGGACCGTTCATAAACCTCCCTTCTCGCGAGCTCAGGGATTATTATAGGATCATAAAACATCCCGTGTGCCTAAAGAGTGCACAGAAGGCGGTGCGGGGAATCAAGGGCAGGGAAAAGCCCACTGGAGCAACGCTTCTAAGGAGCTGGCAGGCATTCGAAGACGAAGTCAGCTATGTTTGGAACAACGCTCGCGAGTACAATGAAGATGGGAGCGAAATATCAGAGTGGGCGAGCAAGCTCGAGGTATGAGACTCCCCTGATCGCAGAGTCAATCGATTTGATACGAGTGTCAGGCATATTTCAAACGACGTCTGGCGGAGGCGAAACGTGTGGTAGTAGAACCATCGCAACCCAAGGTAAAGCTCAGGTTGTCTGCCAAGTCTCCGGAGCCTGCTCCTAAGATTACTCTCCGATTTGGCCAGAAATCAAATGGTTCTACTGGTGTCGCAATCGACAGCGATGCTCTTAAGCGTCAGCAGGACCTTGTCAAAGCTGGCACAAACGGTCAAGGCGCGGTAACCACTAATGGAACGCCTCACCCTGGTCCACGCAACCCCTTTGGAAGCTCGCATTCTGGTTCAGGAGCCGCGCCTATTCCAACACTTCACAGATTATCCCAAGAAAGGGCCAGAAGTAGCTCCGCGGAGAACCCAGCAAGCTCAATGAATGGTGTGAAGAGCGAAGGAACCGGAAAATCACCAGCCCTTAGTGCAGTGCAGCTGAACAGAGATTTGGATGAAGCCAGACAAAGCCCTAATGCTGCAGCTTCGACAATGCCACCGCCGTCTAGTGTCACGCCACGCCTACCGAGTGGCAGTCCACACCCCCAAGCAACTACGATGAACACCCATAACTCGAATATTCACGCTATGCCCTTCGATCCCCGCTGGAGGCAGCCAGGAAAAGGTGAGAAGCGCCGTCAATGGGCATTTAAAACAATTCTAACTTCTCTAGATGCTAGCGATGCTCTCATTACAAATCTTAGCATTGCTACTCATCCTGGCCTCAAGCTAGAAAAACACTTCCATTTGGATATTCCGCCCTCGCCAACGACTTCCCAGCAGTCGGTGACCATTACATTACCAAAAACACACTATTTTTTGAGGATCACACCAACAATCGCAACCAGTCTTACCCATCGGCCACACAGAATTTTTGTTACTGTGGGCACTGTGAGACTAAACCCTATGCCGCAAAGGCTTGAGGAAACCGATCAAAGGCGACCACTATACGAAGCCCGAGTTGTCCCAGGGGTGAATCGCATTGAGGTAGAGGTGGTTGCCGGTCCACCAAGGGGTGCCCCCAAGGTAGGATCGGGGCAGGAAATTGAGATTGAGAAGACCACAGTATTTGCGAACGTCTTGAAAGACTGAAGATGCAGCAATGGATGGCTGTAATGGGTAGCATTACTATCATGAGTTTTCATGGCATGTCGAGGTCTCGAGCGTGGCGTCTAAGGATATGTTGCATCTGCAGGAAGCTTGGTTCCGATGAATACCGTACTCACGTATCTTAGCGTAGAGACCCTGTACTAAAAGATTTGGCATTTCGGAGAAGCCTTATTGGAAACGCTGTGTAAACAAATCCCTCCGAGCTAAATCTCAGACTGGAGAGAAGTACGGATACCATGCTTGAGCTCTTGATCATGGTACTCGTATTATTTGCCCTTGGTAGCTCAATTCTACTAGCGCCTCATTAAGCGAGACGAAATTCGCAGAAAATAATTTCCTAGCCTAATCCTCGCCCAGAAGACACTCGCTGTCACTCATATCTTCTCTTTCACTGAACACCTTACTCAGTAATAAGTCAACATGGCTGACGAAGTATACGAAGGGGCGATTGGGATCGATCTCGGTATGACCAAATCAGCTCTGAACGCCATGAGCCCAAGCTGATCCCGTCTCCAGGTACCACATATTCCTGCGTCGCCAATTATGAAGGAACGAATGTTGAAATCAGTACGTCCAGCGCAAATCGAAGCCGGTTTGCTCCGTTGAAGCCACCCACTAATACCTCACTATTCAGTTGCCAATGAGCAGGGGAGCTTCACGACACCATCATTCGTCTCCTTTACCGATGAGGAACGTTTGATTGGCGAAGCCGCGAAGAACCAGGCTGCTATGAATCCCGTAAATACTATTTTCGATATTAAGTATGTTCTTTCCCGTGAAATCGAGATCGCCTGGCGTATATGAGCCAAAACTTACCTATCAACAGGCGTCTCATTGGACGAAGGTTTGATGACCCTACGGTTAAGAAAGATATCGAGTCATGGCCATTCAAGGTTGTCGACCAAGGCGGAAACCCAATGGTACAGGTGGAATATTTGAAGGAAACCAAGACATTCTCCCCACAGGAGATTTCGTCAATGGTCTTGATGAAGGTAGGAAATTCCATGAAGACTTTGGCTCTGCGTTACTGAGTTACGTTGTAGATGAAAGAGGTCGCAGAAGTTAAGCTTGGAAAGAAAGTCAAGAAAGCCGTCATTACAGTACCAGCATACTTTAACGACAACCAGCGTCAAGCAACCAAGGACGCAGGAGCCATAGCAGATCTACAAGTTCTACGCATCATCAACGAACCTACGGCTGCGGCAATTGCCTACGGTCTCGGATCAGGGAAATCCGAGAAGGAGAGGAACGTCTTGATCTACGATCTTGGTGGAGGTACTTTCGATGTTTCTCTTCTACACATTCAAGGTGGTGTTTTCACGGTCAAGGCAACGGCCGGTGATACCCATCTTGGCGGTCAGGACTTTGATACCAACCTGCTAGATCATTTCAAGAAAGAATTCCAGCGCAAGACGAAGAAGGATCTCTCTGGAGATGCCCGTGCACTCCGTCGTCTACGGACAGCTTGCGAGCGCGCTAAGCGCACACTTTCCAATGGCACACAAACTACGGTCGAAATTGACTCTCTCTTCGATGGTGAAGATTTCAACGCTCAAATTACCCGTGCGCGTTTCGAGGATCTCAATGCAAAGGCCTTTAACGGCACCATTGACCCCGTTCAACAAGTTCTGAAGGATGCTTCCTTGGACAAGAGCAAGGTTGACGAAATCGTCCTGGTCGGTGGTTCTACGCGTATTCCTAGGATACAGAAGCTTCTCAGTGACTTCTTCGATGGCAAGAAGCTCGAGAAGAGCATCAACCCCGATGAGGCTGTTGCCTACGGTGCTGCTGTGCAAGCTGGGATCCTTTCTGGCAAAGCCACCTCGGCTGACACTGCTGATCTTCTACTTCTTGACGTCGTTCCCTTATCTCTTGGTGTTGCCATGGAGGGCAATATATTCGCCCCCGTTGTCCCTCGTGGTCAAACAGTTCCTACTATCAAGAAGCGTACGTTTACCACTGTTGCAGATAACCAACAGACCGTGCAATTTCCAGTTTTCCAGGGCGAGCGTGTCAACTGCGAAGACAATACTTCATTGGGAGAGTTCACTCTAGCACCCATCCCCCCCATGAAGGCTGGTGACGCTGTCCTTGAAGTCGTCTTCGAAGTCGACGTCAACGGTATTCTTAAGGTCACTGCTACCGAGAAGACCTCTGGCCGGAGTGCAAATATCACCATCTCAAATTCCGTTGGCAAGCTGTCGTCGACGGAGATCGAGACTATGATTGAAGGTATGCGTTCTACCATGTAAATCCATAGGATTATACTAATTGCTACAGACGCGGCCAAATTTAAGAACAGCGATGACGCTTTCAGCAAGAAGTTTGAAGCTAGGCAACAATTGGAATCCTACATCTCACGTGTTGAGGAGATTGTTTCAGATCCAACCATGTCGCTCAAGCTCAAGCGTGGAACGAAGGAGAAGATTGAGACCGCTCTCAGCGACGCCATGGCCCAGTTGGAGGTCGAGGACTCCGCCTCAGACGACCTGAAGAAGAAGGAATTAGCGTTGAAGCGACTTGTGACCAAGGCTATGTCCACGCGTTAAAAGCGTCCTGATCTAGACGAGCCGACTTTGGTAACGATTTCTATGACCTGTCCCAGCGAGTCGTTTAAGAGTGTACTCAAAAAGTTCGTATTGGCAAGGTTGGCGGAACTCGTATGTTCTTACATGCGCTATTTGTATCATTTGTGAGCCTGGGATCGTCTGTTGAGACAATTTATTCGCATGTTCGAGGACGGTGTTAGGTCAAATAGATTGAACGCGAACATAGAGCCATGCCTTCTATGGCAGTGATAAATTGAGACAAGCCCCTTTTTGAAACCCGCCCATCAGTCCATTTCAGGAGCTCAAGCGAGAAGAGTAGCCCTAGGCACTAGCATACTTGATCCCTGCAAGCTTCTGGAGGCTCTTTTCCCAATCCACATCTGCTGTACACGTCAAAAACGCATAAACAATGCCTCCAAAGCTGCCATCCGCATTTGCTAGCGGCATCGTACGAACTCCATCTCAATTGACCCGCCACAGAACCTACCCATGGACCTGCTCAACATGCCAAACCGTCTCCGTCCTCCGCTCTCCCCACCCCCCTAACCCCCGCCGCGCCTTCACAACCACCCCCCCCCTCCCCAAAAAATCCAGCAACAGCAACAGCAGCAGCAGCAAACAAGCCCCCAAACGCACTACCGCCGCCGCCACGCCCAACACCGCCAAAAGCGACCCTCTCGACTTCTCCGTCTTCGAAGCCGACATCAAGCGCACCCTCGACGGCCTCAAACACGACCTGGGCAGGATCCGCGCGGGCGGGCTCGACGCCGAGAAGATTGAGAACGTGCGCGTGAAGCTCGGCCCCGGGGGCCGGGGGGAGGTGGTGCGGGTGGGGGAGGTGGCGCAGGTGGTGCAGCGGGGAAGGGTGATGGTTATTATGGTTGGGGAGGGTGAGGTAGGGTTTTTATTTATTTATTTATTTATCTCTGGCTCCTTTCTTTCCATTCCCATTCCCATTCCCAGAGCGGGGGAATTGTTTCCTTTTACTGTCAAAATAAAACGGCGATCCTAGCTAACACACGTTACAAAGCACCTCAAACCCGTCACCACAGCCCTCACCGCCGCCCTCTCCATCACGCCCTCCACCCCGCCCTCCTCCGCGCCCCTCCTCGAGCTCCACCTCCCCATCCCCCCCACGACGGCCGAGTCGCGCGCCGAGGCCCAGAAGGAAGCCGCGGGCCGCGGGGAGGCGGCGCTGGCGGCGCTGAGGGAGGCGAGGGGCGCGCAGAAGAAGAAGCTGAGGGCGATGGGGTTGGCCAAGGTGGTGGGGCCGGATGAGATGTTTAAGGCTGAGAAGGAGCTGGAGAGGGTGAATGAGGCGGGGGTGGGGGAGTGTAGGCGGGTGGTGGAGGAGAGGCGGAGGGCGGTTGGGCGGTGATTAGGGGGGCGGGGGCTGGGGGCTGGGGCGAGGGGAGGGATGGTGATTTAGTGGAGATGCCCGCGGGGGAGATGTTGGAGCTGTAGGTATGTGTGTGGGGTTCCTAATTGGGTGGTTCGGCATGTAGATGGGAGTACTGGGGTTTCCTAATTGTCTGTGCAAGCCCTAGGTGCTCCTTCACTACCAAGCGTCTTGCAAGATAAGTAAAGTACCCCCATCTCTGCGCATTGCACCGTCGCCAAGGTTCACCCCCTTCTTCCTTCTCGCTCCTTGAGGCTGCATCACTTCCAACCATTTTGCAACGCAACGACTCCTCTCTACTTTGCAAGGTTCATCCCCCTTCCCCCCCCCTCCCCTTTCCCAATACAAAAACCCTCCCCATCTTCTCCCCAAGCCCCTCCCCTTTCCCCACCCCGTCCCGCTCCTTCCCCGCACTCTCGCTCTTCTCCCCCCGATGCACAGCCCTGTGCAGCCCCTGCATCACTTTACTCTTCTGCTTCATGCGGCCGTAGCCCTCAACGCCGTAAAGGATGGCGTAGGATTTGGGGACGTTGATGTGGGAGAGGTCGACACCGCGGGATTTGAGGCTGCGGATGAAGGCGCGGAAGGTGGAGGCGGGGGGGCGGTAGTGGCCGCTGGTGGGTTGGATGCCTGTGGGGGTTAGGATGTGGATTCACTTGTTGAAGGGGGATGGTGGCGGGTGGGTGGATGATATTGTGACTGGGTATTGGAAGGGACAGTAGACAATGGAATATAGTCTGAGGACATGTACATACTACGGATCTGACCAGCTTTGATCTTGATAAGCCCGGCGGCAGAGATGCGAGAGCCATGGAGGAAAGAGGAGTGTTGAAAGGCGCCGCGTTGCTTCATGCCAACGTATAAATTGTTCGATGTGTCGGCAACCTATCATGTTCCAAAGGACTTCATCAGCCTATGGTGACGGAACTTTTCTTAGAGTATGTATGTTAACGCTTACGAAGATCCATTTGCTCTGCTTCTTGGCCGGCTTCTTGAGGAGATGCTCAAACATCGCCGCAGGCGCAATCTGCTTTGATCTTTTAAAGCGCCGTGCTCCTTTCAAGTCTTCGTTGGCAGAGCCTGCATCGCTCGCTTTTCTACCGTTCCCATCCGAACTTTCGTTGCTGCTTCCCTCACTCGATGAATGATCTGGCCGCGCTGAATCTGTCGCTTCGCCCGCAAATGGTGAGAATGCAGGCGTCTCGTCTCCCATGGGAACAATGCCGTTTACCGAGTCTCTCCATTCCGCAGTTGTATCGACCCGCAGTCCGTTCTTTTTCCAGCATAACCTGCCTTCTTCATCCACCATGACTAAATAGTTCATTCTCTCTTCTCGATTGAGATATCGGACCTGCTCCTTATCCAAGCGTTCTCTTGGGCAACTCTCCAAGGTTATGTCTCGGCCGCCGCCGTAATCCAGCCAGTAGAAGAAATTCTCGCGGGTATTACTATTCTTCCATTCGGCATGGTATTTGCGTAGGTTGCTACCTGCTCCGAGAATGAACAAAGCCTATAAGACTGGTATAGGTCGAGCAATCCAATTACCATATCTATGCTTGACATCAATCATCTCAAGGAAGTACTGGAGATCCATCATCTTCGCTGACTTGATCCGCTCTTGTTTCTCTTCCCAGCGCTTGCGCCGGCGAGCCTCCTTCTGCGCCTTGGACGCGTCATCACTCATAGAAGTGGATGAAGTCAACGAACCATCTCCACCGTCGTCTGCTGCGCGACTGGCTATCTAGGCGCCTTGGCGCCATTTTTGGTGAGGCTCGGAGGTCCCGCGTGCTAAGGTAGGACTGTCAATCTCCTGGATGTTGGAGGAGCGAGGTCGAGGGGTGGTGAGCTCTCTGTACTGGCCTTCTTTGATGGGGTGGTCAATGAAACCCGAGTCAGCTGTGTTGCCGCAATTTGATATTTGGAGCTGCTCATACTTCGATCCATCTTGTCGAAGGATCTAGTGTAAGACCTCCCAATTGCCGACGATCTCGATGACCTCTGTACGTCCGCTGGACTGTTCGACCTGCGGCAGACTCTCTCCTGCTAGTCTCACAATCGCTCGTAGGTTTATTTTGCTCGTTTGTGTTATGTCCCTTATCCTCTTGAATCTCCGCAATTGATGTCTTGTTTAAAAGACTACGTCAAGCGATAAACGATGAATAACTTTCACAATCATAAGAATTGTGGAAACCACTAACGTCTCGTAGAATGGCAAGGCGCTTGACTACGAATCAAGAGAGTGCGCAATCCCAATTTCTGCCATCATAAAACCAACCAACAGATGTGAACAGTTCCAAATGCGACCCCTGGCATGGTCAATCATTTTTGGTCTTTATGTTTTTTTACGTCTTTTGAGCAAAAGCCTGGCCTTATGGAGTACTTATGGAGTACTTAAGAAGTATTTTTAGACAAGTCGTAGGATGTCCTGCGTAGGTATGACTAGATAGTGGGGAATCTTTTGTAGATTATGAGGCATATGCTTCTCCCAGTTTTGGGCGTATCTAACCCTCTTCCTATGCTGTCTATAAGAACTCCTTGCCAATCGGTTTTGAGAACATACTCCGAAATATATGAAATAGAGAATCGAGCGGTCTTTATAGTTTTGTCACCAATCTTTTTTATACATATATTATTCCCACTTATTTACATGGGTAATCAAGACCTCTGCCATCAGCGAACACTTCCCTCCACTTGGAAGCGGATGTTGAAGGGTGAGAGGCGACGCTTTGTTGAGATTGGCCATCTTCTTCATCCCTTCAGATAGCCATATTAGGAGGGTGATTGGCGAGAATACTTGTAAGACGAGATCATTAAAGTTCTCGGACAGATTGACCATGAGAAGTATTGTCGTTCTTCATTAGGACATATTTTTGAGGCCCCCAGGAACACCCAGAAGTTTTGGGTGCTTGCCTTGTTCCAACCAAAACAATGGAGATATTTTTTTATGTCATCTCCACACGGTTGAAAACCCGTCGAGTCACCCAAAGCGCTGCGCCACCGTAAATCTGGTACATTCCCGGCATATTTGGATGATGATAGCATCCAGCATGAACGTGTTCCGTTAGTTCCCTTTGATCTTCTAGTCTATAGAACAATTCGAGCTCGAAGGAACCAGCCTTGTACAGGCCTAAGACCTGGGTATCCACAGCGGCAAGAAGAGCTCTCTGGAGCTTGCCACGTCCGAAGGTTTCCAAAAGTTGCCGCTGTTTTTCTAGCACTGATACTGTATCAAGCAAAGTTTCTAGTAGTGTTGGATGCGAGTTCACAGGCAGACATGAATGCGTTTGCGAAAAGTATAGGCATTAAGAGCTTCGTGATATCTGAACAAGATAATCTCTCTCGATTTTCTTTCATGGCTCGTACGGTCAAGATCGCGCACTTAATCGACTTCTGACTCTGTATATTATTCAGTGAACTTTCTTCACTTCCTCACTGCGAGATGAACCTCGGCGCTTCGCTGTTGTCTCGCTACAGTTCGATATGTCTATAGTTCGATGTGTAGAACTTCATATGAGGAGAGTTCATCTAGAGTGATGAGATAAGAAAGGAAGACTTGTCTGGTGATCACTCTATTAGTTACTGATATTGACGTTCAGTCTGCGTTCGACGAAAAGGTAGCAATGCAAATCAAGTCGATAATGAAATAAGTGAATGAGATAGAGTCTTTCTTCTTTAATACATAGGAATTTGTTCGAAGAATTTCCTCAAGACTTCTGCCGATAAAGTCGAATAGTATCACTTTACTAAATTCATAAGTACCTTCGACAGTCTCATGCCTTGAAGAACACATTAGAAGGGTTCACCTAGCACTCGGCTAAACCTAGCAGTCGTGAAGCCCTACAGGGCTGAAAATCCACATTTCATATTTTATTGCTGCCAACGTGTAATTCTTCAACATATCAGCAAAACGATGGCAGTCACCCCCCCTACCTCCTTCATACCTTCTGAAGATATAGAACTTTCACAGGAAGAGCGCATAACGCTTGCTCACGCCCGTTGGAACGAGGCTTCAGCAGTCAACGAAAATCCTTCCAAAGCAAAATTCGCTCGTCAATATGAAATATCAAGCAGTACTCTTACGGATCGAATCAATGGTCGAAAGACTGCTGCTGCACGCAATCAGCATTTTCAAAGACTTAGCTTCGAAGAAGAAGCAGCTATACGTGACTGAATTCTACGTCTTCAGGCTTGAGACTGATGATCATCTACTACGTCTGAATTCTGAGTTCTTCGTTTCGAAGCCTTCTTTCATCATCAAAAAATGAGTCGTCGCAGCATTAATGACAGCAAGCTCTAGACAAAAGAAGAAGAAGCAGCTGATAGTTAAGCTACGGGTCAGGCAGCTGAAGCAGAAGCAGAAGCAGAAGCAGAAGAAGGGGCAAAGAAATAACGTGATATCTACAACTGGCCAGTCAGGGCGAGGCATGCGTATCAGAAGGGCCTCAAAGAGGTCATATTAGCTTCGTAGTTCATCGTTTGAAGCAATAAAATATGAAATGTGGGTTTTCAGCCCTATAGGGCTGCACGACTGCTAGGTTTAGCCGAGTGCTAGGTGAACCCTTCTAGCATTTAAACACTTCATATTAATTCTCTGAAGCTGCGAATCTGGGCAAGCTCGTGGAAGCAATCCATGCCGCCTCGTTGCGTAACATACAGCTCCGGCTTCTTCCAGATACTCTGACTTTTGCATGGTACCATACGCCTCGACTTTTCGTCAAGGCTAACCTCGGAAAGAAGGACTTGTTTCTATCTCATACGAGTAGCAGTGAGGGAAAAAACGAAATACGGTACGCGTTACTCAGGGCATTTGACATGCAGCAACTAACCCATGTATCGCTTAATTTGAGCGAAACATTAAAAAACCGCCCTGAGTACCGTACCGTATGGTTCGTAGTAAAGTAATATACTACGTACTCCGTGCAAGAGGTACAACAGTACGGATACGGAGTAACTGTAAAAAAAGGCCGACGTTCGAGGCCTGTCGGGTAGTGGCCGAAAGCCCCCAAAAGCAGGTTTTTTACCGGCCCAAGTAGCTAATTTTCCGGTTAGCCGAAGTACTTATTCCGTACTAGTAGTACAGTAGTCCCACTTGACTGCTCGGGATTTGAGCGTTTCTTTGTCGATTGATATTAATCAGGGCCATGAAAACGATCTGCTGTTATTTCCAGATATACATACTGTATAGTCAGAACGACAGTGACAAATTTACCCATCTTCGGTGATGGCTCTGGATATAACCGTTTGATCTTGCTCTTTGTTGAAAACCCCAGAAGGGTTTTAGAGTCCGGAACCCCTGGACTTCTTCGACTGGTCTGATAGGTCGTCGAGAAGCCCTCTAGGGTTACCTCCATATGCACGCCTGCATCATCATAGCTACGTAGTCAACGTTGCTCCAGTGTTTCGAAACCCCCCAAACGGCTCCAGCCACTCTGCGCCATCCTCTCATTGGCTGCCGGGTAGTCTAAGAGCCCCCCCCTTTTGCTTCGGAGTCACTGACGCAATGTCCAATCTAAACGCGCAAAGAGCTCCAGCCCCCGCCCTTTTCCTGTTTAGACAGCCACAGCAGCCTTCTGTCGCGCATCCAAGTTGTTGCTGCAAGTGACGTAGTATTCGCAAGGCCTTCCTGTCTCCTGTGTAATGGCAGCTATATTATAGTTAGTTAGTCCCAGCCACCCCCCTTATATTTTGAATTTAAACCCACACGAACAAAACTCCACCCCACCAGTTTTGCTCAATCTGCTCTTTGTATATGACAAGCGAGAACCCTCGTTCTTCTGCTTCTTACGCGTATTATTCCTTTCCTCCTACCCCAAATAGAGACTCTCTACCCGGAAGTTCGAATCCGAGTCCGCAATCACCACCCCCAAAGACTCCCAGTCAAAGCGAGAAATCCAATTCCGACACTCCCTCTCCACAAACCGCTCGCACATCTAAAAGCATGGCTCCTTCACCCGCGGCTGGTAAGGGAGCGCCCAACGCCCCCAAAACACCCACAAAGCCAGGTAAAAACCCTGCGTCAAGTGCAACGTCAAAACTTGGCCAATCAACAAGTGCTGCCGATACACCTAAAAAGACCGCCAAATCGGCCACTAATACCCCTAAATCATCTACCAAGGGCGCAACAGACAAGGCGAAATCTTCCGCCCCTAAATCGACTTCGTCTCCAAAGCTACCGCCCAGACCAAAGGAGGCTGAGGGAGCAACCGATAAGGCCAAAGAGTCCGCTCCCAAGGCTCCCGATACCGCAGAAGAGACTAAAGAAAAAGCCGAAGACACTTCTGAAGATACGGGCAAAAAGATTGGTCTTAAAGACAACGATCCTGCTGAGGAAGCCGATACCGAAGACGCCGATGATACCCCTGTAGGCAAGGTTAGCCAGGCGGGCAACGAAACTGGTGCTGAAGATGAGAGCACCGCGTCCCAAGCTGATAACGAAGGTGACGACGACGCCCAAGATACCGGCGCCGGCGCGCAAGAAACTGCCGAAGATGCAGGCGAAGACACCGAAGTTCCAGACACCGACGACGCGGCAGAGACCGCTGACGGCGCCAAAGGTACAGCCGAAGATGCAGTAGACGGTGTTGCAGCCAAGGCAGGCGGCGCGAAAACCGCCGCTGGCAAAGCCACTGGTGGCGATGTCAAAGGTGCTGCTGATGACACTGCCGACGAAGCACAAGATACTGCTGGCGAAGCTAAGGAAGGTGCTGAAGATGCAGCTGGTGAAGTTCAAGAAGATACTGAAGATGCAGCTGGTGACGCCAAAGAAGGTGTTGAAGATGCAGCTGGTGAAGTTCAAGAAGATACTGAAGATGCAGCTGGTGACGCCAAAGAAGGTGTTGAAGATGCAGCTGACGAAGCTGGTGGAGATCTAGAAGATGCCGCTCCAGAGCCGGTCAACGAGGCTGATGAAGCTGTTGACGGTGCCAAGGACACTGCCGAAGACGCTGCGGACAAGGCCCCCGTCGACCTTTCAGTACTCAAGGACCTCGAGGTTGGTGAAGACGGACAGATTCTGGATAAAGACGGTGAGCCAATAGGACAGTTAGACGAAGGCTCTCCGGAGGATCTCGCCGGTAAGACTATCGGCGATGATGGTGAAATTCTTGACGAAGACGGCGATGTCATCGGCCGAGCTAGTGTCCTACCCGAGAGAGCACAGCAACTCGCTGATCAAGCTGATGATGAGCTTCCAGATGTCGGTGTTCTCGATGGCCTAGAGGTTGGTGAAGATGGCAACATTATGGGCGCTGATGGTACACCGTTAGGCAAACTAGTGGAGGGTGACCCGAAGGACTTGAAGGGCTTGAAGCTGAACGAGAAGGGAGAGATAGTCGACGAAGATGGTGATGTTGTAGGAAGGGCTGAGGTCATGCCTGGCGATGCCGATAATGCAGTGGACGACGCGAAAGACCAACTTCCAGACGTTGACGCTCTCGAAGGTCTCGAAGTTGGTGAAGGTGGAGAGATTATGGGCGAAGATGGCACCCCGCTGGGCAAAATTGTTGAAGGTGACACGGAAGATCTCGTCGGCCAGAAGATTAACGACAAGGGCGAGGTACTTGATGACGAAGGTAATGTCATCGGCAAAGCAGAAATTGTCCCCGGTGAGGCTGCCGATAATTTGGTCGAAAGTGCCCGCGGACTTCAGCCAGATCTCTCAATTCTCCAGGGAAAGAAGATCAACAAAAAGGGTAGCATTCTCGACGAAGATGGTGAACAAATTGGGAAGCTCACTGAGGACTCTGATTTGAAGCAATGCGTAGGCAAGATTCCCAACGAAAACGGCGAGATCCTTAATAAGAAAGGCGAGGTCGTCGGTAAGGTCGAGGTTGTTCCTGGAGAAGCCGCCGACGAAGCCATGAAGGCCCTTCACCCAGAATTACTCGAGGAAGCACAAGAAACCGCCGACGACGCTACCCCAGAAGATGAGCTACCCGATCTCTCAGAACTGGAAGGTCTCAAGGTCAACAAAAAAGGTGAGGTACTGAATGAGGATGGGGAGCCGATCGCGAGGCTGACAGAGGGTGAACTTGCTGATGTCGCTGGCAAGAAGCTCAACGCCCAGGGAGAGGTCCTTGACAAGAACGGCAACGTCATAGGCAGAGTTGAGATGATCCCCCAAGCTGGTGAAGAGGCTGGCGAAGAGGCTGGCGAAGGCGCTGAGGAGGGTGTCGATGGTGTGCCTGAGACCGCCCTACCAGATTTGTCCATTTTGGATGGTCTTAAGGTGAATAAGAAGGGTGAGGTCGTCAACGAGGACGGTGACCCCGTTGCCAAGCTTTCCGAGGGTGAGCTTGCAAACTGCATCGGCAAGAAGAGTAATGCAAAGGGAGAAATCCTCGACAGTGAAGGCAATGTCATTGGCAAACTCGAACTTATCGGCAAAGCAGCCGAAGAGGCAGCCGAGGCTGCCAAGGAAGCCGGCCCCGATATGTCCAGCTTAGAAGGCCTCAAAGTCAACAAGAAGGGTGATGTCATTAATGAGGATGGTGACGTCGTTGCCAAACTTTCCGAGGGCGAACTTTCTGATGTGGCCGGGAAGAAGATCAACGCAAAGGGTGAAATCGTGGACGGTGAAGGTAATGTTATCGGCAAAGTCGAGCTCGTTTCTGATGAGCCAGAAGAGGAAGAGTCAGGCCTACCACCTTTGTCAATATTGGAAGGCTTGAAGTGCAACAAATCTGGCAAGATTGTCACTGACGATGGTAAGCCTGTTGGTGAGCTTATCGAAGGTGACGCCAGAAAGCTGGCCAAAAGCGGGACAGAGTGCGATGCTGAAGGCCAGTTCTGGGACGGCAAGGGATACGTCATCGGCAAAGCGCAAACACTTCCCCAGGAAGACGATGAAGATGACTCGCCCTTCGCAGGCCTGGAGGGTCTCATTGTTGTCAAAGATGGTTTCGTCGAAGACGTTAACGAGAACAAGGTTGGTGTACTCACAGAAGGTGACCCCAAGAAATTGGTCGGCCGTACTGTGGACGAAGATGGAGACGTTCTTGATAAACGCGGTAACGTCATCGGACATGCCGAACGCTACGAAGAGCCCGAAGAACCCGAAGAAGAAAAACCAGATCTATCCATCTTGAAGGGATTGACCTTGAACAAGCAAGGCAATGTCATTGGCAGCGAGGGAGTGCCTATCGCCCGACTCGTCGAAGGCAACGCCAAGGAGCTTGCTGGCAGACAGTGTGATGAAGAAGGCCAAATCTGGAATGACTCTGGCAAGGTCGTTGGACGTTGCGAGCTTATCCCGGAAAATGAGCGCGAAGCTAAACCGGAAGGTCCTTTCGCAGGGCTGGAGGGCTGTGTTGTAGTGAAAGATGGTATGGTGGAGGACGAAGATGGGAATGTTGTGGGACAGGTTGTTGAAGGCGATCCCAAGAGATTGGTCGGCCGCGCAGTCGACGAGGACGGAGACATCGTCGACAAGCACGGTAACGTCAAGGGTCATGCTGAGCCATACGAGGAGCCCGAAGAAGAAAAGCCAGATCTATCCATCTTGAAGGGGTTGACATTGAACAAGCAAGGCAATGTCATTGGCAACCAGGGAGTGCCTATTGCCCGACTCGTCGAAGGCAACGTCAAGGAGCTTGCTGGAAGACAGTGTGATGAAGAAGGCCAAATCTGGAATGACTCTGGCAAGGTCGTTGGACGTTGCGAGCTTATCCCGGAAAATGAGCGCGAAGCTAAACCGGAAGGTCCTTTCGCAGGGCTGGAGGGCTGTGTTGTAGTGAAAGAGGGTATGGTGGAGGACGAAGATGGGAATGTTGTGGGACAGGTTGTCGAAGGCGATCCCAAGAGATTGATCGGCCGAGCAGTTGACGAGGACGGAGACATCATCGATAAGTATGGTAACGTCAAGGGTCATGCTGAGCCATACGAGGAGCCCGAAGAGGAGGCTGTCGACTTGTCAACACTCGAAGGCAAGACCGTCAATAAGGTTGGAAATGTCGTCGATGAACATGGCACAATTTTTGGCCGTGTTGCGGAAGGAGACCCTAAAGCATTAGCTGGAAAGATGGTTGACGGACAAGGCCAAATCTGGGGCAGCAACGGAAAGGTCGTTGGCAGGGCAGAACTCATCCCAGGAGGTGTACCTCAGAAACCAGAAGGAGTATTCGCAGGCTTTGAAAATCTCGTCGTCGCCAAGGACGGCTTGGTTACAGATTCAAATGGTCAAGTCGTCGGTAAAGTCATCGAGGGTGATCCCGAGAAACTCCTTGGTCGTAAAGTCGACGAGGATGGTGACATCCTTGACACATCTGGCAACCCTATCGGCAAGGCGGAGCGATACACAGAACCAGAAAAGGAGAGACACATCAACCCGATGTCAGGTCACAAGGTCAATAAGGATGGTGAAGTTCGCGATGAAAATGGTGAACTGCTAGGCAGAGTCACTGACGGTCATATTCCATCCCTCATCGGTATGGAGGTCGATGATAACGGATATGTCGTTGATAACGATGGCAACAAAGTCGGTGAATGTACATTGATCGAAAATATTCCGGAGCCAGAGGAAGAGGAAGAGGAAGAGGGCCCAACGGAAGAGGAGCTTGCAGAGATGAAGAAACAAGAGGAAGATAGGGAGGTTGCAAAGAAGATGAACTACATCCTGCAACAAACCCTAGACAAAATGGAACCGCTCTGCAAGAACATCACTGAGGTAAGCATATGCAGTTCAGTTTCAAACTCCTATCATGCTAACAAGACAACAGCGTGTCGAACGTGCAGACCGAACACCAAAGGAGGAGCTTGACGAAGAGCAGCTTGTTCAAGACGTAAGGCCTATGATCGAGGAAGGTAGCCGCATTCTGCAGGAGTGCAATGGCGCCATCCGAGGTCTTGACCCAGATGGACACGTTGCTGCAAATGCCAAGGCACGCGCTGCAAGTGGAGAAGCTACCAAGGAAGAGTATGCCGTTGCCGAGTCACTAAAAACTTTGACAGCGACCGTCGTTACAACAATCGAAAACGCAAAGAAGAAGATCAACGACATGCCACATGCCAAGAAGGAGCTCAGCCCCTTGTGGGGTCTCTTGACCGAGCCGCTCTTCCAGATCCTTGCCGCCGTCGGTCTGCTACTAAGCGGTGTCCTCGGGCTTGTTGGAAAGCTGCTTGGTGGTCTGGGTCTGGGTGGTCTCGTCAATGGGCTACTTGGTGGCTTAGGTATCGACAAGCTACTTGGCAGTATCACCAAATCGCTAGGCATCCCAGGTCTTGGAGGAAAGAAGTGATGAGCCATTGTTTGCCTAATTGTTGGAAATTGATGTATACTTTCTCTTGATAGCGTTGGGTCCACAAAAGGACTTCTGTTGTTGTGTAGCGTTTATTTCTTTAGCCTGAGGCCTCCATGTACATTAAGCTAATACAGAGTGCCATTCAAGTTCGTGTTGTTTGTTTGACTTATGCAATTGCACGGTGAAGGAGCATTGCTGCATCCCGTTCATTGGGCTTAACGATCTATGTTTTGCCTGATAGTCAAATGGACCAACATGCTGGAAATCAGGGATAACGGGCCTGACAGTGTCGTTATGATCGTGGGTCGAAGGAGGGATGGAAAAGTCTTGAAGGTAATTTATCAAAGACGGCAACCTTCCTTCCATATTACAAAACAGGCATGGTTGTGACGTAGCAAAATTATAATGGTAACATCACGGCGTTACGTTATCCTACGTTTACTTAGGTGGTTACCTACTGATCTTTGAATATGAATCGAGTTTCCCATCTTATGTCACCTCTAAATCCCTCCACTGCAAGTGCGGCTATGCTGCCCAACCTGTAAAGCAGACGACAGCCCTTCCCAAACAGATGCAACTATGCAAGGAATCACTCGATCAACAGCACGATTCGCGTAGCTCACCATATACTCATGAAGCCAACGTTCCTGCTATTGCCTTTCAATCCCCTTTCCGAGAGAATCCCCTAACCGAGGCCTGCTTTTCCACTGCTGGTGCAACGGCACCGACTTTCCCATTTACCGTGCTCTGGTTGGGAGCAGCTTGGCTGGTTATCGTCAGGCAGTTTATGCCCAGGTAGGTGCAGATGCTATTGATCACTAGGAGCGCCCAACGAAAGTATACGATCAGGGCAAAGGCTAAGTACGCCCTCAGATACCATAGCTCGACGTGCGCGCTTACGGCTGGTAGGCCTATTCTTGGTAAATTACCTAGGACAGCACCTCCTATTAGAGGTACTAGCATGACGGTCCAGTAAGGAAACGGCTGCCGTGTCAGATGAGCAAGTATGATCTTGGTTGTCATACGCCCAAAGACAAATGACATCGTCACACAGAAAAGCACTAGTCTATTGTCGCGCATGAGGGTCGAGTATGGCGAGTAGAGCCATGCACCGATGGCTCCGGTATAGACAGCCATAGGTGTCCACTCCAGGAACACTGGAGCAACAGGGAGACCATGTGCCCGACGAGCCTTCACAACATTGTATACACATGCCGGAAGGTGGGCGACAAAGAACGAAAACAGTAGAATTGGGATCCATAGATCTATAAGAGAGGATGAGCCAAAAATTTCGGGCTGGTCGACAAGATCAGTAATGGGTCGAGTCCAGATATGAGGTCCATAGTAGCCAGATAGTATCATTAACGTGCATGCTAGAATTAACCCCTCTGCCGTTATAATGTCAGCGTACGTACAAGAAATGAGAACGTGCAGAACTACCTGTGGGTCCGTTGAAGTATCCGAGATACAGGGTGTGTGTGTGATAGGTCTCCCAGGTTGAGAAGAACATAGGTAGACATGGTATTAGAGCGGTGAAGACACCCTTCCGAGAAGGCCCTAGGCCCATCACAGCCGTCTCACACAAGCTTGCCAGTGTACAATTCAAAGAGTCGATTCCATGGCTACGACATTGTTAACGCTGGATCCGTCGGTCGTGTAGCTGGAGGGGCCGTACTCAAAAAGCTCTCCTAGCCCACTTGATTGTCCTGTTCTTCGTGCTTGCTTGCCATCAATATTGTCCATAGTCGAGTACCTGTCTCCGCAGATCAAGTCAGCTCCAATGTCGCAGAGCCCGATTTCCCCATCTTCTCACATCCACAACCCGAAAGCAAAGCTATAGTACAACCATGGCGGACCCTAGGGCGCCGTTTAGTACCCAGAGTAAGAATCCGCCGCAGAACGACTTAAGAAATGAGCTATCCTACCGGCCCTATTAAATCTGGCATGAATATCTCGAGGCATATAACGTTGGCTAGAATAAAAAAGAATCCCAGAAGTGTCACCATATTGGGCGCCAGCCATAATGGTAATAGCTCGACGGCAGCATTCCACTGTGTGTTTTGGGTAATCAGTGCCTAAGTCTAGATCGAAAGGGAAGTGTTGAAAGTACGTAATGCCGCAAGATATATTTCGAAATGAGAGATTTATCCACGCTCGAGTACTTGTAGGACTTGAGATGCACAAGTGCCTCTTCTGAGACACACTCATGCGCAGCCGTACCTGCCAGTACTCTGAGATTAGCGTCTGTTACGGTAGGTAGCAAAGAATCGCTTGGGGGTCCGGATCCATGGGATGCTTGAGCTATCATACTTTTCTTCATACTGCCTATTTCTGACGGGTTCTTGGTATTTGCCAAGTCTTTGTACAGGGGGAGAAGGGGCGTTCAACGAATATGAAGCAATTCAAGCCATCTCCTTCGTTGCAGACCAGCTTCTCGGCACGTTACAGACTTCCACGGAGAAATCGGTAGCACTAATCGCTGTACGGAATACTTGTAGGTGGAGGAGGGGCAGGGGAACAAACATGGCCGTTAGTTAACCGAGCCCGCAGACGCGCCAGGGGCAAGAAAATAATAAGTGAGACTTTGTCGCGAGAGACTCCACCCCCTTTTCCCACCTCTCCTCGACTTCGACTTACGCAAAACACACTCAATTAATTACTAATTGGTTTTACTCAGCTCAAAGTGATATAGAGTCAGACCATACAGTGTGACAGTATATAAATGTAGCTCTGAGAGTTGCATAGATTTATCAAGGCCTGTCTTACATGCCTCTCGCTGCTGACGACAAATGATTCTATACCGAAAGCCTTTCAGATTATCTGATTGTACTTTCGTGGAACATGATGTGCTATCGCAAAGGCTACAGTTTTCATCTTCTATGCTAATCTACTTTCTATGTTCATCGAAAAAATTCGACTCCATTCTCTACGCATCATCGGCCTACGTGTCGATGATTCCACCTGATAGTTTTTTCTTTGACGAAAGAGGCACGACAATGACGCCGTTCCCAATTTTGACCTTTACAGTATCCACAGAGACTTGAAATCCCGCTGACTGTTCTACGGATACACTGTTGAGCGTCAGAACCATGTCTTGAGATGGGGCTTTGAGCATCCATCCGATGCTAATATGGAAGTTAGGGGACATATCCAGATCTTTGTCGCTTGATAGCCCTTTCTGGGAGTGCGATCCAGTAGACGAACCTTTCTCCCGCGCTGTCTTCCCGGTGACGCTCCGTTGGCTCAACTTTCGGGAACCATCATCCATCCCAGGTGGGAGTTGTTCGGTATAGAGCGGTGGCTGTTTGAAGGCCTTTGCAGTCTCGTTGGAGACTCGGAGAAGCTTGTTCAGTTCGTTTCCAGGAGGCTTTTGAACCTGCATTACCAAGAACCACCGAGTGTTCTCATAGTTAGCGACCCAACCGAGACCCCTGGCGGATATCTCGAGTCTGGTCATATTCTGTCAGAACAAAACTATTTGCAGACCTGGAAATCAACATACGGACGTATACCAGACTTGCTGATCGCAAGATTCAGAGCATCAATAAAAGGTTGACGTTCATGAGCGAGAAGTACAATCGGCCGGGAAAGACTTATGTGAAGGGGCAACTCTGCACCAAGTTCACTAATCAACAAACTATGAAAACGACCCGCTGAAGGTTGTGGATGGTTGATGCTGGCTAGCAAGCTATGTAGACGGCTTGACTCTTCTTTTGAAGGATGCCCTCCTACCCATCAGCTATCTCGACCAGTAGCGAAGCCTGGAAGCCAAACATGAGACTCACACTCTGTATACACATGGGTCGGCCATTGCCCTTCAACATGTGGGGCAGCTCGCAGGCGCCCGTCATGTAAGCTTGGGTCGTCGTTGTTGCTGGTTCTTGATGTTGAAGTATAGAGATCACGGAAGGTTTTTGGCAATGGCGGTAGACCAGGGTTCGGGTCACTGGCGCCCTTGCTCTTCAATGAATCGCTGTCACCAGCGTTCCCTGTATTCTCTGGATGTGCCCTCCCTTGTGTTTCATTCGAGTCGTCCGAGTCAGGATAGTCAACCAGTGCCATCAGTAAGGCGGACAATGATGACTGGCGAGAGATAGAGTGGTCTTGTGGTACTACCTTAGCGTACGTATAGCTTGCAAGGCCCCACTTTTAAGGTTTAGGTCGGTAAGCGGCACAGGTGACGTTGGCGTTGCAGCCGCGTGGCTTTGGTTTCTTGATACGAGTTCGTGTATATAACTTATCTCTATTACTTCTTCCTCTAGCCTTAGCGAACATATTCTCATTCACACCTAACCTACCTACACAGCATAGTTAGTTCCTATAGCTGCTGACAAATTCCTAAGGTGCATCAGTCTTTAGATATATTTGGTATCTAGACCATGACAGCGCACGATAAGCAATGGGTATGACGATAACATCACTCGTTAGACAAGACTCCCTCACAGTTGATACCTTGATCAGGCTTCAAAGTACCTACTCGACCCACTCAATGCTCCAGAGCCAAGCCAAGAAACCGGCCCGGGAACCCACTATAGTTCCACATTCGACCCTCTACCCAGCCATCAGCCTACAGCAAGTTCGTCTGGTGAGACACAAAGGTCTTCTATGCACGTCCGAAACACAATTACGAACAGACAAAATGGATATCCCTCGCCGTCCAATGCGGCCAGTTCCCGCCGGGACAAACCTCCCAGTCGCCGCCAAGAAGCATACTCTGCCTTCAGTGGTGATTCCGGCGTCTCTAATCGGCTAAGCCAATTATCTACCCAAATCCCAACTTCCACCGGTGGTTCTACTCGAGGTCAACGCAGAAATGGCTCTCCCTCATCTCGCTTCAATGGTGATCCATCGTACCGACCTCTTGAGATGATCAAGCGAGACACCAAGCTCGCGAACCGCGCCCCACACCTCCGCAAGAAGAATCACGTGGGCCCGGATGTCATCGATAGCCTAGACAATATTGGGCCAGGGGCTTACCATCACGAAGGTCCTTACGATGCGACCTTACTTGCCAGAAACACCTCTTCCACATTCAGTCCTGTCGAGGCCGTCAGAGCTTCAAATGAAGAGGCGCTAAAAGCTACACCCAAAGAGAAAATCCAAGACAGCATTGAGAAACATCGGCCATTGGATGGGGTGGCGATCGTTCCGCCAGGTAAGGCGTTTCCATCACTTTGAGCGCCGAGAACAGATAAACTGACTGATGCTGACTATAGGATTGACTGATTCGATGGGGCGCAAATACGAGTATGAAGAAGGCGCAGATATGAATATTGAGAATGGAGGTAACTACAAGCGCTGGCCCGGCGTGGTACGTTGGATTACTGATCCCGAACATTAATCTTTACTAATGTTTTGGGTAGCAATACCACCCCAATGACCTAAAGGGCAAAGGTGAGCCGTCATACTCAATAGAGAAAGCCCTGAAGGAGCACAAAAACCATCGCCGTGGTGTTGCCGACGGCGATTCCGGTATCGAGATGGCCCCTCGCCGTCCTATTACTTCTGGCGCGGAAGCACGACCTACAAGCGACGGACAGAAGTATAGCGAATGGGAAGGCAATATGCGTCGTAGTTCATCGCTTCGAAGAGCTGGCGGCTCATTAAGGAAGCGTATCGGAAGTCTCGGGAGAAAAGACATTAATCATGAAATCGACTCCTGAACGATGTCAGTCGAGATTGATGGTTCAAGGATAGACGGCGGGCAGTGGTTGTCATGGCGTTCGAAGGGTCAACCTACAACCAGAGTCTTGAGGCACTGTACACAATGGCTCTCATTTATAATTGCGATGGGCCTTCCATGAAACATAAAGCAAGAAAAATAAGTAATCTCGTTAATTCTACTTTGATAATTAATTAACTCACGCGCTTTGCGGGCCTACTGTAACAGGTACGGCCGCGATTAGCGCAAAAATGATGCTAATAATAGAGTTTCCGCGGTTCACTACGATGATATAGCAGTACCTTAGGTAGGAGAGGCCAGATATTGCTACAGCAGTCTGTGCTTTCACTTTGATTGTTTATGATACCTTTCGCTGTGTACACAATCCCTTCACATTCTTGAAACAATTTAGGAGAATTGAACGCCCTTTGTTTAGACTGTCAAAGCCTGTTTCCCGCTTCCTTTCCTGACCCTTCAAAGCTGCATCCGCTTACCAATAGAACCAACTGAACCAACTTTTCCAATAAAAATCCCCGAATTCCTCGAAGGATATTGTGAAACATAGCAACACTGGCAAGGCTTGTTGAAATAGTATCACTTGTCTGCATCCTCAGTGCCTCCGACCGCTAGCAACATGCGGTCCGCCGCAAAGGGGTTTTACTTAGCAGTCTTTGCCCTGCTAGGACCTGCTCACGCTTTAAGTGACCCAGCGGGAAATTGGAAACCAACTGCTTCAGAAACTTGCGCTGTAGGCTCTATTGCCGTTTTCTTAAAGCTCATCGGCTCACTATAGACCAGATTGACCCCAAAGCCATAGTCTCTGACGCATGTGCCTCTTACTCTGCTCTCGATTCGCTCAACAAGGCCCTCTCACCTTCCCTTAAAGCGATAACCCAATCTACCGACTTCTTCGCCTACTACCGTCTTAACCTATTTGACAAAACATGTCCGGTCCGCGCCTGGGACGACGAAACAGGGACATGCGGCAACATAGCTTGCAAGGTCGACACGCTTGAAGATGAGAAAGACATACCTCTCGTGTGGAGAGCAAAAGAGCTTAGCAAATTAGAAGGACCCAAAGCAGCACACCCGGGGCGGTTGTTGCAGCAAGAACGAGGCAGTCGAAGACCGCTGCAGGGAACACTAGGTGACAACGTTGGAGAAAGCTGCGTGGTAGAATATGACGATGAATGTGATGACCGGGATTACTGTGTTCCAGAAGACGAAAGCGCAACCGCAAAAGGCGACTATGTGAGTCTAGTAGAGAACCCTGAGCGTTTCACCGGCTACGCAGGGGCCAACGTCTGGGACTCCATCTACCGAGAAAACTGCTTCTCCAAAGACATTTCCGCAACTACCCTTACCGGCAACCCACAACCCCTGGGCATCTTCCAAGCCGCCAACGACCTCCGCACCGTCATCCAAGCCGGCTCCCCTTCCTTGGATCTCTCCCTCGACGACGAATGCCTTGAAAAGCGTGTATTCTATCGCATCATAAGCGGCATGCACGCCTCTATCACCACCCACATCTGTAACGACTACCTCAATCAAACTACTGGGACCTGGGGCCCCAATCTCCAATGCTACCAGGATCGCCTAGCCACCCACCCAGAACGTATTTCAAACCTCTACTTCAACTACGCCCTTCTCCTCCGCGCCGTCACAAAACTCCGCACCTACCTCAAAAACTATACTTTTTGCTCTGGTGACGCTATGCAAGATTCCAGTACTCGCACCGCCGTCCTTGCTCTTGCGGACGCCGCGGCAAAGCAACCCCGTATCTTTGACGAGAACACCATGTTCCAGAATCCTCACGACACGCAACTGAAAGAGGACTTCCGCAACCGGTTCAGGAACGTGAGTAGCCTAATGGATTGTGTGGGTTGCGACAAGTGCCGGCTCTGGGGGAAGCTCCAAACCGTCGGTTATGGCACAGCACTCAAGGTGTTGTTCGAGTACGACGAGACGAAGAATGGGGAGAATCCTCCATTACGCAGGACAGAGCTCGTAGCGCTAGTAAATACCCTAGACCGCGTTTCCAACAGCCTGACAGCTCTTGGCCGGCTTCAGGAAATGACGCTTCCAAAACAATCGTTGCCTATACCGGAAAATACCAAGTCAGAAACCCCCCTCTACGACGAAGACGAAGAGGACATCCCTCACCTCTATCCTGATGACTCGGAAGAAGAAACTGTCTGGGAAAGCATCATGGCTGAGCTCACTCTTGTATGGCGTACCTATTTGTATGTACTAAGAAGCTGGATTGAGCTCCCCGGGAAACTTGGAAGGATTTTTGCGATTGAGGCAAGTCGACTATGGGCGTTTTGGCTGGGAATGCCGATGGCGAGGAGGGAGTGGGAGGTCAGTAGGCCGGGGAGGGAGGATTTGTAGATACGGACATATAGATACCTGTTATAGATGTTCCACAGGGCATTTGGGGGCAATTTAGCGAGGAGTTCGGGCGCGCATGTGGGAAAGCATATCGAAAAGCACGGTTGTTTTGAGCTAGATAGAGGCCGTAATAGTGATCCCTCCAAGTACATGAACGCGCACTGAGTATCTCTTTTTCATATAAGCTTGCAGTGAATAGAGGGAAATATTCAGGTCAAGACTTAGCCGTTAGTAAGAATCTCTCACATAGGAGGACCTAGCAAAAGAAAAAGGTTGGCCGAACGAGCAAACTTTCCAGATGGGTATACTCCCAAAGGGTCAATCGTCGAAGCAGGCTTCTGAGTTTTAGCGGGTAATTCGGATGCACATATCGAAACTCATGGTTAAAAGCATCATTAATTGTGGCTAGACATAGATCGTACTAACGATCTGTTCAACATAGCGAAACGCAGACGGGGGTATTGAGCAAGCCCGCAGAGAACAAAAGAAATAGCCAAGTGATTACTTAGCCAATGGTACAAATCCCCACACCGGAGGATCCAGCAAGAAGAAGGGACGGCCCGGTGAATGGTTTCCCAGGTGGGCACACCCCCAGTGGGATGCCCACCACGTGACCCGGCCAGGGGAAGAAGTCTTCAAGGAGTCTTTGTAGACTCCTCCTTCTCCCCCTCCCCTTCCTCCATCTTCGCCCCCTCCCCCGCCTTCCCTCCGCCCATCTCGACACGCGCGTACCACGCGCCGCCCACGAGGGTGAGGGCAATGCCTGTGATCCATTAGCTCATGTCTTCAAATAGATAACAGCAGTGCTTACCCAGAGCGTTGATCCACCCAACCTTCAAGTCCCAGAAGAGGATGGCAAGCAAGACCGTTAGGATCTGCTTGATATTGGCCGCCACCGTCATCGTGAGGGCTCCAGCCTTCTTGTTCGCCGAGAAGCTTGCTATATTCAGCCCGAAGGCCATGAGTCCGTTGACCAGGATGATGAGAATAGCGGCGTTGGAAAACTTGTCTGGCGCGTGCGTAAACGCGTGGAATCCCGCAATTTCGCCATTGAGATAGGCCATAACGAGCGACTGCAGGAAGGCGAGCGGAGACATGCGGTACAGGAGCTCGAGCGCGCTGAGGTGAATGCCGGCGGTCTGGATACGGTTCGTGACGACGGTTTTAAGCGCTGCGAGAACGGTGCCGAGCAAAGTCATGACGAAGCCGAGGCGCGTATAGTAATAGTCGCCGTAGGTGGCGAGACCGACGCCCACAATGATGGGGAGGAGGGAGACGTAGATGTCGAGGGGGTATGTGGAGCGGTAGAAAACGCGGTAGATGGCGATGATGAAAATCGGAGCCGTGGCGCGCAGGACTTGGTGGAACGGAATAGTCACCATATGACTAATTTTGAGGTTAGGGGTATTGTAGGGTGAGAGCTTGGGGTGAGAACTCACAGGGAGAGGTTAGAGACGGCGATATTAGCCGTGTACAAGAGCGAGAACAGCAACAGGACAGAGCTGTCCTTGGATGTGATGGGTGTCAGATTGAAGTAACCGCATGAAAGTAACACGGCGGTTCCAAGTGCCCCAGCTGCAGCGTGAAGAGCGGTCAAAAGGAATGGGAACGGGAACTGCAGCGTGGTCCGTTAGTCTCAACTTCTAGATAGTCTCTTAGAGAATCAACAGAGCAATTATGGCTGAGCAGCAAAATCACAAACGATCTGACTTCCGCAACTCTTTCTTGTGATTTTGAGTTTTTGGGGGAGGGAATGGCGCACGCGACGAACTGACTGAACGACAGATTGAACGCAGAGAACAAGCAGCGAGATAATCGCGTAGCCTAAGTCTTGGTGGCGAAGTCGACGACATGATAAGATTTTGCACAGCCATCGAGCTCAAGAAGGAAATAGGGGAACTATTAGATTGGTGGAAAGACCTACTTTAATCATCACCGCCTTGTTGTAGAGGGTCAAGCCCAGGTTAAAGAAGAAGTAAACCGCAAGGTACTTCATCTTCATAGCGGTAGAAACGTAAACGCTGCCATCAATTACACCAGCTGAAGTCATGGTGGCGGTAGAGTTGGTAATGTCGGATGTCGCGTCTTTACCTGCGATTTCGTGGAGATCGTTCATAAACTTGATCGTCTCGGCTGAGGTATGTGGGATAGGTGAACCAAGAGTGGGTGATCCGGAACGCGTTTGAGCTGGTGTCGCTGTTGGTGAGCGTTCATAAAACTGCAGAGTAGAGCCTGAGATTTCTCCTGTAGACTGAGGCATACTTGTTCTAGGATTTCTCTGACGGAGTTCTACACCACCGGTGGCCGACATGATTAGCTGTAGTTCAATGTTTCTTGGGGTGTATCTATGTCGCTTTGAGATTGGGTGGTTGAGCGTGGGTTTGTGTGGACAGAAACATCAGGGAAATCGGGTAAAAGCGGAAATTTGAGCACTGACCGCGCCTTAAACACAAATTGGACACTTACAGGTTGTTCGGTGCAATAAAAAGTATTTGAAAACGGCGATTTGTACGTTACAACAGGTGTGTTGTGATTCTGTAGGCGGTGATGAACGGTGATGGTGAGGAATTGGGATGGGGTTGGCGAAGCCTGAATATCAGTATTTCTGTGGATACCGGGAGCTAGACTAGCCGTCATTTTGGAGAGCTGACAATGGTAGAACACAGGGCATCTAGGAAAGATATAGTAAGCATTGGGATGTATATAGAGCGGAGGCATTACCATACAATCACTTGGAAGTAAGTGGGACTGAAGAGTGGCAAAGAGCAGGACTGTCAACCACGCCCTCCTGCTTCGTCCTTTGAGACTACTCTATGGGGATGGAGCCTGTACTTCCATGTAGAGGATCAACGCAGTCTTCAAGGCACCAAAGCTTCAGTCTGGACCCTTAGCGATGTCTCCCATAGGGTTGGGCGGCAGGCAGAGGGTAGGATGATACTCTGGCCAAAAAAAAGACAGCAGAGTTGTACAGCGAGATGTGATACTTTCGAGAATGACGTCAAAATCTTGACAAATCTCTAGCATACCAGCAACCCAACGAATTTCCCAGGTGCAAAGATCAGAATACGAAGAAGTAAGGGCATAGTGTAATTGAAGGAACAGTGTCAAAGGAACAGATGTCCAGGGTTAATTGTGGTTGAACAAAGTAAGGGAATTTACTCACAACGCAGTGGCGGTCAAGTCAAATACACTGCCCTGACCGGATAAGTTCCTGAGCCGAGCCAAAGGAGAGACGTCAGAGGGAACCAAGTGAATCGGATTGCATGAGCAAGTCACGATACTTATTCACACGATTTCTGGGTTCCCAGAGCCGTGAAACCCCTCAACACCGTAGCTATGCATGCAACATCAATACGCTCATAGTGAAAACCAACACAATCACGCACTAAAAAGAAGATCAGTTACCGCCCCTGGGACCTTGCTTCCGCTGCTGAAATCGTCGTATACCAATGCCAATAACCACCCATCTCGAATCTCCAGGATGGTACGCGGCCTGCACATCTAACACACACACGGCCTTTGAACCCGCTAATTCTATGAGACCCGAGACCATGAACGTGCCTCGCTCTGGAGGAGTGGATGGCGGGTGCCACGTTTTTGCAAGAGTGCGTTTGAATGCCATCAGGGCAGAACTCATGTCTTCCCCTGGCTGTGGAATAGATGGTAAAGGAGGGAACACCCCCGCTGAGTCGGACGAAGCCGCTTTTGACGACGACTTGGTGGGCATTATCTCAGGAGACTTAGTTTCGGAGCCGGAAGTCTTCTCGATTCCTGCACCACTGTGGGACTCCTGCTTGTTCGTACTTTTCGCCAGTTTTTGAAAATCAACAAAGCCGGCTGGAGCCTGAGAGCCTTGCTTTTCCGGCTCTGACTTTATGCCAAGAAATTGCTTGGCCCTAGCCACCTGCAACGACAGTATAGTTGTGTAGCTTGCCCAAAATGATGATGCCATCGGTGTTGGCCAAAGAGCCGTCTGAAGCCGGGAGTATTGAATTGGAGATACTGGTCTTGTTGTCCAGGCGACATAATCGGGTGTGATTTCTAACCTATAAGTACTTTAATCAAGGGCTCCGGACATAGAACTAGGGGCACTCTTACCCTGACCGCTCATACTCCGGAGGTGGGCCATCAGGGAAGTCTATATCTAACCAGTACTTATGCGGCTCGATTGGCGGCCCTAGTATTTTTTGAAAAGCCTTCATATTGGCTGTACGATGACCTACAAGCCCGGCTAGCTCGTCTTGCTTTTTGTTAGTCCCCCCCAATGTAGACCAATTTTCAAACAGTGCTTACTCCGTAAAAATAAACCCCTTTTTCTATCATTCGCAAAATCTATAAAGCTCTGCCATTCTGGGTCGCTGCCCTTGTAGAATGTTTGCGGACGTTGACGTGCAAATCCCAAGGGAATGAAACGGGCGTCTTCAGGCATTATGTCTGGTACCTGAACGTCATCTTCGTCCTCCGCCTTATCTCCGCCCTCATCTTCTGCTAGTTCCTGCCCATCTATGGCTGTAATTTGTTTATCTTCTCCTTTACTACCCTCGTGTTGTGGGAGGGACTTGTCTTCCACCTCATCCGTTATCATAAAATAATAGAACACCGCAAAGAGTGACGCGTTAATGAAAACGGACTGCAAGCGCCTAGGAGAGCCATGTCAGCCGCCCTGGTCTATGGAGAGGAACAAGCTGCGGAAAGTATACTTCGTTGTGAATATAGGGCGGCTGAAGCGCACACGTTGCACGATGATTGGACCATCATGTTTAAGCAGAGAACGATGAGAATAAGATAATCGGCGGCTGAAAGATGAGAAGGGTCGGAGAGTTCTGAACATGGGGTGGTGTGGGGCAAGGCCCGCCACCTAGCTGGCGAGCTCTTGCGCGGTCTTATGAAGCAGATTCGCGAGGATATTGAAACGAGCTGTGTGCGTGACTAGCGGTAGGATAGCTCGAAATTGTTCTGGAGTTCTGAATCAGTCCAACGCTGTAATAGGGATCCGGACACGGTGACACTGGGAAATCTACAAGACAGCCCTAAGTAAACTTCTAGCGTTTTCGGCAGCCCAAACGTTATTCCAAGTCTAGACAGTTCGTGGTTAGATCAAGTACGCTTTATCATGCCTGCTATCACCACATCATCGATCAAGCTCAAGAATATTAATCGCCATCTTCTCTAAACAGGTTCAACATGAGGGTGCTCGCTGGCCTGGTCTGGGCAAGTGCAGCTCTTCAGACTTACGCCACTTCGCCCGAAGCCTCTGTCTATTTCTTTGACAAGAATACAGAGCCCTCGGATGCCCAGCCGCCTTCGGTGCCTCCAAGCACAGCAAGATTATTACTCGCCCAACGATTAGAACTCTCACAATACCACAGTCTGAAAGACGCTGATGGCTCTACAATACGACAACTGAATGCACTTGGGGGGACACAAAAGCAGATCTTTCTGAATGGAGAGCAAGACGAGACGCTTATGAAGCTCCTTATTATTGTTGAAGGCTGTCAGGATCCGAAAGGTTCTTCGCGAATACATAGTACTGAGGGGTTATTGAATTAGTCCTGACAGCTTATACTAGACATCCTCGATCGCATTACCGCAGGGCCTGCCTTCACCATTACACAACCGCCATCTCCCTCACAGAATCTACAGCTAGCCTTGGACCTACTTGCTCAAGACAGGCATAGACGATCAGATATAGGTTGCAGCGGCTCTTTTGACTTACCTAAGGAAAAACATATCCAGGGTGGTACGAGCGGAGGAGATGAGGTCAGCCGACCTTACAAACACACGAGAAAGACTGCTAATAGTCATTCGTGTAGGGATCTAAAGAATGCAGCTTAAGCGGCTACATGAGTAGCCACACAGAAGATGATCCTACCGGAAACACCGAGTATCTAGCCAATTGCCCTAATCATGGGCGTACCACGATCTTACATATATCTTCTTTACTAGTAGGATCTGCGTCGCCCCGCCACAAACGCGAGGCTAACAACGTTCCAGGGACTTCTTGAGGGAGACAGACAAGCCTACGTCAGAACCACCGAATACCTAAGAAGGGCCTTTATGAACCTTCGACTCATGCCCAACGCCCCAGAAACGACCATCGTCGTCATGCCTCCCCACTCAACTGAAACTAAGCGAACAGGCTACGGCTCCTACTACATGCCTAGCAAACCGCTCCATGCTCGCCAATTCCAACCCGAAGAGCCCCTCTCCGCCCCAGAACCCATCTCAACATCCAAAACCCCCTCCCACCCCAGCCATCTACAACCCCTCGCCACCTCCGCCCCTCATAAAGGCCCCCTCCCAGTTTGCCACACTTCCCCCGAAGAAGCCATAATCGCCACGAACAACTGCTCCTCCCACGGCACCGTCTACAAGAAGTACAGCCCGCCAAATCCCGAGGAGAAGGGATTCGAATGCTACGCCTGTAAATGCAACAAAACAGTCATCACGAACGATGATGGCACGACCAAGACGATATACTGGGGCGGACCGGCGTGCCAGAAGAAGGATGTCAGTGTGCCGTTTCTCTTGCTGGCCGGGTTCACGATTGCCATGCTAGCGACGGTGAGTTGGGCGATCGGGTTGCTGTTTAGCATTGGGCAGGAGGACTTGCCGAGCGTGATTGGAGCGGGGGTGGCTGGACCGAGGGCGCAGAAGTAGGTGTTGTTTTTAGGGAATTGGGGAATTTGTAGAGTTAGGGGCTCATATCGGCGCTTTTGTATATCGTTGTGACGACTGATAGGAATCTGAAATACTAAGCATCACGCTTCTTGTCCTCCAGCATTTTCTACACCATGAACATTCATTTCATGACGTGAAACCCTTGTATCCCCACCCCCTTATCTTCCCCTACCCCCCCAACAGCTCCCCACTACCCCCTACCCACTTTCCCCCTTCCTCCCCATCCCCTTCCTCAACCTCTTCGCCTCCTTCTCCCCAATCTCCTCCCTCCACACCTCCTCCACCCCGCCCTTCCTCTTCTCCCCCGTCTTCTTCACACTCCTCACACTGACCGTCACCTCCCCTCTCTTCTTCTTCTCGCTGCGCTGGACCTGTTGTTCGGCGTCGGCCCAGTCGGCCGCGGCGGTGCCGCTTTCGATTTCGTATCTATGGTACGGCACTTTTGTTAGAACGCGATTTTCTTAGGATTCAAAGGTGGGAGGGGAAGTACTTGTCTAGGGGTAGGGCATCGATCAACGCCCTCTGCTTTTCTTTCAGTTCTAGGTCGACGGCTTCGCCGCCCTCACGCAGCTCGTCGTTCAGGTCCGTAGCCAGTGGCTTGAAGTCGCCTCCTCCCTCAACTCCGTCCATGACTTCCTCCCTGGTAGTCGTCGCAGGAGCCGGCATGGTTTCTGCCAGAGCTCCTTCCACCAGCGAGCGGAAGTGCGCAGACGCTTTTCGGACAATCTTGACGAACATGGCGAGTAGCTGGCTCGATGGTAGACCGAGCTCTTTCTCTACGTCGTCGAGGATTTTGCGCTGTAGGCCTATGGCTAGCAGGATTGAAGATTGTACGCCTGTGAGTGAGAGAGCTGGGGAAAGCCGCGCGGTGAAGTAGAGGGTAGCGATTTGCGGTATCAAATCAAGGACAACGTGGTAGTCGAGCATGTTGCTCGCGTAGCTGTCAAGCCGCTTCAGATCAAACGGCGAGAACAGCTTATCAAGCTCTTGCTTCGTGAGGGGGGGTGCCGCGCTCTCTGGATCGAGCTTCGAACCCGCATTGGCGGACTCGTTGATGCTGAGTGCGAGAACGGAGGGGAATGCGCGGAATTGGAAGGATAGCAAGGAGAGGAAGCGCTTATGGAAGTCGCGCGTGAAGGCGCCTAGCCAGACGGGGTCGTTGGTGCTGGTGGAGAGAGCGCGTAGCATGATGCAGGTGTGCTCGCCTGTGAGGTCGTTGGGCGTTTGACGTAGGTAGACCGGGGCAAAGGAGGCGCGTTTCCAGAATTTGTGCAAGGGGGGGGTAAGCCCGAAGGACACGCCTATGTAATCTAGGCCATTGGGGCGGCGCTCAGAGAGTTTGGAGAAGAGAGGGGGCATGCTGTGGATGTCGCGGACTTTGATATTGTCGGAGAGGAGGGTGGATTGTTCTAGTTCAGTGTCGGTAACGCGTACCATGGAGTCGGATTGAGGGGGTTCGGTTTCCGAGAGAGAGGTGAATTTGCCTTCGTAGAAGTCCGTGAGAAGAGTGAGGGCGCGGCTGCCATAGCCCATGCCGATGTATTCGGGGTTTGTGGCGATGCGAACGATACGAGCGCCGGAGAGACCGGCGAATTCTTCGTCTTGGAATTGTTGGCTGACGAGCCAGGGGATTAGGTCGCCCCCTGCTCGTTGGCCACGGCTTAGGCTATTTAGTACGCTTTGTCTGCTGATTTGACCTTCTAAAGCAACTTGAACCACGCACAGTGGTTCTGGTAAGCGGGGACTGTCGTTGTCGATGGGAGGGACGAGAACGAAAAGTTGATGGGCAGGGGCGTCGCTCATAAGTTGCAGGTCGTTTGGCGAGTTCTTGTAGTGACTTGCAACATACAGAGCGATCATTTGTTGAAGGAACTTCTCGGAGACTGGGTGAAATGAAAAAAGGGTATCTCGATTAACATGTAAGAGCTCGCATTTCGAAGGGTGAGGACATCCTTGGGTATTAATTTTTGGTGAAGGCAGAGTCGCATCCAGGCAAAGTACCTTATTCAGCCATTTTTCGACCGAGTCGCCTTGAGCGTACCGAATAGGCTCTGATAGAGTGATTTCTCTCAGAGCTCGGCCTCTGGCGTGTATTTTCTCCCCATTGCTTTGAACTACATCTCCATCGCCAGCACCGTTGGCCTTGGCGCCTCCCCTTGATTGTTCACGTAATTGTTGTATCAGTTTCAAGGATAGAGATCGACCTGTCCCCTCGTAACCATTAATGGTCGATGCCATAAAAACGAGATACGGGCCCATCAGCTTCCGAACAAGCGGAAGTGGTATTGCAGCTGCCTCGTCGATGACAAGAAGCTCTGCCTGCCCTAAAGTGTAAGCATCTTGAGGCTGAATGTACTGTATTGTCTGTCTGTGTTGTCGGTGGACATTGACTCGCACAATTGCCTTGTTGAAGTCTGGGTTAGTCGACTGGATAATCGTATAGTCGAGATGATCTTGGTAGTTAAGAGCATCGAAGCCTTTAAAAATGAACTCGAAGAGTGTTTTCAGGTTCTCCGGGCTAGGTGAAGTAATGAAGATGTTGCTATATCCATGTGCTATAGCAGCTGCAATCGCCACCCCTAAAGCTGCAGACTTCCCTCTCCCACGCGCTGCCGTCAGAGTCACAGTGCTCCTCAGCGTCTTCTCAGCGATAGCATCCACAAATGTCAAAAGCGCCTTAGCTTGGTCAACGGTTTTGGCAAGTGGGATAAGGGAGCCAACGGGCTGTGAGTCGGCCAGGCTCTCCTTGATACCTTCAAGCTCCTTCCTGGCTGGAGTTTTTCCTTCTGCTTCTGGATCCGCAGGAGGGAGTGGTTTCACGTTCTTACCCCCCGAGATAGGTAGGACGTTCAACTCATCATCCACAAAGAGGCAAGACTCGCAACTACCCAGCGATAGTACGAAACGTTCATTGAATCGTGCAGTAACATCATCGTGTGCCTCTGTCCTGTATCTTGAATGTATGTCCATTGATAAGGTATACAACTGTTTCAGACTCTTCATGCCCTTCAAGAGTAAAAGAACTAGCCCTCCACCTTCTACTGTCTCAATTGTTCTTGCCAGCAGGTTTGGGGTGATAGCTTCGAAATCCTGTAATATGCACATACCAAAAGTATTTCCGAGAATTTTCTCGGTTTCTTTATAGTATACATATCGTATATTATGTAAAGTCAAGAATAACTCGAACGGATCCTCAGTATTAGCTTCACGGATGCCACGCTTGATCTCTTTCTTGATTTTATTCTCTCGCTTCTTCCGATGGCTATAATAAAAGAAGGTTACCAAACATTTTACATCAGCGAGATACAAGGATATTCGTACCTTGTGAAGCCCAGTAGGTCTTTCTTATATGCCCATAGCACAGATTTGTTCTGCTTGATATCTACACTTGACATGATGTAGTGCAAGTGAACAATCACATCTTTAGCCCTATCACCAACAACAACAATAAAGCTACGCTTCTTTTCCTAGATTTACATTATGTTAGTATCAGATAATAATTCTGGAATTTAAAGTCCAGAAGTAGGCTGACCTGAATTCCATTTCGAATGAGAGCGGGAATCCGCGAGTCCCTAATGAATGGTAAGAATATAATATCATCCTGAAGATGGGGGGATATGTAAGAAGCACATACACTGCTTTTCGCGGCATGTTCTTGTGCGCACTATCTCCCCCAATGCCTCGATTATCAACAATATATTCTCAAATTACCAAAAAGAACAGGTAATAGTCCCGGTAGCTCATCCAGTCATGATTGTTCTAGACAACTTAGTGGCCTATAGGAATCAAGATATATTCTCCTTTCTTTGGTTTTAAGACTTCTAAGCTTCGTCGCCTGCGCTCGACCATCCAATAGCCAATCCACTCATATCAAAGCGTGCAAGATGCCTTAGTTTCTGGGTATTTCCAGAAACACAGAGAATTTGAAATTGAAGTTGCTGTGTGGGTATCAGAATTTCGACCTGGGTTGGAATTTAGGGTTATATATAAGCTCATGGACTAGCGGCGGGAAGCTACAGCTGCCGCTGAGCTAGCACCTAGTCAAGCTACCTTACTCTCTATCAAGGTCTGTGTTCGTCGCTCATAAGCTCATAACGTGTGTGGAAGGTTAAATTTATTGCGTTCAGGTCAGTATATGGAACAATAAGCATGTTGGATCATGAAAAACGGTTACTGATGGGATGTGTAGCTTACTATATCTCTATTTGCTCATGCTTCATTTCGACAGGTCTTGGGCAAGGCCATGCTCCTTTCCCTAGCGTATTGAACCCCCCAAACTCTTGGAGGTGCTGTAGCCTGACCGCTGACTGCTTTGCAGTTTGCTTATTGCTTCAACATGCATCATTTCTTTGTCTTATGAGCATTCGCCGGTTTATGGTAATTCCCTTGACCTGGAGCCTCGGCGAACCCTAGTCCCATTGGCTAACCATGCAACCTGAATAGTACGGCCAACCCAATCCTCCACTGTTCTTTTTCTTGTTTCTGGCATTTGCATCTTTTTTTTGCGGAAAACGATACCCAAGCTCTTTCTCTCTACCTCAAACATCCATGATGACACTCTGCCACTGCAGACCCGATATTCCCGGCCTACGTCTGGGGATGCCTCCCCCAAAATCTCCATAACTGTTGAAACTCTTATTGCCGGAATAAACCGGTCTTTCTTCGTTTCTTTACTTGTTGCTATCTGTCTTCGAGTGGAAATATTTAGGCTGGTCCTAGATCAACAGCAATGCAAAATCCCTGGGTTGGAAGTGCGCATCCCCTTTCCAATGACCGAGTCTACCATTATTGACCCTGCGTCAGGGCTTCGTGCCGCTCATCCTGGCCTTTAAAGATTATCGATATGTTCAGCGCGATAAAAAACCGGACGAAAGTTTTCCTGGCAATAGTGTGCGTAGATCATGGCTACACAAAGCTCTCAATGGGCCGGCGAAATACATTTTACCGGCTACATTTTTGGGCTGTGGCAATTTCCTGACAGCTTCTGTTGTAGCTGAGCCTCGTTCTACGTACATCTGTCAATTCGCTTGGTATGCCAGAAGCATTGTGCCAGTCATGCAATTCGTCGAAGTCAGTCTTGATTGCTACATATTGATTAGCATTGCTACGCTCCTCAAGTCTCGCAGGACTGCTGCAGCCCCAAAGTCCAATATGGTCCCTGTGACAGTGGCCTTGCTTCTTATTGTGAGTGCTGAAACAGGATTGAACCATGAATAGAACGATGTGATTAACTATCGACCTAAAGGTTTCAGCCATAGTGATGTTCGTTGGTGGCTTTATTGCTTTTATTTTTCACCCAGGTTATTGGGATTGGACATTCGCCATTGACCGAAAATACATCACAAGCTTGGCTTTCCATACATTAATTGCTACCCTCATGGTTGTATTTGGGTTTCGATCGGTAAGTCTGCCATCCAAAGTGCCCTTAGTAATCCTAATCCCCAATAGTTACGATATTACAACATTCTGCATCTCGCGACGGTTACTGAATTCGTCTGCGTATACTCCTCAAGCCTCGTATCTGCAGTGGCCAACAAGGACCCCTTTCCACCCCCTGCTCCAATATCAAATATCGTATCTCTCGTTTTGATCTTCCTCGGCGCCGCACTATTTGTGCATGTAGCATCTAACTCTGAAACCTCGCTATTTTTCAAGCCTACGCAACGACTGTTCCCTCGGATACCCATATCTGTCAATGTTTTGCTAGTCATCTTGTTTACAGTACGCGCCTGTTTGTTCTTTCCGCGGAATCTTGTAGTCGATTTCCACCCTATTGATTTACTCATCCGCAACGCCAGTAAGGAGTCCGAAGCCTGGGCGACACAAGCCTTAGCAAGTACGACCCTCGACGAAGCTGTAGCAGAGTACCGACGTCGCTACCGTCGTCTCCCTCCTCCAAGTTTTGACTTGTGGTATGACTTCGCAGTAGTCAGATCGTCTATGGTCATCGACGACTATGATAGCATGCAGGAGAATTTACTGCCATTCTGGGACCTCGAACCCAAGGAGATCCGGCTACGTACGCGTAAAATCCTTGCGAATCCCTGGAATGAGGTTACGGAGGTTACTATACGCGGTGGTGGTGCATCCCTCGGAAAGAATCTCGTCCCAACGCATCGGTGGATGGAAGATGGAATATTAGCAATGCTGCGGGAATTCGTCCACTTGCTACCTGATATGGACTTGGCGTTCAACATTCATGACGAGCCAAGGGTAGCTATACCCTACGAATTTCTGCAAAAGATTCGAAGCAGTGGCATGAATTCAGGAATGCACGAGGGAAATGTCTCCAAAAGCTTCAGCAAGCATCGGGAACTGTCATGGCGGACCGCGAATGCAACCATTGCAGGCAGACACCGCAAGCCGACGCTCCCCTTCGAAGACCATTCCTTCCAAGGCGGAACCAATAGCTTCTACCGCTACGGCTCCATTGCCTGCCCCTCAACCTCGCCGGCTCGCCAAACCTACATTTGGGATCCCAGCACCCACTGCACCACCTGCGCATCTCCCCACTCTCATGGTCTCTTTCTCAGCAATTGGGCTCTCTCTGCCTCCCCCTGCCACCAACCCGACCTCGCCAACCTCCATGGCTTCTACCTCTCCCCTTCCTCCCTTAAAAATACGCACGATCTTCTCCCCGTCTTTTCCCAGAGTAAAACCCACGGGTACGCAGACATCCTTTACCCAAGTGCTTGGAATTATATCGATAAAGTCCTTTACAACGCCACCCCAGCCCAGGATCCCCCTTTTGCAGAAAAAGAAAACACGTTCTTCTGGCGCGGCGCCACCTCCGAAGGTGTCTCCCGCTACGGCAACTGGAAAGGCATGGCGCGCCAGCGTCTCGTGCACCTTGTTAACAACCACACTTTCCCCACCACGATGCTCCTCCCCCATCCTTCGATCCCAGGAAAATATTCCTACCAAACCGTCCCCGCCTCCGACTTCCCAGCCCTCAATCTAAGTCACGACATCGCCTTCGTGGACAACATCACCCGCTGCTGGGATTTCGACTGCGACGTGCAGACCGCCGAGTTCGGCCTAGCAAGCAAATCGGATTTTCAGCAGCATTGGCGCTACAGGTACCTGCTGGATATGGATGGCGCGGGTTTCAGCGGGCGCTTTCTCCCTTTTCTGCAGTCAAGGAGCCTCCCTTTCAAATCAGCCCTGTTCCGGGAATGGTACGATAGCCGCCTCACGGCCTGGACCCATTTCGTGCCCCTCGACCTGCGCTGGCAGGGGCTCTGGAGCACTCTGGCCTACTTTTCTGGGACGGGCGGGGCGAGCAGCGCGAGTGGCGCGAGCGGGACTGATGGCGGGAACAAAAAATCCAAAACAAGCAAATACCCACCCCTAAAGCCGCACAAAGAAGTCGGAGAGAAAATCGCAGAGGAAGGGAGGAGGTGGGCGGGGAAGGTGCTTAGGAAGGAGGATATGGAGGTTTATATGTTTAGGCTGTTGTTGGAGTGGGGGAGGCTGACGGATGATGGGAGGGAGGGAATTGGGTTTGTGGTGTGAAGGAGGGAGGGAAGAAGGAGGAGGGCCGGAGGGGAGTGGGAAGACTGTTTTCGTGATGTTTGGATTGTGGTCGTTGGATACAATTTGCTTTGATTGGTTTTTGGCGTTGGATGTTTGTCATTCAGTACCGCTCCATCTTCTTATTTTCTGTTTCGACGTTCCGCGAGTCCTGGCAAACTTGTAATTACTGTTAGACTGAGGATCTACCTTACATTCCTCCTTACCCATGTGGGAATCACCAACTCATCAATCGAAATTTCTCGGCCTCCATATCTCGATTACACCCAGCAGATATGGATTCGAACTGCTAGTACCTCGAACCTTTCTCTCACGCCACTTCTCTCCCTTCCTTTTCTCCTTCATGTCCCTCTCATTCCCATCCATCCATCCATCCATCCATCCATCCATCCACCACCACCTTCCATCAAGCACCAACTCTGCCCAAGTAAATACCGCATCTTCCATTCAATCGAGTTGTGCCCATGGGAGCGCTGTGGGGGGGGAGGATGGGTGGGTGGGCTGAAAGTGAGAGCATGGAATGACGGATGCGATATGGGCATGAACGATATACGGCCCCGGAGGGATGGACACGGGGCGGGGTGGAAGGATGGGTGGAAAAGGATGGTGCAGAGCGGATACGGGGGCTCGGAGGGATAGAGACGAGGATGGAGATTGGGGGACGGAGAGAGAGAGAGAGAGAGAGCGGATATAGGGCATGAGCGAGCGAGCGAGCGAGCGAGCGGAATGGGAAAGGCTGAGATGGGGAGAGGGGGTGAGATGAGTTAGGGCGTAGAGTGAGTGAGTGAGGAAGTGGTATATCGTTAGGGAACATGTTTGGAAGCAGTTGTGTTTTAGTTGGTTGTATATTCTGCCATCAGGCCTTGAGTTTACTCCACTCCTTCTTTCCTTGTCGTTTTTACTGCATCAGATCTATCTGAAGCATACTCGTTAAAGCCCCTTTACGAATTTTGATATTTTTCTTAGTCGATGTTTCGGAAATGGAAAATTAGGAATGTGTATGGATATTGTTGTTTTCTTTCCGGAAATTGTTGCAGCTGGGTTGAGGTTGTTATGGACGAGGGAATATGATAGGGAAGATGGGATTGGGGGGGGTTTATGATGGTAGTAGGAGAAAGGGGTGGAGATGGTTTGGAGTAAGAGAGAGGGATCAATGGATCGTTGTAATCATGTGGATATTGGCTTGTCTGGAATATCCGTCTGTTCCGCAGTCTTCGAACTCATTGTTGGAGCGTCTACACTTCCCCCCAACGTGCAACCGTCACCATGTCGTTTTTCTCCAAGATTCTGTAGGAGTGCGATCGAAGATGAACAGGCAACGACCATTCCACATCTAGCAGGTGGAGCACGAAGCATCGCGGGGCCATGTGATATACTGATAGGTATCTATCGTGCTTGCTCTCTATCGCAAGGCTTTCTCGCACCTTCGGTGTTCTCCACTCGATATCTTTGTCTATTATGGCCAAGGGATGCTGCTATCTACAGTATCCTGGCTTTCTGCGAGGGTTGGAATCATACGCTAGTCATTGTTGTGAGGGAAAATACCCAAGGGCTGGTTTGGCTTTTCCCGGGCCATGCATAGAAGGTTTGTCTACATGCTTATGCTTGAAATGGTGTTTGTTAGAAGGTATGAGACCATACACTACCCTTTCTGGCCATAGTAAGATAAGGTACCCAAAGGATGGTTTCCTTTCGGGGGGCCGAGGACCAAAACCTTCCTCTCCATGTTGATGCTCGCAAGGTTGTTCATGGTCTGTGCCTTTGGGGGCCGCCCGCTAGAAATGTCTTTGCATAGGTATTCTTAAAGCAATTCTATATCCTAGACCCGATTGGCGGTTTTGGGGGCCGAAGGGCTAGGTGTTTCTTAACAGGATTCCTGTGTAATTTCGATTCTTGAGGACCTTGGCCGTGGCTTCGTTCTGGGAAAACTTTCCCTGCATTGACTCACTGCTATTTTGGACTTTAAACAATTCTTCCCACTGCATGCAGAGATGTGTTTTGAGCCGCTGACGCTGATTGGGAATCCTCCCGTGATTTCAGGAGGTTGTTCCGTCGTTCTGCGGTGAGATTGGTTTGGAACTGATTGGGACGTATTTCTAAATATTCTCCCACAATAAGCCTTTAGGCTGTTCTGAAGATTCGAAGCACCTGATGCCAGGATGGGAGAAGATGCACTATCTTGACAACTAGAAAAGCTAATCGTAAACCGCCATGGGCGTATAGGAAATTGTCAGAGCAGGGAAATGGGTAGAGTATGGTGAATGATCTGATATATCCGGTCTGCGGTCATCGTCGATGACAACAATATGCTTTGAGAACATTTCGATAGGTCTTGGAAGAGTTTCTGACATTGGTAGTGAGGCTGACAGTAAGGCTTTCTTACGAATATGTATGCCGTGCCACTGGTGATAAGCGAAAGAAGCGTGAACCGAGGTACAGAAACCGAGCAGCAGTAGAATAGTAACAACGTGGGTGAACGGACCGCAGAGGGGGGTGTGCACATTAGCAGCGGAAAGATGCCTGTGGTCCGTGGACAACATGGACTCGAATGTGGTGCACCTTGAGTCTAAGCTTGATTCATCTTCGAAATTTTGGAGGACATGGGCGCCGTGTGCCGTAGGTTTTTGTTTTTGGGATTTGTGGATCAAACCTCCCGAGTTTCACCCTGAGGCTGTTCTCAATACACTGTAGAACGATCTCTCGACACTGTATAGAAATCAACCCAAAGCCTCTGACGTTGATTGGAGCTCTTCCATTGATTTTCCGCAAGGCGTCTTTGGACTTCTGAATTCTTTGCGCTTTTCGTCTTGAACGCATTCCCGCTTTTTCCCGTGCTCGGCTCTGATCTGAGCTCCTGAATATCTTCGCTTTGAATCTTTAGTCGAAAAGCCATGCCAATAACTGTATGGCTGCCACGATGTCTCGGGGAATTTTTGATTGGTTATTGAAAAGTGTCTTTTTGCTAGATACCCGAAGGCTTTTTTAGACCTTGAAACGTAATGGTTCGGGCCCTAGTATGGACGATGGATTGTTCCCATTCGTATGCACATGCACCCGTGACCCTCTTGATTATAGCGCGGAACGAAACATAGGTCTGAATTCTCCATTATGCACGCTCAAAATATGACATAGATGTAACATTTCTGTCTCGCCGTCTCGGGCTTTCGATGCCCATCATGCTTTGAACAACTCGCGTCTGTTTCCCTTATTCTAATCTCCTCACTTACAGACCTAGGCTGGTCAGTGGCCAGGGGCTGACTCTGTCGGTTAGCCTTTTCCAAATAGCCACTTCTCCTACCCCCTTCGACTGCACTTTTCATCACCTCTGGCATACCATTTGCATCTCTCGATATCAATTACGATAGCTATTCCCTTTACTCCTTTTCCCCCCTGCTTCACATCTGTTACTATATCTCGCTTATTCACAACCCTCGAGCATCTTCCTCAACACCCCAACCAATGTCCCGTTTTCCAATGCCGCGGCTACTCGCTCTTTGTCCCCTAACTGCCGGTTTACCTGTTCTGCTGTACTGTGCGTGCCCTCTTTGATTCTGACATCTACTCTAAATCTTGGTGGAAGGGCCTGTTCAAGGCGCACACGCACACCTAACCCAATGACAGTTGCTAGCGAGCAATGCGTAATCGTAGGGGTGACAAGCACGGTGAGGGTGGTAAGATTAGTTATGGGAGATGTGGTAAGGTGAATGTCCGGTAGATTAACAACGGACAAAGAGCCGAGGGTCAGAGGGTGTTCAGGGTCGGCGATGGGGGCAATGAGATCTACGATAGTGGTTAGATGGATGTGTCGAAGACAGAACAAGCTTCAAGTGGATAGGTGGAGAAGCAATTACGACATGCAGTTTAGAGTAAGAAAATGAGGAGGCAATACCATAAATCTCTTGCTCATCAATGGGATCGACCGAGTCATCTTCGGAATCCGAATTGTCTGGATCGGATGTAGCTGGCGAGAATGGATCTGGAAGGTACGCAGACGCAGGTACGGTGCTTGCAAACAGACCCAGTGGAGACTTGCTGGAAGTCTGAGATGAAAGTTGCCTTCGACGGCTTGGAAGGTCAGAAGCGTTCCGAATGGTGGGGTTAGCGTTAAGGATTTCAGACATCGTCTTGTGAGACTTTCGTAAGACAGATATGGAAATCAAGAAGGTCTTGGATGTGGTTATACGCGCGCGAGTAATGCGGTGTTGCTGGCGAAGAGAAGATGCTAAATTTGGAAAATGCTCGCTAATCGATAGGCATCGGCTTCGTAAGGCTTCCCCAGGACCCCCGGCTCCCTAACACTTTTCCTCGGTTCGGACCATTATATTAATTAATACATATGCATGTTGTTACACCAACAGCCATTGTAATTTACCATATGCATCCCATATGCATCCCATATGCATCCCATATGCATGCAGCCTGTCAAGCCTCGAACGAGTTGGTGTGAGTTTGGTACATATGACTTGGTGGGTGGACCAACTGAGATTACCTGATCTGCCTGAGGTTGCCCACAGCCTCCCTAGCAAATCACAGAAACATGGTGCACGGTATTGTACATATATGTGGGCGGAGCCTCGTTGGAAGGCTGCCCCCAATGCCCCCCACGCCGGTACCTGGAGCTAATCCACAATGTACTGTGTAGGTAGATAAGATCGAAGGACCTCTTGATGAACCGATTTAGACCTCAGACACTGTGCTTGAGCTTTCCGTTCCACAAACGCTACGGAGGGTACACAGAGACAGTGAACGATGTTTGGTTCTGCTGATATGCCTTGCCTCCAGATCTACATCGGATTGAAGCATCCAACGGGCAGATGCAGCGGCCTGCGATAGCAATGAAATGACAATGGCTACGGTAAATCACTAACGAGAACTGTATATCTTTCATCATGGCGAGAGTACCTAAGCGTGCTAAGGTACTTGATCCTAGTACTACACACATACAGTACATGCAGAAGTCCCTGGGCCATGCACATGGTCGGTGGCGTATGGGCTTAAGCGATCTCCCTTTCTTCTGTTCTCCAGATGATTGCGTTTCTAGAACTACAATGACCCTTGTTTCTCGAACCTATCCAGGTCTGAATCGACAGATGCCGTTCCGCTGGGGATAATAGGTGTGGCACGCCTACCTTAGGGCTCTCCCATTGTGGTTTCTCATTGGTTATGTAGACTTGGGATCCGTCTATTCTTATCCTCGGCATCACCTGTCAAAGACAGAATCCTACATTCTGCTCCGTATACCAGAGCCCATCAGGAGCCTCCAAGATACGGGCGTAGTCTATGAGACGAGACCAGGCACGCCAGGATGATCTGTCTGGGAACCGAGGCGGTATGTACCACTGAGAATGCTTTGTTATCAATCATTCAATAAGACAATTGCCACAATATAATTGCATTATTTTACTGGGAGCAGGTCTGTACCAACCGACATGACTGGTTATATTTATTACAACACTTTTACCTAGGTATGTGATGACCATAGGGCATTCTTTGGCTGCAGAACATTGCGACGGCAAGACTAAGGTAGGTAGGTAAGAGGTGGATGATCCACCAGGGATAACAATAAGGTACGGAACAGTCCAGGGGATTTCCTGGTGTCTTGAACTCTTGATTTCTTACTAGGCTTTTGGCGGTTGATTGATACAATACAAAGGACATTACGGAAGTACCTTGCTGTGTTCCCGTCACGGCTTGCATCCTGCCCAGGCAGACTTGGTTGGGTGTCAGCCAAGAACTGCTACGGACATGGATTGTTTCTTACTCCACCTCAGCGTTCCTTGTCTGGCCCACACAACGCTGATGTGACCGTTACGGGTCCATATTGGTAGTAGCGACAGCAGATGTATGAGCTGATCATCAGCCATCGGTCAGCCTGTCAAGGGAACAATGGATACCTGAGCAGACAGGTCTCTCCTTTGTGGTAGTGCCTGTGTGTGATTTAGTTGCACTGCCTGCCCAATACATTAAAGCATCAATCAACGTGTACAATAATAAATATTGTTATGTTCTATGATTTAGTTGAAACACTCTCGCAACAACCTCCTTTACCGAACAGCCGTATAGTACACCTGGAGTAGTAGTGGCCTGGATATAGCGGTCAGTCAATTCGAACAGCTTCGATAACAGAACTGCTACACTACTACGACATACCCCGCGCCCGTGCAAACATTAAGTACCAAGAGCGCATTCCCATCATCGCCCACATCCTCGGTGAGCCCGGACTTTCTTCATTGCGTATTGTATGCCCATATCATTTGGTGATATCCTCTTGCGACAAGTGCTGGAGAGAGTTAAGTTAGGTACTTGACTCTCGAAGAGCTTGAAACCCCCCAACCGGCTTCCCCGGCTGCTGCATTTCGGCACATATCACAACCTTCAACAAGCCACCGCCCAACTGCATACCTACGCGCACCACCAACTTCACTCCCTGGACTCTTGATTGACTCGCCGGACCCCACCGTTGCAATTCAAGAGATAAGATAGCGACAATATCGTATGCCAAAAGAGAAAGGGATATATATACGCGGGTCTTTAACTGCCTTACCGGACTCCTTCCAAAAGAGGATTTCATCCGGATCCTGTACCTTACATTGGTCCTGGGAACCAAGCTGCTTAAATTTATCCGTATCATTCATCGTCATATGCATGTTCGTATATCAACGTCTGATTTGTCTCACTCCTTCGATAACCCTCTAACACGACATAGTATTCTCGATCCTTCAACATATACGCGAGAGACAGGCCTCATCTAGCTGCCCTCAGGAACTGTCAATAAGCTTCAGCTTTCTCCTCAAATATTAGGCATCCCTGTCCTACTTTTCAAACCATAAAGAGCTTCCATACAAGCCTCTCCTAGCCATACGATAGCTTCGACGAACCTCATCTTATTCAAGCTCGATCTCTCCTCCCTTTCTGTCTTGGGCATCTGTCCAGTTAGGCAGTACGCGAGCTTCGATATCAATATATCTCTACAGTCCATGTTTCCAGTACATGCCAGTACCTTCTCGGCGGAAAGACTATTAAGTCCGTGTGTGAAATCAGAAGCGCAACAGCTTGTGGATGAACAGTAGCCCCGGAAGCCGGGCTCTGCTGCCACGCACAGCAAATATGCAAACATTCTCCTTCGCGCCTCCCAATCTGGGGCTTGGTGACAATAAGAAAAGTATGTTGTTTTCATGAGATTATAGCTATGTTGTGTGGCATTGCATGCTAACAGATACCTAGACTATGTCTTCGTTGACGAACACAATCGTCATAAAAGACTCAAAGGTACGTGCGCCAGAAGAAATATGCAGAGTGCCCTTATGCTAATATCCGCTGTAGTTATGAGAGCTTGCGAAGGCTGCAGAAGAAGGAAAATCAAATGCGACGCTGCTACGACCAATGCATGGCCTTGTGCGGCATGTGTACGACTCAAGCTGCACTGCGTACCTCCTACGGTGAATTATGACCGTACCCACTCGGGGAGTGGCCATATTTCTGGACTCGAACGTGTGCTGGATTTCGATAACTCAAGTGGGAGCGGTGAGGATGACTATGGTCAGCATGTGAACGCACCCCAAGTATATGAATTAGGAAACCCTCAAGGGCAGATGCATGTACCCCAAACACCATACAACGATGCCCTTGGAGTTTTCCACACTCCACCATATTCCGACAGAGCTATTAGCCAGCACGAATTCAGTACTTACGAGGAGGTACCACCAATGCCTGCACATTTTACGGATCACACTGCCTTTCAGACATCCACAGCTCCCTCAATGGCTCCTACTGGCGGTGTCGCTATCTGGCCCGATGAGCAGCAACCCGTAGTTGAGCTCAGTGATGTTATGGGAGAGCTTAAGATCAACGAGAATGGTATAGGTACGTGACAAGACTCGTGACAGGATCTGCTTGTGCATGACTGACTCTGTTAGCTCCGTACATCTCACAGCAAAAGAAAAGTCTTGCCGAGGCGCCTGCACTGGAAGAGTTTGAAGTGAAGCTACCTTCTACTATCACGGGCTCCGGTTCCACCGTCAGAATTCCACCGGAGCTCATGCCCTCAGAAGAGCAATGTATGGAATGGTTTGACATATTCTTCACGCATATACATCCCTATGTACCGGTTATCAGCAAGCCATATTTTTATCAGCAGTGGCGCACGAATCGGCGATCAATCTCACCTCTGATCTTGGAAGCGATTTTTGCTTGTGCAGGAAGAATGTCTGACGATCCTGCACAAGGTGCACAGTGGTTAGCCTTGGCTTCAAGTAAGCACGGAGACAAGAAGCCAGGCCCAAAAACTCACTAACAAGCAATACAGAGCACGAAGACTGCTTCATGGATGTTCCAAGGCTGAGTACTATCCAAGCGCTGTTGTTACTTTTGAAAGCGCGAGAGTCAGCCCCAAAACGAGGGTATTACTATAGGTCTTGGATGACCGTTAAAACCCTCGTTACGATGGCGAAAGACCTCGAGCTTCACCAACACTACAGTGAGCATCAGCAGGGTCGTGACTGTGGATCAGATCCTACGGAGTGTTTGATCAAGACACGGATTTGGCAAAACATCTTTGTTTGCGAGATGATGATTGGTGGTCCACAAGGTAACATTCCGGTGACTTTCTTATTGAAGCTTCAAGACTTCTGACTTCACATAGGCCGCACGGATATGGATGTTGATCCCGAGACTGTCGACTTCAGCATTGAACGGCCATCACCCAGTATTGATGCATCCGACTACCAAGTGTCTAGGCAATTCACGTATCTCGTGCGAAATTTAAAGAATGTACGAAACATGAGCGACTTAGTCACGAAGATCAAGAAACAGAAAGACTGGGCGTCAGACCCAACCTTCATCAACCTGAACCCCGCTGTTATGAAATGGCTCGATGATCTTCCAAGCGATCTTCGAGTCACCTTCCCTGAGGGTGACGCACCTCCTTGGCTCCCAAATCATTTCGTCGGGAACATGCACGCATACTACCATCTCAACATCATTATGCTTCATCGACCACAACTGATGTCTTCTAACTCATTCTCCACCGGCGGTAACTGGAAGAAACACATGACTCTCTGCTATAATTCCGCCAAGGCTATGTGCAGATTACAAGCAGCTGTCCTGCAAACATTTGGACTATCGGGGCTGTTGTGCATGCAGCGCGGCATCAATTTCGTAATCTACTCTATCCTAACTTGCACAATGATCCACCTTGTAAGTCATTTTATTTCATTGAAGACTCTTAGGTCCACTCTAATCAAATTCAGGTTGCTATCACCTCACCAGACCCGGACTTTAACAGCGATGCAAGAGAATACTTTACCCGACACATGCGCATTCTCGAAAAATGCTCTTCTGCATGGCCGATGCCAGAGATGCAAACGCAGATCGATGCTCTGCGAGAAGCTTTTTCCGCTGATACAACCAAGGCGTTTGAATTAAAAGGTAGTTTCCCATATGGGAGCCCTGGTTCAGCATTGAGGACGAGTCCTCCCCTCGATATTAAATACCAACATCAAACTCTCAGCTGCGAACCATCTCGCGAGCAGACTCATCAGATTCAGTACAATGCGCGGCCTTTGACGCCCCCAATGACGGCAGGCCTCGATGGTTGTAAAGACAGACCGCTAGCGATGATGGCCAACGGGCAACAACAGCCAATGAGGATGGCCTCCAGTTCAATTGGAAACGATCAACTGCAGTGGAACCCTACCAGGATCTTTGAGTATGGGCCTGAAAAGAAACCTAAGGTAACGCCAGAGACTGACAAGACTAACAGTCAATGGAACACCGCATTCGGTAATACAAGTACTATCACGACATCAACGACTCCGATGCCTGAGCCGTCGCCACCGCTGTATTCCGCACAACCAATATTATCGCAAGACCTACCTCATTTGCAAGATGCAATGCAGCAAAACTCATACTCGTTATCAACTAGTATGGCGCCGTTATCACAACTCCCGCCTCAATCGATGTCAACACGCCGTACACCATCGTACTCAAGTGCTGGGCCAAACTTTGTAACGCCCGGCATGTGGCGAGACACTGTTGCGAGTACTTATGATCCTGCTGGATTGAAACGACGATGGGATATGGAAACTTCTTTTATCATTGATCCTATGCAAAACAAGCGTTTAAGATGAAATCGAGTCATTCAAAAGTTCTAATGGTGTTCAAGACCGTCATGAATGATACGAGAAGAGGAATAATGAAGTGGTGGATGTATCACTAATTGGGTTCCTGGCGTTTGATAGTGTTTGAGGTTAAGCCTTCACTATAGTGTGGAGGTTTTGATTAAGAAGCAATATGTATACTATTTACCACGCTGCATATTTGTCCTATTTCTTATCTTTTATGTCGCTTCTCATCCAGAGTATCACTGGCCTCAACGTTTAGTGAGATTCAGAGCTGATTTATGCACTTGGAAAGAACACATTATCGTCATTGATAGCAATCTGAATCGAGACAGAAAGTGGGAATGAAAGATTCATGAGCTTGGCTAGCAATTCTTCTGAATAGTTCAGTTATCTTTGCCGGCACCAGGAAAAAGCACAAATGGGCAGCGATACGAATAATACAGAATAGCGAACAGGCATTCCCAGATCGAGTCTTCCGCTGGGCTGAACTCTGATGATATCTCAACTAGCCCAGAGGAGGTCAAGTCCTGTAGGTATGTCAAAGGCTACCTTTGATCAACCACTTGAGACTCCCACTACTCAAATGGTATTTTCTCCTGCCAGAAGGGTTTTCTGCTCATCTGCCAGCTCCAGTCCCGGTGACATGGGTTTCCACCTCCTAGACTGCGAATATCACCATCACCTATCCCTGTCCCCACCAATACGCTCCAGTGCCTGTTGAAAACCCGCTCGTTAGCACATTATGCCAGTAACCCAGCGCTGTCGCCGTAAGCGCAAGAAAACCTCTACGTACCTCCAGCATAACCACTGAGTTCCCTCGAATGACCTTCACACCATTTATTAGTTTTTCTCCGACACGGTCGCTATATCTGAAGACGGTCTCGTACCACCATCCCAATCCTCACTTTCTCCCCTCCCGCTTTCTCCTCGACTGCGTCGTCTAGCACGATGTTCAGGAACACCTGGTCGCTTAATATCAGCGTACCACCCACAGGAGAATTAATTTCTATCCAGGCACAGCAATGGGACGGAATCCACACACATCGTATCCTCGTAGAACGCCGATGACTTTTCGACTGCCGTTTAGTTGCACGAAGAGTCGCTTGTCGAGATACTAGTGGGTAACAGTTAGCAGGCGGGCAATCGAGGGGATGATATTGTCTATAGGTTGGAATACCTTTTTCAGCTCGGGTTGAGCTTGAGGCATGTTGAGGTTTGTCGTGGAGGCCCGTCTGGGTTCCTATTGATGGAGGTTTGTGTGAGTAAGGATATGCGGAGCGCGCTAGTGCGGCTCTTCGTATTTATCTATGCCGTCAACACGATAAAAGCTACATGTGCCTACCTTAGTCTAGCAGTGGAACAAGTCGGCAACCTGCAGCGCCCAGTGTATTGATGAAACGCGTATCGATCATTTTACTTCGTTGAGTAACCTCTCTAACGGCAGTATGCGATCTTCTTTCGCCGCAAGGCGCAAACCTCGACGAGTAGGACAGGATGACGAAGATGATGGCGGTGGGGACGTTCAAATGCAAGTGGCACCAAACGACGAGCAAGGTGTGTCTCAATCCGTCGCTTTATAATGCGTTATTCTAATCTATATGGCCTCAGACAACTGACCGCTTGCCTAGACCGCCCCAGGAGTATGATTCGCGCATCCAAAGGATCGACCAAACCAAGGAAGAGCTCCTCACTTCGATCATCTTTTGGACCAGGGGGAACGTCCATGCTTGATAACGACGATGATGCACCCGCTGTAGTCTTTACCCCCAAGAAATCGAATCTCAGCAGACAAGCCGTTGAGAAGAACGCTCTCCGGAAGTCCTTGGCGCCTTCGCTCTCATCAGAGCATCTCCCTTTCCGCCAGACGGAGGAGCGACCTAGCTACAGCAAGAATTACCTAGACGAACTCAAGACATCGACTCCGTCAACTCCAAAGGACCTGAAATCACTCTCCGATGTCGAGGATGGACAGAGCAAAGCACTTGATCTAGCCGCGAAGTTCGGGTCAGACCTAGAACTGCAACAAGATTCTGCTATTCCTACGGATGCAGAGATTCGAGAGAAGAAAGAACGGCGAGCGCGTCTAGCTAAAGAGGAAGAGTATATCAACCTAAGTGATGACGACGAGAGCAACGAAATCTCCCTCCTCCCTCAAAAGCAAAAACCCGAGACCCGCCTCGTCCGGGACGATGAAGACATTGCTGAAGGCTTCGACGAGTTTGTCGATGATGGACGTGTAGCACTGGGGAAGAAAGCAGAGCGGGAGCAGAAAAGAAGACAGGAGGCTCAGATGCGAGAGCTCATCAACGAAGCAGAAGGATCTTCGGATGAGGATACCGATGATTCCGAAGCCGAGCGCAAAGCTGCTTACGAAGCCGCGCAGACACGAGCTGGCATGGACGGACTACGTAAGGAAGACCCCTACGCTCGACCCCGGCGTCCAAAAACCCCACCGAAGATAACCCCACTGCCAACTTTAACGGCATGTCTGGAGCGCCTACAGGCCAGTTTAGCGAGTATGCAGTACACGAAGATGCAGAAGATCAAGCGTATGGAGGAGCTTCAACGTGAGAAGGCAGATATTGCGGTTCGAGAAGAAGAGATACAGAGGCTGCTGAAAGAGGCAGGAGAGAACTACGAAAAGCTGAGGGCTGAGGCCGGACTTGCCGAGGGTGAACACCGGAACGGGCAGAGTATGATTGGGGATGGGACAAGTACGCCCGGCAGAGGGCTAGAGAGTCTGGGAAATACACCGATTGCGTCGGAAGGGATGAGTCCTTGATACGCTTGGTCAAGGTGTCTTCTCCACCGGGAGTTCAAGAGTAAATGCCCGCTGTTTAAAGGATGAGGCTACGAAAACACTTCAGCAAGCCCCCTTCCACTCGATCCGGCCTGTTCACCACGACGGACTGTGGTCATACAAGCAAGCTTTACAGTGGCAAGGGCCAAGTTCTACACCACCGAGCCTCATTACTACCGCAGACCACGGCTCGGGGCTTTTCTACAAGCAAAGGATCTTCTCTCCACCACCGCACATGCACAGCAAGCCGACTGCAGCCCCATCCGCCAAAGACACAACGAAGATTTCTTCAAGGACGTGAGAACAGTAACACATCCACGGATACATCCAGCCTCGATATGCCGCCTACGATATTCTGCAACATGCTTCCGGTTATTCGACTGTTGGGCTACCTCTACAAACCCCCTCACTATCTATAAAGTAACCACACCAAACCCCCGTCTAAACCAACCACTCCATCCAAACATCTCCCCACTTCCTCCATCCCTAAACCATCTATACATAACCACACCCTAGCTATCCCGATTATCCTGAGCAACGTATCAAACGTGATAGGCAAGATGTGTATGTGAATATGCTGGACTGGTGTCATACGGTTGAGCAGAATAGGGCAATATACCTGGGGGAGGGATCGACGCGGGGGAAGTGTGGGATTTTTGGGCGGGGTGTTGGCAGTTGGGGGATAGGGGTGGTTGGAGCGTATAGCTAGTGAGGATTAGGTCGGACGGGAGGTTCGGGATGGGGTTTTGGGAGGAATGGGGGTTATGGGAGGGGAGGGTGTTCGAAGGCAAGGATGGGGAGAATAAACACTTTCTCTAACCCTACAGTTGACGGTGCTCAGGCCCCTAAACCAGATATGCAGCTGTGCCTACACCAACCAATCTGCACTGCAATTTTTGCGTGTGGAGCTAGACGATGAAAAACCCGTCGTCTCTCAGCATCTCCTTTTTGTTATAGTTGTCACCACGTTATGTGGCTCTGTGGCTCTGTCGCCTTCAGAGTTCTCTGTTTCAATTGCCTTGGACGATGTGGTAGTAGTCTTGCAAGCCCTGGTTGGTAGTGAGTGATACGTACCAAATTCTTAGATTGGTGGTTTTTGATCGTAGCGATGATGGCTGTGATGGAACGGATGCTGCTTGTAGCGGATCCGGAAGATCCGTTGATTGCTTGATTGTGAAGCTCCTCTGGCGAACAGTATTTGTAGATCAGTGTTGTGGATGTGTGTGTGGGGGGGGTCTTCTAGAGAGAAGTGGTTTTGCTTTCTTTTCTCGAGCGTTCGGGTTGGTGAAATGGATCTTCCGAGGGGGATCAATCGGTCATTGGTGGTGGTGGTGCCTCATGGGCGTGTTTCAAGAGGCTGATGGCTCTGGATGGCTCTTGTCTGTATCACGTTGTTCTCTCTCACTTTGACTTGAACTGGCGAGTTTGCAGACGGGATGGATTCATGACTTGTGCCAAGGTTTCTAATCGGAGGGCATGGAATGATGGATACACCTTAAATAAATCCTGCACTTAGCCATGAGGTGGTACTAGTCCGTAGCACCACCTAGAGGTGGAGCTTCTGCTGGAGCTGATCTCGTAGGTCGTCTTTCGGTTGTGAGAGTGCTCGTCAGTGACATTGCCACGTATGCAACCGTTCAGTGAAAGACGGGTTATCTCGAAAAGCACCTCCAGGTATTCTCGAAACCAAAACCGGTCACAAATAATTCCCCCTCGCAAACCTATCCCCGAAATCCTTCGCCCGGCTCAACATCTCCCTCTTCTGCGCATGCCCAATCTTCATCCCCAACCCCACATCCTTCTCCTTATCAAACGCCCGCGCGCTCGGATCATCTTCCTTTTCTTTCGGCCCAGCATTTTTGTGCTCGGCGTACAGACTCGTATTCCGGTTCTTCTCATTATACTCCCGAATCCGCCTCTCCGTCTCCCTAGCCTCCGCTCCTGCGCCTTTCTGCCTATCATCATCCGACGGCCCCAGCTGCGCCGGCTTTTTCACCCCCATCACCTCATCCTCCAGCCTCTGACGTTTTTGCTCCGGCGTCTCGGTCCAGAGGGCATTGTCCCCGCTGCCGCCTTTCGGAGCAGGGGCTTTGGAGCCTTTACCCGTATTGAATTTGCGGTTACGCAGTTTAGTTGGGTCGACGCGCGCTGTCCAGTCGTCTTGTTTGGGCGGCACCAACATCCATTCTTCGCGTTGGGGCTTCTTGGATGCTGCAAGGGCGGCGGCGGCGGCTTCAGAGGCGATGGCGTCACGGCGGCGGGATTCGGCTGTTGGGGAGGTTTGGCCGGGTGGGGGGAGGGAAGGGCCAAAGGCGCCGTCGTCCTCGTCGCTGCTGCTGGCAGATTGGGAGTCTGGCGTAGTGGATGGAAGTTCCGATAGAGGAGCTGGTGGAAGGGTAGGGCCTAGTACTCGTCGGCGTTTGGAGCCACATTCGTTGCTTGAGGAGGATGAGCTGCGTGCGCGAGTAGGTGAGGTGGGTGCGGGGCCTGGTGTCTCCCCCTCCTCCTCCTCCTCCTCCTCCTCCTCCTCCTCTTCTTCTTGCTGCCGCTTGCGCTTGGCGAGGAGATGGGGTGGGAGTTCTGGGCCTACGGTGGACATGATGTTAATATATCAAGAGCAATTTGCCAAGTGTGGTGCTTTACTGATGTCCTGCACAAAACCGCAGAGTCTCCGGCAAGTCCCGTCGTCTCGCATGCCGCGCCTAGCCCTAAGCTACAAGGCAGTGAATAGGTACCTTACTCTTGCAACGGATCGATCTAAGTACTCTGGAGTCTCACCTGCATATAAAGCGCCTTTGTTCACATTATCCGAACTCCTGCATTGCTCATTGAGACTTCTATGGAACGAGGAACCCAGGTGATACTGCTACAGAAGCTCCAATGCTAGGTATTGAAAAGAGATGTGGGCTTGCAGACGGCTCCGATGAGCAGTGTACAAGAGGAGGCCAACAGTGGTCATGTACAGTTGACCGACGATGAGAAAAGTGAGGAGGAGAAAACCAATACGAATATTGAGCAGGATAATGACGAGATAGCGTCTTTCGGAACGCTCGAAGAGCCTGGCGACCATGAACATGAAGGGGAGAGCCTGACACCCAATGGCGCTTTTTTACTAGATTCTGGTAGCCAGATCCTAGAGACTCGAGGGGAAGAATCTGAAAACTCTGACCTACCTTCCCACCGGGCTCTTGAGAGGCCATCAAGTGCTGATGGATCTCTTTCAATCCCGGACGATACACCGTCTATACAGGTACACCCACGGCATCAGACTTTATACATCACATTAATCACCTCTCTAGGGTTCTTTAGTGTCCTCTCCAAGTCGAAGCGCACATCCATCGAGCTATGGCCGAAGTCCTACGCCCTCTTTGCGCCCATTCGATAGACGTTTTCAAGCGCAACTATCCCCATCTCCATTAAACTCCCCTCGAGCTTCGTCGCCTGCCTTTCTCAATATACACTCTCGTCAGTCTTCTACGGCCAGCCGCCCTATTCAAGGTATATCCAATACGGACTCTCCTCAAGCGGCCTGGGAGGTTGTGAGATGGACAAAGCTGAGGAAGATCAGTGGGCAGGCATTCTCAGAAATCGGGAGGCGGAACTTTGGCCGACCTACGTGCATTGCAGTTGCGGCATTGATTGCTTTGGGTACCTCAAAGGGCATTATACTAGTGTTCGATTACAGTCAAAATCTGAAATCGATTGTTGGACCAGGAACAAAAGGTAGGGTGCGTTTCTCTGGTTTGAATCACAAACGTCGCTGATTCTACCTTTCAGCTGTCGAATCTGGAGCTGTCACATCCATCAGTATCTCGGCCGATTATTCGACCATTGCAGGCGGACATGCTTCCGGCAGCATTTTTACATGGGACGTATCGAGGCCCGCAAAACCCTTTTTGCATGTTCCGCCCGTGGATAGACGGCGAACTGCAAACGTTGATGGCCATGCTCCAGAGGCTGCAATCTTGCATATTGGGCTTCTCGGAACAAGGCATACAGCATTAGTCTCTGCGGACGATAAGGGAATGGCCTTTTCTCATCTCGCTACTAGGGGTATGGGCGTTGTTGCGCGGGCCGTACGAACCACACGAATACTTGGACGATACCCCGATAACAACATAGCTACTGCTCGACATAGAAAACCTAGTAGTGTGTTAGCTTTCTCACCATTACCGCTGGGGAACGCCGAGCATGCCGCTGATACAATGGGACTAGTGGCCATGCTCACCCCGTATCTGCTCGTAATTGTCTCAACAACTCCGGTAGCACAGACTCAGTACAAGACACCCAGGTCCAAGGACCTGGCTGCTCATGGGACAATGAGCGCTGCTCTAGCTTGGTTCCCAAGTATCAAGCTTAAGGCCAATCCAACTACTGCGGAGGCGTCATCGAGAGCCAAACTCGTTTATTGCTGGTCAAATATACTTACTGTACTGGAAGTGGTTGAGGTAGAGCCGTTAGAATCCAGTGCCCAGGCAGAACCACCTAGTCTTCAATTCCGGCCGCGAAGTAGGTGGAAAGCTGAAGAAGCAATCGTTGGTATACAGTGGCTCAGTCGTTCTGTGCTGGCAGTTCTCACAGTTACCCAACAGCTGATCATACTAGAAGATTATTCCCTTCAGGTGACTGATTCATCCGACCTCATCCAGAAACATATATACCACATAGATCTGTTCTCACAGCAGCTCAGTCAGCTCGTCGATCAACTGGACGAAGAAGATGCTTCGATGCATGGAGTTGTTGCTGATGCGTTTTACATGAGCTTCCGAGCTTACAAAGGGAGGCTGTTCTTATTGGGGTATAACGAGGTTTCTATAGGCACTTTGTCTAATTGGGCTGATCGTTTGCTTGCATTGATGGAAGAGGGAAATTTCATTGGAGCAATCCAGCTTGCAACGTCGTACTACAAAGGCCAAGGTGACAAAGTAACGGTCGCGCTGCCAGAGGATGACACATCGAGACATAAGGTCGTGCAAGAAAAGCTGTCAGAAATGATGTCCGCGTCACTCAAATACGCTTTTGGCAAGAACAAGGAAGCTAAAACAGGACGCATCGAGCAGGTTCAGCTTGAGGAGCTCGCCAATGCATGTATCGCAGCATGCATTAGCATGGATGATATGGACTTCTTGTTTGAAGACGCTTACGCATGGTACCAAGATGGCAATATCGAAGGTATCTTTTTGGAGACCCTCGAATCATACATCTTAGATCGTGAGATTGAGGTGATGCCTCCTTCCGTCATCAAAGGTTTGGTAGCCCATTACACCGGCAAAGGACTCGAAAAGCGTCTTGAGTCGATGATCTGCCAACTAGACCCACGAATGATGGATATTGATCAAATAACAAACCTTTGCAAAAGAAACAACCTCTACGACGCTCTTTTTCATGTCTGGAACCAGGCTCTAGACGACTATACTAGCCTTTTGATAGACCTTTTAGACCTCGCTGAACAGCCAAAAGATGTTGAGGCAGAAATGGATCCACTGTCGAGAGGACTACAATTAGCCAGTGCTTCCAAAATCTTCCCCTATCTTTCTTACGTGCTTACTAGCCGGATTTACCCAACCGGAAAAGAAATGTCAAAGGAGAGAGCGACCATGGCCAAGGCCGATATTTATCACTTCCTTTTCTCAGGCCGCGGTGATGGACGTCCTAACTCTGGAAGTTCCACAGCGCGTGATGGCGTAGAGCCTTCGTTCCCAAACCTCCGAAGAATCCTCCATTTCGATGCACCAAGTTTCCTCAGCATGCTCAACGAAGCGTTCGAGGACAGTTTCTTGAACGGATCACAGAGTCAGACCACCAACGATCCAGCTCAGCGTTTGACCGAAGGCCAGACCTTTGGCCTGTCAGTCAGTCGGCAAAGGATTGTTAGTATCCTTATTGAAGTCATGACGCCTCCAACGTATGGACCAGAAGATACTGTCTACCTGAACATGTTCATTGCTCGTAATCTGCCCAAATTCCCACAATTCATCCTTCTTCCTGGTCATGTCCTTCATCGTGTACTCATTGGCTTATGTCAATTTCCTAGTGAGGATATTGCCGAGGACTGCCAGCTCAGTGTCGAGTATCTTCTGTCAATGTACCAACCTCCGGATCTACCACTATTAATACCGTTGCTCTGGGAAGCGCGGTTTTATTGTGTGCTGAAGTCTATTTACAAGGCGGACAAGCAATACGCAAAGCTTCTACAAACATGTTTCGAGGATCACGAAAACCAAGATGCAGTATTTGATTGCATTGGCGATTGTCTAAGGCCTAGGTCTGGGCTGGATGAGAGACAAATCCGCGAGGTTTGGGCGGTCATCGCTGATCATGCTCACGAGCTTGTGGCAGCGGACGTTTGTAAAGCGGCATCCACTACAGAAGATTATGTCCCGGATCTGCACGGGGCGATGCTGCAAGTACTTGAAGGAGACGAAGCTGGCCAATTCCATTACCTACAAACTATCCTTGAGCCGCCAAAGCAGAGCACCGAGGAAACCTCAAAGCCTCCCCGACATGCCAGCAACCGTAGTTTCATCGAGCAATACGTGCGACTTCTTTGTAGCTACGATCGACATCATGTAAGCGACTATATCGAGCAGCTCAAGACTGGAGATCTCCGACTGGACGAAGTTCTCCCTGCATTAGAACAAAGCGGTGTAATCGACGCAGCAGTGGTCCTGATGGCCAGAGAAGGCAGAGTTCGAGAGGCTATTCGTCGACTCACTGAACACCTCAGTACGCTGGAAGCCGCACTACTTGGTCTCCTGGATGGTGTCTCGGATGGTCCTGACCTTGGCAGCACTGTGGAAGCGGTCAACGACTTGATCGCATCGGTGCAGAAATACGTTCGAGTTGGAGTATGGTTATGTAGGGGTCAGTCAAGATCTGCTCAGCAAAGCAAAGCCCAAATCCAGCACACCAAGCGAGGAAAGTCCGTTGATGATGACCTCTCAGCAGACGAGGACCTGTGGTTGGATCTTATTGGGGCTGTGGTGGGTGTGACGAAAAATGTCAGCGAGGTACTCGAAAACGGATCCGACACAGAAGCCGACGGAAGAGGCCAGTTGCCGCAACATCCTCGCTCGACTTTACTTGAATCGTCAAAGTTGATTACAGACCTCCGCACGGCTGTGCAGGAAACCTTCACGGCGCTGCTAGCAACGACTAGTGCTCCCCTCACACATGATGCACGTCGAACAGACGTGTCTTTCTTACGGATATTTCGGGCGTTCCTCAGTCGGGCGTCGCTGTCTTCGCCATCATTATCAAACCTTCGCGCTGTCCTCGGGGCCATCTTCTCAGCTTACTCGTATGAGGAATCGTTACTGGCGCTAGCTAATCGGCTACTAGACAAAGATTTGTTCGTGCATGTGGCAGAGGCCGATGGATTACGGAGAAGAGGATGGAGGCCGTTGGGCCAACTGTGTGAAGGCTGCGGGCGGAGAGTGTGGGGTCCCGGCGCTGGTGCCTATATCTGGGACGCTTGGCAGCAAAGGAACGAGGCCGACGAAACGAGGGCACATGGAAAACAATCAGGAGCTACGGCACAGGAGCGACGAACAGGAACAGTGGGCCATAATGGCAAAGGCAAAGCAGTGATGGGAGACGGTCGCGACGAGTTGGAAGCAACAGCGGCGCGGAAAGTAATCTCGGAGTTGAAGCCGCCACAGAGCAGATGGGGGGAGATGGCAATTAGCAAAGCTTCTTCTGACGACCGGGCGGAGATGCTGGAGGAAGACATGGGCGCGTTGGTCATTTTCACATGCAGGCACCTCTTCCACCGGGCATGCTTGCACCAGATGCAGGAAACAGTGAAAGGGGAGTCGGAGCCTGATCCCGGGGGCAGGCACTTGGACTGCCCGCTGTGCCCCGATGAAGCATGAGTATCCAACAAGAAGATTTCCGAATCAGGAATTGCTTGATGGTTTCGCCCCTACGTGAAGAAACTCTGCCTGAACCATGCGACTTCTAGCTTCGTCGTCCAAGTACGTCGTCGGTAATGTTTTCCTGCCTCTTCCTTACTGTACTACTGTATACTTTCCCGTTGCAGGATGCGGCAAGTCTTGAAGTCGTAGTGGATACGACGGTGGGATGGAAGACGAACATGATACATCAGAGGTGGTGGTTGAAACATGGTTGTACTGTACTAGACTACTACTTAGTACGGTCCTGTGCATCCTTCAATCTCTGCATCATTCATCATCATCATCATTATTCATCATTCATCAGCGATCAAACACCCGACTGCCGCGGTATCAGGACTGACCCCACCTTGAGGTAAAGTCGAGATGCCCTGGTTCTGCTGGGCCCGAAAGGTATTAGCGTTGTTTTTACCGCCATACGGAAGATAAGGTTAGGGTACTACTGCAGGCGTCTAAAGTCCAATCAACAAGAAATTCAACATGGTAAAATCCGGTCGGTCAGTGGTACAGTATGTGTACCTTCGTACCACCAATTATAACTTGAAGAACAGTAAAGAATTTCAAGATCCTCGATCCTACGCACGTCTCCCTTATCATTTGAATTCCAACATTTTTGATCAACCTCTAACATGATCAAGTCGGCTACTTTACCTTACCTTCGCTCTTCTATTCCATACCGTGCACTGGCCGACCACTGGATCTCGGCACATGCTCGCAATCAGTTAGCTCTCCCGCTGCGTCTCATACTTTACTTCAATCGGCTAGAGTATGTCCGTATGTAGAAGAAGTGTGAGTGCCAGGATGATGGTTGGGTCGCGCATGAAACGACAACCCACTGATGCTCCTTCTTCCAACCAAACAAACGCTGCATCTGTCTGATGCCTTCTAAAGGTGATTCCCCCCCCCGGATCTGGATCTACAACACGGAAGTACCTAGAAAGTAGATACAACCTAATCAAACGCCGGTGAGTGGCCAAGGCCCCCCACGTAAGCCAATGTTCTTTAATTTCTCTCAAACATCCTTCCTTGCCGCCATGCCTGGTCAGAGCCTCTCGAGCCCTGGCTGTCTCCCGACCCCCATGTTACCGCGAACAGGCTCGGTCGACAGCACCCATGCATCCTGGATGTGACTTGAGCAACTTGAAGTTGAGGTGCTTGCTTGTAGAACCATGCACGAATCACACCCCCCGTGGCAGACTGAACTGCTATCTCCACCACCAGGGTGGTGGGTGGGATGGCCTGGCCTGGCCTGACCTGAACCAGTTCTCCTCCTTTCCCACGCTGTCGTTGAGCGCCTGCTCTGGTTTCAGTGATTTTTATAATACGAGGGCGTCTCCCGCTCCATCTCTTCTAGTTTCTGTTCAACCTCTTTTCGGTCTTTCCACTGCTGGTCATTTGGAAGTATTTCACAAGAATTCTCTTGTAGCCATTCATTCATTCATTACCATTATGCACTTCTCTACACTCCTTGCTGCCGGCGGACTGGTCCGTTTGGCGTCTGCTGCCTACTCACTGGCCGATGACTTCAGTGGGGACGGCTTTTTCAACGGCTTCAACTTTGAAACGGCGTGTTTCTCTTCATGTCGTGGCATGGGCTGGGCTAAATTCGGTGATAGGAGACTGATCCCACAAACGGATACGTCAACTACCTCTCCAAGCAGGAGGCGCAAACCGCAAAGCTGTGGGATGTCACCAATGGTGTCGTCAATATGCGCGTGGACTCCACCAACGTGGCTTCTGGCCGGGGCCGAGACAGTGTCCGCGTCTCAACCGGCAAGACATACCAACACGCCCTGGTCGTCCTTGACCTGGCTCACATGCCCGGTAACGCCTGCGGTATCTGGCCTGCATTTTGGATGCTTGGCCCTCCCTCTTGGTCAGTAGACAACAGCATCGGGTGTGGACAAATATTGACGTCTTCATAGGCCCGCTAATGGCGAAATCGATATCCTTGAAGGTGTAAACCACCAATCCGGCAACGTCATGACCATGCACACCTCCGACGGCTGCTCCATGGCCGGCAGCTCCTGTCTCGCCAACAAGGGATGTGGCATCGACGGCGGAGGCTCGTCCTCGTACGGAGACGGCCTCAACAGCGCTGGTGGAGGCGTCTACGCCACCGAATGGAACTCTGACCACATTAACATCTGGTTCTGGCCCAAAGGCCAAGCCCCCTCGGACGCCACGGGCGCAAACCCCGACCCAACGGCATGGGGGACTCCTGCGGCGAACTTCCAGGGCGGATCTGGATGCAACATCGACAACCACTTCAACAACATGCAAATCGTCTTCGACACCACTTTCTGCGGTGACTGGGCCGGGCAGAGCGCCGTCTTCGGCGCCGACAGCCAGTGCTCGGGAACATGCCAAGACTACGTCCAGAACAACCCCCAGGCGTTCAAGGACGCGTACTGGAGCATCAACGCCTTGAAGGTGTACAGCTCCGATGGCGCCGCGGCCAGCGTCTCGGCCTCGGGCTCCGCTAACGCGACTCTCCCCGTCTCTACCGATCAGCTCTCCAGCATCGCCTCCGCATCCTCCAGCATCCTATCCGCCCCGTCAAACTCCGCACCTCTGTCCGCCTCCTCCACAGCCCAACCCACCACCTCCCTCGCCACCACCGGTGCCTCCACCCCCCTCGTCACCACCACCGCCACCACGACCACCAACTCCTTCAACCATCCCCAGCCCCTCGTCGAGACCCTGACCGACGGCCACTGGAACGTCGGATACCCCGCCAACAACCCGCCAAAGGAGAAGAGAGCCGCGCCGCACCGGGCTGCGAGGCATTTGGCCCTGCATGCGAGGAAGGCTGCTGAGGCGAGGATATAGGATATAGGTGGTGTGGGGGCAAAAGGCGCGCGAGGTTGGCAGGGGTGGGAATTGTATATATTTCCGTCTCGGCGCTGTGCGTGTGGGAAGGGCGTGGGAGGGATAACGTGTGAGGCAGCATATATTTTTCGCTTCTTTTTTTCTCTATAGACAACCATATTACCCAAAGAAGTATCTATCAAGTTTACATTCGAGATGCAGCGCCCTATTTCCTCCCCCTCCCCCTCCCCACTACCGCGGTTTACGATGCGTTCGTTGTGTTCTCATCTTTGTCCATTGGCACTGGTTTGGTTTAGATCAGCTTAGCTTCAGTCTCTTTTTCTTTTTTCTTTTTCTTTTTCTTTTTCTCCTTCTTCTCCTTCTTCTTCTTCTCCTTCTCCTTCTCCTTCTCCTTTTTCTTCTTCTCCTTCTCCTTCTCCTTCTTCTTCTTCTTCTCCTTCTTCTTCTCCTTCTTCTTCTCCTTCTCCTTCTTCTTCTTCTTCTTCTTCTTCTTCTTCTTTTTCTTTTTCTTTTTCTTTTTCTTTTTCTTCTTCTTCTCCTTTGACCAGCGATGAAACTCACCTGTACGCGATGCTGGCTACGAACCTACTGTCTAGCTACAGTAGAGCCTAGAGGTTATCAAAAGTTTGAACGACATCGAGACGCTGCGTGATGGTGAAGCGCTGTGCGTTGGCCGCGTGCAGAGTTTTCGCGATCGCGCAGACTTCGATAACCTCAATGTGCATGCTACAAAGCAATCTGCACGCAGATGAGAAAGTCAAATAGAACGCAGAACTACGAGGGAAATCGCTTATGAAAATCATCCGATTCAGCATCTCGTCGTCGTGATGATGAGAACTGAGACAGAACATTCTCGCGTTTGATCTGTTGAGAATGATTAGCAGAAAGAACTCGAATCACGAACATTCTTTAGATCTACGTGCTAACTACGTATAGATCTTGTTAAGACTGCGTGCCTGTTACTACGACATAAGCAACTCACGAGTCTCGTTAAGTTCGACACGAGCAAACTCTCTGAGTAATCTCTCGAGTCTAAGAGAAAAATCAGCATAGAGATCGTGCTCTATGTATGTTGCATGCAATGTATACAACATATTTTCAATAGTTCAACGCAGTTCGAACGATGTTAGAACGCAGAAAAGTCGTTGTGCAGAGTTTTCACTCATGCGACAACATTCTTTCTAACAGTCACAATCGATCTACGAAGAAGATTAATGACATGTCGATGTCAGTAAAAGATGAGAAGATACTACTAGTGAAAAAGACAACTCAGATGAAGAGTCTGCGAGTTGTGATTACAAGTGATCGAAGAATTTGCGATTCGTCAACTACGTCGATATCGAAACGTCTTCATCACATCGACAATGTTGTTGAGTAATTGATGAAAAGATATCAGATAGAATAGTCATTTCAGATGATGAATTTGAGAATCATGACTACAGTGTTCGAAGAAGTAGTGACTTGTCGATCACGCTGATATATTGAGAGAGCTTGAGCTCATCTTCTTTACTTGACGTCAGATCATACATCTATCTACGTGAAAAATCGAGAATTCATGAGAACGATCAGAATGCATCTCTACTATCGATCAGCTAAGTATCGAACGATTGCGATCGCATGTCTATACTAACAATCTATTCAACGTCTACGTGACACAAGTCAAATCAAGAGAAGAAAAGAATTATTCAATACAATCACACTCTATCTTCTCATCGTGCGCGTCTCTCTTTCATCACACATTTCTCTGCTCAATGAATGACAATCATTGAGCAAGAGAACACAGTTTCTGCGTTACAATCACGAGCATCACGAATGCAAAGAAACGTCTTTCGTCTTCGAATCGAGAATCGAACCGAAACATCGTTGTATAGAATACCGTCAATGAAGAGCAGAGCAAAGACGATGCGTCATAATCAAACAGCACAGACACTCTCATCAAGAGTTTACTCGAGCGTCACGCGCTGAATAGAAGCTATAGATTCATTACTGATAATATAGTGTCAATTTTATTGTTTCGGCGACGTGAAGTCGTCGTGTAGTCGGCGAGCGATTTTCTCCCTCAGAGGGTTTTGTCCGTTCGATACACATAGCATAGTTTCCCCCATGGGTCGGACTTAAACCGATGTCACAAGGGTGTATGAATTCAAATCAAATCAAATCTTCTTCTCCTTTTTCTTTTTCTTTTTCTTCTTCTTCTTCTTCTTTCTTCTTCTTCTTCTTCTTCTTCTTCTTCCGTCTCTTCCGTCTTTCGAGTCCCTCGACTTTCCACCGGATTATCTAGATCCCTTTCGTCCTCCTTACCGCCGCGTACTGTACGTAGAACGGACTTTTTGCAGTGGTTTCCCATGTCGCTGCTGTGCGCTCGGTCGCGGGGTGGATTTTGTTTTGTTTTGTTAAGGGGGGGGGGAGGGAGAATTGTTTGGGGATGTGGGATGTGGGAATCTTTGGGGTATGTATGGGGTATGGTATGGATGGGAAAGAGAGAGTTTGTTCGGGGTTTTTGGGGGGAGTCTTTATCTATTTTGTTTGGAGGGGCTGTTGTTGGGGGAGGATCTTGTGTCTTGTCTTCATGTTGTTCCCCGCCTCGTGAACACTACAAGCACCTATACTTCACTTCTCCCACCCTCACAAGGGGCCCCTCATCTTTCTCACAACCTCCATCAGCTTTCAGATCATCTACTGCATACTTTCCAAAACCAATGCGCTCGCCCCCCCACCCCCATTGCAAATCCCCACACAGCCCAACCTCCCCTTCTTCTCCCTCAACACCCCCAGCACCGTCGTCACAATCCTCGCCCCACTGCACCCAAGCGGATGCCCTAGCGCCACCGCCCCGCCATGCACATTCACCTTTTCTTCGCCCAAACCGAGCAGTTTCAGGTTCGCGAGCGCGACAACGCTGAAGGCTTCGTTGATTTCAAAGGCGTCGATGTCGGCCATGTTGACGCCTGCGTGCTTGAGAGCTTTTGGGATCGCGAGGGAGGGCGCGGTGGTGAATTTGGACGGTTTTTGCGCGGCGTCGCCCCAGCCGAGGATTTTGGCAATAGGGGTTAGAGAATGTGATTTCAGAAAGGCTTCGGAGACTAAGACGAGGGCGGAGGCGCCGTCGGAGAGGGGGGAGGCGTTGGGGGCGGTGACGGTCCCGGACCCGTCGGTGATGAAGGCCGGTTTCATGGATTGGAGTTTTTCGACATTAAGGGGCATTTGGGCTTTTTCGTCTTTGTCGACTACTGTTGCGGGTTTGCCTCTAGCGCCGGGGATAGTGACGGGAGTGATTTCGTGAGAGAAGAGACCAGACTGGGTGGCATGCTGGGCTTTCTGGATGGAGCGGACGGCATAGGCGTCTTGGTCGGCACGGGGAATGGAGTGGTCGGCTGCGCACTCTTCTGCTTGTAGGCCCATGTGATCGCTGGAATAGGCGTCTGAAAGACCGTCTTTGAGTAGACCGTCAACCAGGGTATCGTTGCCGTATTTGAAGCCTTTGCGGAGGGTTGGTAGGTAGTGAGGGACGTTGGACATTGATTCAGTACCGCCGGCTATTATGGCAGAGGCGTTGCCAGTCGTGATTGTCTGGGTGGCGAGGATGATGGATTTAAGGCCAGAGGCGCAGACCTTGTTGACGGTGGTGCAGACGGTGGAGTCGGGGAGGCCGGCGCCGATGGCACACTGTCGGGCTGGATTTTGGCCAAGACTGGATGGAGAGAGGTGTAAATGTTTGCGACGAAAGCAGTTCTTGAGGTTTAGGCCTACTTTGCAGAGAGCACATTGCCGAAAAAGATCTCCTCGATATCTTCAGCCTTGACGGCTGAAACCCGCTCGAGGGCAGCTGATATACAGATTAGTAATGCTGGTAGCCTGGAGATGGGTTATCTTACCTTTGATGGCATGCGATCCTAGTTGCACGGCGCTCAAGCTTGAAAGAGAGCTGGAGGTTGGTTCAGAAGAGGTTCAGCTTCGAATAGGCACGAATCTTACCCCTGGAACCCACCGATGGGAGTCCTGACCGCGGAGACGATATATACCGGGGGAAACGAGGATTGACCTTGAGAACCCATTGTGAATACTGCAAGTGTTTACTGGGATTGGTATAGTAGCTGCTGTAAGTGTACAATTCAATCTCTTATAGTCTCGCAACAAAAACAACAACAAAGTAGTACGAGACGCAGCTGCTTAAGTATCGTTGATGAGTGAGACTGACAAAAAAGCTCGGACCGAGAAGCTGACAATAAGCGAACGTTTAGCTTCCGGAGCTTGATCCAAGCTCGTTTCGGAATATTCCTGCGGACAGCCCGAGAGTGACAATGGTCGGCATAAGCCTTTTATGCTGTCTAGAATCCTACTCAGTCATCCGAGGGTTTACTGTCTCTGAAGTGCTGGCCTAGAACAACAACTGATGGTAGAATAAGGTTGAGGCTCAAAACTTTATTTGTCTTCAAGGGTTCAGATTTGAGAAAATCCGAAGCTCTGAACAACCGACCTTAGAGTCGCATAGAGCAGCGCAGCATGGATGATCTCTACGACGAGTATGTTGGTTTAACCGCTGAAGAAGCGAATCTGTTCTAACTTTCAATAATAGGTTCGGAAATTTCATTGGAGAGGCAGAAGAGTCCGAGGAAGAGTCGCTACATGGCGCAAATGGCCATGATGCCTACATTGATGACGACGATGCGGAGGAAGATGGAGCCCATAATGACCAAGCGTTGATGGAAGTTGATGGTTAGCCCAAGTCGTATAATTCAATTGCCCGAGCTGACCACTGGTTATAGATGAAGGGCCCTCCAATGCCGTCGTCTTGCACGAAGACAAGCAATACTATCCTACTGCACAACAAGTATATGGTGCAGGCGTCGAGACTCTTGTAGAAGAAGAAGATGCCCAACCACTCACCCAACCAATTATTGCGCCAGTCCAGAAAAAGAAGTTTGTCGTTCAGGAAGCGGATTTACCGCCCGTACATTTTGCTCGCGACTTTATGACGGATTTGATGAACTTCCCGGAACAGATCAGGAACATTGCATTTGCAGGTCATTTGCATCATGGGAAAACCGCGTTGATGGACATGCTGGTGATGCAGACACACGATATCAACGACAGGCTAAAGAAAATCACGGGCAAGAGGCGGAACGAGCAACTACGATATACCGACGTTCATATTCTGGAGCGAGCAAGAGGTATATCGATCAAGGCCGCACCTATGAGTCTGATTCTTCAGGGCACACGCGGCAAATCACATCTATTAAATATTCTAGATACCCCGGGTCATGTCAACTTTGTGGACGAAGTGGCGGCTTCGTTGCGACTTGTCGATGGAGTTGTTTTGGTAGTCGACGTGGTGGAAGGGGTCCAGATAAATACGGAACAGATAATCAAATACGCTGTACTGGAAGATTTGCCGCTTACTTTAATAGTCAACAAAATGGACCGATTAATTCTCGAGTTGAAGCTACCGCCAACAGATGCTTACTTCAAGCTCAAGCACGTTATTGAGGAAGTCAATACGGTGATTGAAAATACCTTGCCTGGACAAGGAGAAAGGAGGCGTCTTAGTCCTGAAAAAGGCAACATTGCTTTTGCAAGTAGCAGTATGGGCTGGTGCTTTACGCTGCCGTCCTTTGCGAAGATGTACGCAGATAGCTATCCTGAGGTCAATCCAAAAGATTTCAGTGTACGTTTATGGGGTGATGTTTTCTTCAATCCCCAAAGGAGGTCGTTTACTCGAAAAGGCACGGAGGAACGATCAAAACGAACATTTGTCAATTTCATACTTGAACCCATCTACAAACTCTATTCGCATACAATTAGCGAGAGCCCTGAGGATTTAAAAGAAACGTTAGCAACGTTAGGCATCTATTTGAAACCATCACAATACAAGACCGATGCTAAAGACCTACTTAAAAGGGTCTGCGAGCAGTTCTTTGGCGGAGCCGAGGGCTTTGTCGACATGGTAGTAGACCATATACCATCGCCACTAGAAGGGGCTCCAAAGAAGTTGAGTCGATACTATACTGGACCTATGAATACCAAGGTTGCATCTTCGATAGAGAAGTGCGACCAAGACGGCCCTCTTGTGGTCCAGATCACAAAATTATTCAACACTCCCGATGCTTCAGGATTCTATTCATTCGGTCGAGTCATGAGTGGTGTTGCAAAGGCAGGGGAGCAAGTCAGGGTATTGGGCGAAGGGTATACAATTGACGATGAAGAGGACATGACAGTCTCAACGATATCGGATACGTGGATTGCAGAATCCAGATACAACATCCCCACAAGTGGTGTCCCGGCGGGAAATTGGGTCTTACTTGGTGGCATTGACAATTCGATCGTCAAAACCGCGACGCTGGTACCACCACGCCTCGAAGACGATGAAGACGCCTACATCTTCAAACCTATCAGGCATTTCACCGAGTCCGTGTTTAAAGTTGCCGTTGAGCCTATTAACCCTTCAGAGCTGCCAAAGATGTTGGACGGCTTACGCAAGGTGAACAAGAGCTATCCTCTGATTACTACCAAAGTCGAAGAATCAGGCGAACATGTTATTCTTGGAACAGGGGAGCTATACATGGACTGCGTCCTCCACGACCTCCGCAGGCTTTATTCGGAAATGGAACTCAAAGTGTCGGACCCGGTTACCCGCTTCTGCGAAACGGTTGTCGAAACCTCTGCAATAATGTGCTACGCCATCACCCCGAACAAAAAGAACAAAATTACCATGGTTGCCGAGCCCCTCGATGACGGTATTGCAGAGGATATTGAAAGCGGCAAGGTCAACATCAAAGACCCTGTCCGCAAAGTCGGCCAATTCTTTGAAGAGAACTATGGCTGGGACAAGCTCGCCTCGCGCAATATCTGGGCCTTTGGGCCGGACGAAATGGGCCCTAACATCCTTCAGAATGACACACTTCCTTCTCAAGTTGACAAAAAACTCATCACCAGTGTCCGCGATGCAATCTGTCAAGGTTTTAGCTGGGGCACCCGCGAAGGGCCCTTGTGTGAAGAACGTTAGTATACTCCTATCCCGTTTCGCAATTTATCTTGCTATAACTCAAAACTAACCTACCTACAGCAATCCGCAACACCCGCTTCAAACTCACCGACCTCTCCCTCGCCCCAGACTCCATCTCCCGCGGCGGCGGCCAAATCATCCCCACCACCCGCCGGGCCATCTACTCCTCCTTTCTCACCGCCTCCCCCCGCCTCCTCGAACCCCTCTACACCGTCTCCATGACCGGCCCAGCCGACTCCGTCGCCTCCCTCTACACCGTCCTCTCCCGCCGCCGCGGCCACGTCCTCTCTGACGGCCCCATCGCCGGCACCCCGCTCTACGGCGTGCGCGGCCTCGTTCCCGTTATCGACAGCTTTGGCTTCGAGACCGACGTCCGCATCCATACGCAGGGGCAGGCGACGGTCAGTTTGACGTTTGAGAAGTGGAGCGTTGTGCCTGGGGATCCGCTCGATCGAGAGGTTAAGCTACGCCCGCTGGAGATGGCGAGTGTGGCGGCAACGGCGAGGGATTTTGTAGTGAAGACGAGGAGGCGGAAGGGGCTGAGTGAGGATGTGGGGGTGGGGAAGTTTTTGGAGGCGGAACTTTGGAGGGGGTTGAGGGAAGGGGGCGTGTTAGATGGGTAGGAGGTTAGGGAGGAGGCGTTAGATGGTGATGCTAGTGTGTGAGATCGGCCAACTGGGTGTCTATACCATTCTCCATCACCAACTCCCTCTCATCCTCCCCCCTTCTCCTTTTTTATCAGCACACCCCCTCCCCCCCTTCTGCTTCCTTACCCCCCCCCAGCCATCCACCACTTCCGACCCAATAACCCCAACACAAGAACAACCACCACTAAAACCTTACTAGCATCCCCTCCAGCGAAATCTCCCCAAGAAAAAACCCCCGCAATCCTTAGCGCATCCACTACACCGCCCGCTCTTCCAACTACCGTAACCCCGAGAGAAGCGTAAAAGGTCGAAAACAAATCCCGCTGATGGCTACCTCAGGCGCTGTTTGTTTCCAGGCACAAGGTCATCTATGTATCTCCTCTACCTTTCTTCTTCTTCTTCGACGTGTCCGGCAATGCAACGATCGAAAAAATGCATCGGTCTCGAAGTGATGTTCTGTGTTCTGTGTGTTCGAATAAGGTTAGCGGCATAAGGTAAGGCTTTTTATATACCACTCTCCTCGTTACTATTAAAAAAAAAGAAGAAAAAAAAAAGAAGAAAAAAAAAGGGGGGATGAGATTATTTACAGTACACCTATATATCGTCGTTACTTTATTTGGGGGGGGGGCAGTTGATTTTCATCCCCGCCACAACCTCTATTCTAGTGATTTTGTAATGTTTGCGTGAATACATACGTGATCGTGAATTAGAGGGCATGGCATCTTGGGCTGGGCTCTTTTTTTTTTGTTCGCGTCGTTTGGGCGGGCGTTTTCTTGCACGGGTGGCGGTGGTTCTTTGCTCGTTCTTTGCTCGGGGTGCCTGGGGGGTTTGAATTCGCGCTTTGGGGTTGTGGGGGGTGTGGTTGGGAGGAGAGGGGGGGGGGGGAGTGGGTGGTTTGGGGTGGGTGGTTGGAGGGGCTTTGATGGGGGGGGAGGGTGGTGATGTAGCGGTGTAGCGGGGGGGTGGGTTTGGCTCTTTCTTTCTTTTCAAACAACGATCAATTCGATTCTCAACACCGTCGTTTACCACTTCCGCTTCGATCAGGTACTTCCACAAGAGAAGATTCTTGACTGAAGAATTTGGTTTCAGCGGTTGCGTCTATCGGATCATTACGTTCTATTCCATCCTTAATCCTCAATCCCCCAACCCCGACTCTCTCTTCCCATACCCCTCTATCATACACAAACCACCCCACTCCACCCATCCCCATCCCCTCCTCTCCCCTCCTCTCCCCCCATTCAGAGCGCCCCAGGCCCGCCCCCACCCCCCAACCCAATCCCCGGAATCGTCCCATAATTCCCCACTGCGCCCGCCCTCGCCGGATCCCCCGTCGGCACATCGTTCCCCGCACTACCACCCCCGCCAACACCGTTGCCGGTACTGTCAGTGGGAGTATAGTTGCTGGTGCTGAGGGGGTACTTGTTGCTGCTGGTACTGAGGGGGTACTTGTTGCTGACGGGACCCGCGATTGTAGGGCCCGCGACGGGGTTGTTGGGGCCTGTTTTGCCGGTTCCGGTACTACCGACTGGGGGGAGGCCGGAGCCTCGGGAGGGTCGGGCGTTGCTGGGGGAGAGTGGGACGTTAGGATTGGGTAGGCTGACGCGGGGGGGTTGGCCGCCGGTGGGAGGTAGGTTGCCGGTGGTGGGTGTGTTGCCGGTGGTAGGTAGGTTGTTGGTGCTGCCGCCATTAGCTTTGATAATACCGTTGATTAGGCCGTTGACGACTGGTTTCAGCTTGGCTAGTGTGGCCGGATCTAGGCCTTGGGATGCTGCGTCAGGTGTCCCTTGGGCTGCGTCTGGCGTTCCTGCTGCGGTTGAGTTCGCTGATGCCACTGGTGGTGTAGTCGTCCCGTCTGGGAGTGGTGCAATGCCTGATGCTTGTGGCAATGGGGCGGCATTGATGAGGGAGGGGGTGATGGAGAGTTGGAGGAGGAGGAAGAAGAAGGGGGAGGGGGGGAGATGCATTGCTGGGGATGGGTTGATGGAGATGGTGATGGTGTAGGGTTGTGGAGCAGATGGGGTGATTCGTGCTGAAATAGCGACTTGGTCTGGGAGTAATGGATGATCGAACTGAGAAGTAGAAGTTTGTTGTATTGAACAGATTAGTGGGGTAAATGAGACTGTGGTAGACAGCTTCGGTGCTGAGGACAAGCAAAAGGCATCTGCTGTCAGTTCTGCTGCCCTATTGACCCGATATACGTTCGATATATATAAGAAACTCCACTTACCCTTGACTGGACGCGAAACTCGCCTTAGCCCCTGGCGACCCCATATTTCGTAGTCGGGACCTTTCTGGTGACAGCTTCCTCACATCAAGGTACAAACCCCCAAAAGGTAAACGTTTTGCAGGTTTGAGAGAACCTTGAATATGTTAAAACAAAATCCCGCTCTGGCCTGTCCCGTTCGTAACAGCGGCCTGAAATGCCCCCATAGATGCCGCTTACACTTGACATCACACCCATACATTGAAGCAGATCTGCGATTGGTTTGTTCGGATCATTCTCTGATCTTCTGCTCCGAAACCCTATAACTCTTCACCGGCTTGTGTGAATTAATGGTTTGTATCACCAGTAATTGTGCTTTGGCCCTCTCGCAAAGTACGGACAGAGGTGCAGATAGGGCATATCAAATCTTCCCCACAACGATTAGCAATTAATGCTAGCAGCCGAAAGTAAAATAGCAAATCAAGTACATATAAAACCTCTCTACGGTAGATATATGACCAAGAAGTAGCGAATCGAAGCGGAAATCTAACACTTCCCATAATGAATTCACAACAATGCCCTGGTATGTTCTTTCAAGGAAACTCGATCCGAAGACAGAAGCGAACACGGCAAACGTTTGTATTTCCAACATATTGGCTTGGGACATCTGGGTCTGATATGTCAAACATCAACGCATGCATGCTAAAATGTAGTAAACAGTTCCAAACAAGCACGGGAAGCCTTTCAAGGAACGGCTGGCTGAAAGGATTGAGGAAACGACAATGGAATCGTCTTCCACGTCCACGTGTTTACCGTCCTGCGATTTCTGAGAGAGAACTCCAAACAGACAATGTTTCAAGGCTGCTCGTCGTCCCTCCCGCTCGAAGTTCTGTAAGCGAGACACCGCGGAGTCAGGACCTCACAGTAAATAATGAGGGTACGGAGATTGAACTTGGCCCACAGTAATCTCGCAAATAGATGTTTATCTCATAACGTTCATCACTGCAGCGATATACCGAAATCGGTCGCGAGCATAGGCATTCTTGTGATAGTGACGGAGGCCAGTAATGCATGTTGGGGTGTAGAAGTGGGGGGCGAACGAGGAGCTCCCGCAGTCCTAAAACGTTCGCAAAAGATGAGAACAAGCAGTCGTGGGAAGTAGACCTGGGATTTCGTTGTAGCTTTCCAATTCGACTTCTGCCGGGAGAGATCAGAAACGTCAACTATCATATGATGGAAGCGAACCGTGGATTCTTGTTAGGGCTTCAGTAAATAAATCGCCGATCTGCAAGCCACCCATCCATGATGGCATGGATTTCCTCAGGTAAGGGGCTCCTATGGGTCCGAAACTTCACTCATCTCTCGAAGCGGTCTGTCAGACATAAAGTAGAGCTTGCATCCATAGATTGAACGAGATAAGGTATAACGTAGAGACTCCGTATCAAGTATCGACTAGGCCACCTCATAAGCGAACAGAGCATCATGGTTAGAATTAATTGTGAGCAACATTTTTCGAGGAACCATAAAGAAAAGTCTACACAACATAGCTTTGCAAGGCCTTAAAGCAAGGAAGACCAATACCTGTGCCATCTAGGAGCATCTGAACCTTCATATATGGCTGCATCGGCTTCTGAACCGTCTGTGATGATAGATAAGAAGCAGGTTTCTCCGTAGGATTCCAACCCTCCCCGAAGGATTCTAACCCTCCCCAAAGGAGTCCAACCCTGTCCCACTCGTAGCCTAACCCCACATCTGCGGTACAAAACCCCACTTGACCGTTACTCCATTCGAAGAATCCCACAGGATATCCAGTATATCTTGAAACAGTAATGGACAATGGTCCACAGGAGCAGCAAGGCTGCTCCGTCGATGCTCCCTTCAAAGAGCAGCCGACTGGCACGGCGTCCCTAACAGAACAGTTCCGGGATGTGAAACTGGCACCTTATACCAGATCTCGAGTACTCCCTCCCTCCAAAGACAGATCATTGCCGTATAGCTAACCCCATTCCAGAAACACAAGCGCCAAGTATGTACCGCCCCAGCCTACTTCAACACGGACGCAGATCTAACACCTTACATCTAGGCTTGTGTGCCCTGTCGCCGGGAGAAAGCAAAGTGTGACGAGCAGAAGCCTTGTTGCGGTACTTGCACCGACTGCGACATCCCATGCCAATACAAACCCCAACGAGAAACGCACAACAAAGGATCGCGAACCTTGGGGGTACGCCACTGCAATCACTCTCATGTGGACACTGCTGCTGATTGTTGGGTGTGTAGGCTTGTGATATCTGCAGATTGAAAAAATCAAACTGTGACGAGCAACGGCCTGCCTGCAGCCATTGCGTAGAAGTTGGGTTGGCATGCAGGTATCGGCGGTAGGGCTCGCTCTTTGATTTCATTGTTGCTGCTACCAGTCGGGCTCACATTGCTTAGGTTGAAGAAGCCGGTGCTGGAGGTGAAGCCAAAAGGGACGGAAATGTGGGAAGTGGGTTTGATAGCAGAGGGTAAGGGTGTCCGGCAATGGAAACTGTGAAATGGGATGTGGTATGGTTAGAGGTAGGTTAATTTATATGAGGGTAGCTGTCTGCACCTGTTGATAGGATTGAATTGAATCTCTGAGGCAAGGCCTGGGTTAGAGGTGCTTTGTGTTGTGGTCCAGGCTTAAAAGGCTCCCAATTTATAAATAATCCAGGATAAGTAACTTTATTCGTACATAGACGGCATGCGTTTATATCGGCTTTCTGATATCTGACCCTACCTGTTCTGAAAGCAAGCCACATCTGCTAAACTTGGTGGCTAGAGCATGTTGCAACGGTTCGGATGGTGAAATACGCATGGGGTGTTTCTGCCACTTGAAAAGTTCTTCATTGCCCCTACGGCAGAGTTAAGTTCCCCAAGAATCTGGTTAGTCAGTTGTTCAGCGATTCTTGGACAACTCTCGATTTCTGAATCTTTTGCCTCGTTATGGGCATCTTGGGCCTCTTGACAGGAGGGCGAGCCCAAAGCTTCTGAGATTGCCACTGTGACAGAACCGGCAACCGTCAGAAGAACATCAAGGGCCGCCGAGAAGGGCAAGCGCACTCTCAAATGCCTTGACGACTTTGATATCTGTTGTAGAGGAGATTAGCGGCACAACAGAAGGAATCTTCAACGCGAGAAAGCTCACAATGCTCCCTTCTCTCTTCTAAACTCTTCTCTGCTCCTTGCACGTAGGCTACACGGGTTTTTAACCTGTTGAACCACATCATTCATCAGCCGTAATTATTCCCTACAATGGAAACAACTAGCCATACCGCTTATGCGCCCTGTCAGGCTCATGAATACTGGTAATAGAACTCCAAGCCTTGAATACCTTTCACCAAGTCCATCAGCCACTAATGCTGTTTCAAGTATTCCCAATTGGGGCTCAATACAAACCTGTAGCCACTCCCCAAACTCCTCGTCCAGCTTTTTCTCCGTCTTTGCAAACTCCTCCATCTTTCGGCAAAATCTCTCCTCGATATCATCCCAGTCAAAGTCTTCCAAAGGTACTTTGGAATCACCAACTTTGGTTGCCGAAGGTGGTTGCTGACGGTCATTTTGACTAGATGTTTCTCCATTTTCAGTCTGGCGGGTTGCTTGGGGAGATTCAAGCGTCATAGAGCTTGATGCTGGTGCGGATGAGGAACGGAAGGCGGGGGAGGTGTCACCGGCGGAGCTTGAGACATTAATAGGATCTTGAGCTTTTGCTGGAGATGCAGGTTCCGACGTGTTGTTGGATTCTTCACTGTGTGATGGGCGGTTGTTGTCGCCGTTCTCTGACATGCTGGCTTCGAATTGTCAACGAATGCCCAGAGGTCTAGGGCGGCCGTTATGTGTTTCTTTGCAGGTTTGAACATACGGCAAAGTTGAGGGAAAGTACCCAGAAATCTTGAGAAAGATTTTGGTGATGTGTTTGAGAATGTGGCCCGAAACTAAAGAGGACTGCCTTAAAGAAACGTAGAGTCCTTAATGTCATCAAATGAAATAATCAAGAGAAGTACTGCATAACACAATCTACCAGATCAAATCTGGATCCAATAATCTCAAATCTCGACCTGTCACTTGCCTAGAGTGTGGTAGGGATTGTATCCTCGAAAAGATGTCACAGTCACAGAAGACAAAACGAGGGATAGCGGTTCAATAGGTTAGGAGGATATATCAGCATCGTTGGTTCTGGTGCTGTATCCCAGAATTTACGTTTTAATCGTCACTAGGCATCACGTCAAAATTTACTATATAGTTACTCTCATATATGCAAGTTCAATACTGGTCAGAAGTCTGCCGTTCTGAGAAGTCTGGGAAGCCGTTAGATTTGTACATAGAATGTTAAATACTAATTAATATCAAGGGGAGAGTGGGTCTTTGTCCGTTAGGCCTGAGGCAGCAGAGGGCTTCAGGAGGTTTTTCGTGATATTGATGCTTTATGCAATCGACCGTCAAAAGTGCCGCTCATATACCAAACAGCTCTGCGACTAACATAGCTGACATGGGACCACACCATTCCAAGCGCTCCAAACTCCGGACAATATCCCTTTCCAGCCGTTCGATCGCAAGGCCGCTAAATGTAGAATCAATACCGGTGATGTGACATCTCCTTATCTCGGTCCAGCCTCAAGATCTCCGGGAGTAGGATTCCTGGTGGTGGTTCCAGTCTCGGGAGACTGACCAACCACCGTGTTACTGCTGGCGTTGTTATCTCTCCTCAGCCGATTTGGCATACTGGGTAAACGTATCCGTCTCCAGAATGGCTGTGCAGTGCGAGCTTCTTCTAAGCGCATCTGCTCCACTCCTGTCCGACGTCTCGAAGGTTGAGGTTGCCGCTGTACCGTTGGAAAACCATAACGGTTGCTGGGGTTTTCCGAGTATCCAATCGTAAACAAGCGACCTGGGAGCAGCATCCTCGGTCTATTGCCACGACGACCTAGAAAGGCATATTGAGGAGGACGGGGCATGTCATGGTTACCGGCTGTGCGTCGCCCAGCATTACGGTCGGCTTCAGCGGCAGCTTCACCTTCAGGCCGCGGCTTTGGTACGTAATAGTCAGCTTTGCAAAGAGGGCAGCAGGCACGTCGACTGGTAAGCCATGGATCCAGACAGCTAGCATGGAAGGCATGTCCACACGTAAGTCCCCTAACATCGTCGTCGTCTTCAAGGGTATCCAAGCATATGGCACAAGAATCACCTGGATTCGCAAGCATCTCGGTAGGGACAGCAATCTGTATCTGATCATCGTCATCTAGGTCGTCGTCTTCGTGGCCTTCGTGTGGGTTTGGATGTGAGGGGGTGGGAGGCGCAGGTGTAGATTCGTGATTGACCTTGGTTTCTTCGACTTCGGTAGGATCGTGTTGAACCGAGCTCGTATTTGTAGGTGATGACTTTAAAATTTCCGAACTATCCCTGCCTTCGGTGTGTGTTTGGGTATCCGGTGTGACAGGCCTCGCTTCATCTTTAGATAGACGTGTATCAGGATCTGGTGAGGTTATGCCGTCAGCATTCCTTAAGCTTGGAGCTCGATCCGCTGGAACCACAACGCCTCCCGCGGTCGATAACCCTTCCTCAGCACGTGTCGACATCCAAGCTTTATATTTTGTCAACGGAAAGCGTGCATTGACTTCATCCATCGTCATGAGTTTTTTCTCCCTCCGGCGCCTATGTGCTCTCGGCATGGCCGTTAAATCTATAGGCTCGCCGTTCTCATCGTTCTGTTGCCGTCGGTTTCGTTGGTTGTATCTGAAACAGTACTTGACGCCAACAATGATCCTATCAAAAACCCGAGTTAGTAAGTGGATCAGGTGGCACTGCGCTACCAATGGAGGCAAGTCCAATCTCTTTGCTCTTCTGACGTACCATAGATTCGTAAAGACCACGCCAAAGCCCAGGGCAACGAAGAAGAGGAGTGGAGAGCTAGTGGGACCACCGCCGCCCCCTCCGCCTGCAGCAGATGTTGTTGGCCCTGGTGGTGCAGAGGAGATAGCGCTGGGTGCAGCAGACATGGTCGAAGAGGATGATGGAGCACTTCCTGGAGCTTGAGGCAGTCAGTGTTGAAGTAACGAAAGGTCATGATAGTAAGCGAACCTAGGTTGCGAGCAGTCAGGATTGACGCTTTCACGATATCAACCTGCGACATCTGCCTGCGTTGTGTACCTGGTGTCGAAGCAGGTCGCCAGATTGAAGGCCGTATATCCGACGGTGATGGATGTCGATACCTGGGTCACGAAATCAATGACATAGAAACGATTTATATCCAATCCTGTACTCGATGGTGTTGCTGTGATTTGATTTGATTTGATTTGATTTGATTCGATAGTGGCAATCGGGTGGTTCCTGGGACGAGGCCTTGGTGACGCCCACAAACGGACCCTAATCATCCGAACTACCCGACCAACGCGGCTTCAGCACTGTGCCTGGTTGGTGAGTCTTTCGACTGTATGTATCAATGGCAAGCGTGTTGAAGCTGACACAACTTCGCCTATGATGATCTATCAGTCAAAGCAGTGAGGTTGGCAGCGTCAAGCTGGTTGAAAGTGACTGCTGGAAGAAAGACCAAGGGGAGATGCGTCCAGGCCAAGGAAAAGCGATCTGCGCGAAGCTAAGGTAGAGCCACTCGGTTAAAGCAGGCCAAATCGGCGATTTTGAATGGATGCTTCGCAGGTCAATGCGCTCCATGATGAATGTGTGAAAACTCGAAGGTAGGTAGGTACATACTCCGTAGTTGAGGTGTGATGGTATTGTTCATTAATATTCACGAACAAGAATCATAAAAATCCCTTCACACCCATATGGTTTCTTGTCTATCAAGCCAGCGGATCATGGAAGAAAGTGAAGATCAATGCCCTGTTGATGTGAGCCACAGGTCGATTCCTATTCCCATCTAGGCGAAAGCTTGATTCCTGATCCACTCGAGTAGGTACAGTACTGTATTGATTAGTTATCCTGTCCTGCAGGCGAACAGAGAGGGGTTCCGACCATTCTCTCATTGGTGTGTTTTGCAGTCGACCAGTCTCTCCACCATTATTCCGTACTACGTACTCGTACACCCCCCCTAGAGCCTCACCTCAGTCACATTTACCGTGGTACTCCTGAGTACAACTGGGAGAAAGCCCTTTTCCTAGGTACCAAGAAGCCAACTCACCTTCCACAGACGCCCTAAAGTATCTGTTCCGACGCCTCAAGCCTCGATTCGGCTTTACGACTTCCCGATTCAATAATAATAATCATTCCAGCCCCCCACCCTATCACAGTACCACTACATAATCCTGGCTTTGCAAATGGCTGACGATGCCACCGCTGTAGGCGCGAACCCCGTGGTCTTTTTTGACCTAACCCTAGGAGGTGAGCCTGTCAGCTATTTTCGCGAACAGTCTTCACTTTGTTGTGTTTGCCTTTACATGTATCAACAAATAGTTGCGAGCAGACAGAACGTGAAATGAATCATTCTCTTAAGCATGCAATGTTCCATGGGTATTCGCGATACATATCTCGTGTGTCCTTCTCGAGCACCATGGGTTCTCCTGCGTGGTCGGACTGTTTCTCAACGGTGCCTGCATGAGCTCAGATGCTCTGAAATCTATGATTCCCTAACACCCGGACATTAGGAGAACCGCTTGGTCGGGTCAAGATGGAACTCTTCGCAGACACCACGCCCAAAACCGCAGAGAATTTCCGCCAATACTGCACTGGCGAGACCAAGAACCCCCAAGGCTATCCCCAAGGCTATAAAGGCAGCAAGTTTCATCGAGTCGTCAGCCTTTCCCCCCTTTTCCATCCCGCGAGGATCCTTTAAACCTGGCTTATTGGCTGATTCGAATACAAGATCAAAGACTTCATGATACAAGGTGGAGATTTCCTTAACGGCGACGGCACAGGTAGCGCCTGTATATACGGCACCAAGTCCTTTGCCGATGAGAACTTCAAGCTGAAGCATGATGTCGCTGGGCTACTTAGCATGGCCGTAAGTTGTATTGTCTCCTCGACCCCGTTTCATCTCTCCACAATCCATGCGTTTAATTATATGCAAATCCCCTTCATTTTTCTCTCCTTCGCTCTCCCTACAACTATCCCACGCATCGTAGCCTAATATCAGTATTCCCCTCAGAATTCCGGTCCCAACACCAACGGCTGCCAATTCTTCGTCACAACCGTCCCAACCCCTTTCCTAAACAACAAGCACGTTGTATTCGGAAAGGTAGTCGATGGTATGGATGTCGTACGCAAAGTTGAAAACACCCGAACACGAGGTGAGAAGCCTGCTACAGATGTCGTGATCTCCCAGTGTGGCGAGATGTAGATGATGGGCCGGCGGACTTTGGACTCTGAAGTCTTTGAGGAGTGTTCGCGAGGAGCGGGAATGGCGAGTGGGTGGTTGCTGAGATAATGTATGCTTTCTGCACGATTGACTGTTACGTAAACTAACATGACTGACATCGATCACAGGTTCTCCAGTGTTGGCTAAAAGAAGATTTAGATATCCAAAGAAAGTAAATCTCGTCTTTTGAAATGTCTGCACACATTGAGTTGTCGTCGACGTGTCGAAATATCGAAATTCATCGTTAAATTTTTCGGCAATAGGAAGGACTAAAGTTCAAAGGACTAGCCCAACAAGTAACCATAAATCATCAAGCTCAGCCTTTTAGGTCTAAAGTAGGATTGGCGATTAACTGATCCCTTTCCTACACCTCAAACTCTCTTCCAATAGTCCCCTTTTCTCAGCTTTCCCCATCTCGGTATTGCACTATATATCTCGACCCACCTTGCCATTCGTATTTCAGTTGCTTACATCAATTCTGGTTCAATCGAAATGCCCCACTTTCGAGGCCATACGTCCCTACTAGATGCTTTGATATTGAGCCTTTAAAACGGTGTAGATTACCCAGGATTTTTTGGTTCGGACGAGTAGACCACGAGTAAAGGTAAGGAGAGCATTGCATGCAAGGGAGTCTGAAGAAGGTCGAGAAGGATCGAAAAAAGCTTCCACGAAGGCAGGTCAGACGCAGCGATGTAGAGAACGGATGGCCGTTGAGTTAAATGTGCGCGGCGTGTGGAGGAAGGAGCAATGTTCTCTGGAACAAGGTAGCCTTTTTAGAATGATAGGGTGAGCTCCGTCAGGCGAGGAGCAAGCACGGATGACTCTGGAGAGGAGGTCCATCAACAGTCGAAATATATTTGTACATAGGGCTGCGGAAATTTCGCTTTCGGCCCGAAGATGCTTCCATACCTTACCCTCTAAGTTCACCGTCATACCTGTTGATCAAATCGATTGTGGTGCATAGCTTGGGGATGGAGAAATATGCTTGCTACTGATGTCGCTAATACGAGGTGTAAGTTCCCGGAAGCATTGTGCATCTCTTCTATCCGCCCGGTTGACACGCCACTCAGCTTCTGGAGATCTAGCGCCCTGGTCTGATATACCTACCGCACTCCTTCGAGCTGAGCTCGGGCGAAGACAGGATGAGGTTGCGAAGCCAGCGTGTGGCTCGAGAGGAGCAAGAGGCACCTATGATACTTCACTTCACGTGGGAGCCCTCATTCTAATACTGGTACTCAGCACCGCAGGTACGTACCGCCCCTCTGAGCATGTCGCAGTTGGCGCTGACGGTATTGCAGCATGCTCTTTCCCTATAGTAGTACGACGCTTCCCTCGCCTACCTGTACCGCATCATCTCCTCTTCCTCTCTCGTCACTTTGGGACCGGAGTTCTAATAGCTACGGCATTCGTCCATCTACTCCCAACCGCATTTGTTTCTCTCACGGATCCATGCCTTCCGTCCTTTTGGAACCATGGATACCCTGCTATGGCAGGTTTGATTGCTATGACCTCCGTACTTATAGTAGTAGGCATTGAGATGTTTTTCGCAACAAGAGGCGCGGGTCACATGCATGGTAGCGAGTATGATACGTTGCCTGCAGAAGGGGCGCAGAAGGATAGAATGAATGGTTATGCACGACCATCTCATCACAGAAGCGACTCCTGGAGGCCTTTCAGAGAAGCAGATATTGGGGTGAGCGGCCAGCACCACGGCGTGCACTTGGGACAATTAAACAGCTCCCAAGAACATCTGGTTTCTGGAAGGTCACCCTCCGTACCGAAAGACTCTCCTCACGTTTCTAACGGCAACCCGTTCCACGACGATGACAACTCAGAAAACAACTCCGACCTCGACCTCGACGAGCTAGACCCCACAACCGACACCTCCAACCATCCCCACCTCTCCTTAACAAACCCACAGCCCCCACCCACCTCCTCCCTCTCCGACCACCAACTCCAACAAAAAGCCCTCCTCCAATGCCTCCTCCTCGAAGCCGGTATCCTCTTCCACTCGATCTTCATCGGCATGGCCCTCTCCGTCAGCGTTGGCCCCCCCTTCATCATCCTCCTCATCGCCATCTCCTTCCACCAAACCTTCGAAGGCCTCGCCCTCGGCTCCCGCATCGCCGCCATCACCTCCTTCCCCCCCTCCTCCCCCAAACCCTGGCTCATGGCCCTGGCATACGGCACCACCACCCCAGTCGGACAGGCGATCGGGATTGCCGTGCAGGGCTTGTATGACCCGCAGGGCGAGATGGGCCTGGTGATGGTGGGCGTGATGAATGCAATTAGTAGCGGGCTGTTGCTGTTTGCAGGGCTGGTGGAGCTCTTGGCGGAGGATTTCTTGAGCGATCGGAGTTATGAGGTGCTGAAGGGGCGGAGGAGGTTGGAGGCTTGTGGGGCCGTGGTTGCGGGGAGCTTGTTGATGGCGTTGGTGGGGGCTTGGGCTTAGGTTGGGGAGAGAGGGGGGTTGGGGGGAGTTGAGATGTATAGAACAAGACATCGCGCAGTGTTTGGGCAATTCAGGATGGCAGTGATTCTTCTATCTGGAAAACTTGCAGGACACAAACATTGACCGAACCATACAAAACCTGTCTCTGCAAAAACACAACTCTCCCAGCATAACCTCGTCTCCATCGACTACTCCAACCCCATCCACCCCCAAGAATCGAACATGCTCCCCCCCTCACACAATGTCCCCACCCACCCCATCACAAAACCCCCCCGGCCCCCCCCAGCCCCCCAACAAACCCCCTCACCTCCCCCTCCCCCCCCATCTCCCCCCACCTTCTCCACGCCCCCCCTTCCCCCCACCGCCTCACCACCATCCCATCCACCACCCCCCTCCCGCCCTCCCCCTCCCCCTTGCCAGCCCGATATGCTCTCGGGTTCAAACCCAGGGGATGGGGGAGTGTGGTTTGCAGGTGGGACTGCAAGGCTGAGAGGGTGCGGTGGGAAGGCGGGGGGAGGGGGGAGAGGAGGGCGAGGGTGCCGGTGGGGGATGTGAGGAGGAGGGATTGCGTGTTGGTGGTTGGGGCGGGAGGGAGGAGGGTGAGGGTTGAGAAGGGGTGGCCCGTGTGGAAGGTTGTGTGGTGGAGGAGGTGGGTGCCGTTTGCGGAGCGGGGGTCTGATGCAGGGAAAGGGGGTTAGCATTGGGTTTAGTTTTTAGAGGGATTTGGGGGGGGGGCTTACTATCAGGGTCGAACTGGAGGATGTGCAGGTTGCAGTCTGCGTCGGCAACGACGACGAAGAGTTGTTTGCCACTGGGGAGGAAGTCTGCGGCGATGGTTTCGACGTGCTGCAGGGATTTGCTGAATTGGCGGAGTTGGTAGGGTTCCTCCTGCGATGCGAGTTAGCTATTCGTTTCAAGCTCTTTTCATTAGATTTGAGTAAGAAGGGAAGGCGGCTTGCATACGCTATAGCCCACAAACGACACGCCCTTGATCGGATCCCCCATCACGCACAACCCCGTCCCTTTCAGCTCTTTCGCACAGCTGACATAGCACTGCATGTCCATAAATGCGACCGGTAAGAGCGTGCGATCCTCCTTGAGTCCACGAACCATGCATTTCTGGCCCTGGGTCGCGAGCAAGAAACCCTCTTGGCCGATCTCGGAAAGCGCGGTGACGGCGCCCTTGACCTCTTCCTTGGTGATCAGCTTGAGCTTGTGGCCTGTGGCCGGGCGGTCGGGCTCAGGGACGACGTCGATGATGTCGAAGACGTAAAGACGGCCTTGGGAGGGGAGGTCTTCGCCGCGGAGGAGGGTGGTGCCGACAACGACGAGTTCTTGGCGTTTTTGGGGGTTGTGCTCGGAGGTTGCGAGGGACATAGTTTTGATGCAGAGGACTGTTTCGGTGGGTTCGAGGTCGTATCTGGTGGAAGTGTGAGCACCGTGCAGGGGATTTTCTAGAGATGTCCAACGAGACTCACTGATCGATGATGGTCCAAGTTTTACGGTCAAGTACCTTGATTGTCCCGTTCTCTACCTGCGGCAAGGAAGAGACCTCTGGATAGAACTTTTAGTAAGTGTTTGTTGTCTACTAGGTTTGAACATTACCTTCGCCACCCCAATTGTCATGGAAGTCATCCTCTGGCAACTTGAAGTCAGCTTTGTGACTAGTCCCAATCACGTAGGCTTCCATCTTGGTATGATAGTCAAGAGCTTGAACCTCTTCGCCCATAGAGAATTTGCTTGTGACCCAGCCGGTACTGTACACGCTGTCGGACGGCAGCTGAGCCGCGTTGATCGTTCCCTATCTTACTTAACGAGTAGTCTAGGCGCACCATTTGAAGCACTTACCTTATCATTGATGTAAACAAAGCCTTTCTCACAGCTTGGAATATGTAGTTTGCATAGACTTCTGATTGGGCCACTATTGAGGTCAATGACATATGGTGGACTTGAAGCAGACTTGAGTATGAAGCTGGGAGATGCTCTAGGTAGGAACACGGTGCTATAGCCACCAATATCTTGTATTGCTCGAAGCGGCTGGCTTCTGATTTCCATCCCTTCCTCCAAGAACTCGGTAGCGGTTGCTAATTGCGGGATCTGAATCTTGAGGAACCGGAGAGCAGTATCTCGACTGCCTGATATAGTGGATTGGTATGGTTGATAGATAATAAGATCGTCATTAGCGGAGCGAAGCTTGAAGTGTCAGACTAATCCCGGTAGATTCGATCTTGCTAACTTACAATCAAATACGGAGCTTTATGGGTCGAGTCTCCAAGCTCTGCCACCAAGATTTCTGTCAATGTCTCTTTGGCAGATGAACGACGGACAGTAAAGTCTGTTGATAAGAACGGAGGAAGAAAGCCAAGACCATCAGCAACGTAGACGGGCTTTTGCAGGTTTGGAAGACGGAAGATCTGTGCAACCACAACTCGTTAATTCTGCGTACAAACGTCCCAATTGCTACCGTTTCTCCAGACAGCAGTAGAGAGTATACTGACCTGCAAGCCACCCCCGGTAGCTAAAAGAAACACTAATACGTTTCCGGACTCATCATCATCCTCTTCTCCAGATTCTAGGCGGAGCACATCATTGGAATCTTCGTACAGCGATCCCGATAGCCACTTCGATCCGAGAACTGTTTCTCCACGTTCAATTTCTTCAAGGTCGCCCTTCTCGTCCGCCTTCAGAATCATCACACTGGAGTCATCCCTAAGCAGTAGCACATAAGGATCCGCGAAACTTGCATTAACGATCTTTGATTCAGCCTCGGTGTCGTCGTCTGTGATTGGGAATATCTGAGCGAGACCGAAGTCTAATATGCATTAGCTATCAGATTGGCACAGGGAAATACATCATAGGTTCAGATACAACACACGAGTCATATGAGGCTTTGGAAAAGAGGGGTGGTGATGGGTCACTAATTGTATTGATGCTATTGAACATGACTGCAGGATAGGGTAGAACGTGAGTTTGGTAGCCTGAACTCTTGACAGATGCAGTTGTGCATGCAGCAGCCTCCGAGCAACGCCATAGGGTTCCTGTGTCCCACGTAGTCCGACAACCTTGACCAGGAGCCGTTGGATTTCTTTTCAAATGCAGCGCTAGATTTGCACCAACAAGATATAGGAGACTGCACTCACCACCCTCATATGTTCTCAACTCCCCGGGAAGCACCTGAACAATTCGTGATCCACCGTTCAGTGCTCCGACTTCGATGGTTGGTCCAGCTTCAGGGTCAAAATCAGTTCCCTTTAACTCTTCGATGCTAGCAGATGTCATCTTATATGCTACGGAAAGCTCTTCATCCCTCTCTGTAACGATGGATGCAATGACATAGTTATCGTACCCCTTATTAGTATGGTCACGATTTGCAGAACTCTCGGCAAATTCACCTAGGCTAATAGCCCAGATACGGTGCGCACTGGGAATGTTGTACTGCTCTGCCAATACTGGTTCAATATCACGCTTAAATGTTAAGAGTGCGCCAGCTCTACCCTGACCACCAGCCACCACCAATTCATGTTTAGGAGGTATTTTACTTATACCATAGCTGTCTTGCCCATGTTCAGGAATGGGCTTTTGCAATGCAATGTCTCTGATTGGTCCGCAATTCTGCAACGAATCATGAACACGAAAAATGTAATTATCGCTGGCATCTGCGCTCGTAGATGAAGGCGCCAGATCTCGGATCTTCTCTTGTGGTTTGGCTTCAGAATATAGATCGTCGTCGTCATCTTCCAGCTCAGCTTCATCTATATCTGATGCTCCTTCATCATCATCAATTTCCATATTCACTCTGGATCGTTGTCGCTTCAGCTTGGAAGATTTACGAGACCATCCTAGGATAATCGAGTCTGCGTTTTCACTTCCAATAAATATCCTACCTCGCCCGACAACAGCTGTGCATGAGGACCCAGCAAGTACAGCATCCCCGCCATTTTGTTGAGCCACACGACGGACCGAAAGCCCAGAAACTGACCTGCCGTCAATCTTGAAACTTAGAACGGCTAGCTCTCCATCATTGAGTATGATCAGCATTTCGCGATTATCAGAACCAAGCTGTTCAATGACACAGTTTTCTAATCTCAAAGCCAAGTCAGACTGGTCTAGCATTGGGAATGCTGTCGAAAGTTTTGCGAATGCGTTGACTGCAACGGCATTCGTTTTTCCGGCTTGATCAACATGAATCAATTCGTTTCCACCAACCAGAAGAGCACCACCAAGGGGTAATGGAAGAGGTTTGACTTCGAAGAGGTCATATGGCAGATTATTCACCGAAAGTAAGGTCGTCGACGCCCGTTGTTCCAGATCTAAGGTATAGACAGCGTATGATGAGACGTCGCCTCGCTCGTGAATCAATGCTGACGAGATGGCAACTTGTGAGGACAAAATGCCAAACGTAGGTTCTCGATATTCGTACAGAAAGGCGAGATGCATTGGATGAGACAGATTAGGGTCTACTGCAAGCAATGACAGAACAAAAGAAGCTCCGTACGGCGTCTTCTCTTCATTTGTTGTCCCGTCTATAGTCTTTATGTCTGCAGTTTTCGACGTTCCAGACGTAGGCTCAGTGCGTATGCCATCAGTCTCGGGCTCATAATCCAGCATGGCGAGGTCATCCACTGTTTGATGGAATGGCAATATTGCCAGATGTCTTTTGCCAAATTTCAAAGCCGCGCACCTACTGCTAGGGTCTACACAGAGATAATTGACACAGTTTCCTAGGTCCGGATCCCATGGACTACCCTGTATATCTTCGCGCTCGTAGTAGTGAATCGATATTGTAGAGATTGCATAGCGTTCCGGGTCCCACTGAACAAGGCTTAATTTTGCATCTCTGAGTGCGACAAGCAGCGCTTCGCCCCCAGACTTCGATCTTTGAATGCGGACTCGAGAGAGGGATGTGACTGTACCAGATAGCTCGTACTGAGCTAATAGTATGAGCTTGGTAGTGTGCACCTTCTCGGGTCTCTGCACAGCGTTGTGTCCACCATTACTGTCTAGAGCGCTGCGGGTGTAAGTGATGATTGACTTCAACGCAAATATCTGGAGAAGGGATGTTTTTGCGACGATAAGGTTGTTTGCAGAAGAAGACAAGAAGGGTAATGAGATTGAGTGAGTCACTGCCGTTGGAGGCGTAAGCTCGGTGTAGCACTGCATCTTGGGGATGCTGCTCTTGATGAAAGCACGAAGAGTCAGTCAATCAATCATGTCTTCCGCTATGAGAATAACGCCTGATCCAGAGCTGTGGTTCATGGCATACTGGCGCAGAACTCGATGAAGCGGAATTCTCGCCAAGCCGGCAACACATTGAGCTGGAAAGAGATGCGGAAGTGCGGAAGAAATGTTGGTTGCGTTCGCAAGCTGTCGAGGAATGATATGTTTTTACGTGGAGGACGCGATATGATCGGCAACAGGGATCAACTACGGCATGATGAAACAGCTTGAAATCAAGAAACACCTGCAGCCCCGCTCATCCATTGGAACCAGTCAACAGCATCAAAGTAACGTCTGACAGGCAACATTGGCAAAGGCTCACAGCATTCTCACTCTACTTGAGCATCACGCACCATGGCCCTTATACAATCAGCCCTGATTTGGGTTGTTTATGTTGTTGTGGTGGTCTTGCTTGTCGCCATAGCCTCCATCTTCGTCTACGTCTATCAAGCCCCGCGTGCGAGATCCGCATCAGTTACTATTGTGTGCATATTCACGCTCACATCGCTGCTTGCGACTGTGCTTCTGTTGCCTGTGGATGTCGCTCTGGTATCATCTACCACCTCTTCGAAGCTCGGCCAGCGAAAGGAATGGGCAACCCAAAATCGAGTCGATAACATTGTCCTCACGCTGAAGATCGTTTACTACACCCTCTACTCGCTCGACGCACTTCTTTGTCTTCTTGTGGTACCTTTTACCTATTTCTGGTACGAAGAGTACGATGAGGTTGCTACAGAGGAGGGCAATCAGACCATCGGGTCGCGATTCTGGGGCGCTTTCAAGTATACCATAGCATTTATTGCTTTAGTGGTGATCATCTTCTTGGTTGGCTTCTTTGTACCGGCAGCGAGGGACCGGGAGGGTGCTCATTATAATTTCGACTTCTTCAAGAACATCCTCATAGAGAACCGTGAGCATCTTCAGCATGACACTCCATAACGCGCTAACAAACTGACAATACAACAGGCGGAGAGAGGGCCTTGACATTTGGGCTTGGTCTACTCATCACCATCGGAACCCTTATCTATATCATCTACACTGCCGCGGGGTTTGCATTGTTGCCGGTGGCCCTCATCAAATCTGCGCCAGCAGTCTCCGGGCCAGCCCTTAGTGCCGACACTGCGTCTGCCCTCGAACAAAATCGTGAACGCCAGCGTCAGTTGGAAGGTCGTAATACTGGTAGTGCCGAGGGACTGTCCTCAAAGGACCGCAGAGAACTCGGGGCACTTAAGAGAAAAGAGCTAACTCTGACCCGCCGCCAGCGCTTGGCAGCGGAAGTAAGTGGAGAAGGTCACGGTTGGTTACTTAAGACATGGATGAAAGTTGAGGCTGTCTTCCGTCCGCTCAAGCTGATTGGCGGCTTTCTACTTATGCTGATGGCTATCTTTGTCTGGGTCTCAATGCTCTTGACTGGCATTGACAAAGCCAAGAACTCGATTTGCAAGACCCACTGCGGCTACATTCTGGGCCATATCAATATCTTCAACCCTCTCAATTGGATTCTCGTTATGTCATCCAAGGTCTTTCCCATTGACTACGTTATCTTCCTCCTGCTGGTCCTCCTTTTCTTTGCCAGCTCAGTTGTTGGTATCGCAACCCTTGGCATTCGTTTCCTATGGCTAAGGATCTTCCAAATTAGGAAAGGCTATACGTCTCCACAGGCTTTGTTGATGGCGACAGTGATGCTGACATTGATTGCTTTTGCCATCAATTACTCACTTGCCATGATGGCTGCACCGCAGTACACTCACTTTGGACCCCAGACCTATTGTGATCGTTCACTTCCACACCCCACAGACCAGCCGGATTGCACTAATCATACAAATCTTATTCGTCCTTGCACGGAACTATCTAAGTCCCAGGCTGCCAAGAATGTGTGTACGCCGAGTGTTGTAAGCACCTTCCTCGACAGGATCACAGTAAACTTCTCGTTCTTCGGCGTTGTGTGCTTTTGGGCCCAGTTCGTTTTCCTAGGTATGTACCAAACTTCCTCCATCGGAATTCATCCTGATTGACTTCAATCAATAGCTGTCTACTTGATTGTGTTTGTTACATCTCTATTCCGAACGCCAAAGATGGACGAGTACCAGAATGACCAGGACGCAGAAGAAGACGAGGAAGAAGGCCTGCTTGCCAGCACAGGTCGAAGGTTTGGTGCGACATGGCAGGATATCACTGGAAGAGCCAATGAGTAGACCCGAAGCGCAGGCAGAGGGTCAAGGGATGATCATTATGAGGAGGAAGAATGAAGGTAGAAATAGGGCTGCTGGTTTGCACGACCTATTCTAGTCAGTTACCGTTAAAATTGTGTATGAGACGTGGTGGATTCTATGCTTTACTTGAGTATTGATAAGTCTGAAAGTGTTCTGAGTTGGGAGGAACGGGGTCTGTAACCAAACGCAGGGTGTAAAACAGAGGAGTTAGAGGCGCTCGGTACATAACGTATTAATGCTTACTTCATGCCATTGTTCAATTAATGTGACCTCGAAGGAGGAATACGTCAATTGCTCCTATTTTTCCATCACGCCACAAACCTGCCACACCAAGCATCAATCATGTGGCTTATCTCGATATACTGGTGACTTGTTCTCTATATTCTAACCTAGCGATTTGTCTATGGTAGCCGGAAGAAAGTAAAATACTACGAATGTTCTGATACGTTGAAGGCATAGCATGTACATTATCTTGTTGGATCCCCCTCGGGAAAGTAGGTTGATAAACTTACACGCGATGTCGACAGAGGTGGTCTAGTATAATTTCGTGGACTGAGGGCCACGGCGCAGAAGGCACAGTCGTTCACCAGTTGTACACGTCGCCTAAGTCATCATCAGCTCAGCGTCGTATACGAAGCGTCTTAAGCATGGTTACCACCAAAGAGGCTGTTTCTCGGCATTGTTAGTTTACAAATAAATCTTCCATATTCCTAGGAAATATGGATTCTTGGCCCGTACCTGCCTAGGTCCTGTACGTGATCACAGCGGGACAACGTCCAGAGCAAATTCTCCACACATTCTTCACTAAACCAATCGATACTCAAAAATCTTCATTTCTTAGTGATATCCACAACAAGGATAAGCACAAAGATCGCAAGCGTCACCTAACCCTCAAGAATTAGTAGCCATCGCTAGTCACGGTACAGAGAAACATACAGCAAATATAATAAAAGCAACCACATCAACTTCCCACCCCCCAGCGTGGACTTTTCCGCGTAGCATGGCATTCTGCTGCCGCCAAAAGCGGTAGCATCCAATTAACATGACTAGCATAGCTGCTACTATGCAGGTTGATGCAAGTGGTATACCTATTACGAAGAAGCCAATGTCGACACTGGGGTTTTGGGTGTGCTGGAGGCGGAATAGTTGAGCGATGACGATGCCGACGATGGAGAGGGCTAGGGAGGTTCGCACATATCCGAGATATGTACGTTCGAGGGCTGAGAACGAGTGGGTCAATGGAACTTCTTCGTCGAAAATATAGAGAATAGAAACTAGAGGGAGGAAAGAACCAATAGCAATCGTTCATAGAGCAGGTATGCTTTCAATGCCATCTTGTACATACAATAAGCAGGTACAAGAAAACCATTAAATAAAAGGGGTCACAAGAAATAAAAGATTCCAACTTATCGGTCGTTAATGTAAGACCTACCCAAATGGTCTCTACACGCATCATGCGACACCGTAACAACCACATGCCGCTTCCAAAAACCCCCCATCACATCTGCCCCCAACCTACGCGGTCTCGGAAGCGGTTCCAAGTCGCCAGTGCCTGCATCGACGTCCATGGCTGTTGTCGTGGAAGAAGGCGGTCGAGAATGCGCTCCATTTTGGTAGTCGTGGAGTTCGGTGGCCTCAAGCTCGTTTGCATCGTCATCGCGGGCTGCTTCAGCCTCGCAGTGAGCTGTCGCCATGGTGTGGCAGGAAAGATTGTATTGGGAGGGGGCTGCATGTGTTTGTAGCCAATAGGCGCCCAGCGTCGGGGCCACGGGGCTTACAGTAGAATACATAACTTGAAGCGTGGGAAAAGTGCGTTGGCAATTTAGCTTTCTACTTTCTGTTACTGTATCAGACCTCGAATATCCCCTCCACCGACTGCATAACGATTTATATTTCACTGTGTTTAATCCTGTTTTCAGAGTCTATAAGGATACATGGTACGGCCTGCATGAGCCATGTTAGAAACGTCCGCTGACAATGTTCTATTCTTCGTTCCCTTTCTCCTCAATGCTTTCGCGTTCATCAGGTTGACGTTCAACAAAGCGTTATCTGGTGCTGTTGTTTTAGTGTCTGGCAACACGCCGTTGCACACCTTGTCATGTGGTATCATCAGGTCCATTATACCTCGCTTTTCTGATTGTGTAAGGCAATGCTTGAACAGCAAAGCGACCGGTTCTACAGAAATTTAATTATGGAGACAGCCCGCAGCCTGTTGAGGCCACAACCTTCCCAATGACGCACTGCCAAAATCAATTTCGCCATTTTGAACTGAAAGCTGAACAAGAATTTTGTTCGTCATACTGCTGGCCGAAATACGCCCTTAGAATCCATTTGAGCTCGAAACCGCTCACTGTACACATCGATCGCGTGGGAGTGCCCCATTGAAATCTGCTATATTATCTGCAGTCGCGGCAGAGCTTGCCCTTAGAAGACCAGCCGAGTCGAAAGCCGCTGTCACAAGATTACTTAGTTGCCAGGCTTCTGAGCCAACCAATGAGACAGGTATTCGTCGATTCTCCATTCAGCACCGACATGGTAATTACCATCGCAGCACGAAAACATGGCCAACTTTTCTTGTCGTCAGTATCACTAAGATACGGTGCCACTTCGTACCTTCACACACCTTGATGCACTCCGCCAAACCATAATCGTTAGGCAGCACATTTCGAGGGAAGTTAACTTTAATTATCTGTGCTTTTTGTGCTTCTTCTAAGAATAGGATGTTGATTACGACTTGAATTTGATGATACTGAGCGAGGCTCATGGAAGTACTCGACGCTGCCTTGAAGCAAGGCAGACTCCATCTTCTAGCTTTGCTTGTCTGTTGACGTATTCCCAGTTCTTGACATTTTCCCCGGGGTCGATCCGCTATTTTAATATGGGCTCCTTATGCCAAGTTCTCATTCAACATCACTGATACTGGAATTCAGATTAGTATCTTATGCGGAGAGCTGTATCCTTGTACATCTGATAGCCCTCCTGAAACTGTCTTGATGTGGACTTTGATCTGTTGCCATTGGATGTGTTCAAACTACCTTTGGAAAGAGCTTGTATAACAAACCTTGTGCGTTGCGTGTATCATTGACATGCGAGTTCCAGGTCACGAGTCACGAGACGATGATCCCCTGTATCCCCGTCCCCCGTCCTACGTCCTACCTGTGGTATACGTTTTCGAGGTGAGCCTAGAGAGCATAGAGCGAGTGGCTTGACCAACCAGCGATTGAGCCACATATCGTGCTTTTCCTCGTACAGCATCCTGTGTCCACCGTGTTCATGTTGATCTTAAACGCTCGTGTGGGTTTCCTTGACAACGTTTCGTGGCTCATCGGAGAATTCTCGCACGGTCTATTCCGTACTTCCTAATGACCCTATCACAACGTCTATTTCGATCTGTTACATCGTCTTCATGTATGTCTCTGAATTTATATGGGGCCACTGCAGCGGGACGCAATGCGAGTCCATGGTCCCCTGCATAGCTTTTATCACTTTCCGATCGGACGAGTGCAGCACATCTTCATCTCGATAAAGCAGAATTTTTTTTTCCATAGCATGACATGAAAGGACCCGGTTGGATAAATGGATGATTTGTACGACTGATTTCAGGACTAGCAGCTCATACCTGGTGGGTACCTGCCTTGCCTGCTAAAGTGCGATTGTTGAGGGTCGCGACTGCTACGTTGGTCGTATTGATGCTAGTGGCTTGTGCTGTACGACACTGTGCTAGGTCATACTAGAGAAAATATCAATTCACCTCAACAGTGCCTGCAAACGCTCACCTCGACCTATAAAACACACGCGTTTCCACTTATCCTCATTGTCTTCTTGTTCCCTATGCCCACCATTGTTATTCCTCTCTGTCCGAAAAACCTTCAATTCAAACGCAGTCATGGCGCGGTTTCAATTACTCTTCTATTGCCTTACAATGGCCGCATCCGCTGTGGAAGCTAGTGTGGCGATAATTGGCGCTCAAGGGGGCGTAAATATCTACTCTGGGCAGCGGCCTATGCGGCAAGAATTTTCGATGTTCAAAGATTCCGGGCCTGCTTTTGACCTTTACATTCTTTCATTCCAGCGATTTGTGGAGCAGGACCAGACAGAGCTGCTATCGTACTACCTAGTCGCCGGTAATTTATCGACTTGCTCCTTTGTTTATATGCGATCTTGTTGACAATAGAGCAAGGCATTCATGGTCATCCATTCAGATCCTGGGATGGGGTGGAGGGTCAGTATCAATTGGGATATTGCACACATAATTCTGTCTTATTCCCCTCTTGGCATCGACCTTATATGGCTTTGTACGAAGTATGCTAAAGTACCTAAACTATTCTTGAAGGCAAATGTTGATCTAACGTAGCAAATTTTGTGGAGAAATGCGCAGCAGATCGCATCAGAATACTCTTCAAATCAGAGGGCAAAGTACCAAGCAGCAGCTCAAACATTCCGAATCCCTTATTGGGACTGGGCAGTTAACCCAGCCATGCCTGATGAAGTCAATCAGCTCATGATCAATGTTAACATGCCACAAGGACAAATGGATGTCGTTAATCCGCTGTACAATTACACGTTCCACCCACAGCCATCCGCAATGGATTTCCCCCCGAGTGACTATGTAAGTTTGATCTCTGTGACTATCCAAGTCTTAGGTTGCGCAAATTTACTCCCATGTTCTCAGCGTCTTCCATCTTATTCGGTAAATACTGACCAGAATTAGCTAGCCGCATACCACAGCACCGTACGATATCCAAATACTGCTGGCCAGAGTCAGCCAGACCTGTCCAACAAGCAGCTGGTAGCAAACGCGCAGCTGTAAGTCTACAATCCTGTCAATAACCTAATTTACTTCTGCTAAGCAAAGCCAGCCTCCATACCTTGACATACCAGCTCATCGCTGGTACCTCGGATTACGCACCGTTTTCTAATACTGGATATACAGATGGTCGTGGTCAGCGTTACAACAGTCTGGAGAATATGCATAACGCTATCCATAGTCTTGTCGGAAATGGAGGTCACATGAGCATCATCCCCTATTCCAGCTTCGATCCCATCTTCTGGCTACACCATGCGTAAGACTTTTTATATCATGATGGTAGAGCGCCCGAGCTGATCCCATACAAAGTCAAGTCGACAGGCTTTTCGCCATTTGGCAAGCCATATACCCAGACTCGTACACCACGCCTCAAGTGAATACTTTTGGCACCTTCACTGACGCTCCCGGCTCCACAGAGGACGTCAACACGGGTATATACTGCCGATTTTACATCCCACGAAGCTCGACTGATATTTTGCAGCCCTAACACCCTTCCACTCCGACAACAGCAGCACCTTGTACAACTCCGAAACCGCGCGCTCAACTCGTACTTTTGGTTATACCTACCCCGAAGTAGTCGACTGGGGCCTTAATTCCACCCAGCTTGCCGCAAATGTCCGCACAAACCTCAACAAACTCTACAACCCCACTGGCAGCATCCCCACGCGCTCGCTGCACGGAAGACGTAATAGCAGTGCACCGTTGAACCCAAACGCAATGAAGCACCAATATTACGTCAACATCCGCGTCGATCGCGCCTCCTCCCTCTTCATCCACTTCTTCCTCGGCGCCGTCTCCCCTGATCCAGCAACCTGGTCTTTTGCGCATAACCTTGTCGGCTCACACTCGGTCCTGTCCCTTTCAACCCCATCCTCCCCCACTACGCCAGCACCGATTAGCTACGGCCAGATTCCCCTCACGCACGCACTCATGCCTCTTGTCTCGTCAGGCATAATCCCTAACTTGAAACCCGAGCATGTAATCCCCCTGCTAAAGAAACAGCTGAGCTGGCGCGTGCAGGGGTTCGATGATAAGCCACTTACTACCGGGGATATCAAGGGGCTGAAGGTGTTTGTGGTGGGGCAGGAGGTGACGCAGGCGGAGAGAGCGGATCAGTTTCCTGGGTATGGGGAGTTGGTCGTTTATGGGGATGTTACAAGGGGGATGATTGGGGGATTGGCGGAGGGAGAGGAGGCGTAGTGGGAGGGTTTTGGTGTTTAATGGCAGGTAGGAAGATGAGAACCTGAGGGTTATTGGTACTGGGGGCCTGGGCAAGGAACTGGCATTCGCTGGTTGGGGTAATTGTAGTAGGTAAGGTAGCTTGTGAGTGTCAGAATTGAAAGGAGTCATGATCGATTGGTCGGTTGCGCATGAACCCTCTGTTTGAATGATGGAAATATCAAGGGGCGAGGTTACAGTATTACGGATGGCTAATATGACAATTTTATCACAGGGCGTGTGGTGTGGTGGAGCGATGTAGAGAAATGAACCCCATTCAGCTTTCTAGAAGGGCAAGACTATGGATTGCTGTGCTATTGGGTGTTTCCGAATTCGTGGTCGTGGGGCGGCGGTTTTGGATATGGTGCCGAACTCGAAATAACAGGTTGGAGTCGTTATTTCTCAGCTAAGATATGGTGCGGCGATGCGGTGTTGGAAAATATGATGGTCGTGCGAGATGTTGGAGTCGAAGGTGATGGGTTGGGGTTGATAGTGGTTGGTTGGTCGGTTCTCGGCTTGGGTATGGTGCGGTGGTGCTGGGAGGTGTGATGGCTTTAAGAGATGCTAGAATCGAAATTGGAACGATGGGTTGAGGTTGAGAGTGGGTCAGTCGTTGGTTCTCTCGGTTCAGGAATCGTAAGGTGGTGAGATGTAGGGAAAGGTGTGACGAGTGTCTAAGATACTGGAGTTGGGATGCTAGTTTGGTATTGAGGCTGTCTTGTTGGTTCTTGGCTCAGATGTTGTCTGGTAATGAGAAGTTAAAAACGAGGTGGCGGTTATTTAATGGTTATGTGCGATGAAAGACTGGGTTTGAGAGGCGGTGGCTCTCCTTGTACGAGATGTTGAAGCTGAGATGAGGGTTGAGGTTTGGACCGATTCTCTGTCTTTCGACTCGTGTGTTTTCAGGGAAGGAGTAGTTGGGAGAAGCGTGGTGGTTGCGTATGATGATTGATGTGGGCATAAAATGAGGTTGAGGTATCGTTGCGCGAGTGATGGAGTCGATACGATGGTTTGAGGTCGAGACTGATCCTTCATTCACCAGCTCGTCTATGCTCTGGTGATACAAGTCTAAGACGATTTGATGATTATGCGCTTGAATCAAAGTGTTTAGGCTGGGGATGGCTGCATTTGTGCGAAGCACCGGAGTTGAGAATGATGGCCGGGAGATGCTGGGAATTGCAGTGGAAAGCCCTTGAAGGTTCCTTTGACCTCTGCATAAGGCCTATAAGTCAAAGCTGCGATGGAATTTCCGTAGCTCTTCATACGTATAGGGTTTCCAAGATCTGGTTCGCCATTCATGATCCCAGCCCTCGCAAGTAAACCCCATTTCAGTAATGACTTCGGCCTCGGCCTCATCGATCCAGCCAATAATTTCTACCACCGGATCAAATGAAGGGTTCTTCCAAGGGTCAGTGAGGCCATACTCGAGCGCCTCTACCAGTCTGCAGCAGAAATGCGGACAATAGCAATTTGTAAAGTCGAGAGCCAGGGTCGAGAGCATCATCTGAGAAATCTTGCGTATCTTCCACCACCATATTTCTTCTATTAATTTCGCACCGAGGTAACCATGGCATTGGTCGCTTACAGAAGTGTCATGAATCTCGTAACAAGTTAATCGTGCTTTGAGACTGGTCTCAAGCCGATCCGTGCTGTCAAGATCTCGAACATCAAAATTCACGACCAATCTGCGGATGAGCTTCGTCGCATCATTCCACATCGGATATTCTGCCTTATTGTAGGAAAGCCTCCAAAGATTCTGCCCATACAACACAATCTCAGCTTCGGCTCGGATAAGCTTGCTGACCAGTAGCAAAGAAACATCAGGCTTGCGCGGAAAGGGACGCATGAGTTCTTGTTTTTCGTAGTCCGTGGGATATGGATTGATTTCTCCCTCAACGACGAGACAATACTCGTATATCGTGTCCCGTAGCTCCGGGGGTAGATCAAGGAAGTGAGGCATTGTGGCAATGGTTCAAGATGATTTGAGTTCGCGACCAAGCTCTGCAACTAGCGATATGAATTGCGATCAGTACCGGATGGTGTCATAGCTTACGCAGGGTAACGTACCTTTTGACGAGGCTGCAGGTGCCTGTTACTCTTCTAGGCTGTAGTTTGTTCTTTTTGTAACAAGAGCAGTGCTGGATAAGGGAAGAGAAAGTGTGAGATGGCCCAGTTTGATCGTTGGGAGTGATTCAGGACCTTCGAGTGTTGAGATGATGTGGTCTTGGATTTCGATATTTCTATGAGTGTAAAGTCAAATCGATAGTAGGGCTCAGGCTACACCTTTCGAACGATTACTGAGTATCCTTCTTTACAGATCGAAGTATAGAAAGATAATTTGGTAGGTGGGTCTGTTGTCTGAAGGTTTGACTGTAATGGTAGGTTAGGTGCCGAGATTAGCGACTACATTTTGTCGAGAAGCTCTTGGGATTGTTGTTCACTAGCACAGGTCAGAATGAACACACGATTACTCGATACAAAATAACAAGTTTCTCATTTAGTTCAGCAGCCTGTGGTGTACTTATCATGGAGATTGGTTGTTGTTTACTAACTTTCGACGACTCGCGATGGCATGGGATGATTTGTTATACCGAATGTGGGATGATAAAGGATTCATGCGAAGGTGGACTGATCAAGGGGAGTTTGGCCTGGAGGATGGGCTGTGAATGTGGAATAGGCTCACTTGATGGTTTACTTCTCGGGTGGCGTGGAAAATTCTGTGACTGTAGATTGTAGAATTTTGAGCCTAATGCATTGCACGGGCTTCGCATCTGTTCTCATCAACTCGTTCCAGACCTCGTTAGAATTCCTTTTGGCCAGCACTTGACATTGATTCCAGGTCCGTCGGCCACAAGAAAACTTCACAAAATACCAGATGACGTCCACAGTTGTAGAACATTCTGAATAAAGCGTAATAAGCCGAGAAAGACATGTGTGTTAGTTTTGAACCATGGTAAAGCTTAGCGTCTGTGCCGGCTCTCCACACAATTTCCGCGGGCGAATTACTCAGAGTCGTTTTCGGTGCCCTTCATGAACCATGCGCGCTTCTTCTCCGTAGGATGGTCTCCAACCCAGCCCATTGCTTTGACCTGCTCCAGTTCTCCCTCGTTGAGCAAACCGAAAACCTCTACTCTCTCTAATTTAGAAACACCGCAACCAGGCCAATAATGGTGGCGGCAGCCGAAGGTACGTTCGTGGTCGCCGAAAACCGACTCGAAGAGCCGACAGCAACCGCTTACACAGACACAAGTGGTGAAGTCGAGGACAGCGGACTTGAGGTACATTTCATCCATGATTTTTCTTTTCCAAATCCAAGCTTTCATCTGCATCCCGCGCCGGGCTGCATGGATGGCCTCCGCACCGTCCAATACATATTCTATCAATGTGCAAGCTCATAAGTTCTTCTACCATCTATCACTGAGTATGTTGAGAAGAGATCGGACATACTTCTCGATCTTTGTAGCCAATCTGTCCTGTCGCGTTGCATCCTTCCTCCCGATCGACCCCATACCACTAAAGAGCGATTTCTCTTCGTCGTCCAGACTGCCCTTGATGGATTTCACATCAAGGCTTAACACGGTGGCTTCGACAAGATCTGTGCACGAGGAGTATCACAGTTTTGCAGCACCCGTTTGGCTAGAAGCAATGATTAATATCAAGGGCTAGCGTGGTCAAATCCTAGGTCCGTCAAAATGAAGAATCTCCCAGTCTCATCCATTCATCGATTGGCGTAAGCGCCTTTTTTAAGCAACCTTTAATATTACCAAAGTGTGGGCAAAGGTCGTTCTAGAGGTCTTAGACTGATTTCGAAGTATTCTGCAAAGTGCCTGACCGAAGGTCGCTATTCATGGATTTAGTGGAGAGATAGACGACGAGGAGTACTTGGTCGCTATGTCTCGGTAGCGATGTCCCAGGTATTCCGCTCTTAAGCCTCCCGTGACATTAAGTATGTCTCTTACCCGTGTCATTTCTTACCGAAGTAATTCATTAAGTTATTTTTCTGAGGTGTGGTTTTACCTTTCTTCAGTTTTTTTGAATCCCCTCCCTCAACAGGATCTGGCTTCTCACCAACTTTCATCAAGGCCATTAGCTCCTCGAACTCATCAACAGGTACAATGCCGCCAGAGGCCTCCTTGTGACCTCTAGCAAAGCTCTCGCCCAGTCGCTGCACCAAGTCTGTCGTGTCTAGATCTGCTACGGCTTTCAGTGATGATATGATGTTTACGGGAGGATCACGACCACGGGCACAACGGGCAATCCGACAGGAAAAGTTGACAAGGCCAGGGCTGTATCCAGTGTTTGCAACCATTACAATCTCAAGAGCCTTGGATTGAAGATGACCGGCCTAGGCTAGAAATCAGCTTCTGTCCTCTTTGGAATGAATACCTTCAGTGGAGACCTACCCATCTTGTAGCAATTACGGGATGAACTTGAGCTGCGCTATGGATTCTCAAAACAGCTATCTTCCCATCCTTGCTGAATTTTGGCGGCGTATGTGTCTGCTTTTCAACTTCTGCATTGATCTCGGCGCGAGCTGAGAGTAGCCTCGGATTGCTTAGAATTTCTTTTGGATTTTTGGCTTCAAGCAGAGCTTCCCAGGCGGAGATAACGTCGAATTTCGAGGTCCTTCTTGCTGTCTAACAGTTAATCAGATTGCAGACATGGTATGGCGGGACACTTACGAGCGTTTATTAATGATACCGCATCGTTGATACTCTTCTTCGAAAAAGCCTTGAAAACCTCGGTCAAGTCAGGGAAAGGAGGCTTCCATTTGAGAGTGTTCCCCAGATCACCATGTGTTCCCATTGCACACAGATATCCACATTGCGACTCGATGTCAGGATAGAGCGGTTCGCAAATCTCGTACGTCAACAATGAGGATGTTGCTACTGGTGGATAATGGCAAGCAGAAACGACCTGTCTCCCATCAGTCGGAATAGATGACTCCCGAGACTTATTGTACCGTCGCATTCTGCGGAAACTCATCACTACAATGATGATCTATAATTAAAGCTCTTGTTTCTGTGGAATCTACCACTGGCGGTCCTTTTCGACTTCCGTGGTCCACAACAATGATATATTTTGGTTCTTTCACCAGCATCGCTTCTCTTTCTATTTCATCATGTATGTTCGAGCCTTTGCTGAGTAGATGTACATCGATAAGGGAGCGCGGGAGTCCCAAAGCTATGAGGGTTCTATGAACGATCACACCAGCGTCGAGGCCATCTGCATCCTTGTCTGGAATTATGAGCGTCTTTGAGTTCGAGGTAGCACTTGGGTCAATAGAGTCAGCCCAGACCCAATGATAGGTTATCTTCATCAAGACATACCACTCTCTAAGAAAGCTCCTGGCGTTCTCCATAGCTCCAGCCGAAGCTGGCCAGACAACGGAGCCATGCTCATCCCGTTGCGGCGCTACATCACAGTATTCCGGTAATGGCTCTCTCACACGCTTTGCTTTCGGTACCGTCAGGGAGTTATCGGCCTTACGCTTCATCTTGCCGATAGCGGTTGTCAAATGCCGTTTTGACAGTATGAGGTAGAGGTTGCTGTGTCTGGTAAGCTGGCCTCGCAACAAAGTAGCGTAGAGTACCCTAGCATGGCTTATAATCATTGAGGGATGAGATGTAGAGACTCAGGTAAGAAAACATTTTACGCCATTCGTTGATACACCAATAAAGTACACCAGTATGATTGGTGGATGGTACTTCTGCAGTGACGTCATCACGTTTTTGGGTGCCGATAATCTACTACTCCGTCAACTTTCAAACCTTAAATACAGATATAAAGCACAGTTCCTCGCTATCACGAGGCTAATGTATTAGAGAATAAATCTCTTCTCCTATGTCCCAGCTCCTCGAGCCAATCCGTCTTACATCAGTCAATTCAGTCGATCCTTTTTCTCTAACCTGCGAAGGAACTCTTGTTAAACAAGGCTCCTGAGCGCTCGTCGCTACCTTCTTTTATAGTAGGCTCTGCATGTCTGAAAGTTTACCCTCCTTTTCTATTCTCGATCTCGTCTTCATGCGTGACGTTGATGGCATCGGCGGTATGCTAGCTGCGCCTACTCTTACCCTTGGTGGTCTCTGGCCAAAGATGCCCTGGCATTGTCCTCCTTCCCTTCCCCCTCTTGGCCCTCTTTTACCACGGGTCTCTCCTATGTGACCTCCTCTCCCTCCGTTGGCCTCTCCTATTCTACCTAGCCAAGGGGAAGTAGGCGGCGACGGACTTGGAATAGGTGTAGGCGGCTCACTTAAACCCCACTTGAATGAGGTTTCACTTACTGATCTTTCCGAACATATGCGATCTTCCGGCGGGGTTATGTCTTCGTTAGGCGTCATCGGTACCTGGTAGTAAGGTTGGCTTTTGACTTCCTTGGTGCCTTTCGTGGGTTTGACCATGGTTTCTCCACAAGCTCGATAACCCATGACCGCGTAATTAAGGAGGAGGCGCTTTTCCCCACATCGATGATGACACGGATGCCGTTTGGCCAACGTTGCTTCTACCTCTTCATATCTAAGATGGTAACCTCGATGAGATAGCATTCGTATATCTGATCCACCCTCCACGATGATAATGGCAACCTAGAACACGGCGTCGGAAGTGATTTTGAAGCTTCTCTACACTCCTTCTGAAGCACCGTCGGCATTGCCACTTCTCCAGAAGATTTCGACATGTACACGATTTATAACCATAAGGGGAGCCTCCGTTTGTACGCCGCAATATGCCATCTGCATGTTCCAATAAGGTGAGTTTCCTTAAGCTTTTCCACCTTATAGAAGTCTCTCGAGTCATTTATGTGTCATTCACAAACGTAACGTCTTCCGTTTAGTGTCTGGGGCTTACCAGGGTGGGGGCCTTCATCGATTGAAGGACAATCAAACCGACTTGATTGGCACTTCTCAATGCGTCCCTCGTACAATCTTCTAATACCCACTCATCGACGATTCTGTCCTTCTGTTCCAGGGAATCCACTCTGTACATGGCTTCTGCCGGAGAATTGTGGTCGTAACTAACATTGCGAGGATAGTCTTCACGGGTCTGGCCTCCATCGAATCCGCCAATATGTTCGCTGACTATATGCGTTACATCTGGAACAAGATCAGTTTTCCAATGCTGGGAACTCGGGGTGGCCCTAGAGGTAGAGGAGTGGAAAGGTTGACCCATCCCGGAGCGGCGAAACGACCTTGGCGATAATCACTACGGAGTCTTTGAGGTCTTTGGCTGACGCTTGGGTCGCACCTAGGACAATCGCACATACAGTCTCCTTCGATGTTGGGCTCGTTGCTGTCGTCGTTACACCCTTGATAAAGCACCCAAAGGGACAAGGACCTAAGACAGAATGCTGTGATGCGTCGTCGGCGTCTGAGTAGAAGGATTAGAGGGGTCGTCGGGGTCGTCGGGGTCATCCGGGTCGTTGGGGTCATCCGGGTCGTTGGGGTCATCCGGGTCATTGGATTGTCGAGGGTATCGTCTACATCAGAATGCCGTGACGTGTTCATTTGAGTTATCAAAGGCGTTGTCATTCGAATTGTTGGGGTTTGAAGCAGGATTCAATGGTCAGATAGCGATTCACTTGCATGCCCGACTAGAGGCTCATCTGGAGAAGGATTCGCACTTCCACGTTCTCTTCCCCTGGCGGCTCCCCTTCCTCTTCTGCGTGCCATTTTGACATTTGTTATCACAACCCTAGAGATAAAAGAAGATTGCCTTACTCCGTGGTGGTTGAAAGGTAAGCATCAAGATCAACGGTTGGTAGGGTAGGCTTCCTTCTCAAAGACAGCCAGTGTGCCCTCGATTGTGATGGCGATGAGATTCTCAGGAGTTCGGAAAAGTTCATCTAAGCTATGATGGAACCAGGGCCTCACCCTCTATTAAGGCTTTCGATATTGGGATTTCTATCATGAGAACAAGACATTAACCTCCTTTAGAGCTTTCAATCTTGACTTGTTCCAACCCGAATACAGTAGGCGGTGCCACGAAGACCCAGACTGCCTAATTTGTCGTACTGTCGAAGGCAACAATGTATTTGAGAATAGCCATCGATCCCGCATAATTCCCGTCTGAGGAATCTGAATGCGGAATAATGAGAGAACTGGGAGGACTCCGGACGTCTATTCTGTACAATGTCCACCTTTGTGGGGTATTGCGTAGAATCTGAAGGAATAAGACACGCCAAGTACCTGGCACTAGCACAATAAAATTCAATGTCTTCGGTTGAGGTGATGCTCAAGAAGCATTTCATAAAGAAAGTAGAGGAATGTATGCTCGTCCTCAAAATAGCCCTTTCCGGATAGAGGTTGTACTCGACTGCAAAAATTTATATGCTCAAAGTGCTCTAGCGCTGCAGAAACCATTTGTAGAAGTAAGGCTAGGATCAATTAATCACACATCCGGAAACAACCATGGCAATCGGAGTACGATATGCGTAATTCGGGGATTGTTGAAATATGTTATATGACATAATTAATCACACATCCAAAAAACAACCGTGGCAATCGGAAGAGTATGGTATGCATAACATGGGGGAGTGTTGAAATATGCTATACATACCTGAATAGGATTGTTCCAAAGTGTGTTCACATTTTGGCCGATTCGTAAACTCAACACAAACGAGACTCAACAGTGATGTACTATATACAATTTAGGATGAATACATACAATAGCGAAAGTGAGAAGAAAGCTTCAGTAGCCATTATATAGCTGATTTAAATTTCCAATTTGGAAGAGGAAGGGTTTGCGTATACATTAATACGCTTCCGCAAGGTACTGTCGCCTGGCAGCTTACATTCTTCTGATATGAGGCCCTCTACTGGCCTTGTAACGATGGAAGTAGGAGTAGGTCAAGGAATCTTTCCGAAGAGCAGGCGCAAAGTCAAGACACCGCCTTCTGTCATGGGTGCGTTTCACTTGGAAGACCTAGCGAGCGATCGGGGAGGAAGCTAGATGGGCTTTGTCCGTTACGATATGCTTCATCCAAGAGCCATAGTAAAGCACAGAGCCATCTCAAGTAAGAAAGGCGAACCATATTATACACATCTGTAGAAGTTACAGGAGATGTGTCAAGTACCCCAGGCGCCCAGAAACACCGGCGGCAATCAACCGCTTCCCGCCCAGGCGCTTCAGAGATATAACTCATTTTACCGAGTCTTTGATTCACCCTGTAATCGTATCGAAATGGGTGAAACACCGGCGAAACGAAGGTACACATTCTCTACTTAAGATCTGACGTTGCGACTGCTGACCATTGACTCTCAGATTTCGCGATGTCGCGACCGTCAGCCTTTATGTTGGACAAGAAAAAGCAGCATTTCAAGTTCATATGAACCTCCTCTGCACTATATCTACCTTCTTCAAGGCTGCATTCTCGTCTGAATTTTCAGAGGCTGCTGAGCTTTCGATGCATCTCGAGGAAGACGATGTGAATACTTTCGAGCGTTTCGTTGCCTGGCTGTACACCAAACGATATGATTTATCGTGTATGGGCAAGGACCAACGCTATATGGAGCTGGCTAAGCTTTATGTGCTAGCGGACAAATATGATGTTAGTAGATTAAAGAACGGGATTATCGATCAGTTGTTCGAACTACATGAGGCGTCATGTCGTCCACCTTCCCACCATGTGGTGACCTATGTTTATAACAACTCTACTATGAAGTCGTCATTCCGGAAACTTTTGGTTGGCTGGGCTGCATGGCATATCGACTTCGGCTGGTTTAGCAAAGAATCCACCCCAGAATGTCTTCTTGAAGTCCCAGAGTACGCAGCAGATTTGGCGATTGCCTTGGGCAAGAGACTCCACAGACCGGCGCTACAGAGCCCCTTTACAAAAGAGAGATCCTTCTACTACGAAGATGTCAAGAATGGGGTCTAGAAGAGATGTATATCTGCAATGGGCAAAAGTACAATAACATAGTCCGGAAATTATGAAAAGCTTTTGTACATGAATTCTTAAAGACCTTGGGACACTGCAGGCACGTCCAGCGATCTTTCAAGAAGTAGAGACCAAAGCTATACAAGTGTCTGAGCCTCGTGTTCAAATACCTGACAATCGGGTTTGGTGGGTAAGTCGAGCCTTAGAAGATCTTTTGTTCCTCACTGCTGCTAATATTATTCCCGTAGCAGTGAATCTATCTGGAATGCTGTAGTCCAGCTTCTACAGTTGAAAGGAATTAGTGATGCGAGCGTGCCACGAAGAGCTAATATTGGTTCAGCCATATTATAGACAACGTAATGGAAAACGGATTTCCAGAGGTGGTGTATACTGAGTTATTCCAGGAAACGCAAACATGTACAGTTCTAATATCGATGTCCATTCAGTGGATTCAAGTAGTGTGCTTCGTCAATTTCGCATTAATCTTTACTCCAAACTATCTACACCTCGATCTCACCTCACTACAGCTTTCACATGCTACCATCCACTTCGCCACAACCGTACTGCAAGCAACTTGATTTCTTGACTGTACCTACCAACTACAACATGGCTAAACAGATTCCAGATCGTGCAAGGTAAGCAGTGATCTTTGACGTCCTTCTCTTACAGAGCGCTACAGCTTCGATATAGGTTCTGTGACGCGACCATCGTTATGCTTCACGTCGGTGAAGAGGCAGATTCAGGAATCTCTCGTGTCCACAAGCACCTAATCTGCCAAGCCTCACTGGTCTTTAAAGCCAACTTTATGGGGGGAGTCGCCGAAAACTCCAAGCAAATGATGCTACTCCCACACGAATCAAAAGATGTTGTGGAACGCTTCGTCCAATGGCTATACACCAAAGACTTTGAGCTGTCCGATGATACCAATGCGGAAGGTGCTCCCGATTGCTACCAACAGCTTGCAGAGCTGCATGTTTTCGCAGACAGATATGGTATCAGCAAACTCAATAATCTTGTCGTTGATAGGTTCTTCGTGCTTGGGAATAATTTCGGGTCACGACCACTTCCACCTTCCGTGGTGACCTATATTTACGCCTACTCTACGAAACAGTCGTCATTTCGAAAGCTCTTGGTTGGGTTGTTCTCTTGTTATATGACGGCCGGTCATTACGATCTACCTAGCATACGAGGCTGGCTCGAACAAACCTCGGAATTCACTGCAGACCTTGCAATCACCATGGTAGAAAGGGTGGAAGGGTTTCCGACCCTTGAATCGTTCTCGTCAAGCGAGCCCAAGGATTACTACGACGAAGTCAAAGAGTGACATGGAGACGTTGGGAAAGAGAGACATGGAGAATTTGACAAGAGAGACTTGGATACACTGACAAAGGGAAACTTGGAGAAACCATAAAACCGGTACTTGAATAAGCGATGACACCAGAGCTACATATTTCGACTCAAGTGCGTTTCGTCTTGGGCGAGAAGACGTTATACGCTTCTAAACAGCATAGATGTGCAACTGTACCAGATCAGTCCATCTGCAACAACCACCTCCCCAAGTTCCAGATCTCTCTTCATTCCCGTTGTCTCACCCCTCGCACGTCAAATCTTCTTTTACTTCCACACCTTACGACCGACAATGCTCGAATCTAAACTTTTTACTACTTGTTTACTTTCCCCCGCAACAGCACCTCTTCTATTCTATTTCCACACGACCCATATCTAACAACACCTTTTTAATATACAGAAGCTATGTCTTCAGCCCTCACGAACTTCCGTTCTTTCATGCCGCATCTCGTCCACTAAACCACCCCCAACGCATCCTTCTCATTTATTCTCGCACACCACCTCTGCCATGCCGCTCGGAATCGATTTGTCTTCAATAGACACCTCTCCACCTCCCTGACCCGCCTTCCCTAACCCCCCCGTCCCCTCATGCACACATCCTCCACACCCCAGCCATACCAACCAACTCCCAACCTCCCCTCTCTTATCTCCCATCCCTCGTCTTCAGCACCCACTCCCCTATCTCCACCCCACCCCACCGCATCCACCAATCCCATCTCCACCCCCCCGTCCCCCCCCCCCCCAACGCATCCACCGCCCCCACCAGCCCCAACTCTCAGATCCCACAGACCCCAGCCCTACCAACACGAAACCCTTCGCTCTCGCCAGAGCACCATCGCATCCGTGTCCAGGCAAAACGGCTCCCTGGACCGCTCACGCACTCCAGCCGCTAAGGTAATTCAGCCCCCAGATGGGAACCATTGCTTCTTGACAACAGCTGTATGCAATCATACTCCCAGCGAAACAAAAACCCGAGACGGGAGATGAATTTGATGTCGTGTTGATTACGAAACGACCTCGAGGGGATGCAGAGCCGGGCATAAAAGGGGTGAGTAAGCAATGAGGGAAAAGGGGGAGAAAAGGGGGGGGGGTTTGGAAGGGTAATAAGCGGGAGGTAAGAGGTACAGTAAGAGGCGAGGCAATAAAAGTGTTGTTCCATTCAGACTCATGAGTATTGGAGCTTCTTCTTAGCGCCTCCAAGCTCAACCACAAACCCCCCTTTATCAACCAAGCCAGAAATATACTTGATCTCTTTGATCATCAGAAATCCCCCCTCCCCCCCCCCCCCAAAACCTCCTCTACATTCTACAGCCTTCAGACCCTTCTTCTTCTCGTTTTGATTCATCATCTCCTTCTACGCAGCTATGTATGTACTCGCACGCTTGATTCAATTCGTTTAGTTCAGTTCTTCAACCCCCATCCCCCCGGCCGTGTCTCTCTCACCACACACAGCCCTCCCATCCCTGCTTCCACCAATAACCTCCCCACCCTTCTCCCATAGATGGCGAAACTTCACATCCACAGTATCCCGTCAGCAGCCATCCCAAAAAAAAAACTTAAAAAAACCATTTCAATTTTTTTTAAAATTTCCCTAACCCCTCCCTTCCTCCCTTCCTCCCTCCCTTCCTCCCTCCCTTCCTTCCTTCCTCCCTTCCTCCCTTTCTTTCTTTCTTTCCTCCTCCCTCCCTCCCTTCCTCCCTCCCTTCCTCTCTTCCTCCCTCCCTTCCTCCCTTCCTCCCTCCCTCCCTTCCTTCCATCCCCCCCCCCATTCCCTCCAGCCATTCCCCCCCCCCTCAACATCCCTAATCTGTATCCAGAAGCAGCGCTCGCACACATCTCTAGTAGACTGAACCCATCCTCGCGAATCTGGGGTGGGGGGGTATGCTGTAGCGGCTTTGAGAGAGCAGAGAGAGCGGGAGCTGTGGAGAAGGAACTTATCTCGGGGTTTGGTGTTGGTGGAGGATGTCCTTTTTTTGGGGGGGGGGGGGGTGGAGGGTTGGAGGGATTTGGGGGGTGGCTGTTATGGAAGAGGGGGTGTTGGGTGGGATGATGGGTGGAGGCTGGATGGGATGGGATAGGGAGCTGTGGGTGCTGGTTTATGAGAACGGAGGTACTAGCGGCGAAGAGAGTCGAAGGATGGGGTTGTTGACATGATGTGGTCGGTGCGTAGCCTGTCACATGTGGCCGTGAGATCAGATCGTTAAGAGATAGTTCCAAGAGCTCGAGTACTCTCTATATGCAATCGTAAGGCGAGCGATTTTTTTTATGGAATCCAGGCCATGGTGATATATAACTACAAAGGGGGTATAAAGTATCAAAAAACAAGTATCCAACAAAGACATGTACCTACACGCCCCCACAAAATGCTATTGCTGATGATCGTGATGGCCATCAATAAACCAAACGGGCGCTACGGGCATATTCATTTCTTGTGGATGTCGTAATGTGTCGACATAGGATTCGTACGTGGACGATAAGCTCGAGCCGGAAAGGGAAGGAGCCGCTGAACGATGGACTTCTGGTGGATCCATCGGTCTTATATTCCCATACGGCTCTCGAAACGCTTCGCTTGTGGTCGAGCCACCTGAGCTGGAGATCGAAGGAGTGACAAGGCCCGACGTAGTGGATGACGGTCGTCCGGCTTCAAAGGCACGAACGGAACTAGGTTGAGAAGTCATTGCAGGGGTGTATTGAGGGAATTGCTCGAGGTACATCGGGGTCGCACTACGTCGAACATCGTCTTGAGGTGGCGACGGGCCTTGTGCCGGTCTTGCAGGCGCAGGCATTGATTGCGGGCCGACTTGAGATATTGATGGTTTCGGCGGTAGGCTTTTCAGAAGATTCAAGGACGAGTCAAGCGAGTCTATAGCAAAGGCCAGGAATTTGGCGCTTTTGCAACTCACGCACAGCGTCCACCTGTATTCGGAAAGGCGAGTACGGTAGAATTCCACCTCTTCTTGACAAGGGGCAGTGGCCAGCAGTAGATTCCCAAACGTGGCAATTAACGCAAAGTTAACCTTTGAGGGAAAGTACCAGAAGGAGCTGAGGTGCTCGGGGCGGAGGCGGTTGACGAAGTCCATTGCCGATATGAGGCGGGTCTTGGCAGCGGATCGGCAGACGTGTGAGAGGTAAGTGTCGGCACTACTTGAGCTCAAAGAGCGTATAATGCATCGGTGCAGAGTGATTTCGGTTGCAAAGTATGCCAAGTGAAGATACCCTGATGTAGTTAGTACATAAAACGTGACCATGAGAACTTCCACTCACCAGTTGCAGATGGCTTGCCCGTCATCGTACTATCCATCTTCAGACTCCTAGGCAAATGCATGAACCATTCCTTGAGCCTTAGCTGCACAGGCTTCGCTTTTTCCAATATCAGCCGTGTACCATTCCGACCTGCATCGTCCACCTCTTGCATAGCCCTGAGAGTGTAGAAAGTATCCAAGACGGTGGATAATATCTCGGTAAGGGCGACCATCTGACAAAATAGGTCTCGACCACGCTGGACTTCCTCCACGGGTCCCTGATCATCAAGGATCCTGCTGTCAACTACAAAGTCATTCTCCACGAGTTCTCGGACAGCCCAGTGGTTCTTAGAAATCGACGAAGGCCGCCCGTGTATCAGGGAACACCATTTATCTTGCATATACAAAGCCCAAGCTAATCTCTTCCTTAAGCTACGCTCTTCCTCGGATAATGTCCAGGAAGAGCAGTCAAGATGCAGACCGAGTTCATAGGCAATACCAACCAGTTGTGAATTCAAAGTCTTCGAGTCGATGTTGGGTCTTTGCATGAGAAGTATTCCGGCCTGCATGGTTGATAAGGTTGGCTTGGATATGGAATGTGCAAACCATCGGAACGCGATATCTTCCACTTGCACTAGGTCTAGCTCCACTGACGCGGCCGCCTCGTTCACATACGCTGGAGATGACGCTGCGATAGCGTACACCGCAGAGAGCAGAGCAGGGTCAAGGCTACTTCTCTGGTAGCTTTCGTAGGTGTGAAAGAAGGCATCTTCGACGATTGGAAAGTTGCGATTGGTCATGGTCTTGAAATGCTGGATCAAGGACGGGCCATGAGAACCTACGAGATTTTCGATGATCAGCAGACTGTCTGAATACAGGTCGTTTTCGAATTTATCGTCTTCGGTTTGGTCAAGCAAGAAGGCATTTCGTCCATCGGGCTTTTGATAACTCGCTCTGTTCACGGGTGTTCCTGCCGTCTGGGAGATGTCGAATAAAATCGGTTCAAGCTCCGTAGTGTAGCCGATGTGAGTTCCGTAATGCTGTAGATTGCCCAGAGACGATTCGGATATTGATGGAGTTGGAACAGCCCGCCCGGACATGGCTCTCGAAGACACACTGCCGCGTTTGGTACTTAGTGATCCATCGGCCGTACTTTCCGACTGCGAGTCGGATATCGTTGACCTTGAAGAGATAGCCATGTGAGCAGTCACGCTTTCCAACTGTGGTTTATGCTGACCTTCGCTTGTTTGAATCTATCTCCTTCCCATCGCCGTCCATCCTTCGTTTTCGTGGCTGAGGATCCTCCAGATATGTGCACTCTTGTCCATGCACACCACATGCTGCGCAACTATTCTTTTGGCCATCGTTGATGACACATTTGCTCTTCCTCTTCCGACAGGCATCGCATGGGCGCTCTCGCCGACCTCGAACCGTTTTAAGGTCTTTCCCCTTTGCAGACTTGGACTTGGGAGGCAGTCCATCTGTAATTCGTTGAATAGACGGAGACGACGAAGTACTGGACAGTGGAGCAGACGCCGGCAGAAGAGGTGGTTGGAAGGCGGCGACGGCGGTCATGGTTTCGCAGCCGGGGGATATCGACGATACGGAGCTCAGGTGGTTCCTCTCGTACAAAGGCACAGCCGTTGTGTTTGGGGTGGGCAGTTGGTGGTTAGGGTAACGGTCCGCTCGAATAATCTAGTTTTCTATCAGCCATTAGCGTTTGACGTTCGAAAGGCTCGATCGGGGGGTCCTGAACAATCTTGGTTGACTGGTGGTTAGGTAGGTTACCATGGTACTGGAACAACTTACTCGTCGCACTGCGCTCTAGAACCATCCGAGGCCTTTGCGTTTCAGCTGACACGGAAATGTATTGCGCAATTAATTCGTTGGTCCAACGCGCGACATCTCGGGGTTTGTCAGGTGAAGCCGAGGATTGGACGAGTAGGAGGTCAGTGATACACGTACGTAGCCGAAGTCATCGAATGTTCTGAAGAGCCTTTGATGTTGAGTTTGGGCTGCCCGTGCGACATAAATGGGTTTCGAAGGGTAACTGACAATCGAGCAGGTCGGCTATGATACCAAACGTCTGGGATAAGCTGCAGCTAGCGCACGGACGAGAATTGGCTCAAGAGAAGAAAGTCGTGGGATAGTGGAAGAGATGATGGATGGATGGATGGATGATGGATGATAGGTTTCGACGCGATTGATGGGGTCGTTCTTTCGTCTGCAAGCAAAAGCGCTTTCAACAGTGGTTAATGCCAAAAGACCAGATGGACGGATGTAGAGTAGGTATTCCGTACTGTAATCCGTAATCCGTAATCCGTACGCCCACGCGAGTCGTGTGCCAGGGAAGATGCAAATGAATGAAAGGGCTCGAGGTTGGCTGCAGTTCTGCAGATCAAAAGGCTTTTGATAGGGCGCTCGAAACATGCACCCCAGCTGCATTGGCAGATAAAGGCAGGAGCAGAGATAAGCATCTCTGCTGTCAGTGGATGAGAAGCCCTTGCGGGTCAAACTCGCTTGAAGTAGGGCTTTTACCGATCAAAGCTAGGCGAACTTGGATACCCCCCCTGCTTTGACGAGGTCTACGCGTGCTCACCCTTATATACTCATGTCTTGCCATCGACTGGTCCGACCGCATGAGGTGTCTACATAAAGACCGCAGGCCCCGACTGACTGGGGTCAAAAAGTGAATCATGAGGCCATAGCAGCCGCGAAACGAGGGTGAGCAGGACATAAGAGACGGCACCGCGTCGGCTGTACAGTTTTCAGCTCGGCTGTTGGCTCACATGGACGTCGAAAGTAACCTCCTTAACGCCGTAGTTCCAACTTCTCGAGGATCAGTGGGATGGGTTTTGCATCATGTATATACATAAATTGAGCTCATTTAAAGCTAATTGTATGCAAAAGACTCGAATTATCGACTCCGAAAGTGCCTCCCCTTGACCGCCCCGCTATCATTACAGTATACCACCCCCCCTAATACTTCTCGTTCAGTGCGTGGTTATCGACTTGAGCGACCGACCTCTTGCGGCCAGCACCGGCCTCGATGTCAGCCAGGGATTGCGAACGACCTTGAGGGCCCATGTCCCGCACTTCTTGGAATGACACCGATGGCACAAAGCCCTTGGATTTCCATGCCTTGTCGCACTTGGCGTACAGTTCGTCGACCTGCTCGAGCGAGAGACCTTTGGTTTCGTAGACCAAGCTCCACACGTAAAAGCAACAGATCAGACAGAAGCCGCCCCAGATGAAAAACACCTTGGACCCAAGATTGGCGTCTCCGGGGTCGGAGTTGACGAGGTAAGGGGTCGCGTAGGCAATAGCCCAGTTGAGGAGCCAGTTGGTGGCTGTCGTCATGGATAGACATTTGGCACGGCTCTTGAGCGGGAAGATCTCTCCAGTGACAACCCAGGCGATCGGGCCCCATGATGACGCGAAGAAGAAGATGTAAACGCAGACAAAGGCAACAAGAACCTTGTTAGCTGCTGTAGAGCTTTGGTCCGCAACGCCGACGATGGCGACAATATACTGCGCAACGAACATGCCCACAGCGCCAAACATGAGAAGCGGGCGACGACCCCATTTCTCCACGAGGTACAAACCGGGAAGGGTTGACGCAACGTTGGTGACACCAGTAATGATACTGACAGTGAAGGCGTTCTTGATCCCAGATTTAGTGAAGAAGGAAGTCCCGTAGTAGAAGATGAAGTTGACACCAGTCAATTGCTGGAGACCTTGGAGCAAGCAGCCAGTAGCAAGACGTTTGCCGAGATTTCCTTTGAAGCATTCGATGTAGGTAGAAGCACCAAGACTTATCTCGTATTCATGATTAGCCTGGATTTCAGAAAGCTCCTCGACCAAGGCAGGATGGTCAATATCGAGTCTCCTCAGTCTGGCAAGAGCCTTGGCGGCCTTTTCATTGCGTCCTCTCTTGATGTGGTAACGGGGTGTTTCGGGAAGCACGAGCATTCCACCAACGAGAATAATAGCCCATGCAAATTGCACGGCTATTGGGATGCGGTACGATCCGGTGTCATTACGGTCCTTTGTAGCATTATCGACGATGGATGCGATGAGGAGACCAATGGTAATGGCTAATTGGTAGCATCCGACAATGGTTCCTCGAATCCACTTGGGCGCGGTCTCGGATTGATAAAGAGGGACCAACGCTGAGATCAGGCCTACCCCGAAACCAGCAAAGAACCTCCCAGCGACGAAAAGCGGGATCGAAGTTGCAGCGGTTTGAAGGATGACACCGAAAGTGAAGACACCAGTCGAGGCAATCAAACCCAATCGACGACCCAACATGTCTCCCATGGGCGAAGCAGTCAATGCACCGAAGAATGTACCAGCAGAGAGCAATGAAACGATTTGCGATGACTGAGTGGCAGTGATTGATGGCAGTCCATTTTTGTCGCGAGCACCGGTTGAGAAAGTCTTCAGCCAATATGGCATAGCCAGGATACCGCCAATCGTTCCCGTGTCATAACTGTAACAGTATCAATATCTTGATGTCCAGAAAGGAGTCTCAGTCAGACGACGCACCCGAAAAGGATACCACCAAAGGCAACGAACAGGCCGACTATGATGGCAGGCGCCGTCGAGCCGGCCACATGCTCGGGCTTCTTCAACATGAGACCCATGATGAACCAGTGTAAGTGCTGAAAACCCCGAACAACGAGAAGATGTTTGCTGCACCAGAAGAAGTACAATGGCACAAGAAAACGACCTCGCAGGTTTCAATGCAAACCGATCGAGGTGATGCGGAGGATGCAGGGCCCGAGACAGGGCGGGGGGGATGAGGTTTAATATACCTTTTGGTGGGGGTCGGGGATTCTGGACCTCCCACTACTGCTAGCGTGCGAGGTAGGGTTCTCACGAATGGAAGTAAGAAGTAATAAATAATAAATCCTAAATCCCCAGGCTCTTCGCACACATGGCAGGTGATGAAAGCGGAGACTCCACAGTTTGAGGGTTAGCTCCCCTGCCCGAACAATCCGCGGTCTGCCTTGAAGCGGGAGATGGGTACGGAGTAAAGCAGGAAGAAGTGGCTAGCAAAGCTAGTTGAGTGGTAACGGTAAGGGTAAGGTAGGGGCGAAGATTTCGTTACCACCCACCGCATTATTACACACTACGTCGAACCATGCTGACCCGAGAACAGGGTTACTATGTATTGCACATCACATAAACCGTAACCGTCTGATTTGCTGGCACCCGTGGTCTTCAAGGTACGTAGTACGGTAGGGTTGCCACCATGCAGAACAGGTGACCATGTCTCGGATTGCGAACAGTCAGTCATCAAGTCGTATGGGTCTACTCATACATCGTAATTGTCCGAGCAGAAAGATGTGATGAACGTACCCGGGTAGTAGGAGTAATCATGGTACCGGTACGGCCGTCACTTGGCCTAACGATTGGCTGGGCCAAGTCGAAGCCAGTCGTAGAGACAGTTCGACCATGCAACACTAAGCGGTATCTAAGGAGTACGGAATACATAGTTCGTAATTCGGATCTGCAAGATTGGATCTTTACCGCTTTCTTTAGTCGCTGTTTTAAATGCGGTCAGCGTTGGAAGCCACGGGCCAAGATTGTGGGGAAATTAGGGAAATTATCATCTTAGACAAGAAATTCTTCTTTAAGCCGCAAACGGCAGAACAAGAAATACATATGTAGCAGCAGGGGGACGCAACAATAATTATTTTATAAATGATGCGCTGGAAAAGAAACGATATGCCGAGTTGACATTTGAAATCGCAAAATCGCCTCTCTTGCAGGATAGACATTGCTGTGAGTAATGTCAGGTTCCGGTACATTTGATCGACTTCTGAACCATGGCTCTGTCACCCTATAATGTAGTGAAACATGCAGGAGGATTCTCTTTCCCGAATGGCAGCGTGCATACGTCGGACAGGGCCTATCATTGTTAGTAGCTACTGTTACCTCCGTACAACAGTCTGTCTCTCGCTCTCTCCGGGTTAGCTGCTGTCGCCTGTGTCTTTCGGTGTTGGCAATTGTATAGAAATGCGCAAGTCGGTCAGGCCGAGACAATTCTCGGTAAATATAACCGACATCATGTGGAGCATACCTGACGTAGTAAAGAGGTTAGAGCAGCCACAATGCGGTTCCCAGCCGTCCAACAACACGATGTTGGACTTCTTGTCGTGTGATCTCGATCCTGGGCTCCAATCGTGCTACTCCCGTGAATACTTACTTTATTATTCACGAACTCGTCATGTGTCCCCAGATTGTTTATTTATGACATGGCCTATGCCACCTCCCTTCTTTCTACAGCAAGAACGGTTTTCTGGTCTCTACGCAATACTCTAACAAAAAGGTCGTCCAAGTTCTGTTGCGTCTCGTTGGTGGACCGATGACTTGCTAGTTTCACTAAGCACGGACTCTTTGAGAAGAGCCGAAGTGTCACCGAGAATAGAAGAGCGTATTGGCGCAAAAAGCCACTACTGTTACCATTAAGGTAGGTATTGAAGCAATACGGAGGGACCTCAGAGAGTATCTTACCCAATCGGGAATCAGCCTTCTGGCTTAGTCATTATTGTGTCAGCAGAGCTCGTATGCATGCGTAGTAAGCATCGGCTAACCCCGTTAGGGGTTAGTGACACGTCTGAGACCTGGGGCAACTCCGATGCCGGACATGGCGGATAGGCACGTTTGAAGGTGTTGAGGGAGGCCTCTTGACGTGAATACTCAAGAGATAGATCCATACATGAACGGAAGCTTTACATATCATCACAGCCAAAGTTCTAGATCCTCTTTCAAAGGACACAACTTTCTCCACAGTGAAAGCTAAAAAAAAAACAATGGCTCAACATCAACCCAAGGACCACTGGACCCACCAGGCATATTCGGCCTCGGCCTCCTTTGTTCCTGAACTCACGTCGAAGATTTTCAGTTGGCTGGACCCTCAGGGCTCAGATGTCATTCTGGATCTAGGTTGCGGTAATGGCCCTCTCACCGCAAAGATCAAGAAACAGTGCGCCTCTGTCGCAGGCTTCGATGCCTCAGTAAACTTGATTGACGCTGCGCAAAAAACTTACGGGTCAGTACCCGACCTTACATGGCACGTTCAAGACTGCAGATACTTGGAAGCTTCCTCGGATCTCAAGCATGGCGCATACACCAAGGTTTTCTCCAATGCGGCTCTGAATTGGATCTTGAGGGACTCGGATGCAAGGATGTCTGTTCTCCGCGCTACGTACAAGGCCCTTCGGCCTGGGGGGTTCTTCGTCTTCGAGATGGGAGGTGCTGGGAATGTTGCCGAGATTCACTCTGCGCTCCTGGCAGCTCTGGTTCACCAGGGTCTAACCATCGAGGCAGCCCGAAATGCATCTCCATGGTTCTTTCCGTCAGAGCAGCTAATGCGGCAGATGCTCGAAGAGGTGGGCTTTGACGTCGAAAAGTCTGAACTCGAATACAGACCCACAAAGGCGACGGCAGAAAAGGATGGTGGGTTAGAAGGATGGGTGAGGCTAATGGGGGCGAACTTCTTGGAAGCACTCACTTCCTCAGAAAAGAAAGAAGCAGCAGTGGCTGAGGTTTGTGGCGTGCTGAAAAGCGTAATGACCCATGAGGAAGATGGCAGCATGTGGCTTGGGTATGTAAGGTTGAGGGTTATCGCTAAAAAGCCTTTGTAGACTTGTCATTGTCTTGAAGACCGATATAGACGTCGACAATGGGACTAAGGATACCTAGATCTTAGTATACCTTACCTGCATTGAAAGATACCCAAATTTACCACTATAGACAGCCCCACCGTTTCCTTCAGCCCTAGAGAGAGATTGTGAGATTGTCTCAAAAGGCGGGAGCACGATGGCTAGCCGAAGATCTCAAGAGTTTCAAAAAGCCTGAAGGGACGCCATATGCATGGTAATGCTTGCGCTCCAACAAAAACTCGTCTCTCCCAGAAATAGTAATTTCAGCTTGCTACTTAAAGATAGGAGATAAAAGAAATCTGAGACAGATCCTCAATATATGGAGTTCTCAAAGGAGCTAGCGTCTTCCTCTTGAAGCTTCGAACTTCTGAGATGAGGTCTAAAAGAGGACTTGACGGCGTTGGTGCCGGCATTTTGAAAGTTCGATACGCGGTCCTCTCTCCTTCTACCAATCCAAAAATCCCCGATCGTGCAGAAATGCGCTCCAACAGCGACGTTGGCTCAGGTGTGAGGGACAGTAGACTCGAGATAGTCATATCTTCCACGGAACTATTGAGATGAAGAAAACCTCGGAGTCTCCGCGAGGCAGATTTAACAGAGCTTTGAAGTGAAAAAGAGGGATGCGACTGGAAAACTTTGACAATGGAATCGCACGGGCCCAGGAGATAGATCATGGCATCTTAAAACAGATCCTGGGGAGGCGGTCTTGAGAAATCAAGATATTAGGAAAAATTGAACGAGATATTGGGAAGCCGGTGATCTATATAGGATAGAAATCCAATTTTAGAACATGTCTGAAAATAATACTTTGGTGTGGTAAAAAAGGATTCAAACATGACTGAAAGGTGAATGAGGTTCAACACTGCCCCATGTGTACCCCTCCAATCCACGTCATCGGCAAGCCCCTGACGAAACTTGCCTGATGTGACTACTAATTCATCCTAGAACTCTTGATTCAAGTTTGCAAGACTCGCAACAATCATTTCTCTCCTACTACGAACAACTCCACAACTCAAACCTCTCATCTGTTGAATCCATTTTCTCGCAATGTCCTACAACGATAATTACGGCGGCCAACAGGGCGGCGGTTACGGCGGTGGAGGCCGACAAGAACAGTATGGTGGAGGCCAGCAAGGCTATGGGCAGCAGGACTACGGCAGTGGCTCACAAGGTGGGAGACAACAAGAATATGGGCAGCAGGGTGGCTACGGAGGGAACAATCACAACGGCGGACAAGAGCACGGAGAGTTTGGCGGTGCAATGTCCCACGCCCAGCAGCACGCTTCCTCGCCTGAAGACTCAAGCATGTTCTCCAGTGCCCTAGGTTTCTTGCAGGGAAACAAGCAACAAATCGGCAACTCCAACGTCGATGAGTCTGAAGCCGTCCGAGCCCATCAAGCTATGTATGGAGGCGGGGGACAAGGCCAGCAGCATGATAGCCAGACCATGGGTGCTGGTGCTGCGATGCAAGCGCTCAAAATGTTCGGTGGGGGAGGTGCGGGAAGCGGAGGCATGGGTAGCCAAGGCGGGGGGAACAGCCAGAATCAATTCATTGGCATGGCGATGGGGCAGGCAAGCAAGCTATTCGATCAGCAGAGCTCGCAAGGCAACGTGGTAAGTCAGTCTGCAGTACAATCGCGTGGTACTTCGCTCATGTGTTCCCTTTGTTCTAGGACCCCAATGCCAACAAACAAGATGCCGTGAAATCAGCGGCAGAGATGGCACTCAAGATGTACATGAAGAGCCAGATGGGTGGCGGAGGCGGAGGAGCCGGCGGCTTGATGGGGATGGCAAGCAAGTTCTTGTGATGTAGACTCTTAAGATAGAGGTTACGAGTGATATGACCAGATAACGAACGAAAAGCAAATTGCTAGTGTATCGTTGGCTCCAGAAATGACCTGATCCCAAAATTGCTAATGCTGTATTTTGTATAGTACATATCAATTTTATTTTCATACCAACGTCGTTGTCGCCCCCTTTCACCTTTGGATGAGATGGTTCACGTAAAGGTGGGAAATTGCAAACGGCAGGAATTGATGCTTACTTAACCGAAGCGCTTAAGCATCTTTTGCCGGGCCGAACGAACCCTTCCAGGTTCCTTTCCAACACCAACCAAAACCCTTGAAGCGACCTGGTCATCGTTAGAGTACGACTTCCTTCTGACCGAGTAGGATGGCATACCAATCAAGCCAATTGAGCTTTCCAGGTCTCACTCCTCAAGAAGGTAGACAGAATCATTGTTGCTATGAAAGACGACGGACCGACCAAGCGGCAAGCTTGGAAAAACCATCATAAGGCTAATATAAAGGGCGCCGGATTTGGATGCCAGACTAACTCTGTTCAGCGCTTTCATCTCCTCCACTTTTTGCTTGTGATCATGTCTTGACCGCGTGCGTTCTTTTGCTTCTTCTCTTTGCTGCTCTCACCTTTTGCCGGTTCTCCATGCTCTCAAATCACTCCTTCATTGCGTGTTGATTTCCTACCGCTTCACTCTTTCAGCGGACACACTCCCTTCGAGCAAGTAACCAAGCCAGACTATCATAATCTTTATATATCCAACGTCAACTCTTTATACCCTTATGAACGTGATTGCTCTAATCAATAATACACAATGAAGTCTTCTGTTTTCGCAATTGCAGCATCGATTATCGGGTCTGCCGCCGCTGGCCAACATCATGCGCACCAGGCTTTCCACAATCAGCCGTTAGGAGCAAGGGATGTCATCCAGGCTCCCAACAATTCCACATGTGGTTGTTCTACCTCTTATACCACCTCTTATGGCGAACCAACTCGTAAGTGTAGTCTTTCTCTTACGGAGGCTACTTGAGTACAATGAGAACATCTGTTTGACACTATATAGTAATCCAGCCCGCCGAGTACCGAGCAGCAACAAGCAGCCAGGCGGCCTCAAGCACCTCCATTCCAATCATCTCCTCATCTCAAGCCCCAACCCCAACCGCCTCAAGCACATCTTCAGCTGGGTCTGCCTCCTCTACCCTCACCCACCATCCTCCCTCTTCTTCCGGCTCCCAATGGTGCATGACCTACTCTCCCTACAACCATGACGGCACCTGCAAATCCTCATCATCAGTCTCCTCCGACATCTCGTCCATCGCCTCCAAAGGTTTTACCTCCATCCGCCTCTATAGTACTGACTGCTCCGGCCTTTCCTCTGTCGGCACCGCAGCCTCCTTCCACAACATTTCCCTCGTTCTAGGAATCTACATCCCCCATACCGGTATTTCCAACGCCCGCGCTCAGATTGGCGAAATCACTTCTTGGGCCACCTCAAGCAACTCCTGGGCCTCTGTCGAAATGATCGTTGTCGGCAACGAGGCCGTCTTCAACAACTTTTGCAGCCCCTCCGACCTCGCCCGATTCATCACCGACGCCCGCTCCGCTTTCACAAAGGCCGGTTACTCCGGCCCCGTCACCACCACCGAACCTCTCAGCATCATAGTCCAACACGCCACAACCCTCTGTCCCGTCCTCGATCTCGCCGCCGCAAACATCCACCCCTTCTTCAACTCCGCCATCGACGCCTCCAGCGCCGGCGCCTTTGTCGCCTCCGAACTCGTAGTATTAGCGAAAATCTGCCCCGGCTTGGAAGCGTACAACCTCGAGACGGGGTGGCCGAGCGCGGGTGAGGCGAACGGCGCGGCGGTGCCGGGGAAGAAGGAGCAAGAGGTCGCGGTTCGGGGGATTGTAGCGAGTGCTGGGGGGAGGAGCGCGGTGTTTAGTTTTGTGGATGATTTGTGGAAGGAGGAGGGGGATTTTGGCGTCGAGAGGAGTTGGGGGGCGGGGCATTTGTTTGGGTCGTGATGGGTGGTGGTGTGTGGTTTGGGAGCAGAGAGAGGTGGTGGTGGTAGTGGTGGTGGTGTGCTGGGAAGGAGGAGGAGGAGGAGGAGGAGGAGGGAAGGAGCGAGCAAGAGGAGCTGTGTATATAGCCTTTTCGTTTCTTTGTATATACTTCTTTACCCTACCGTCTCAACGCCGTACCACGATTCATGTACCTTTCACTTCTCCTGTATATACTTGATAACTTTCCAGCATCCTTTACAAGCGGAAGCGGCCTAAACTCTTTCAAACCGATCTTACACACCCAAACCCCCCCCCCCCTCCCCTTTCACCTCCCCCCTAAACCCCTCCACCGCAATCCCTCCTCTCCTCTCCCCCCAACCGACACAATCCGCGCAATCGCCTAGCCCACGCCCTCCTCCCTCTCACAACAATTTGGTACCTCAATTCACAACAAGAAGAACTACCACGCAGCGCTTTTTGGGAAACATGCGGGAGAGAAACACAAACACGAAACCTTTTAAAAAAAAAACTGAAAGCTGGATAAATCACGTATGTATGCCCTTTAGATACCACAAACCACACAACCCCAAAACCAAAACCCGACACCCAGTCACCCATCCCCAAGAGCACCGCTAAAACGGAAGGTGGAAGCTGTTTTTGGGGGTTAGTTTGGGGGGGTTTACATAGATATGAGAGGGGGGGAAGGGTACTGTAGATATGAGGGGAGAAGGGAGAGGATAGGGGGAGGAGGGAAGAGGATAGGGAGAGGAAGCAAAAACAACAACAACAACACCCACCCCCGATTACATTTCTTCGACGAGGGGTTTCCAAAGGTGATGATGATGATGATGGTGGGGAGAGTGGAGATGGCAAGGGAATTAAATAGAGCAGGCAGATGATCGATGACGGACGGACGGGGTGGTTTCCAAGTCCAGTGGTTTGGTATCCTCCTGGGAGGGTTTTTTGGGGGGGTTGGCTCAGTCGACGACGGCGGAAATTGAGAGGGAGAGAAAAAGTGTGACCTTGACGCAGTGGTGCTAGTCTGCGTTGAGGATTCAGGAGGAAGTGGATAAGATGCCCTGACCATTGCATGCATAAAGGAAAGTACAGAAGTCAACCATTCCTCATACCCTCATCGCGTTTCATTCTCGTTACCCAAACCCAACGCGCCCTTCTTCACCGCCGTAGCCATTCCAAAATCATGACATCAATAAACTCTTTTCAACCCCGGCCCGTTCAAATAACCAATTCCCCCAACCTCAGCCCCCTCCTCCTTCTCCACCCCTCCGTCTGCACCACTCTATCGTCCCCGTCCATCTCCCCCTCCTCCGCCCAATCATTCCAGATCCCCTCATCCTCATCTTCATCCTCAACCTCAGCCTGCCTGATTCCGAATCCGCCGCCTACTCCCGCACGCTCAAACTCCATCAACCCACCAAACACATGATCTGCGTTTGCGACCCAGAAACTGTCTCCGTCAGGGACGAAGCTGACGCCGCTAATCTCGCCGAAGAACTCAAAACGCTGCTCGCTCTCGAATGTCGTGGCGTCCACGACGTGCACGTAATCCGCGCTTTCTGCGAGCACGAGCGCGCGTCTTCCGCTGCCGACAGGCGAGAACGCCATGCAGCGCACGCCGCCGATTTCGGTTGCTAGGATGTGAGATTCAACGGGCGCGCCGAAGGAGCGCACATCAAAGATCTGCACGGTGCCGTCTTGGTTACCGGTTGCAACGTTTCTACCATCTGGTGACCAGGCGCAAGCGAAGCCGTAGTCTTTGTGGTCAGGCAGACGGAAGATACGCTCGCCGGTCTCGGCGTTGACGATCCACGGGTAGCAGTTATCACCCACAATAGCGCGGAGGCGAGCATCGGGGCTAGTAGCGGAGCAATTGACGGCCCAGCCAAAGTCGTGCTCGCGAATGATGCGGTTAGTATTGCAGTCGAGGACGCGGACGCGGTCATCGTTGGAGGAGAAGACGGCCTGGGGGAGACCAGAGCGACGGTCCAGGAAGGTATGGATGTGGTTTGTGCTGCCGTTTTCGTCGCGCAGAGGGATGGTGCCGGGAGTGTATGTGTCGTCGTATGAGGACGAGAGGGATTTCATAGCGTACTCACCTTGGAATCCACCCACAATCAAGACGCCGTCTGTGGCTGATACTGCCGATATCTTCCCCAGTATTGGGGCGTCGGCATCTCGGTGCGGTTTACTTAGGTCGAGGACGCTTTTTTCAAAGTCCATCTCTGGGTTGACACAAAAAATCTCTTGCCAACCGGCATAGAAGATCGAGTTTTTGGAGCTTGCGGACATCATGTGCCGAAGCTGAAAGTGAGTCTGAGTTACCTTGTACTTCATGTTCATCTGGCGGAAGCGGAATTGGTTGTCACCATTCGCAAAATTTCTTGCAAACGACCTACCTTGACCATTCATGTAGCAGGAGGCTCCGAACAGCGGCTCATATCTCCTCCTTCGATGTTCGAAATGAATCAACACATTGGTGTGGTTCACATAAGTTTTCCTGCGTACGTTTCGAGCCGCTTCTCGAGTGACGCCGAGAGCTGACCAGTCTAAACCTTGAAAATCGCAGTGGTCATAATCCAGATCATCAATAGAAATTTTGATCCGTTTCTGTCTATGCAAGACCTGAAGAGTTTCATCAGTAATGGGCGGGAAATAGTCTAGCTGCCCAGGAGGATATCTGTCTGGTTGTTCGCTATTCACGTCTTCCCAGTAATCGAAGAATTTGCAAACATCAAAGTTGCGTGTCTCATCTTCGGCCCAAGCATACAAGTCAGTAAGGAGGTTATTTGCCAGATGAGGAGGTACCGCTTGAGAAAGTGCATTTTGTGATGACCATTGCCAAGGAGAAGGATCATCACTCGGGGAGATTGGTTGACTATTCTCGGCGCCATTCCCAGCCTCCTGAGGATCAGCGGCACCGGTATCTGGTTGGTGCAACCCGGCTTGGAAAAGAGCGGTGTTTATAGATGGTATAGATGTCGCGGGTGAAGTCTGGGGATGTCCTTGCTGGGGTGATGGTGCTTGGGTAGATGCCACTTCTTCAGAAGCGGTAAAGAGAGGAAAAGAAGGCGTACTTTGACCATGCACAACAACCCCAAAAGTAACGGCTGCTGCAGAGATCTGATGATGGTCACGCTCATGGTTCCCATTCTGCTCTGCATCCATGACCTCAGCATGGAGTTCATTTATGGAACTGGCCAGACTGTTTGACTCATTGGCGAGACCTGGACGGTGGTCACTGTCATGTGCAACGACGGAGGTGCCATGCAATTGCGTAGCGGGGATATATGGTAATGTAGACTGGAAATCTGGCTCTGTGGACAAAGAATTGGCAGGCCAACCTGATTCTTCATCAAGGTCCATCTCATGGCCGTGAAAACCTGCTATAGGGACTTCATCTTGTGGATCATCTCCATTATCTGAGGGTTCTTGCGACCCTTCTGATCTAGCCATGCCCGGTGGACCGAGTGCCAGTCCAGTAGGTAGCTGCGCTCCCAAAGCTTGCAACGGCTGGGATGCGGAGGCTGCAAGAGAAGTTGCGTTGGCAATATATAGAGATGGCGAAGCTGGCGGCGTTATAGTTTGACCAGGTTCAATATCGTGTGCTTGCTCAGATGCTGATAACGGATTTCCGTCAAGTGGGACGCTCGTTGCATCGGTAAGGTAATGGAGACGACGTTGTGATGTTTGTAGTTTTAGTACATCTTCTGACCCTGTTGGGAAGCTCATAGCTTAGAACGTGACTGGGCAGATGATAGGCAGTGAGTAGCATAGCAAAGTGTGTAATTGGTGAAAAGTCGATGTTGCCTGTCTAGCAGATATGTTGGCAATCTTCAGTACGGTCCTCGAAACAAAGATTTTGTAGCGGACAAGAATGATGTAAGACTCATATTGTGACCAAGCGTCTGGAATGGCATGGATGCCTGCAAGAGACTATGCAGATGCGATAACCTTTCCCCACCCCAAGGTGTCCCATCCCTTGTCGAAACCGTCGTGACTGTGTATGTTCCGAACACCTCGGCTTGCATGAGTTGAACCAGCGTCTCCTTAGTTATGGGCTTATGAGAGAGACCCGCAAGACGGATAGGGACAGAACCACATGCAGGTATGCTTGGAGCGATTGCCGACTTGGATGGGATCGATTGGGGTCGTAGCCTTTTTAATCCTTCTCCTTGATGTTTCGGGAAGCAACAGTGTAACGGCGGGCGGATAGATAAAATGGTTACTGCCAAAGCAAGTAGCTCGAGGTGATTTGAGGTATAAGGCTGGAAGCTTAGGAACTTCGACAGGAGCAGTGAACGAGCGGGTGGCCGTTTGGCTAGCACAGCTGGTATAGGTTTGGGTATCCGCAAGTGACTGCAGAGGAACTCCGATAGGAAACAGCCTAATTAAATTGTAAGTACTTCTGCATGCGTGACCAATGTATCGGAGATCCAGAGCGGAACTCACAGTCTGGTTCATGCAAGCGACTTCGAAAATGGCAAAGGGGATTCGGGCTGGACGAGGCAGTGCAGCGAAGGTTTGAGTTGCAGTTGACGATTCGATGTGCTGGCAAGGAGAAGAGTTGCTGACCCCGAGGTGGGTAGAGTAGAATTCTTTTACGGCTAGGTACAGATCACATATGCTTCTGGGACGAGCTTCTCGTGTCTTGGCGCGCTCTCGTAAAATGTGACGCACCCTCGGTAGGATGGCTAACGACGTATCACATTTTTCTATATACCAAAGCCTGTTGCCTTGCGCATGTTTTGGGAGCTGAGATTCATCATCGATTTCTTTGCAATGACAGACCTCCGATCAGACGGTGGGTCTTCCACCAAGGCGTTAGAGAACAGCCTGTCCACGTAATGCGATTGTACATCCCGACCCACCCCCCGGAACAGCGTACATAACGAGTGCACTCTACGTAAATGCAGCAGGGACCAATGAGGCCGTTTAGACACCAATTACAGTCCACTATTCTGTACACCATTTACAATCCAACACTATACAAAATAACCTGGTGCGCCCTAAGCAATAATTCGCAAGCGTTCGAACGTGTTGCCGTCCAGAAGTCCAACGTTATATATCTGAGTACTTCTCATAGCCCTGATGTTGCGATTGCCAGCCGCCGGCGCTGGTAGCTTGTTGGGACCAGCCGGACGTCGGTGCTTTCATGCGCCGTTCTGCAGTAGGTCAGCATCTAAAGTACCGTACAAACAAGTAGAGTATGTCTTACCCTTCTCGAAATCGCCCCATCTTTTCATGGTAATCTTGCTACTGTCGAATTCACCCTCGTACTCAATTCCGGCTTTCTTGGTCTTCTCTCCTGCTGTCTTTCTGGTGTCGCCCCAGCTGAAGTCGTCAAACTTCCAGAAGGCGTAGACAGGAAGAACGAAGTTCCAAATTGGAAGCGAGATTAGGTAAATCAACATCCACAACACGTATGAAAACCGATGAGCTGTCAGTACGATGAGCACCGCGGGTAACCCTAAGATAAGAGCTAGTAGAACTAATGGTATGACAGGCGTAGGCTTGCTGATGATCGAGATGATGACAAGGTAGAAGGTGAAGGTGATCGCTGCTGGCAGGACAAGAGTACCAACTAGGTCAATGAAAACAACCATTTGCATACTGAAGCAAAAGGTGCCACACAGGTCTCTAACGAGCACCAACTCCATGAGGTTGTGGATGGTACTATTGATCCATCGTCGACGTTGAGACAGCAGGATTTTGAATTGCTCAGGCACCGTGGTCTTGCATACTGCTTGCGGAACGAATACTTGCTTCCGTTTTGGGAAGGTTTTCAGCATCAGTGTCGAGAGATATCGATCTTCACCTAGGAGGAGCAGATTTTTCTTGTGCAAGGTGTCGACCACATTCTCAGAGTAGTGTTCCACAACGTCCGGATTGGCAAGGATTGGTACCCAGTAATTCTGACCTCCTTTCGGCGCCTTAATGCGGTACATGGAGAAACATCCTGGTAAACAGGTAACACCACCAAAGCAGGACTCGAAAGATTTTGAAAGATGATGTGAAATGAAGTATTCAAAGACTTGTATCATAGTGATAAAGCTTGTCCGTTTATTGGCGATTTTAGTTTCTCCACAAAGCCCCATGATCTCTGAATCCTTGACCATAGCGGAAACCATATGAGTAAGACTGTCCGGGAAGACCTTGGTATCGGCGTCCACCATAAGTACGACCTCGTAAAAGTCTGGTGAGATACCAGTAATCCTCCAAAGTCCATTGAATATTTCAAACTCCAACTCAGTCATACGCTCATCGAACATGACCTTCTGCAGGAAAGACATCAGTATAATTTGACTATCTCTTTTCCCACGATTGCCGGGTTTGCTCTTCTTGGCTTCATCAGGAGTTCCGCACTTGACAATTACCATCATCGGTACTCGTTGTTGCTTTTCCGCTGGGATAATTGAGCTCTCTCCATAGTCGTAGAACCCAGCATAGATCTTCGCCATATTATGTCTTTTCGAACCACTAGCCACTGCAACGTACGAGAAAGCTTGGACTTCGTCAGGCAGGATTGCATGGTCTCCCATCATGCCAAGTGCAATTTCAGGGGTGGTAAACTCTTCCCCATGACCTTTAACCATGCCGTCACAAATCACCAAGATTGTCTTGTGGCTGTTGGGATACTCGGTGGTTGCTATAGAATCGAGTGTAGTACGAAGACCTTCCTCTCCTTCGGAATATGCGGTCACCAAGCAAATAGCGTGGGCAAGGGGGTAGCCATATGGTTCCCATTCTGGCGGAGGCTGTGGTACCACCGCTTCATGGATAAATCCTGCAGGTCCTGGCCCATCGACCTCGGCCATAACACTTGAGTATCTCGGATCTTGTCCGGACATCATCAAACTTGAGCGGCTTCCAGTACCACTATTCCTAGTGGTAGGATCAAAACTCGGTAGCGTGAGCTCGCTGCCATCGATTTGTTTGTACATTGAGGTGGGGCGCATCAGTTTAGCACTGGAAATCTGACTTGCCATTGTGGTTGGGGCGGTTCGTTTTTTGGCCGCTGAACGTTCAGTGGCGTATGGACTCGTGAAGCGCGATGTTGTAGGTAGAAAAGCGCTCCCTCTTTTAGTCGACCTGTCCGACATCGCAGGCGCAGGATCGTTGATCTTTGGCGGAGGGCGGTAGATATCGTCGGTCCAATCCTCTATCTGCTGATTGCGCTTCTTGGAATTCCCACCCATAGAGCTCTTGGACGCAGCGAAGCGCCGACTGAAGAACCACTGGAAAGCCAAGGCAAGGAAGAATTTCACCATTACAATAGACAAGATGAAGACCAGTGACACGTAGAGAACCACCTTGGACGCAATACAGCCGACAGTGTCCGTATCGATTGATCCAACACGGATGATTTCTGACAAGCATCGGCCTAAACGCTTGTCTGGGCCTGATTGGAAACCATGGGTGACGTCTACACCTTTCACTGCAGAGTTGGTCCTCAAGTCATCAAATTGCGTTGGGTACGATACTTGAGAAATGTTGAACCACTCAAGGAGGTTGAGATCTAGAACATTGCCATTGTAGACCATGAGGTTTCGGGTTTGGTTTTTGACATCATCCCAAGTAAAATAGACGTCTCCTGCACTCCGTAAACTGTAGAAAGCCTTTCGCCCCAGGGCACTTGTGTGACAGGCATAGCCAAGGTAGTTCTCGGTCGTAAAGTTGGGCTTGCTCATTCCATCTTGATTAAAGGCGGTGCAAGGGAAGTACCACGCAAGGTCACCGTTGGCGTTGGTGGGGACATTGGAGCCTTGTGCGAGAGTAATGAGCCCCTTGCAAGCCCCGTTCACGTTCTGGAACATAAAGCTGCCGTCCTGCCCACCATACTTGTGTGGCAGATCATACAAAATGTTTTGACCGGCCAGAATATCCGGCATAGCAGCAGGATGCTGAGACCCTTCCAAGTCGTACGCTCGCCCATGGAATATCATATAGCCATTTGTAACGTGGTTGGCTTGAATTTGGAGGCCAGGTGTACCGCACACGGCTGCCGTAAAGCCAAACGTGATGAACCCAACGAAGGCCATGATCAGTAGAATTATGCTGATGAGACCCATCTTTTCTCTCCAAGCCCGCTGTTGAGCCTTTGCCGGTTTGCCAAAACACGAGAGAATGGCCCCTGGACACCAGAATGTGATGATTGCGCAATAAACATTCCATAGACTTGGTGGTTTAACAGCATCCAACTCTTTCTTCCGCCTCTTTTCCTCCTCACTTAGAATCTTCGTCTGCTTTCGCTCGAGTTTACGCTGGACACGTTTATTACCATTTCCAACAACGGGCGCGGGGCCACGAGCTCGTCCGCGAGGAGGCGAGTTGTCTGAGTATAGTGTATCCGCATGACGATCATCATCATCTCTACGCAAAGCTCTCATATCCGTTTCATCCGAAATCATCGTCTCATTCTCCTCCGGACCTTCGATGACTGGGTCATTTCCGGTGGTCGAAGGGTAGACTGTCATGTTCTGAGCATGTTGGCGGTAGTAATAATTTGGATGATCCCGATCAATCCGATTGCGTTCAGGCCGGATCAGACTGCGTTTCCTGCTCATATCATTCGAGACTTCGTGCGGAGACATCAAGGGCGCCTTTTCCCTTACAGGGGTCCTCGGAGACTGTTCAGTCTGAATGTATGCTTGTTGCCTGGGTCTGTGTGATGGGGTCCGAGGGGGTTCCAACGGAGGAGCAGTCTCGAGATCCTGGGGCCGAGCGCGCCGCCGCGATGGAGAATCTCGGTATGGTGAGGCTCCATGTGTTCGCTTGGGGGAGGTTGCAGAGGGTCTCCGAGGTAAAGACATGATTCTGCGTGTTGAGGGGAGGTTAGCAGCATTCCAGAGCTGCACGCAGTAATTCTAAGCAAAAATTCGAACCTTGTAGTGCCTTGACTTTCCGAGACCCTAGCGAGTCTTATGAATGGAGCCGATTTTAGTGAGTGAATGCGTAACTGACGGACTGTCGGCGATGCTGTTCAACTGGAGGGGTGTATTCTGCCAGTGATAGCAAGGGCTGGCATTCAGCTTCCGTTTAGTTGCATTGGATTCTTCTGCTTCACGCCTGGCTGCAGAAGAATCAAAACAAAGACTACTGGGCGGGACGGCAGCGCTATAAATAAAGAGGCGAAATATACACCGCGAATGAATACTAATATAGATACAACGACGATGACGGTGAGGTTATCAAAGGACGAAGAGGCCTTGAGAAGAAGAGAAGATGCAAGCGTAGCGAAGTGCGTGACGACGACTGCTGAAACGAGCGTGTCAAGCAAATCACTGCAGAGTGCAGAGAGTTCTTTCGTCTTTTGGGAATTGGGAAGATCTGGCGTTCCACCAACTAGGGGCTGCAGCCAGGGAATGGGGCTAGGTACAGTACTCATACCTATACGCTAGGCTGAGGCTGGATTGATAGGGGACGAATGCTGATCCGAGGTTTAGGGTTGCCCATAGCAATGGTTGACAATAATATGGTACACTCAGTACGGAGTATTAGCGTGTGCAGAAAGCTATGGATTCCTTGGCATCGCAATTGTCGCGCCCCCCCCCAAATTTACTATTGAATCCAGACATTCTTGACATTCTCAAACCTTCAACGCTCTATTGGAAAATCAATAGAAAAATCAAACCGGTAAATTTGAAGCTGTTCAACCCTTTCACAGTGCTGACATCCTTTTAGCCCTCCCGACCCCCGAAGCCATCATGCCGTCGTCACGCCGAAGTCAGAACCTACCTCTGAAGGATTCACTCATCTTCTCAAGCACCTCATCAAGATCGAAGAAACCTTCTGACAAAGCCAAAGCAGACGCTGCTGACAAAGTCAAAGCAGACGTTGCTCGCAAAGTCAAAGCAGATGTCGCTGCTAGAATCATTGTAGAGGCTGCTGTCAAAGCAAACACTGCAGGCGTTGCTGTCAAAGTCAATTGTTCTCGCAATTTCAAGAAACATATAATTGATAATTTCAAAGCAGCAAAGAAAGCACGCGAGACTCACGTCGCTGAGCTTCAGCGACGAGCGAATGCTGCAGATTGTTACGAGCGTACCAAGGCTGAACAAGGCTGAAGCCCTAATCAATTCGCAGTGAACGCTAGCGAGTTCTCTGCGTAATGATTAGGGCTAACCAGCGAGCTAGTCAGGTTTGGCCCAGATATGACTCAGATATGACTCAGATATGGCTCAACACTCTTTTCTTTCACCAACATCTTGTTCATCTACATCACATTCTTTTCGTGTCACAAACACATTTCTTTCGAGCCTAGCGCAGTCTCTGAACATTACATAAATAGAAGCTTTTGTATCAATCTTCTTCTGTATTCTTAATATTCAGTTATAGTTATCTTTAAAGATCAAGCACTATCAACTCTGATCTTCACTGATTGTATCATCTAGGCACGATTCTGACACAGATCGTGTCAGAACTCAAATAAAACAAGAGAAAAGATGTTAGGGGCCAGCATAGAGCGAGTCATATGGGTGTAATGTAACGAGTATATAAATGCTAAGGAAGGAAAGTATCTAGAAGGGAAGAGCCGGCTATCTATATGACTCAGGAGAACATAAGCTAACCCTGAATAGGGTTGGCCTCGGAACAACCCTATAGCCTAGCGGCGAGCGGCCGGCGATAGTCATCAACATAGCCACCAACATAGCTACCAACATAGGTGCGTAGCTAGGATCGTAACAAAAGAGCTCGATCTGCAGAGATTGCTCGATTTGATGAAGAAGAGATTCTACGTCGTCGTAGAGAGAAAAGAGAAGTTAGAGACATCGTCGATGAACTTTTTACTTCGAATATTGAGATTATGAAGTTGAAGAATCGAATTGCTGATTCAACGCTCAAGATTTTTGTCTGTCTTCGAGTCGATAAACGAATTGAATGATCAACTTTCATAGAAACTCAGACTAGTAGTTTCTTCAATATATGAGACTTCAAGCAATTGCTGAAGAATGCAATCAGCAAAAGAGACGATCATAACAAGAAATGAAAGATCACTCATTGAATGATCAGCGTTTGAGCTTCTTGATCAAAGATCACTCGAAAGCTACAGTTCATCAATGATTTCATTGAAGCAGAATAAAATAAGATGTTAGAAATCATTGCTTCGAAGACTGTCATTAAGTATGATGTAAGAATAGAGCTTCAGATTGAATTCTTGAAGAAGAAGAGTTCTTTAAAGCGATTCTTGAATGTTTTATCATTCAATTCTTTGAAGTCTTCGTCGTTCAAAGCAACAAGAATCACTCGCATCAATTGTTACGAGCGTATCAAGACTGAACAAGACTGAAGCTTTAAACAATTCGCATCAGGTTTGACTCAGATATGACTCAGATATGACTCAGATATGACTCAGATATGACTCAGATATGACTCAGATATGACTCAACACTCTTTTTCTTTCCCAACATTCTTTTCTTTCATCAACATCTTGTTCATCTACATCACATTCTTTTCATGTCACAAACACATTTCTTTCAGGCCTAGCGCAGTCTCTGAACATTACATAAATAGAAGCTTTTGTATCAATCTTCTTCTGTATTCTTAATATTCAGTTATAGCTATCTCTAAAGATCAAGCACTATCAATTCTGATCTTCATTGATTGTATCATTTAGACATGATTCTGACATTATATTAAGAATTCGTTAATCACATGATACTGATCTCATTATTCATTCAACATACTCGTCTAGACAGAACAAGTCTAAAGAAATTCATTTACCTGATGATTGACGATAATCGAAAGATAGAACAACACTAGAAAGTTGAATAGAATCAACGACGAGACTGTTTGAATTGCTAGACTACTTATCGCTCATTAAGTATGCAAAGTTCACTCGATTACGAGAATTCACGATAAAGAATCTTCGTGAATTGCTCAAGAATCAAATTGATCGATAGATTCAACGATAAAGAACCTTCATTGTTTGCTAGAGAATCAATCAAATCAATCAACAAACAAATCTCATCTTCTTTGTTGAAAATTAAACATCACTCTATACATCTTTCTTTTTCAAATCGTTGAACATCGTCATTCATTCGACTTTCTTTCAAACAAATCTCATCATGTCTAGTCGTTCATCTATTGAAGAGCGTTTCGAAGAATTTCGAAATCGTTTCTCTTAAATCTCTGATGCTGATTCATTGAAATCACGAACAAAATCATCAAGTGCTGCATCATTCATTCATGAAGATGACGAATCATTCGCTGAAACGATAATACTCTTCGTGTTCTACGAAATCTGAAAGACTTGAAGTCTAGCTCTTGATGAAGAAACAGATCGACTCTACGAGTTAAATAAACAACAAGAAGATGAAATCAAAGAGTTGAAGACTAGACTTCAAGCTAAAGAAAACACTTCTTCTGATTTCATCTACTCTGAGCGTTCTAGATCTCAAAAAATACCTGATTCTTCGCTGTTTACTGATGAAAAGAACTCTACTTGAGAGAACTGATACGAAAAAATTCAGAATAAACTAGAGATCAACGTCGATCTCTTTTCTAATGAATGAGTCAAATTGAGCTATATACATTCTAGATTATTCAATGACGCAGCTGAGATCACTCAAGCTAGACGCGAACGTGACTGTGTCAATCTTTATAAAATCGTCGACGATCTTTTGAAAGAGCTAACTCAGTTGTTCGATGATTCAAATAAGAAAGTCAACTTTCGTAGAAAATACTACAACTTGATTCAAGAATTCAAGAAATTCAGTGAATTCTATACTCAGTTTCAATGTCTATCTTTCTATCTAGACTATCACGAGAAGCAACTGATCGCTGATCTGAAAGATAAAATACATTCTCGTCTTCGATTCGTTTGAGTAGATCAACTAGTTCAATCTGATTCTCTAAAAGAAATTCGTTTCTATCTGATTCATTTGAATAATGATCAGCGAGTCATTCGAGAGATCAAGAACAAGATCAAACGCGTCAATGATCTTTCTAAAACTATCTTTCATAGAGCGACTGTTGTCACTCAGTCAGTCGATCACTCGAAGTCTGATCAGCTAAAGTCGCGCGACGCGATTTTAACTAGCGTCAAAGAAGCAGACATTCTAGTCGAAAGTTGTTTCATATATCATAAATCAGGTCATAGCTCTAAAGAGTGCTTCGATCGATCTACTAGAATCAATGCAGTGAACAATGAATATGATCGCTTCGATTTTGATTCGAATTTCGATTCAAAAAACTAGTCATCTCTTCAAAAGTCATTGAAGAAATAAAGATTATATCTTTGTGCAAACTAAACGAAATTCTATCGAAAGAAAATTACTTTGAAAAGTCGTTTCTAATTGATGCTCATTTCATTTCTCAGAATCGATCTTTCAGTCTTCGTTCTTTAATAGACAGTGATTCAGTCGTCTACACGATCATACATTCTAATTTAATCGATAAAGTATGCGAGAAACTGAAAATTCAATCTATATCACTGGCAAAAGAGAAGCTAATAAGAGATTATGATGAGAAGATATTTAAGAAGATCATCACTCATAAAATTCTATTCAATCTCATCATCGAAAGTCATAAGAAATTGACTGTATCAATGCTGATAGCTGATATTGATCATCATGAAGTCATATTGAATAAGCTCTGAATGAATAAAAACGAAATATTATTGAATATGCGAAACGACGTCATTGTTTTTTCGAATCAATTGAATACTTTTATTTCGATTTTTTTAATTCTCTTCAATTCAAAGCATTCAAGTTGATCGCAGTCAACTTCGTCTTCTTCAATCACTCAGACTAAGACTTTTATGATGCTCAAACGACTCGTTCAAAAAGAGTCATTCTTGATTCGAAGCATAAACGCAGCTTCGTTCAAAACGCTGTTGAATCGTTCAAAGAAGAACAAGATCGAAGTCTTTGCTCTATTCATGATGAACATCAATAGAAAAATCGCATACAATACTCAGTGCAATTTGAACGCTCTAAACGTCTCTTCAATTGATGAAACGACTCAGAATTTGAAAGATATTAAAGCAAAGCTGTCATCGAAATATCATGAGTTTCTAAATGTTTTTAATCGAGCTCAATTGAATAAACTATCTTCTCATCGCTTCTACAATCATAAAATCGAGCTCATCAGTGATTCAACATCTTCTCGCTGTCGAGTCTATCAAATGTTCTCTGTCAAACTTCTGAAAGTAAAGAAGTACTTAAACGAGAATCTGTCGAAGAGTTTCATCACTTCTAGTCAGACTCTCTATTTCTCTTTCGTTCTATTCGCTCTCAAAGCAAATGAAGATCTTTGATTCTGCGTGAACTATCGAAAGCTAAATGTCATTTTCAAAAGAAATAGATATTCTCTATCGTTGATAGATGAGATCATTGATAAAATAGTGAATTGCAAGCATCTGACTAGATTGAACATCATATCAGCGTTCAACAAACTTCGAATGCATCTCGATAGCGAGAATTACATCACTTTTATCACTGCTTTAGAAGCATATAAATACAAGATGCTATCATTTGAACTGACTAATGAATCGACCTTCTTTCAGCAATATATGAATGACGTTCTATGAGACTTTCTGAACGACTTTTGTCAAGCCTATCTAGATGACATTCTCATCTATAGCAAAATGAGAAAGAAACATAGAAATCACGTCAAACGAGTATTGAGTCGACTACGCGAAGCTGAACTGCAGATAGATATTCGAAAGTGCGAATTCGATGTAGAAGAGACTGTCTTTCTAGAAGTCATCGTATCAGAACTAAATCTTCGTATGAATCTCAGCAAAGTGACAGTCATAGTCAGCTGAATCACTTCGATCAATCTAAAAGAAATTCAGAGCTTCGTGAAATTTGTTAACTTCTATCGTCGTTTCATTAAGAACTTCTCGAAGTTAGTCAAAGCATTCACTCAGCTGACTAGAAAGAACATGTCTTTTGTTTGAAACAAGATCTGTGTTCGAGTCTTTGACAATCTAAAGAAACAAGTCAGCTCGATCTCAGTACTTCATCACTTCGATCTCAAACGACAAGCTATTCTGAAGACTGATGCTTCAAACTATGTAAAAGGTAAAATACTATCTCAGTATGATGATGAGAAAGTTCTTCATTCGATGATCTTCTACAGTAAAAGCATGATTCTCGCTGAAATCAATTATCACATCTATGACAAGAAATTGCTAGTCATTATTCGATGCTTTGAACACTGATGATTCGAGCTGAAATGCACTGAACTACTCATTCAGATGTTCATCGATCATCAGACTTTGAAAATCTTCATGAAAAACAAACAGTTGAGTTGATGACAAGTCAACTATGTTAGAAGCCTGCCTAGAGCGAGTCAGATAGAGATGTCATTTAACTAGAAGATAAATGCTAAGGAAGAAAGATAGCTACGAAAAAGAAGCTGACTACATATGTGTGTTTCTCAGCCGACGCTAGGCCCAATAGGGACTAGTCAAGGTGACGAAGCGAGAATAGGCCTGATAAGGCTAGAAGACTGAGCCTGGCAAGGCTAGAATCGTGACATTATTTCTCTTCTTCGACGATTCATGTTCGCATGAATGTATTTTCTGCTCGACTCGATTGATTGCTCAATCATGATTTCACAGGCTCAGATCTGTTAAATCGTGATTGATTGAATTGTCGATTAGCGCGATTTGTTCGAGTATCGAATATGAAAATCGTCAACGATCTTCTGAGCGTTCATAAATTCGTCGTCATCAGCGTTGTATCAATTGAGATCATTGTCATAGTCATTTCATTTGACTCTATACTGAAGTCGTCTTCGATATCGACGAAAATTCAATATATCATCGATTTTTCACTCGTCTTCGTCGTTTATCACTATTGAATCTGAAGATTCGTTCTTTTGATCAGGCAAGAGATCGTCAACGGCAGAGCGAAGCAGGTCAGAATGAAATACATCATGAACACGCATAGACTCTGATAATTTCAGTTTATATGAAGAGTCGACGAGATCTAGATTGATGAAAGAATCGAGCATTTTGTCATCTAGCTTCTTGAAAGATCTCGCTGTAACGATGTTTCTTTCATTCAGAAACATCTTTGATTCGATCTCGTAATCAACTTCTTTTCTATGCTTATTGACTTGTTTCATCATTTGTTCCCGTGTTTTGACTAGCGACTCGCGAGCAAACTTCAGTGTTTTGTTCATATTTTCAGATATATTCTCGGCTTTAGCCGTCTGCAAGCGTTCACGAGAACTTTCATATTCGATGACATCGAGTTCAAAGCTCATACGAGAATGAAAGTCTTTGTTTAGAAAGAAAGAGATCGAGAAGATGACTGAGAACAGAGCATTATTGTCGACGAACTCGATCATGAATAGTAGCTTAGCTCAGTCATTCTGCATGTACGAACAGAAGAATCGAAGATATCTTTCGACGTTCTGATTGACTCGTTCACTTTGATCGTCGATCTGAGAATGATAGACTGTGTTACGATCCTAGCTACGCACCTATGTTGGTAGCTATGTTGGTGGCTATGTTGATGACTATCGCCGGCCGCTCGCCGCTAGGCTATAGGGTTGTTCCGAGGCCAACCCTATTCAGGGTTAGCTTATGTTCTCCTGAGTCATATAGATAGCCGGCTCTTCCCTTCTAGATACTTTCCTTCCTTAGCATTTATATACTCGTTACATTACACCCATATGACTCGCTCTATGCTGGCCCCTAACAGACTGTGAAGAGTTGAAGGTTAATGCCTAGCCTTTTGCAAAGCGACTTTCATAGAATGAAGGTAAATTGAGAGTCTCGATTCGAAACAATGAAATCGAGTAAATCGTGTATTCGATATATTCATTGAAGCATTAGCTCAGCTGTTTTTTCTGCTGTGATTCTCTCGTCATCAGTGAAGCAAGAAATATAATGTCGTTTCTTTGACAGTCTACATATCACTGTTAGTATGACGTTTTTGCCTTTCGAAGAAGATAAGTCGATGATGAAATTCATGACTATGTTCTTTCATCGCTGTTCGAGTATGAGTAGAGAATGTAGTAGTTCATTGAATTTATCTCGAGAAGCCTTTGATCGCTGACAAATGTAGCAGTTTTGAATATATCGATCTATTGTCTTTCGCATTGAAGATCAATAGTAGTATCTTCTTATGATCTTCATCGTTCTGAGAATTTCGAAATGATCAATAGAAGATTGATCGTGAACTTTTCGAATTAGCTTCATTTGAAGATGCTCATCGAAGAAAACTCATAGAAGATCACTTCGATATAGTATTTCGTTCTGAACTCGACAATCTCTTAATTTAGTATCTTCGTATTGAGCTTTATCTTTTAATACGACTTCACGAAGTAGAATACAATTCTCGTTGATTCTGTTAGCTTCTAGAATCAATCGATAAATTGATTCATCATTTTCTTTCTCTTCTAGATCAGCGATTTTCATTCGATTCGACGTGAGAATCGTAGTTCGCTAATAGCGACATCATTCATTCTCGAAGCTTCTAGAAACTGAATCGACTCGACGAGTCAATGCATCGACTTTGATGTTTTGTTTGTCTGAGCGATACATGATTTTGAAGTTGAAGTCGACGAGCTTTTGTATTCAGCGCATTTGACGTCTACTTAGCTCTTTATCTTTCATTAATGACGTTAAAGCTTGATGATCAGTGAACATCTTGATGAGTAGCTCAGTCAATTTCAGCTCAGATCGTCAATGCTTGAAGGCACGAATGATTGCTAGTAGTTTCTTGTCATAGATCTCGTAATTGCACTCAGCGAGACTCAGGTTCTTGCTGTAGTAGATCATCGAATGCAATGTTTCTTCGTCGTCATACTGAGAAAGTATGTCATCGTTGACGTAGTCGAATGAGTCTGTTTCAAGAATAGTCTCTCTATTCTGATCAAAATGACGAAGAATAGAGGCTTCAGTCATTCATTTCTTCATATGATCAAAGATCGTTTGACAAGCTTGATTTCATTCAAATATCATCTCTTTTTGAGTTAGTTGAATCAGAGAATGAACAATCTTCGAAAAGTTCTTTATAAAACGTCGATAGAAATTGCAGAAGTCGACGAAGAACTGCATCTGAGTGAGATTTGTAGAAGTAGATCATTCAACTACTGCTTGTACTTTTCTGAAATTCATCTTTAGTTCTTCGATGAATAGCAATAGTTTCAGAAAGAAGATCTTCTGAACATGAAACTCGCATTTGTTTATATCTATCTGAAGGCTAGTCTCTCGTAGTCTATGTAGAACTAATCGTACGTGTCGCTTATGTTTCTTCAGTGTTTTGCTGTAGATGATAATGTCATCTAGGTAGGTCTGACAAAACTGATGAAGATAGTCAAATAACACGTCGTTCATATAGTGTTGATAGAAAGTCGGGCCGTTGATTAATTCGAAAGACATCACGTGATATTTGTAGAAATCAAAAGAGATGATAAAGATAGTCAAATCTTCGCTGCTCGAATGCATACGCAGTTTGTTGAAGGCGACAATGATGTTCAATCGAGTCAGATATCTGCTATCTTGAATACGAGCGAGAGTTTCGTCTATTAGCGATAAGAGATAGCGATTTCGTTTGATCAAAGCATTGAGCTTTCTGTAGTCTACACAGAAACTGTTAGGGGCCAGCATAGAGCGAGTCATATGGGTGTAATGTAACGAGTATATAAATGCTAAGGAAGGAAAGTATCTAGAAGGGAAGGGCCGGCTATCTATATGACTCAGGAGAACATAAGCTAACCCTGAATAGGGTTGGCTTCGGAACAAGTCTATGCCCTAGCGGCGAGCGATCGGCGATAGTCCTCAGGATAGCCATCAACATAGTCATCAACATAGTCACCAACATAGCTACCAACGAAGGTGCGTAGCTAGGATCGTAACAGAAACGCAAGCTACCGTCTTTCTTTTCGACGAATAGTATGAGCGAAGCGTATGAAGCTGAGCTAGAAGATATAAAGTCTTTATTCAGATGCTCGATCAGGTAATTCTTCATCTTTTGAAGCTTGTAGTCAGACATATGATAGAGACGACTTCGAGAAGATGTTCTCTCGTCGATCAACTCAATTTTATGATCGTAGAAGCGATGAGAGAATAGTTGATCAGTCATCGCTCGGTCAAACACGTCTAGATAGTCATGATATTTCGAAGAAAGCTTAGCTTTGACTTCTTTCAAGATCTCTTCGTGTGAAAGCTCTTGTAGATTTACATCTTCGAGTTTATTTCTAGCTGTTTTTAGAAGTCGATCGATTTTCGTGACGATGATCGCGAAAGTAGTCACATTCGACCGTTTGACTAGTGATCTATATGCTGCAGCTTCTATCATTGCTATGTTCATTGAATCGAAAGGCGAAGCGAAGTTGACTGAATTAGGTGATTTCACGATTTTACTGAATGAAGATGACTTCTCGCTGAGTCGAATGACGACAGAAGGAATAGATCTCTTTAGTATTTGAGTAGAGGTCGAACTCTTCTGTTCTATCGCGATTTTCTTGCTCGGAAGAACAGTCGAATGAGCTTTGGTAGAAGCTTTGATATGAGCTTCGAAACTAGAAAATTGAAGACGATCGTCTCTCATATCAATAGTCATCTCGATCTTGTTCATTCATGTTTTTTCGAGAATCATCTGATGTTGATCTAATCGAGTGATCAGCATAGAAGCGAAACGTTTCATATGATCTTGAACAGTTAGATTCAAATAAATCGCATGAGTAATGAGCTTTTTTGCATAATGATCATCGAATCTTCTTATTGATTTGAGCTTGATTAAAGATAAAGATTCGATTTGCAAATGATCACAAACATTCTGCGCGATTAATTCATCAATGAACGAATAGTCAGCTGCTTCAGTGTCAATCAATGACTTTAATGAGTAACTAATTTCATTGCTAGATAGTACACATTCAGTAGTCAAAGATTTCGAAGCAAAGAGATCATTTGAGCTGCTCGTTGTTGAAGAAATTAACACATCTTTCATCGCGTCTTTGATGAAAGTCACTAGTTTTTTGTCTCATTCTTCGATTTCTCTGTAAATAATTTCTTCTCTTCTTTTGACATGACGATCTCATTGAGGCGAGAGGTGAATGCACGAGATGTCGAAGTACTAGCCTTCAGATGAGAGCAGTTCTTTGAAAGATGATTCGATACTTTACAGTTGAAGCAGATGATTGACATTCTTGATCATTCAGATTCAAGGGTGGAAAAAGTAGCGAGTCGAACATAGCTAGTAGTCGAGATTGAAGCTGATGTCGACGAAGAAACAAAACGTTTTTCCGAAGCTGCTATCGATTTGACTGTTCATTGCTCGCTACGTAGCTGGTAATTGACTTGTTGTTTGTTATTCACATCTTGAAGAAAGGTCTTGAGCTTATCAAGCGAGCTAAACTCTATGAGACAAACTGACAACGCGTTCTGAAGGCGATTGTTGATTTTATTCTGAATGTCGTTCATCAGAGTGACATCGTCGTAGTTCAGAAAGCTGAATATTTTAGTGAATTCTGAATAGAAAGAGCTGAAGAACTTGTTGAGCTGCTTCAGAGCGACGTATTCGCGACGACACTTTCGAATCAGATTCTGATCTTCGTAAATTTCTTTCAGATGTTTCAGTAGCTCTGATAGTGATTGATAGAGTGAGAGAGCATCAACACGACGCTTTGCATAGGTTTGCTGATCAGCATCATCTTCTAGTCTGGAAATCACATAGGCAATACGAATCTTTTCAGTAGAGTAATGATTCGCGTTGACATCGAGCTTGTCAGCTATTTTGATGTTTCATGTCTCTCAGGTAGAGTCATCTGTTTCGATGAAGATGAGTGAATTCGAAAGCTTGACGAACTTGTGATGATCGTTCTCGTTTTCGTTATCAGATAGAGTAGAAGATTCTCGTTGAAAGCGAGCTTCGAAAGTCGAGCTTCGTTCAACTTCAGAGCGACGAATCGAAGCTTCTTTCTGATTGACTCGTTGTTCAGCTGACTGAGTATCTTGACGAGACATAGATCGATCAGCTTGACGTTGTTTCGCTCTGAAGTTCAATCGCTCGCCTTGTAGCTGATTGATCTTTTTCTCTAGCTCATCGTTTTTATCAAAAGCGACTTCTAGTTGTTTCGCTCTCTTTTTGTGATCGTCTTGTATGAGAAGTCAGTGTTCATTGAGTTGTAGAGTCAAGTCTCGCTGACTTCGAAGCTCGTTCAGCATATTGATGACTTCGTCGAGTTGATTGCTGACTCAATGAAACAGTTGTTCTTCGATGTTTATGTTTCATGAGATGACAGCTTTCTCAGCTTCGACTGAAGCATCGATGAGTAGAAGTGAAACTCTTCTATTGACAGTGCTTCTAAGCAGGCGAGTTGTTCGGGACTCAACTGACTCGACGTCGCGTGTCATGATGAGAGAAGGTAGAAGTTGTTGAGGTAAGAGTAGATGAGAGATTGATGTTTTGAATTGATGTTTTTTGATGAGTGAAAATTCAAAGAATCTCTTGTGAATTTCAGATAATAATTGAGTGCTTTATTCGAAGAATCTCTTGCGAATAGAATGATGAAAATGAGTGTAGAATCGAAGAATTTCTTGCGATCTAAAATGATGGTGCAAATTTGAAGAATTTCTTGCAAATTTTTCTTACTGAATAGATTGTTTCATATCGTCTATTCGTCGATAGCAGAATAGTAGATGATGAGCATTTATCTAATGTTAGAGACCTGTCTAGAGCGAGTCAGATAGAGATGTCATTTAACTAGAAGATAAATGCTAAGAAAGAAAGATAGCTACGAGAAAGAAGCTGACTACATATGTGTGTTTCTCAGCCGACGCTAGGCTCAATAGGAACTAGTCAAGATGACGAAGCGAGAATAGATCTGGTAAGGCTAGAAGACTGAGCCTGGCAAGGCTAGAATCGTGACAAACTATCTGAACATTCTATCGAAGTTCAACTTTCAGATCATCTTTAGATAAGACAAAATGAACACTAAAGTTGATGCTCTAATCAGAATGTTTCTAGCGAACGTCTCTGAATCAGCTCAGCGTCTTGAAGATTGTTTTCAGACTGTTCTGATCTTCGATAGAGTTGATGTTCTATCTATTGAATCGAAAGCAAATCTCTATCAACGAGTATGAATGATCAATCAAACAGATGAGTTTTGCAGCGAATATAGACAAGCTATGAACGAAAACAAGCTCAAATTTCATATCACTAAACTGAAGAACTGCAAAATTCTTGACGACGTTCTATTTAAAAAAGATCTACTGTGAGTCTCTGAAAACATGCACACGAAATTACTACAAGAAGTGCATGATCAATCTTCAATCTCTCATCTTGACAATAGACGAATCATTGATCTAGTTCAGCGTTTCTACTATTGATCAGATCATCGAGCTACTATTTGATGATACATTCGAAACTTTCATGCTTGTCAGCGAAGCAAAGTCTCTAGAAATAGCATCAATGAACTTCATCATTCTCTTTCGATTTCACAGAAACGCTGAAAAGATATAACTATAAACTTCATCACTGAACTATCTCTGTCAGAAGACTATAACGTTATTTGCACAATCATATGTCGTCTCATCAAAGAATGTCACTATGTTTTCTGTCATTAAGAAGACGATGACATCTCAGTTGAAGAAACGATTTGAATCATGCTATGAAACGTCTATCGACTGCATGATCTACTCAGTTCTATTGTTTCGAACAGAGACTCTCAATTCATATCGACTATGTGAAAAAGTCTTTGTAAGCGACTGAGAATCACAGCTAGTCTATTCACAGTCTATCATTCTGAGATCGACGATCAATCGAAACGAGTCAATCAAGACGTCGAACGCGAACTTAGAATCTACTGCAATTACATGCAGAACGACTGAATCAAATGAATATTTATGATGAAGTTCAGTGACAATTTCAATATCTTCTTGATCACTTCAATGATTTTCTTCTACTTCAATAAAGAATTTCACTCTCGAATGAGTTTCGATTCAGATACGACTGACTACGAAACAATTCGTGAACGACTTGAAGTCAGAAAAGCAGACGATATTGTCATTTGAATGAAAGAGTTACTGAACTTCGATCGTCAACAATTGAAAAAGACGAAGCTGATCATTGAAGTTCAGATCAATAAACATAGACGAAACATCATCTATGAAGTAAATGACTGAATTTGACTATCTTCTAGAAACATCAAGACAACAAGACTCTGCAAAGATTTGAAAGATAAACAGCTAGATCTCTATCAAATCACTGTCAAAGTGAGTATCTTCTATCATCTTTGTCTATCAGTCAGCATGAAGCATCTGCATTCAATGTTCAGCTTGAAGCTACTGCGATCGTATTCAGAAGACTTTCTATCAGAACAGCATTCAGAATCACTCAGATCAATCACTATCGAAGACGATGAACACTGAAAGATAGATGATATATTGAACTTCAGACGCTATTGAGATCGAATACAGTACAAGGTCAAATGAACAGATCTAGATAGAAACGACGAATGATACTATGTCGATAAAGAAAAATTCGATGACTCAGAGAAAGTTTTGAATGAATTTCATAAGCTATATTCAAACAAATCGCGCTAAATATCGAAATAACTATCAACAAAAGCAAGCAGATGAACTACATTCATGCGAACATGAATTTTCGAAGAGAAGAATAATGTTACGAGCGTATCAAGGCTGAACAAGGCTGAAGCTCTAATCAATTTGCATCAGGTTTGACTCAGATATGACTCAGATATGACTCAACATTCTTTTTCTTTCTCAACATTCTTTTCTTTCATCAACATCTTGTTCATCTACATCACATTCTTTCTGTGTCACAAACACATCTCTTTCAGATCTAGCGCAGTCTCTGAACATTACATAAATAGAAGCTTTTGTATCAATCTTATTCTGTATTCTTAATATTCAGTTATAGCTATCTCTAAAGATCAAGCACTATCAATTCTGATCTTCATTGATTGTATCATCTAGACACGATTCTGACATCAATAAGCTGCTTGATCGTGCATGTATACGAGTCGATGATCTCACTGCAGTCAATAATTTTGATCGTGAGCTGCTTCATCGCTGACAATGCATCGATAAAGCGTATCAAAACTTCAACGACTGATGTTTCATTGACTTTGCAGACAAGCACTTCAATATGAATCACACTCAACAATTGCTTTGAAACAAAGTCATCATCATCAACAATGATGATGTTACTATTGAAAGATCTTCTATCTTTTTCTATTGCTTCTGAATCAACTCACAAGAAGAGATGATTCAGAACTCTTGATAATCACTGATGCATCAGAAAAGATTGAAGATGTGAACAGATAAAGAAGAATCGAAGAACTTTATGAGTAAATTCATGAGATTCAATGAACAACAGTTGAAAATGCGTTTAGTCGAGAGTATGATCGAACAGATGAAAAGAATGACGTTTCATCAAAGATCTTCTTCATCTTCTCTGTTGATTTCTTCTTCATCTCAGTCGCAGTGACAACAGTCATCTGTTAACAGTTCGTATTCTACGTATCAGTCATCATCGTACTCACAGTGATAGCAATCAGTTTCAATTTCTTCGCTTCATCAATGACAAGAAGCTTTTTCTTCATTCTTATTCTTCACTTCATCGTCTCAATCACAACGCTTCAGTCTCATTGAATCATCTGAAGAGAAAAAAGCAGTGATTGAACAGTTCTTTCTATAAAAGATAGCTTGAACAACACATCAAGCAACGAAGAATAAGATAGTCGAAGTGAGATGATTTGTGAATAATCAAATATGATGCATTGATAACTTAAAAGAGATATCAAATTCTACAATCTTTATATATTGAACAGCTATAAAGTTAGAAATTTCAGATGAAATGACTTGAAGCTTCAGAGATGATTTTAAGATCTTCAAGTCTCAATGATATCAGACAAAGAATCTTCTACATATAGAACAAGCTTCGATTTAAATAAAATTGAAATCTATGTTACTCGTTTTCAATTTTCTTTTCAACGCTTTGATATTCATCTCAAATATATAATCATCGATGCTATGCTTGAAATGCTGTCTTGAAAATTGATCACAACGACTTCTAGCTATTGTATAGTGCAGAAACTTATCGAAGAAGCTCTTGAAACTGAGTCATATTTCATGAAAGTGTCTTCTGACTCAGATCTTCAAAACATTAAAACTGAGCTCGATGAGATTGAAATTCGACGAATATGAAGACAGATATTGTACTTCACACTCGTGTGAGATAATGAGTTTCTTGATATGAGCATTACAGTGTATGCTGATGTTATTCATGATGATCACACTTCTCGAAGTCGAAAAGAGACTGCATAGAAATAGCAATTCATCTGCTAGTCATCGAAAGAAAGTCTTGTCGTTGAATCAATCTTCATGAATATCGATACAAAGTAGATAATCATTGATTGTATACATCGAAAAAACACTTCAGAAATGCTCTTTCTTTCTAGAAACTTGATAGCAAGCTGACTCATCAATTGATGCATAGACTTGATGATGTCATTTCGTAGTCTCGTTGAACAGAGTCTCATCAACGAAGACAAGCTGCTCAGCAGTCAGACGAAGCAGATCTGCAACTCAGTTTAATTGCAGCTCATCGTTCTGTCTGTTAGGGGCCAGCATAGAGCGAGTCATATGGGTGTAATGTAACGAGTATATAAATGCTAAGGAAGGAAAGTATCTAGAAGGGAAGAGCCGGCTATCTATATGACTCAGGAGAACATAAGCTAACCCTGAATAGGGTTGGCCTCGGAACAACCCTATAGCCTAGCGGCGAGCGGCCGGCGATAGTCATCAACATAGCCACCAACATAGCTACCAACATAGGTGCGTAGCTAGGATCGTAACACTGTCTGATGCTCACACGCTGTTTCTTTTTATTGCTTCAGTGTCTTTTCTTCAGAATTCTGAATATCGTGAATCTATGAACATGTATATCTCACTCTTCTCATAGAAATCGCATCATCTCTTTCTGCATGATTCATGACTGTTGCTTCAGATATGTAATTAGAAAGTCTTCAGCTGCTGAAAAGATCTTTCGAGAAACGCTCTTCGAACGAAACTGAGATCTAAAGAGAGAGTCATACATGAAGAGATTCTCTTGCATAGTATAAACGATGTTACGATGACAGTGAATCTCTTCGACGATGACGAAGAGGATTCAATGTAAAAGCAGAAGGCGTAGTATCTTCGAGCGAAGGGTCGAAGTCAGTGAATCTGTCATAGCTAAAAGAATGTCAGCTGTGAAAGGGTTGAACAGCTTCAAATTTACCGGTTTGATTTTTCTATTGATTTTCCAATAGAGCGTTGAAGATTTGAGAATGTCAAGAATGTCTGGATTCAATAGTAAATTTGGAGGGGGGCGCGACAATTGCGATGCCAAGAAATTCATAGCTTTCTGCACACGCTAATAGTCGGTACCAAAGTTAATGAAATCACAATACCGAGTACCATCGTTGAGAGAGAGTAAACAATAACGATCTCATTGTTTCATTCTACAAGTTATTGCACCTTGTGCGATGTACACAGTATATCTTTCACGCGGTCGAGGCCTCAAACTCGGGAATTTTCAGTAGAATAGCTACTCCGTACGGAAGTACTTCGTACTACTAAAGGCTGAGGGTGTGCTGATCCATCAGTTTGCATCGCCTTGACAAAGTCGTTAGGGCTAAAGAGCGAGCGCTTCAGTATGTACTGGGTACATACGAAGGATCTTATTTATACCGTAATATATACAGCTCCTCAGAGCATTGTTGCCCACTTTACGGACCAGACGTGTTTTGAATTAGGTTCTACCATCGGACTGGCCTAACAAGGCTACCTACCTTAACATATAATTCAAACCCAGATTGTGGTGGCGGACAAATAGCGAGTGCTGACGTTACCTCGTGTCCTAGACTAGTTTCCGCAGTAGAGGCAAAGGCTCCAGATGAAAAGGGGCTTGTCTAATAAAATCGATGAAGCTCTGTACAAAGAAAGACATAGCGTTGAAAGGATCAATCGAATTGACATAACTTCCGTAATGGGAAATGAATACTGTACCTACGGTATACGGAGGTACAGTACCTAGAATTGGTGAATGTAGGAACACGATTAGTGATTTGAAGATTCCAAACTGGTTATATTCTATATAAAATAGGCGCGCCGCGCGGAACGAAGGCTCGGAACCTAAAAGGCGGGAAAAGGGTGGCTTTGGTCATGGGCACGATGATTCCTGATGGCTGTTGTTGGACCTTTGCTTGCTGGCAAAGAGATTGCGTTTTCCTACTGGTGGTCTTGTGAATGACGCTTCTTGTTGTCTCCTTGTCCTATTGCCCGCTCCTGGAGAGCTTCTGAGACCCACCCGCGTTCTGTGAGGCTGAACATCTCTCTTTCTTGGTTGTCGACGTGTCGTGGATATTCCGCCTGCCGAACCGTTCTTCAACCTTTCTCTGACTGACATTCGTAGTTCGGACAGTCCGCTATCAAGACGTCGCAACTCCTCGCCGCTTGACCACACCTTCACTCTTTGCTTCGGAGCCCTAGAATATATGTCAAACGCCGTGTAATCGAAGCCGAACGAGTCTTGCTTCGAGCTTGTCCTATTAAACACTCCTGCTTCGACACTTATAGTCGACAACTGGGACTTCTGACGCTGTACCCCGAAACTCAATCACCAACCCCGTCGCCTCATACCTAGTTCCTAAGAAGACCTGATTGTCCAAAGGTAAAACAAGTGCATAGCCTGCAGCAAAGAAACCAAGTAAGCAAGAGTGGGAAACAATACGGAGGGTTTGGCTTTGAGCAATTCTCGCTGGTCCCTCGTGAATAACTTGTGAGGCAGTATTGGCAGCAGCCACAATGGCCAATGGGGGTGATACGGATGGATGGAGATCTCCAAGAACGTACGAGCGGGGCTCGAGGCTGGGATTAGACCCATCGCGTTCATCATTTGCAAGAGAGTCATCCAAGGAGGATATGCAGAGTGCCTCCACGCAGACATCTCCGCCAAAGGCTCTTCCTGCTGTACCTACTGCCAGCCGCATGGGGAAACCACTGCCTTCAGTATCGACGAATAGTACGCCAGACGCCGCGAACCCAAGGCCACCGGTGCGAGTGTTATCCTACGAAACCGGCGATGATGTTAATCATAGAGCAGTATCGGGTGGATCAGGAAACTGGGAGTTAGAGTCAGAGCAGGAGCACGGACACTCTAGCGCCTACGGAGAATCTATGCCTGTCACGCAGTCTATTCCATACAGGCAAAGGCTCACTAGAGAGGCCCCAGATACCCTGCAAAGACCTCAAGCTGCAATATTATCCTCTATGAGTGGCCGAGAACTGGGCCCGCCTGTCGCCGTTACCCATTCGAGAAATACGTCTGGCGGTAGCTTCGAGAACACCCGGAGACCATCAGACTCTAATTGGCCCCTCCAGTACCATCTTCAAGAGCCTGAGTCTGGCAAGGTTGTACCTTTAGTGGGTAGGCGTCCGTCACGTCCAGAGTTTCAAACATCGGTATCCGGTGAATCACTTTCGCTCTCTGCGTCACACAACGTTCCATCAAATCAGCATCTAGCGCCCACAAGGAACAGCGTGTTTGGCGCAAACCTTCCAAGGCCTGCCTCAACATACTCATCGAGCTCGGAGTTTGGGAATCGGGCACGATCCCCTCAGCTCTCACCCAATCATTACGCTCGCGCACCATCTGCCAACTCGGGGCAGTCAGATAGTCGCCCTGTCTCATATGTTGACTTGTTGAACGTGCCATATCCTCAGCCACCCCCAGCTCCCTCCAATCTTGACAATGCTCAGTTAAGAGAAGCTGTGGGCATGAATGCGTCTCTCCTCAGTACTAGGAAAACCTTGGACATGTATCGCGCTAATGTCAAGAAGACGAACGATCCCACGATACAATACGAATTCGCCGTATTCATGATTAATGCCGCCAAGGATGCAGGGGCCGCCGGGGAAGGCGATAGCACCCCTCGACATCCCAGCCCTGCATCCTCAAGAGACCTCGATGGCACACCTGGCTTAGGCCCCGCCAGCTCTTCCGCCGAGCTCCTCCGCGAAGCCCGCCACATCCTCCAACGCCTCTCCGACCGCAGCTACCCCTTTGCTCAATACTACCTCGCTGACGGTTACGCCTCTGGCCTCTTCAGGAAAGGCAAGGAAGACTACGACCGCGCCTTTCCCCTCTTCATCGCTGCCTCCAAACACGGCCACGCAGAAGCCGGGTACCGCGCGGCTCTCTGCTACGAATTCGGCTGGGGCACCCGCAAAGATCCTCCCAAAGCTGTTCAGTTCTACCGGCAGTCTGCCTCCAAGAACCATCCCGGCGCTATGTCGCGGCTGGGCGGCGCCTGTCTATTCGGGGAAATGGGCCTTGGTAAACGCTATCGCGAAGGCATCAAGTGGCTCAAACGCGCCGCTGAATCAGCCGACTTTCAATACAACAGCGCCCCTTACGAGCTCGGCATCTTGCATGAAACAGGCCATGGCGACGACATCTTCCGCGACGAGTCATACGCCGCGCAATTATTCACGCAGAGCGCTGATCTGGGGCATGTGAATGCCAATTATCGTTTAGGTGATGCGTATGAGCATGGCAAATTGAGCTGTCCAAGGGATCCGGCTCTGAGCGTGCATTTCTACACTGGAGCGGCGCAGAGGGCACACCCGTTGGCGATGATGGCGTTGTGTGCGTGGTACATGGTCGGGGCCGAACCCGTTTTGGAGAAGGACGAGAACGAGGCGTATGAGTGGGCCAGGAAGGCTGCCGAGACAGGTATACGCTCATCTTTCTTCTCTTCCATGACACCTTACCATAAATTACTGACAACACCAAGAACCACCCTTCCCAAAGGCAGAGTACGCCGTCGGCTACTTTACAGAAACGGGCATCGGCTGCCGGCGCGATCCGCTCGAGGCCAACGTCTGGTATGTAAGAGCTGCCGATCACGGAGACGAGAGGGCGAAGCATCGAATCGCGGCCATTAGAGCTGCGGCGAGCGGAGGGGGGAACAACACTGCGAGCGTGAAGATTGCCAGTGATGGGAAAAAAGAAGAGGACGAGAAGAAAGGAAAGAAGTGGGGAATTTTCTGATGTATTATTCTTGAATTGGGTTTGTCGTGGTTGGGGGATTGGGTTTGGGATATGGGTATTGCATTGCATCGGGTGAGGTTTGAATTGCATTACCGTCTTTTTTGTTTTGGATCAGGACTGGGTATCATGAGTACTCACCCAGGTGTTTCCATCTTATCCTTAGGGAAGAGGGGCGGATAGTCGTCTTTGGAAAAGCGTCCCCATAGAGGGGGGGGTTCTGGCATAAACATACAATTAATATATAGAGAGCGCGAGGGTGGGTTTGCGGCATTCTGTTAATAAAGCCAGAAGAATTTAAGCTAATAGATCTCTCGTATCCAAATATCCCCCAAAAAGATCCCATAAGAAACCAACATCTAATAACACCCGCCCAAATGCACGAACCCCTGGGTTGAAAAGCACCCTATGATACAAAAATTCCCACCGGGCACCGACCCCAACCCCACGGAACAGAAATGCATCAGATAATCCCCGCCAACCGCCGATGCGGCTCAAAAACCTCGATCCAATGCTCCTGCGCGCGCTCGCAAACCCTGCTCCTGCCAATCCAATCCTTGAGCGTACGATCCAGCTCGCACCCGACACTCTTCAAAATATCCCAGACGTCCCTCTCGAGATCGGTGCCGAAGATCTTCTCCTGGCTCTCTTTCGGTCCCCACAGCCGCAGCGGTTTCTTCGTCTTTTCGGAGACCAGGACTCCGTCGTCGAGGAGGCGGCCGAGGTTCATTTTGGGGACGTTGGCGTGCAGGAAGAAGGGGCGGATGGGGTGGGTGGTGTCATTGATAGCGGAGGCGAGGGCGTCGTCGCCTGGGTGGAACTGCACGATGGCGCCGCCTTTGAACTTGCCGTCTTCGGTGTGGTAGCCGACGGTGCCGACGTGTGTCTTTACTCTGTAGTATGGGAGGCCGAGCACCACGGCTGCGGCGAGGAAGGTTTCTTTGTCGCCTTCGCCCGCGGCGCCTTGGCTCAGGATGGGGTAGTAGAAGCCGGGGCCGTAGATGTTGTAGTAGGCTGCGAGGAGTAAGGTTGGGAGGTGGATTTTCTTGGAGATGAGTAGTTGGCCGGACTCGGAGGCGCGCGCCGGCATGCCTTTGGGGAAGTCGGGCAGGCCGGCGATCATGTAGAAGACGGGATCCTCGGTTGCGATCCAGTAGTCTGGCCAGGATACGAGGCCCGAGGAGGAAAAGGGCTCGGCGGTGAGCAGTTCGTTGGGGTCGCGCAGAGGCATGCAGTCACTGTCAAGTAGCACCGCGGTTTCATACGAGGAGAAGAGCACGGCAAGAACTTTGAGTTGATAGTGGCTTATTTTGAGGGGGGATTTGCGGGTAAGGAAAGACTCGAGGACGAAGCACTCGGCGCCGAGGGCCGGGAGGACGTGTTCGCAGATGTCGGGTTCGTACTCTGTGCGGGATTGTAGGAAGACCTGGACGGGGAGCCGAGAGCCTGATCTGCGAAGCATGCGGAGGGTGAGGATTGCGGGGGCAAAGTACTGGCCTCCGGCTACGATAACAACGCCAGTTCCGGAGTAAATGGTGGACGTTATGTTCTGAAAACTGTCGGTGGATCTTCTGATATGCTGTAGGAGACCCTTGTGTGCTGCGTGGAGATTGTCGACATCTCCTTGGGAAAGCCCTAGGATGCTTTGACTCGGCGTCCGCTCTCCATCCGCTTCATCTGACCCGTCTGTAGACGCCCTGTATTGCAGCTCTATGGGGTCAATGTTCGGTTTGGCTTCCTCGAATTTGCTGGCCCATTCGGCCCAGAAGGATACGATGGCTGGCGGAGGAACACTGGGGCCGTGTTTAGATGATAGGAGAATCGAGGGCTTGTAACGGCTATATGACTTCTCCCAGGTATTCAGAAGCGCCAGCAAGCAAACAAGACCAATCGCGGCGACGAGAACCTGGAACAGTCGGTGAGAAGGTCGGATGAACATGGCGAGCTCCGGAAGAATCACAGGGAACGGTACGACATGAGTCGCGATCAATCGATGAACAAGGCTGTCATTATCGTAATTATAAGCATAGGAATAGGAGAGGAGCTGACGGAGCAAGAGTATCTTCGAAGAGAATGACTACTGTGCTCCTGTGTGGTATGTACGTCTGCCTGTCGGCAAAGATTGCGGGCGGCCTTAGGTACCCCAGACTCTCAGTAAGCTGTACCGTACATATCATACTGTAGAACCAGTAAAGTACTTCAGTTTCGCCCCTGAAACTTCCATTGCTTCTGAATCTGATCGCTGCCTCCACATGCCGTTTCACCTCCATTGCTGCAGAATTACGGAGTACGGAGTACTTATATCTCTACACTTGACATCGGCCCCTACATCCAAGATCCCCGAGAGGAGCTCCCAAGTTTCCACAACCTTTTATGTTACCCCATTTACAAGTTCTCCTGGAGCAAGATGGTCTCGATTTGGAAGGTTTTCTACGTGGTCACATCGGTCTTTGAACTTGTAGCTAGACACCTTTGGATTGTCAATTGTCTACGTGGAACCTTCAGACAATCGCAAAACTGTCTTCCCGATGACCTTCTGCCCAGAATGATGAACAGGCGGCACCCGAGAACTGGTTGAGACCTCTCAGACATTTCATCCCCATCCCCCGAGTTGTTTAATATCACACCACCCTGGCTAACACGAGCAACCGATAGCAATGGGGCGCTCTGAGGATGTTATGCCGACGTGTAGGCTCATATCTGTGATAACGAAAGATAGCTCAGTTATATCGGAATCAATTCAATTGGAATATACCTTTCGAATGCTGAATAAGGTACCTTATGTACCTTACATCCTTGAGTAGGGCATCCAACCCTAAGCTAGTCATCTGAGGTTAGGTAGGGGTTTGGAAACGGGCACTACCGTAGATAGAGCTAAGGTACAAGTACGGAATAAGGTAAGGTAGGTACAGTATGTACATACAGTACCTTACCTAAGGTAGGAAAGCCCACCCGCAGTCCGCACCCCCTCGGTTTAAATGGTCTGGGCTGTGCAGCTTCACGGCTTGCACTGCTGCCATATGAACTTCCGCTTCCAAATAACTACCTTCTCCATGTTCTTAACCACTACTATACAGGTCACTCCATTGGAACACCACCTCCCCTTATACCGTGGACGGACATTTGTATTCTCATGATACCCACGTCGCTCAAATATTTCGATCCAGCACTGCTCAAACCTTCTCCCCCACAATTGACCGCCACCACAATCAGTCACTTTGTCCCTTCACGAGTGCTGCATATCAACACTGCACCACATCATATTTCCCACTGCGAACACTCGAGCAAGAGACTGAAGGCCGCCAATGATCTTATGGTGCTGACCTCATCTCCGACCTTTCCCGCGTGGCCCTTTGTTGTGACAGCCTGTCCGGCTCGTATAAATCTGGTGATCGCCAGACTTGAAGATTCAACAGCGTCAAACGTCGATCGCGTGGTTGGGACATAGCATGAAATCTCCACCACCTACTGTACGCAAAGGCCTTGAGACCCAGTCTTCAGGCCCCGAGACTTTCGAGGATTTCCCCTCACTTAAGAAATCCCTTTCCGCTCACTTCAGCAATCGATCCCAGCGCCCTCCGGCACGCCGCAATATATCCTCTGAGAATGGAAAAGCAGAGATTTTACGGCGCCCCAAGCCGAACCCCAGCAGCTCATCCCTCTCTGTCGACATCCCGAAGCTCCCCAGTGCAGCGGATGCGGCGTTCTCGGCACTACAATATCTCCCTACCCCTTTGATGGTACTTTCCACCAACAAAACCATTGTTTTGGTGAATGAGGCCATGGAAAGGCTGTTGGGCTTGGATTCGTTGGAAGGACTCCACCATTCTTCCGGCGAAGAAGGTCAGGAGTCGGCCCCAGTGACTGACATGCTTTTGGGTCAGTCGCTCTCACAAATCGGTGTCGACATGGTCCAAGATGGACAGCCCATTTGGGTTAGCTGGGAGAAATTCCTTGACGAGCTGGCCGATGAAATGGAGACGAACACATCTCAGACAAAAGAGAATGCGGTCCGGAATGATCGAGATAATAGAACGAGGGAACGAAACATGGTCACGGAAACATTCAAGAACCCTAGTCACTCGGCAAAAGTCCCTTCAATAGACAAGAAGCAACCCTCGAGCAGGATAAGAAGCCGCGCACTGGTGCATGACGCCGTCGTCAACGTCGTTTTAAGCTCCCAGTATATTGGCGCAGGCAGTTGTTATCCCTCACGAAGCCCCATGTCTTCTAGCACGGATACTCAGACGGATGCCAAGATGATCATCTCAATCTGGACAATGGAGAATCAACGGTATTTTACATTGACCTTTACAAGCACTTCTACTACGACAATATCGACGAACCGACCTCATCCACGAGCTATCTCCAGATCTTCAACCCAACGCACATTGTCTCCGTCTTCCCTATCCACCCCGTCCTCACCCACCAGCCCTAGCTTCTGTGCAAACTGCGGCTCTTCCCGAGGCTTCACACTCACCACGCCTGCAGGAATTCCTCTTTCTCTATCACCTTTCCCACCACTTGGTGCGCCTGGCAAGTCAAACGTCGCCCTCTCCCCTTCTGTACTGCAAAAGACGAGCCGAATGAAGGACGCCATAATAAATGCTATGGAGATACCAGTCCTAGCCATGTGGAGGGATGAAAGCCTGGGAATTCCAAACAAGGCAGCTTCCAAACTCATGCACCAAATTGCAGATCCAATTTCCGAGGATGCTTATGATCTGCTCTCGCGATTCAAGGTCTATACTGAAGACTTTCAGCGAGAACTCAAGGTCGAGGAGCATCCTATCATTAAGCTCTGCAGAACCCAGACTCCTTTTACTAAATGTAAAATCGGCCTCCTCGACTCGAAGTCGAAGCGTAGACATTACGATGTTAGTGGCGAAGGTATCTTTGACGAAAAGACTGGAGAGTTCTTATTTGCAATCGTCACATTGCAAGACGTGACAGAGTACACAGACATCATCAAGACTCAAAGCGAGGAAAACGAACAGCAGTTTCAGCTTATCTGTGACACAATGCCTCAAATGCTTTGGACGACTACACCCGAAGGGTTGCATGACTGGTTTTCCCGTCGATGGTATGATTATACCGGGCTGTCTGTTCAGCAGTCTATAGGTCTCGGCTGGCAGAATCCATTTCATCCGGACGATATGCCCCAAGCGCAGAAGAAATGGAGTCACTCGCTAGCAACGGGCGACGAGTACTCCGTCGAGTATCGGTGTCGAAGATATGATGGTGCATGGCGATGGATGTTAGGGCGTGCCTTACCGTTAAAAGACCACAAAACCGGCAAAATTGTCAAGTGGTTTGGGACGTGCACGGATATCCATGATTTGGTCGAAGCTCGATTGGCAGCGAAGCGCACACGGGAGCAATTACTAAATGTCATCAAGCACGCACAGGTTACAGTCTGGGCGGTCGACAGCAATCGCATCTTGACCTTCCTCGAAGGAAAGCTTATGTGGGACGATGACGAGGAGGACATCACTCGTGATAGTGTGGGCATGCGTGTTTCCGATGTATTCGGAAAACACCATGGCGAGGTTGATCTTCCGCTGTACATGGACCCCATCAACGAGATTCTCCATGGCAGAACCAGAGAAATGGTTCATGAACATCACATTGATGGCAATGGACGATGGTTCCGCACACGCTTTGTCCCAACACTAGGCAAGAAAGGGCATGGTGGCACTGAAGATGAAAGTTACGTTGATGGGGTCATCGGTGTTAGTATGGACGTTACGGAGCTTAAAGGACGAGAAGCTGAACTGCAGTCGCAAGAAAAGGAGAACATTCGGCTCCTATCAGCCGAGACTGCTGCCAAAGAAGCGAGCAGACTCAAGAGCCAGTTCCTTGCCAACATGTCACATGAGATTCGAACGCCTATAGCAGGCGTGATAGGGATGTCAGAGCTCCTTACCGATACGAATCTTGACCTTGAGCAGAGAGAATTTGCAGAGAATATCCAGAGATCTGCAAATGGCCTCCTGACTGTCATTAACGATATATTGGATCTTTCAAAGGTCGAGTCCGGGAGGTTAGATATCGAAGAAGTCCACTTCAGCTTATCTGTGGTCATTCACGACGTCTGCAAAATGCTCTCATTTGCAGCCGAGAGAAAGAACCTCACATTTGAAAGCGATGTGCAGATTGGCGCCGATGAAGATTTGATTGTCATGGGTGATCCTGGTCGAGTTCGACAGATACTTACCAACTTACTTACCAACAGCATCAAATTCACCTCGGAGGGGTTTGTAAAATTGGCGGTAAAGGCCAAGAAGGAGACGAGTGAAATTATTGAGGTGCTCTTCGCCGTTGAGGACACTGGTATCGGTATCGAAGAGGAAGTGCGAAAGCGTCTATTCAAACCCTTTAGTCAAGCTGATTCCAGTACAGCTAGAAGGTTTGGTGGGACTGGCCTTGGGCTCACGATTTGCAAGAACGTAAGCTTCTAAGAGGAAGGGCTTGTATGGCAATGGCTAACATTTGACAGCTGGTTGATTTGATGCACGGAGATATCACACTTGACTCTGCTCTCGGGACCGGCACTAAAGCTACTTTCTCCATACCGTTCAATAAGCCCCAATTCAGGAGTGGTACCTCACCCTTGATCGACATTGGATCTATACCCGAGAGATTACGATCAGAAATGTCGGTGTCTGGCTGTACATCAGATGAACGGGGGAGCTCAACTCCACCTCAGAGTCCTCTGGATGCGGCCGGTTTCGCTCTCTCCCATCGTCACCATCGAGCTAGCTCCCAAAAAGCAAGAACACCACCTTCGGGCACACCCACGGATCAAGACACGATTTTGACAGAGGCTGACCGCAAGAACATCCATGTGCTGGTTGTAGAGGATAAGTATGTTGTACCCATGGTTATGGATGTGCATCTTGCTGACCATGTGCAGCGCCATTAACCAGCAGATTGCGCTCAAAACCATAAAGAAATTTGGTTTCTCCGTCAATGCCGTTTGGAATGGTAGAGAGGCTCTAGATTACCTCATTGCAGCCCCGTCGCAGGGTAAACCCAAGCCCGACATAATCTTGATGGACGTCCAAATGCCGGTACTCGACGGCTACCGCGCAACCCATCTAATCCGCACTCACAGCCCGTACTCTTCGATTGATGGCATGTCCGCTGTCCCAATCGTAGCAATGACTGCCTCCGCCATCCAAGGTGACCAAGAAAAGTGCAGGAAAGCAGGCATGGATGACTACCTCGCGAAGCCTGTTAAAGGCAAAACTCTCGAAGATATGCTCATCAAATGGGCCATGAAGATCAAGCGAAAAGGACGTCTCAATGAAAACCGCGCTCCCTGGGAAACCAGCCACGACAGCAATTGCTCCGCCCCTAAAATCATCTCCGCCTCGACCCACGCCGCTGACCCCGTCGACTCCACTACAGAAACTTCTGAAAGCAGCGGTGACAGTGATTGCGCAATTGTTGATGCCAGCGGCCTTGCAGGGCTAGAGTCCGAAGGGGATCGAGAAATGCAACGCGTCGAAGCCGAAGAAAAAGCAACTTCCTTACGAGACGATAAACTACTGGCTGCCAGCAACTCCCACATCGACCAAAACACCCTCGCCATGAACACGCACTCCCGCCCCGGTCCCCCAATCGCGGCACTGACGGAAGAAAACATGGACCGCTTCGACCGCGCGCACGACGAGGCTCATGGACCTTCGTTGATGCCCGACGAAAAGGGCGAGGAGCTCTCCGATAGCAGTCTTAGGGCTACGGGGCGTGATGACTCGCCACCGACGAGTACGGTGGGGAGTTTGAGGGGTCCGCATGCGGGGCGGTATGCGAAGGCGTGGAGCAATGATGTTGGGGGAAGAGGGGCGAAGATGAAGAGGAACCACAGTGATATGAGTCAGAAGACTATCACGCAGTTTAGTTTGCAACAGTAATGAGCCGATGAATGATGTGGATACGACAGCTAACAATGGTCCAATGGGCCCAGGGAGTGGCAATCTTGTTTTCCATGGAATTGGCGCAATGGGTGGTTAACGATCGGAGTTTCGCTACAGGGAGGCGCTATTGCAGAATCGGGGGGTTTCTACCGGCGTCTGGAGCTGACTTGGCTGGATTTTGCATCACCACCGGCATAATGAAAAAATCCCAGCGTCGCTCTTTTCGGCGCTGGGCACTTTTGCATGGAGAGGGCGCTCTTGTTTCTCGATTAGAAACGGGGTATTTACTGCTAGGAAGGGATGTATATATGATGAAAATGCGATGACTAGGCTCCGTGAATATAGATGGAAAGCATAGCCGAGAAGTGGTGGAAAGTAAGATGTAATAACCAGCTGTGTGATTCGCTTTTTAGTTGGAAAAGATGAATTTGAACATAGGATCCGATGATGCTGGAAGGTGCGAGAGGAAATGGAAATCCTCCCATATTCAAAACACAAAAATCCCCACACCTAGCTTTCTCTAAACCCTTCCCTTACGCTTCCCACCCTTCTTTCCTGCCCTTTCCGTCGTGTTTGCATCGCTTTCCCCACGTTCGAGATCTCAGCGTCCTTGTGCCGTGCTTGCTGCGAGTCCTTCATTGCCTCCGCGGCGTTTTTCGCTCCATTTCCGGTCCAGTGGGAGTGGGGTTGTGATGGATGGGGATGGGGATGGGGAGCGGGGAGATGAAGAGTGTGGGGATGGGAGAGGGGACATGGGACATGGGAAACGAAGGACGGAAATATATCAAAGGGGGGAGCCAAATTAAAATTGTATTATCTTTCTTTCTTTCTTTTCGATAGCCGTACTGTATGTATGTATGTACAATTTGCCCTTTTTCTATAACCACGTGTTATTTTTTAGCACGCAGATGGGTTCGGTTCGGCGCTTTTCTTGAAATTTGTATCGGAGATAGGTGAGGGGGAGAGAGAGTATATATATGTACATGTGCCTTTTGAAAGCTTAACTATTTGGAATTTGGCAGACTGTAAGTTTGATAACATGACTTGTAGTATTTTTGCCTCCTGGTCAATATCTTCATACCGACCGTCGTGATGGAGAGCATCTTTTCGTGCATTGGGTACAAGGACGGAGAAATTAGACTTTTCGCGGACGAAGCATTCTCGAGCTAGGTGCTTCTCGCACACCATCCTGTCTCTCGGATTCCGTTGATGTCGCTCGTCACGGAGCTGGTGGGTCTAGTGACTGTACTGTTGAAGCAGCGGAGATGGTGGTGATGGATTTATGCTTGTTGGATTTTTTTGGCGGGGGTGTGTGGCTATTAAAGAAAAAGGGGGAGGGGGGGGGGGGGTGGACAAGTATAGAAAGGAGGCTCCAGTGCCTGCCTGCAACAAAGGCGGAGATTGAGCAGCCAGTTTTTGGTCTGGTTCGCTGGTTCTCCATACGGTAGAAATCGCCAAGATATGGCAGCAATTCCAGCCTTATGGGACCTCCTGTAAGGTAGCCAACCAGCTTCGTCAAAAGCGGGCAACCGAATCTGACAAGGTAGGTGTTCAAAGATTGATGCCAGTAGCAGCCGCCGTTGTTGGGCTTTCGTTGTTGGATTCATAATCGAGTTCTTCTGGTGCAAGTACTTGATCATGAAAAAGTTCTGTTGTGATCCAACCAACATGTTCTCACGGTGATGACTGAGTACAAAGCTAGGGCCAATGGCAGGGACATGATAAGGTATCGTTCTTGGTGCCTAAAAAGGAGGAGAGAAGATTACCATTTTCTCTATGTCAAGGAGGCTAAGAGTCCGTGAGTAAAAAAGGAAGGAAAAAACCAAAAAAAATAAGGTAGCATCAACTGGTTTCGATCCAGTGCCCTCCGGGTTATGAGCCCGGCGCGCTTCCGCTGCGCCATGATGCTGAAGATTTACAAGGATAGGATCCTTATTTATTTATATAAAAATAATCAATCGTGTATGAGATGTGGTGCGTACCGCTAACCTCATCCTCCCAAGCGCGTGCTCAGAAATTGTGTGATACATTATTAAGGTTCGACGTGAACACATCAGCAAAAATTTTCGCTTAACTTTTGAAATCGACCTCAACGACATCTCGCGCGATTTCTGATAGCATCACGATAATCAAGTGCAAAGAACTATACTGTCGAAGACACATCTTTATATGTTCTATCTAATGTATTTATTGATTTAACGAAATACTTACTGTGTAAACAATGGTATTTAACGCTGTTGACGTTACGGTGAAGCTACAGTATGGTATTACTGTCGTGAATCGCGTCAAGCTCATCAATCGTACAACGTAGGTCGGGTTGTGGCCTTGATGATGCTTAGAGCTATTGTGCTTGAAGGCGACGATGCGCTGGCACTAGATAGCTAGAAATGCAAAGTCTGCGTAGGTCAAGTATGAATATTGCAGACAGAATTATGGGATCTGAGGAGTTCAGGTGCGGCTCGTAGAATGAGATGGTTGAATGTTGATGTTTTTGATATTCGATGACTGAGAGATCAAACTCGAATTCATCGCTACAATCAACAAATCGGATTCTCAGCGAACGCTCACCAAGCTTTCACGAATCGTCGACTTGATTTCAATTATTGATCATTAAGTAGGACTACTGGCGAAGTCTACAATTTTGCGCTCACTGCTGTTGCTTCAATATTCACTAAGCACCTGGTCGCACATTCATCACGATGGTAGCCAAGCACGCCAAGCTTCGCGAAAACTTGCGCTCGAGTATGAAACAATGACATCCAATTCGTCCTGATCTTCTATGTATCTAGAGACTTTGGTTACACTTAGCCAAAGATTTTCTAATACGCAAAGGCACCCCCTCATCGCCAACATGAAAAACGACGATCGGGAATGACTGAGCGAATGTGGGAAGGAGATTCGACACACCAAACCCTGCCACCGGGTTCGAGAAGAGGCCTTTCGGAATGGCTTCTCGTATGGTACTGCCTATGACGGATATTCGACACCTTTGACACGGAGACAAGTCCGGCTTGAGCAAGAGGAAAAGGACACATGAGAAAAGGTTGTAATCGAATAGAAGATCCCCATCTCGAGATCTGGATACTCTGACATGTTCGTTTTCGGTTATCACTACATCAGTTGGCGCTGGCCATCATGAGGAACAAACTTGGAGAAAGCATGGCTGGCTGTAGCTTTGACAATAGTGTTCTCGGTAGTCTGCTAGCAACTTGAAATGGAATTTCGTAGCCATCACATTTAACATATTGCTATCCCCCCATTGATCTCTTCCAAGCCCGCAGCTTGTCAGACCTTGAAAGCGTCTACTTCAAGAAACCTCGTTGCTCGTACATTTGAGGTCTACGGAGGAACCAGCATTAGTCTTCTCAACCGTGTCATTCTCTCCTTCTCAAAGCTTGAATCGTGTTAATCGTTTGGAATATCTGTCATAGGCCGGTCGCTCTGGTTGGTTGAACTTGCCAGGCTGAGCTTAATTTCGTATATAGAAGTAGAAATCTGTGTTCTCTTTCAAATACTCAAGTATTCAAGCTGCCGTGAACATCATGTTAATCTCTGTAATAGCTCAAAAACGTACGAGTGTCATCATTTGTAACCCTGCCGTGACCGTTTGATTGGTATTTAAGAGCAGCAATGACCCCCTGCGAGCTTCAAACCCCTTACGTGCATGATATTGACCTTCTGTTCCGCGCCGGTGATCGGCGGCCGCTATGAATCGTTCGTTCAAGAGCCGAATGGTCTCCGTTACGATGGCAGCAGCTGTATGTGCTGACTCGACGGATGGTAGAAGGGGTTGCCACGCGGTAAGGGCGTCCGAAGGTTCATGGTGGGGGTAGTGTCTGTTGTATTGCTCCATCGAGGAAGACATTCCATATAATATCTGTTGATTCGAGATCTGACGACTGAATATTCATTTTTGACGATCTATAGCTAAAAGACTTAGACCGGAGCTGCTGCCATTAATGTTTCTGGCTCAGTGGTGTCGATACCGGAGTCTTCGTGAGCATAGTGTTTAGAAGGTCCTTGTCCATCTGGCGGAAGGAGGGTTTCTGCTGGATGCTCGGTCAATGGTGCCAGTCCGCCATTTTGAAGGTTGTCATGGTTTGGAAATAACACGTGAGATTCACTCTCGGGATAGCCGCTATGGCTGGATGGACCGCTCGATAGCGAGGAGGAAGCTAGCATCAAATTCGATACCTTGAGTGGTCGGCCCGACTTGTCGATAGCTAAGTCGGTTGGTTGCACGTTCTGTCCTTGGATTGGCCCGGTGTTGAGATAATCGGTCGCAATGGCCGATCCAACCTCTTCTAACAAGTCCTTCGTTTCTTGTTCTTCAAGATACTGCGCCGTCTTTTCCCTGATCTCACCAAGAGCGTTATGATCATCCAATTTGATATTAGACACTCCATGATTAGCGTCGAACCGCTCATACATAATGAGATCTGAGTTCAAATATTGAAATTGTTTCATAAACACTGCCTTTTCTTCCGAATTCACCGCAATTTCGGTCAAGGTCTGTTTTAGGAATACTCCTTTTCTGATGATGCCGGGTATCAGGCCTGCAAGCCGATCTCGCTTTCCAGGCTCCACTTCGTCGGCTTTAGCACCAGTACCGATATTGGTGAACCGAACGCGTGAGCAGTCAAGATCACCATGAGGTGAAAATTGTGGAGCCGAAGTCGCAGAAGCAGCCATCGGTCTAGTCGACTTCTTTCGCTCACCACGAGTATAATGAAAATATATGGCAAAAGACGGATTATTGTGCGCCAATCCTCCATCCGCAAAAAATCTGTCCTCGATACTGATGACCGGAAAGAAGGTTGGTGCCGCCGAAGTCGCTCGCGCTGCGTCGCAAACTTTGCACAAGAGGTTGTCCTTGCAAGGCAGGCTGCAGATAAGGACGGCTTTACTTTTTAGCTTAGAGTATTGGGAGGAGGAGCAATGCTCTCTACAAATCACGGCACTAATGATAGATGTGTCAGCGAAACAAGCCTCGTCTTGGGAAGTAGCCATGCTGAAAATATTGCGTGGTAAAATTCTCAGCATCGCGGGGACGTACCAAGCTACCCTATCTGCTTCATGCCCCATCGACATGTTTTCGTCGAGTTGACGATCACGTAGCAATTTCCGGATGCAGTTCCGCAGACATTTTCCTGAATACCTTGCAGGGGCGAGTCCATGGGTTATTCTACCCCTCAAATGCTTTTTCCCGAAAATCACCCTGGAAAGCTCTTCATATTGCGTAATACATTCGTCGACTGTCATTCCCATCTTCCCAAGCATCAGAGCGATCAGCCCTCCGGTGCTCGTTCCAGCCACAAGCTGGAAGACGTGATGCGGATGCAGCTCGCCGGAAGCTGCGCCGAGGCTTGTGAGAGTTTGGTTGATTTGGACCATCAGCGCTTGGAGAATAAGCAATGACGAGAGACCTCGAACCCCTCCTCCATCTATCATCTCATGTTAGTAAAGGTGGAATACTATTACGGACGATGAGGATCAGTTACCTAACGCGAGGACGTTGAGACGCTTGGACCCGGCGTTTAAGTTGTTCATGTCTTCACATTCGTGTATAAAACCCGAGCTACGGCACGCTCCTGAGAATGCTAGGAGCGAAGCAATCAGGCTGAGAACAGAGTATGCCTTATTGCTTATGGACAGACAATGGCCGCAGATTCCGATTTCGATGAATTGGTTCCACTAGTCACCGAGGTTGAACAGCAAAACAGACGAACCGAAGAGTATCCTAACGTTTGAAAATCACCACAAACAATCCACGGAGGCGGGGAGTAAATATATATGTAGAGTCGATAGAAAGACAATCGGACAGATAATGACGTTCTGGCGTGAAGGGCATGTTGTCGCTTGTGCGAAATGACGAGCGGTGTGACTTTTGTTGAACTACGCTCAGCCTTGCCTTGAAGAGTTCTCTGAGCCGCCAGTTCTGGTCCTGGTGCAGGCTAACAATTGATGATGGGGAGGGGGGGTGGGGGGAACTCGCAAATGGCTTCCAGTCTGCCTAAGACGCACACACCCTGCAAAGCCTAAAATCTCATTCGGCCTATCATGGAAAAAGGCCGATATTCATCTACCGGAGCGATTGTAGGAAAGCCGGTGGCCCATGCGGCATCAGCCTCCCCTCTAGATTGGAGCAATCCGCGGCTCCATGAGAAAGAGTGGAACATAACCATCGGCAAAGTGCATTGTTAAGGTATGAGGGTCCAAAGGAGCATATGTGCATGTATTTGTATATGGTTGAAATACAGTAGGAAGAAGCTACGAAGATAGGAAGGAGGTGAAAAGCCCTGAAGGGCTCGGAGCGGAGATTACTAACCACAGGGGTAGCAGTATGTACTGTTCCCTATTTCCAACATGCATCTCATGGAAAAAGAAGATAACAATAAAAATAACAATGCGAGAAACAATAATATTGTGGAAGCTTCGCCCGTTGGGGAGACCTGTCGGTGGCTGGTCAAATTCGAGATTGAGTCAGCCGGAGATGCCTTTCGAGAGTACTCCGTAACACAATACTAATGTCGGTTCATGCGTCAGCTCTTGCAGCGCCCCTAGTCAGCTAATATCAAGCCTTGTGCGGTATCTGGTGCCCCCTACTGGTATGCGCGAGTCAATCTCATGATCGAAATCGGCAGTCTTGTTCCGAGTTTAGAATTACTCGTTGCCTATCAATTGCCTCGCGAGCGTGGAAAGGCTGCAATCCGCCTGACAGAAGCATGGTGGGGGGATGGCGGTCGTGGCGGTCCATCGGGAATCAGGATGCTGCTCGCGTTATATACTTGGTAGGTCAAATATGTTTTGCAACCACCACAACCTCCGCGCCCCGGGCTTTTGGGGGTTGCCAAAAACAATTAGGTGAGGTGATCAACCGATATCGGTGGCGGTGTTGAGGCTGACGTCAATGGGGCGCCAAGAAGGCGCAGTCATTAAACGAGACTCAGTCATGCACTGCAGAGTGAGTTGCGACATCATATGCAGCACCTGGCTCGTGTCACCGTCACCATGAAAGGTTACAGACTATGTTCGTCCAGCCGCGTCCTACTACTGCGCAAGTAGGATCGAGTCATGTATAAGAAGATGTCGCCGCCCAACGCCATCTAGTCACGGCCTTTAAACATTTCGATATTCCACTTAACTTCGCTTCGAAGCAAACGAAACAATAACCACCTCTGCAGTACATGGCCAAGTTGCCAAAGCCTACGAAGCCTCTGAAAATCCTGACCATCGATGGTGGCGGACTTCAGGGCATTTCAACCCTACTCATCCTCCACAAATTGCTCAAAGCAATCGCCCGGAACAACGGATTTCCAGACAGCAAACCTCGGCCCTGCGATGTCTTCGATGTCATTGCGGGCATCGGCCCAGGTGGCTGGCTGGCCTTGCTGCTCGGCCGCTTCCAAATGGACGTGTCAGCCGCCTTAGCCGAGTGGTACAACCTGATCGACTGCATCGCACCTAGATCCAAGGCTGAGGAATTTCGCATGCGCCTGATGCAGCACAGTTATTTCGATACCGATCGCTTGGTGGAGCAGATTGACCAACTCACCGAATTCTACGAGACCGACAAGCATATGTTCTTCACGCCACCAAATGGCACCCGTTGCAAACATGTATTCGTCTCCGCCCTGAAGACTGACTCAAAGGATACACACCTCGGGTACAATCTTTTTCGGACCTACGATTGTCCAGAAGGTTCCAAAGTACTGGACGGGCCGTCAGATCCTCGCAAGTACAAGCTCTCGCACGCTTTTGGGGTCACAGGAGCGGCCAAGTACTTCACACCTCCCTGGAAGGAGACTTCAGCCAAGAATGGCAAATCGAAGTTTCTGGATATCCAGTTTCCGAGTCCTCACAACATCACGGAACTTGCGTTGGACGAAATGTGGGGGATCTATGGCACAGATGTGGAGATTTCCGTCGTAGTCAACATTGGACCTGGAATCCCTAATGCTTCTGACTGCAGGAATATTGCGAGAAGGTTCTCCTGGGGCAGCAAAGCAGCAACGACAAGCCCCGCGCTCCCGAAAAGGAGAAAGTTGTCTGGTGCTAAGGAGATCACCACCGACCCCAAAAGAGTTCCGTCCCATGACTACGAGCCGACAGACGAAATGCCCCCTCGGGTCAAATTCGATCAAGAGCTACCAACTCTTGCAGGCGACACGGAGAGGAAGACGCCCGTCGCTCGTCATACCACTTTTGGCTCCGAGCAAAATGTTGGCATTGAAGAAAAGCTAAGAAGAGATGAAAACAAGATCGAGGTCGACATCAGAAGGAAACTTCGGAACGTCTACCAAAAGAATACTCCGCCGTACTATCGACTGGCGCCCGAAAAATCCGCCCCTGGGACTGCTCAAAACGACACTTCCTCCCCCAAAGCATCGTTTGATGCTACAATGCAGTATCTTCATATCCGCCACGTAGAGGTCGACATAGAGGAAGTAAGCCAGCGTGTCCTTTTAGAAATTCCTGTGCTAGCCGGATAACATTCATTGCTAGCGAAATGAACACGTGCCAAACCAACGACCTTCTAACGCTATGTATGTTGGCTGTTTTGGCGCATTTATTTTGCGATTTCTTCTTATAGTTCTATACTATAATCATATAAAACGCCAGAAGACATTTTCCACTTTTCTTAGGTCGGTAACCTGCGAAGTTATGGCCCGCGTCATTTGATAGCAACCAACTGCGGCGCTTTCCAAAAGAGGCCAAGGAGGGAGCTGATCAGATGCTCGGGCCTTGTGAGGCACACACACGAGGTAGGATCCTTTAAAAGGCTCAGCGAATCCTGAAACTGCTGAAACCGACAAGACCTTATTTATAGGAACCGGTTAGGAGTGAACAGTCGTATTTCAAACAAATGATAGGTGATTGTGAGTTCTCGTGATTCTAGCTGACTAGGGATCTTGAAAACTTTACCACAGATAGGATGACTGTATCCTCGTTCTTGGGGACCTCCGATTCAAAGAACAAAGCCCGAATGCGGCTAGAAGCAGACGGCAGGGAACACCCGTTCTCTCTGCTCCACAAGCTCTGTTGGGTCCTGGCAAATAGGGCGTAGACTCGCAAAAGGCTATAAGACATGCTCAAAGCGTTATACGTATGTCGTGCCTAACAACGAGACAGAATGCTGCCTCAAATCTTCAATTAGTTGACCCCATCGCACATGGCGAGCAGGCACGATGCCGAGCACAGCGTGCACACAAACAAGGCAGACCGGCTCGCGTAGAAAGGGATGAGCGACCGGTGGCTGTTCCAAAGTGCAGATGACACCACGTAGTTTCATCACTACATGTTCCATGACAGCCTGCACAAAGAATTGCGTGGGTCCAGAAGACTTTTAAGCTTGCACAATGCCTTTGGAGCAATGTGTTTCTAGAGATACGTGACTTCGTACTCCTTTACGTAGTACTAAGCTTTAAGTACTTCTGTGAGGGTGTCCCGTATGAACCGATGTCATCGGTAAAGCTTGGTGTACATAATTAATTCCAAATACAAGACGTAGCACAAGGACTGAAAAAAAGGAGAAATGACAACTTCCCTCTCCCGTCTACAGTGCGCCTTTTAACCTTTGAGTCCCAACTCTGCCGAGGCAGACAACCGATTTGACTTTGATGTCTAGCAGCCGGAGCCTGCCTGCGTTATTATCGCATCCATCACGGGAGATGAGGGAGTGAGTATGATCTGTTGACGCTGTTGGTTAGTTCTGGAAAACCCCGGAGTTGTGGAAAGGTTTGAACTTACCAATAGGGGCCGGCATGACGACGATAAACAATAAGAGTGGTGCGAAACCTACGCGGAGGTTGCGGGTGGTGCATTTCTGGTGTAAAGTGACTAGAAGCTTGGCTATGCTTGTGTGAAGGTGTTATTTTTCATATGAGAGTCAAGGATGTTGCAAGGAGAATAGACTGCTGGGAGATCGTCGCCATACTTATTTATACGTTCCCTCGCAAAATGTGCTCAGAAAGCCTGGAATCAACACCGAGCGAGACCCTGCTGACTATAACTGAGTACTGATCTCTCTTCTGACCCGAAGCTCTTATCAAATTGGGACTCCACACCGAGCGAGCCCAAATAAGGTCGTCGGTCCCACGCTATTTCCAAAAGCAAGCCCGTGCACCACTACTATCCGGAGAGCGTTGGAAAACATCGTGAAAGATTCCCGCAGACTCCAGTTCTGCCGATGCCGGAATCCTTCAAATCTCAATACGCTGCGAGGCACTTGGACCCTACGTAAAGTTAGATAAAATCTGTCCATCCGCGGTCCCATGTCGGATTTGCCCTATCCTCCGTACAATACGCCGTCGTTGAAGTCCTTCTCTTCCACCGTGGACGAAGCTTGATGAATCCAGGCTTTCAACTTCATGGAGCCATCGGCACTACTTCCAATCTCTTGTGATCCTTCGCTAGTGGAGCTACAACTATCAACAGACGTCCCGTCATCCTCCGAGTCATTATCATATATGGTACGCAGCCACGGATCCTTGTATGCATCTTCCGGAGGGCTACCCTCTCCATTATCCAGGACCCATCGAAACGAAGCTATCGTAGCATCAATGGACGTGTCTTCGTTGTCAAGGACTCGCAGGTCGTGGAAAAGCTCTCGTTCGGGAAGGGGGTTCGGAAAGACATGTGGAGTCACCAGGTCTCTTCCCATGTTGGCGTCAAGTTTGCATCCGTCCTTAAAGCACCACGTCGAGCCCTTGTATGCAATAGTATGTCTGTCGCAATCTTTATGGACTTGTACTCTAAGCGGGCAATTCTTCAACAAAGCGTAACCTGGAGGCTCCCAAGGCGTGAAAGGGCCAATCCCATAGTGCAGGTCATCATCAACAACTGGAGGAAGCTTCCGAAGTCGCCAGCAGTCACTGCGCCGGATATATGCTTTCGAAGAACACATCTCGTAGTACCTACCTTCCCCCGCAATGTCCATAAACGACTGTGGTACTCCAGTCCAAGCATACGCATGTGGTTCCAGAGGCGGTTGACCAGTGCTGACTTGACCCAAAATTTTGGACGTCAGGCCGCTGATTGCAGCACCTATCGACAGGAATGCAATGTTTGGGGCGCGTCGAGCGCAGATTAAAGCTACGACCTCCGCGTATTGTCCTGAAGCATCTTGGATACCACTCATTTCATTCAGATCCCACAGAGGCTGTAGCCAAGGACTGACAAGGTTGCTGGATACGAGAGGGTTCCAGAAAACTCCACATAGGCTCGAATTGATGACATCGCCTCCGCAGCTCAGTGTAATGTAGTAAGGCAAGTCGTTGAACAATTGATCCAAGTCCTCGCTGCACAGTTTTACTGACAGAAATCCGGAATTGCGTGTTCTAGGACAAGGAAGAGTTGAATCTAGGTTGAGGTAGTTATGTGTAGGAAGTAGCAGTGCCGTTGCGAGTGCCGCATGAAGCTGGTGATGGCTCACGCCGTGTCGATTGCAGAGGCCGATCAGGCTCTGCAATGCCTCATGCGAGTTCAGAGGCGTTTGGCCGCTCGTTCCCAGGTTTCTGCGGCCTTCCCCGCACTGTATGCTGAACGGAGACCCGGGCGCCACTAGAGAAAGTTCCCATGGGGCGTGATGGCCGTACGTGTTTTCCTGGAGAGAGACCCGAAAGCCCCTACCTGGAGCCAGAACAGCCGTAAACCACCGCACAGTTCGGGAGTCCACATCGCCGACGTCCACTGGAAAGCTAGAGACAATTTCATCGCCCTGATATAGAGGGGCTGTGGTCCTTGTATAGACCATCTGTGATCCACCCCGGCCCTGCAACTCCATCAAACGAGCAGATAATATGTATGACCAGGCCAGAACCAGTATTGCTAGAAGATTCGGCTGGTCATTCCCTTCAAATTCAGTCCATGCGCGGAAGCTGTTACCGCGTAGAGTCACCTTAGTCGGAGCCCGTATCAGCAAGCGCAACTGAACTGGAGGAATCTGAATGGGTTTTCCACTAGCTTCGCAATTCTTAGATCCCGTGATGTGCCATTTTGACTCCAAGGGAAATGATTCCATCAGACCGTAGCTCGTACGATCAGGTATTGGGGGTATTCTGCCTAACATGTTCCGAAGCTCGAACCGTTCCAAATTGAGGCCGCTCTTGAGTTCATGAAGAGCTGCATCCGCCTCACGGTTCCAGTATCGCCTTGCGCTAGAATAGGACTCGTCAACTTCGGCAGAGGTAGGTTGTAAAGGCTGTTTAAAGATTTCAGTCAACATTAGTACTAGGCTGCAGATACAACTTACCTGGTGTTCTGGCCTATCAGAGCTGTACACCATTGCGAAGATTAATGCGAGAGTATGTGGTTATTGTTGCGGTACCAATGGGCTTTTCGAAGATATCAGCAATGAAATGAGTTGCGTTTACTATTGCCTCAGGACCTCAGACGTGTTTCCGTGGCTAAGCCTTCGGGTTAACCTCTTTCCCTAAGTCCCTTTGGGTTAGCGACCCTCTGGATGACTTCGCAGCCTACGGGTAACAACGTCTGAGGACCTTACGTTAAAAATCATCAATCTCGTCTTTCAGACACGATCATCAACGCAACACATATATATCCCTAAAACCGTCGTTAATCCTGCCATACCAGGTATACGGCCACTTTACCTGTTAGGGTACTAGGGAGCCACGGGAGACGACTAACCAGGCCAATGGGGAGCTGGAGATCAATATGCAGATTGCCTAGCCCGGGGTAAAGGAAAATAGGGGCTTCTCCGCAAGAATCCCCAATTGCTTCAAAAATCAACAAAACTCCCTCCCCTCCCCCCCTACGCATGTATGGCCTCCCAGCAGGCCTCTGTTTTGCGGGCTGTTAGCCCCGTACACTGTTCAGAAGTGCATCCGTAGCTGGTTTGAACAGTACGTTTTCGTGGTTGCTTTGACTGACCATTGCCAGTCACCTCGCTCAGGGCCTTACGTTTAACCCCTTTACCAGCTCCTGAAGTGAATCTTTTGACTGCTTTACAGGGGGTGCAGTAGACTGTAGGCTTGTTTAATGAGCTGAATTCAACGATGTTCCTGAGCTGAAGGTGGAATCGATGGATTCGAATTGCTGAAGTCGTAGGGTCGTTTACGTCGATCCAGCTGGATTTCGCATCAGCGAAGTAGCCATATCCTTCTGAAATTGAGCGCGTGTCATTTTGCTTGTAGAATAACTGAGCTTGTAAAGAATGTAGGCATTCAGAATGTTGTAGGAAGCTGAGGTGAATGTAAACAATGCAGTAGACAAATATTTTGGTGGGGTGCCTAGTTAGGCTTAGCGCCGTTAATCCTGGTATGGCAGGATTAACGACTGTTTAAGGGATTCTTTCGATATCAACAACTTCAATCAATACCAGTATTACTGAGTTCGAGGCATAAAGTATATATGTATATATATTATATACACCCCGAACTTAGGATTGGGAACTGCCGTTTTCGATCGGGAAAGGAAGCAAATCCGCTTTGAAGAGAGTATCGAGGGAGCAGAAGGGAGCACAGAGGGAGCACACAGGGAGCAGGAGGAGCACGAAGGAAGGAGCCTGTTCTGGCTCCTCGTACTGCTGCCCGGCCCAGCCTCCTGCTGCCTAGACTCAGAGTGAGCAGTATTCTTTGCGATCAGAGAGAATTGTTGAAGAACGAGATCATATAAGACATTTTGATATGTAGATTGATGTTACGATCCTAGCTACGCACCTATGTTGGTAGCTATGTTGGTGGCTATGTTGATGACTATCGCCGGCCGCTCGCCGCTAGGCTATAGGGTTGTTCCGAGGCCAACCCTATTCAGGGTTAGCTTATGTTCTCCTGAGTCATATAGATAGCCGGCTCTTCCCTTCTAGATACTTTCCTTCCTTAGCATTTATATACTCGTTACATTACACCCATATGACTCGCTCTATGCTGGCCCCTAACAATTGAAGCTTGATAGAAGTATATCTTATCTAGAAGCGAGCAGGTAAAATCCCACTAGCGGGCCTCAGCCCTGTCAGCCCTATGAAGGCGAAGATTACCATCTTCCCTATTTCCAACAGAGGTTGTTACTGCTGTCTAGACTGCATGGGTTTCTGCTTACTATGTATCATGCCAATGAATGAGAGATTGCGATCAAAGTTCAAAACTATCTTACTCGATATGATCACAAGAAATTTAGACCCCTTTCACTTCTCGCCTTGAGAGCAGCGGCTGCTTTGAGGAAAGCTGAAGTTTGAGCGGCTTCGAGCTGTGCCTGAACTTGAGGTGAGCTTCCGAGATTCAGTGCAGGGGTGAAGCACGCTGGCACGGCTGGGGCCTGAGATCCCTGCACTGCCTCGCAGCACGGCCCGCCCTCGCTGCTTCCCCTTGCTCTCTCGCTGCTCGGGAGCTTTCTTCAGCTACGCTAATGCAAGCCACCAGCTAGGGGACTTTTAGTGTTTCTCTTCCAGTTGCCATAGTAAATCGCGAAGATTATCGATCAATCTCGCTGTCGCCAAATTATGAAGGCATGAAGATATAGAGTCAAAAGTTCAATAGATTTTTGTATAACATCATTTCTAACGCCACCCCCTCAAACCAATCCCCCACTCACCTTTAGTGATGCCGTCGCCGTTCTTTGGGCGAAGCTTCGGGCAGTAGATGTGTTATACCATAGGAAGTCAGCTTCCTCAAGCGGTCTTCAGTGATCATATTCATGGGCAGATTGCCCTCCTTCAAATACTCCTTTGCCTCATCGAGCTCATCGTCGTCGTTTTTATCTAAGCCTTCGCTTGCTAGCCAATTAACGTAGGCCTTGTTCCGCTGATCGGCAAGTTCCTCAGCAGCCCGCTTCGCCTTCCTCTTCTGTATAGCTTCGTCTTTCTTTGACTTCTGAAGCGTAGTCATTGCTTCTTTCATCCTCTGTCGTCGAATAGAGTCATTATCACTATCTTTCCATGCTTTTGGCCGTCAGAATCGACATCAAAAAATTGAGAATCTCAACTCGCTGACGTCAATTCACCCAGGAGGCTTATTTCGAACCCACGCGTTATCGATGAAATCTCAGTATACTGTCAACTCTTCCGCTGTCAGATTCACTGACTTCGTCATTTCAAAAAGCTGACGCCGCTTAACTGCTAGATCCGCCGGCGTATGAAGCAATGTGAGCATCGATCTCGCCGATGAAACCGGAATTGTGAGGGCGATGGGATTGAAGGAGACGGCGACAGCGGAGTCAGCACAGTTCGAAGCGGAGGAAGTGACGATGTTGACAGTGAGGTGCTATAGTGGTTATGGTGGTTAGCGACAGGAAGGTCCAAATAAAGAAGCAATGCCAATAGGCAGTGGAAGGAAATGAGGTGTGGCCCGTGGGAATGCGCGACGCGTCTTCTTTGTTTACATACTAATTTGTATGGCAAGTATAGCCTATAGGAGAAGCCCCAGGCCTCCCCTGTGTAGTGCCTCTTGGCTTGCATTAGCGTAGCTGAAGTATATTCTAGAACTAAAAGGTACCGGCATTGCAGGGGCGCAGCAGTGGGAGCCTGAAATGGCTCCATCGACATTGGCTTGAGCTGCCCTCACTGTTGCTCAATACATTTAGCTCCGTGTGCTGCCTGGAAATCGCCACTGCCCATTAGAAAATAAGAGCGAGAAAGAGATAGCACATATAGACCTATAGCGTTCGTGCACAGTCCTTGGCCCCGCATATCGGAGGCCGTTATCTCTACTTATTCGCTCAACTCATCCTCTTTCCTATTCTACTTGCTTTCTTACTTTTGCTCCACTCTACTCTTATTCCTCTACTGACTGATCTCAACTGTAAATCCATGGTTAGCAGGGTAGTCCACAACGCGCTCGCGGCCTTCGTCGCCGATCGTGATTGGGCGCAATTCCATACTCCAGAGAACCTCGCGAAGAGCGTTGCGATCGAGGCCGGCGAACTACTCGAGTGCTTTCAGTGGGGTGCTGAAGCTGACCCAAGCCGCTTACGCGAGGAACTGGCCGACGTACTGACGTACTGTCTGCTTCTCGCCGATCGCATCGGTGCTGATCCGGAGCAGATTGTGCTGGAGAAGCTCGAGATCACGCGCAAGAAGTATCCGGTTGACAAGGCCCGAGGGAGTAGCAAGAAGTACGATGAGCTCTAAGATCGCACGGCTTGAATTCTCCAAACCCACAGTCACGACGTGGAAGTTTCACGACGAGAAACATGGTAACTGGCCTGTTGTGTATATCTTGGACGACGGCCGCGACGCCGTACAGAGCAATCCGAACAGACTGAGGGATATCTACGTTGGCGAATCGCTCAACGCAGCGGGCCGACTGCGCCAGCACCTGGAAACACCGGCGAAGCAGCATCTCAAGAATATTCGCGTCATCATCGATGAAAGATTCAACAAGTCGGTCTGCCTCGATTTGGAGTCCTACCTCATCAAAATGCTGGCCGGCGACGGTGCCAACCGGGTGCTCAACCGCAATAACGGGATCACGGAGTCCAAGTACTACCAACGGGAGGTGTATCGCGAGAGGTTCCGAAGTATCGTCGAACGACTCAAGGACGATGGCATCTTCACGCGAAGTATCCCCGAGATCGAGAACAGCGATCTCTTCAAGTTGTCACCCTTCAAAGCGCTGACGGAAGATCAAGCGAACTCTGTAGAGGAAATCGTCAAGGGGTTCCTCATCGATGTCGAGAGGGGCGCCGAAAGCACAATTGTGATTCAAGGCGATCCGGGCACGGGCAAGACAGTTGTTGCCATATATATGATGAAGTTACTCGTCGACATCAAGACACTCGCTTCGCTCGAAGATCTGGACAGCGACTCGCGATTCTCCAGCTTCTTTACCGAAGGCAATCAGAGCCTACTGCATGGTCTCCGCATCGGTCTGGTCGTGCCGCAGCAATCGTTACGAGATTCCATCAAGAAGGTATTCAGAAAGACGCCAGGGCTTGACCGGTCAATGGTCATGACACCCTTCGACGTAGGACAAGCAGATGAAACTTTCGATCTGCTATTGGTCGACGAGACTCATCGGCTCAATCAGCGTGCTAGCCAACCATCGGGAGTGCTTAACGCCAAGTTTGCTGCCATCACAAGAACACTCTTTGGCAGCGACGACACTAGCAAGACTCAACTCGATTGGATACGGGCGAAGAGCCGGCATCAAATCTTCCTTTTGGACGCAGCGCAGAGTGTTCGACCAGCCGATCTGCCGTCGGGACTGCTGTCGAATCTTGTAGCGGACACTCGTGCGTCTAGGCGGTATTTCCAGCTTCAAACTCAGATGCGTGTTCAGGCGGGATCGGACTTTGTGTCTTATATTCGCTGGATTCTCGATCCTCGTCCTCTCTCGGCTCCACGGGTGAGACAAGACTTTGGGGAATACGACTTCCGCGCATTCACCAGCGTTGCAGAGATGCGAGACGAGATTTTCCGGCGCGATGCCGAAGTGGGCCTTTCTCGCATGGTCGCTGGCTACGCTTGGGAGTGGAGGATTAGAAGGGACAACAACGCGTTTGATATCGAAATTGGCCAGACGCGGCTCCGCTGGAACAGCACCCCCACCGATTGGATCTCTTCAAGCAATGCGCTCGAGGAAGTGGGGTCAATCCATACGGTCCAGGGGTACGACCTGAACTACGTTGGCGTCATTATTGGTCTTGACCTACGATTCAACCCCCAGCAAAGGCGCCTTTTCATTGATCGCGACTCGTACTTTGACAAAAAGGGCAAGGAGAACAACCCGGCTCTTGGCAAACGCTACTCGGACAACGACCTGTTGCGGTTCATCACGCAGATCTATGCCGTCCTCATGACTCGCGGGATCCGCGGAACGTACGTCTATGCGTGTGATCCCGGCTTGAGGGAGTATCTCAAAGTTTTCATCCCTGTTGGTTCCTGAAGGCCTGCGTGCGTTGATTCTTATATTTATCAGAAAGCACATAATTCGTTTTATGTCCTAAAAAGGTCAGGCAATGACAGCTTAAGTACAGCTGACCTATGATGCTCCAATCTACACAGCGTTGGTATCAAATTTCTGCTATCACTACCACCACTGCAGTACAATCAGTCCTTTTAGGTTATACACGTTGAGGCTTATCGCGCTCTGTTCTTCACACTTCGACTGTCCTCGCAGGGTATATAATTCTGAGTAGATTACTTCCGTCTGGTTGGATCAATGGTAAAACCAGAGGCTTAGCCCGTTATAGAATCACTCAAATTATTATTTCAGCTAAAGAATTTCACGTACAAGCTGAATTCTTACAGGCAAAGCAAACGAGACAACTCTGAGCATCATGCTTGATGTTGATCACAGCGTCTCGCACATAACGAAGGGTCGACTTTGTACAATGTTGGCGTCGTTTCTCCATGAAATATCACGCTAGGTCAGTAACTTGCTGCTTAAAGTACATCGACATCGACAGACCTCAAGTATAGAATGAATCTTCCACAAAGTCATCAAGTCAAGCCTTCAAATCTTTGAACTTTGCACGATCTCACAGTGATCGATCATTAACGAGATATCTAAGAACCCTGCGGTCCTTCACCAAGCAATATGCCCACCAAAAATCCAGGTTGTCGAAGTGTATGCCCATCAAAGATTCATCAACCTTCGTCGCAGCTTTGACAGTGCTCAAAGACCTACGATTTGGCGTTCGAAACCTGGATAGATGCCAGAAGACGGCCCCTGCAAACATAAAAATGAGACGAAGCAAGCAACGAACAACGGCGGTACACGTGGGCGAAGAGCCAAGATGATCATCATTTCGAAAATTTGAAGATGTTGACATGAGAAACTCGTCACACAGCCCGTCAAAGAAGCAATCCAGTTGTCACATGCAGCAAGAAGTTCGAGCCCAAACGCGAGAGCGAGAACGCCTAGTACTAGAGGCAGCCGTTGTTATTCGACGAAATCGAGAAAGGGCGAAGTAGATCTCGATAGTGAGAAGAAGAATACGTCGAAAAGAAAGAGTCTTTTTGCCCGGTTGAGAGAGGGCGAAGGAGTGGTACTTCTTGAGCGAAATATGAGCTGATGGTTTAGAAAAGTGAGAAATCTATCGATTCTCTCGTTAAAATGTTTCAGTGCATAATAACATCTAAACCGTGAATTTCTTCTGTCGATGTAGATTTACGAAACTCTCAAATACCGAACATGCCTGTGTGATTCTTAGATCAAGAAAACAGAAGCTCTGCTGCGATGCAAAAGAATTGATCGATTCGCCACGATTGTCGTTACAAATGACAGGTAGTCTGGTGTTTGATGAGGTGAAATATCTTGTATAGATGGAACGTTTGCACTAGAAATCCTCCTCTCTCGATCATACCTTTAACCTAGCCGAATTTCCTAAACTCATAATTTCTCATTTAAGGCATTCTCGTTCAATCTCGATGCAAAATTCTGGCACCTGGAAGATCATGGTGTGGAAATCTCAGCGTCATTTGGTGCATATTCTTCGCCGAAAACTCTTGCATGGCTGTCGTGTCTTCGACTTGCAGACCCAGCGTAAAGAATTCACTCTCGAAAGCTCGTGTTGTGATCAGGCTACCTTTTCCCCTATCCTATGCGCCGTGCTGTCTGGGAGTTCGAATCCTGGTGCTCTCTAGTCGTCTTCTTGGATCGGGCAGAGGTGGGGAAGGACTCAGGTTGTATGGATACTGAGGGAGAGTTGTTATTCGATAGAGGTGATACTCCGAATCAACTATTGCCTCCATATATTCGTGTCCTCTTCTAGCATATCATAATCTGGGGTCTGCAGCCAGGGTTGGGGGAGCTGGATGCCGGACTGATGGGGCGTAGAATTGTAGCCCCATTGGACGGTGTCAAGTTGCGGTTGCTGGTCTTCGTAGTAAGGGAAGGATGCCATTGGATATTGAGAGACTTTGCTATGATTTTGGCTTGTGTGACTCCAGGTCCAAGGGTCAAGGTTCGCGTCCACCGTAAATGTTGGTTGGACTGGTAGAAATGTAGTGTTTAAGGATGTTTGGGAGTCTTCGTCTTGTGAAAGCTCGGTCACAAAGCCCGTGGTCGACGGTTCGGACTGCCAAATCTCTGTTGATTCAAGGGGAACCTGAATAGGTGGATAAACGAATTGAGTATTCTCAGGGTGTTGATAGTCTATTTGTTCCTGAGCGAATGTAGAAGGCTCAAGATAGCTGTGAATCTCTGCATTCGAGTTCTGGCCTTGGTCGTAGCTTTGGCGTTCTTCCTCAAACTCTGTAAAATCTTCTCCTTCTTGCTCCGCTTCAGAATCATCGGACGTTTCATCAGAGACAGCTGAAGCTTCTTCCCAATCAGAGTCCAGTTCCCAACGGCCATGTTTACCACGTATTCGTCCTCCAGTATCCAGATAAGCTTGACGGAATGCAGCTGCGTCGTAACCACAAGCCGTCAGCGCTTCTTCCCAGATATTGCCCCTATTTCCACTTCTGATGGTAGTCCAAGGGTTTTTCCAGATATAGCCCCTATTTCCAATACTGTTGATAGTCCGACGGTATTCCCAGCCAGTCTCTACTGGTGTTTGATATGCGTAACTTGTAATACTTTCCCCATCATAATCCACAGCATGAACATCCACGCCAGCGTTTATCAAGAGTATAAGCTCATCTAAACAACTATCAAGCTTCAAGTATCTAATACAAAAGTGAAGAGACGATAATCCATGGTTATTACAAGAATTAGGGTCTGCACCGCGGCGGAGAAGCAAAGCGACCGGCTTAGTAGAATGGGAATTCAATTCGATTAATCTCATCAATGCACTACAGCCGTATTCGTCTTTCTCTTCAAGATCAATAAATTCTTGGCCAAGGTCTAAGACTAAACGAAGAGATTCCTTCCTCGGTGTCAGCTATGACTAGCCAGATCGAAAGAACATGCCTACCACGGTTCCTATCTCTAGCGCGCCATCAAAGTGAGAGTGTTGTGACAATGTGGGGTCTGCGTCGGCTTCAAGAAGTATACGTCTGCATGCCAAGGTCCAACTTAGCTCATTTGAAGCCATTTCGTTGTCATTCGCGGAGCCAAGATCTAACATTGAACTAGAAACAACTGTCAGAATTTGGTATTTGTTTGTTATCAAATGAAAACTCACACTAGATAGTCACCATCCGAGCCTTTCTCGATAGCATCAACATCAGCGCCATTTTCGACAAGATATTTGCAAATATTTGGCGCTAAGGATAACATGGCATACTATAACCGTCAATGCTGCCTCTTTTAATTGTAACATAAATACCGAGAGTCTTACCTTCAGCAAAGAACGACCCATAGAATCGCGATCTGTGAGAGAAGCTGTACCCCTAGCAAGTAGCTGAAGTAGTCCTTCCATGTCACCATCTTTGATTCGTAAGAAGACCTCTGAATTGTCTGGCAAAGTGGCTGAAAAGGAAATTGTTGGTTTTCCAAGAAGAGAACCTTGATAGGTCGATCTCTGTTCGAATGAGACAGAAATTCTGGTATTGGGAACGCTGTTCGGTAGGAATGTGATTTCTCCTTCGAAGACTTCAAAAACTTCACTATCAGGGCCCTTGTAGTCCTCGTGGTCCTTGGGATCGTTCATGATATGTTTTAGCATCCTGCTTCTTACGTTGATGGCGATAGAACCATCACCGACGGAATGACTACGCCGCAAAAATCTACGTTTATATTTGCGTCCTGGGGTTCTAATCGGACGAGATCTAGCTAGAGAATAACAGATCAGGTCAGCAAGACCGACTAGTCTGAGACAATCATTACATACTTTGTGGATTGACAACTAGGCATTGAGTTGTGCCTAGCAACTTCTCTATGCGCTTAATTCCACGATGCTGTAGTTCCTCGTCACTAGAAAGATCACTATCTATGTTCTGGTCTTTATTCCGCTTTCTTTTCTTTCCGTTTCTTTTGCTAGTGGAAGTTTCCGTCACTGAAGATACTGTATTTAGCAATTGTTCAATGTCACCAATGATATCTTCCGCTGCTTTCGAATAAAATGACTTTTCTTTCTCTAAAGCTAGCCCGCGAAGACGCGCTAGACTAGCTCTAAGGTCTTCTTCGAATTCTTCCTTTTGATTCGCGGCCGATGTTCTGTCATTTTCTGACGTCTCCGGAACTTCCCATATCCTGGTACCTTGATTCGAATTTGTGGCAATCAGATCTTGCAGCTGCCCAAGCATTTCTTCAATTTTTCTGGATTGGCCTGTGGACACGTTGGAGAGCGCGTCCACTCCGCTACTCAGTTCCTCAATCCTTTGGTGTGTGGTCGCATGCCATGCTGCCGAGTCCGCTCTGGCGCCAGCAAGTCCATCTTTTATCCGAGTCGTATGAAGAGAAGCAGCTCTGTGCGTCTCGTCAAGACGTTGCAGTTGGTTTGCATGTGTAAGACTGAATTCACTAGGTTCATGGGAACCGATTAGTACTATATAGAAATCGATTATCAAAACCAACACTCACGTCCCGATCAACTGAAAATGCATAGTCAGAGCCAGAACATGCCGATTTATCCCCTCCCATATTCTTTGTAAATCATCCTGCTTCAGCATGGTTTTAACTCTCATCCATGCCTTACCGAACCTTTTCTCGGTTGGCATTATACGTAGACATCCAATCTTTTTCTCGAAGGCTTTAAGGTCTGTAGCACACTGCTGCAACAAGGTTTGCAGATCTGCGTTGACATCCTCGAATCGTTCGTTCAGCGTTTCAACCCGCTGTAGGATCTTCTTGAGCTCTTCCAACGCCGAGATGGTCTGCTGGACAATCTTGGGCGCATCCTTGATACCGGATATTGTATCACGTATGACTTTGGTGGAGGTTAAAGCGAATCCCACAACGGCGATGACGCTGGCTGCAGCGCTGACGCCGTCCATTTTCTGGCTATTCTGATTCACCTAAGAAGTTAGAGTCGCGGTAAAGACGTTGAAATAAAATAAAATGGAACGGGACGAAGCAAGCTTCGAAGAAGAAATTGGGATGTTTAATGGGGCTGAGTGTGCTTGGGCGAAGCAAGGCTGAACAAGACCACCCCACCATTCACGTTACATACTGTATGTACGAGTACAGATTGCGGGACTAAGGTATGCATGATACATATCTAAGGGAAGGAACACGCGAGTCCACCGCCTTGCAGTGGACCGAAACGAAAGAGTCGTAAAGACAGTCCCATTAACTCTAAAATCCCAGGTGTCTAAAGATTGTTTCACTTCTGACAACTCGAAAGTCTATGCTAGCATAGAGTCTTGACAACGAGGCGTCGAACGATATCTTCAATCTCAATAGCTCGAAGAGCCATAGTCTAGTAAACAATCGTCAAAGTCATTATTGGAAGAAGCAATTGACGACGTTTTAATTATCATAGCGTCAAAGAATTGTGCTTTCAGTCTATACAGTACGCTGCAGAGGTCAGCTATGGGACCCACCTGTACGTGGTGCTGGCTACGAACCTTCTGCTGCCACAGAAGAGTCAAGAGGTCCCACCGTCAAAAGAAGAACGTTGAATCGAGAGTCAAAATAACACATTCCTACTCGCAGAAATCGATAATGATCATCTCAGCGAAGCCGTACGATGACGAGTCTTCTCTCATACTACTTACGACTACTATTGTTTCTTTAACTTTACAAATAAATTCGATCTTTCTTAAATATAACATCTGAATTAAGTTCTAGTTTCGTAAACACAAAGTTCTTTTCAGAAGAAGAATCAGCCTGAGAAGAGAACAGGCTTATGCTCGGATTCAATAATCTTGCTTGCTTGCGATGTTCGTAAAGAAAACCACGTTTCACAGACGAAGCTTGAAAATACAGGTTCTTCTATCCTGGTTCAGCAAATTGCTACTTTTCTCCCTCTTACATACGTTATGATAAGCCGTTGATATCAGCGTTTTATGTACATAGCAGATACAGATCTGAACCTGATCGCAGTCATATTTATCCTAAGTCCTACAATATACTTAATCGGACATGACCATTAGGCCGTCGAGTGAGGGGCTCCTACAGTACTAGAGGATAAAGTCTTTCTTCGAGTAGGAAACACACACACACACACACACACACGAGCTTTAGCCATGAGGAAGCAGAGAACATCAACACCATTGTCTCAGAAGCAGCTAGTATATCCCCATCAGCTTGATTCTAATTCTAAATCACGAGCAAAGACTGCACATACCTGTACATCAAAATCCGAAGAACGAGAACGATACTAATTGATCCTAGTACTGTATATTTCAAAACGACGGCTTTACGGATAGGGAGTACGGTAGCAAGAGGGTTCGTCGAACAGGAACTGCACTGTCGATTCGATGAAGAGAAGCCGTCGTGAAAGAAATATTTGAAGTGTTCAGTTGGATCGTGTCGGAAAAGCAAGAGCATCCTCCGCGCATCTTGCTTGTCCGATGGCAGAGAGCAGACGCGTTGAGATTTCCCACACTGGAAGACGGTCGCACGTTCAGATTCTGAAACGGGAATCTTCAATCCTAAGTTTGGGGTGTATACAAAAAATATATATATATATCTTTCTATTTGGCGTCCTCTTATGTAAACGGAAATGCCATCTTCTACTCCTTTTCCAACTCATGAGAACCCTCTTCTACTCTACCCACTTACACGCCACCAACCCTCAATAACCCCTCTCTCGATCAACAACATTAATCATCTTCTTCCCCTCCTCCCTCCTCTCCAAATTAACCTCCAGCACCTGAAACGCGCGATCCACATACGCCGTGCCGAGTCCGCTAATATGCGGCGTCACAATGCAATTTGGCGCATCCCACAGCGGATCCTCTTTCGGCAACGGCTCGGGGTCCGTAACATCCAGCGCTGCGCCCCTCAGCCCGCCATCTTTGCCACCGTTCTTGGCGCCTTGTTCCAGTGCGGCGACAAGGTCACGTTGCTGTAGGATCTGGCCGCGGGAGATGTTGGTTATGAAGGCGTTGCGTTTGCCTAGGATGGCGAATTCAGGGGCGGCGAGGAAGTGCGTGGTTTGGGGGGTGAGGGGGACGGAGACGAGAAGGTGGTCGATGTCTTGAGCGAGGAAGTGGTGCAGGGACGCTTTGTCGAGCCCGGAGTACCAGCCGGAGGGGATGGTGCCGTCAGGGTCGCCGGTGTGGGGGACGATGAAGCCGTGGTCTTGTTTGCTTTCGGGGGTTTTTCGGGGACTTGCGGTGTAGGCAATTACGTCCATCCCCATTGCTTTGGCGACTCGAGCGACTTGGCGTAGTTAGTTTTTCTCTTAGACGTTGTGAAAGCCGAAGAGCCAAGTTCACCTTGCCGGCCGATACTGCCATAGCCGAGAACAGCGAGCCGTTGACCAACACGGTCTTGGACGGTGCGTAGAACGCCTTGGTTATCACCTTTGCCCCAGTTGTGCTGTCGTTGCCAGGAATGAAGGAGGGAGTAGTGGTGGGAGTGGGCTAAGGTGGTGAGAACGACCCTATTTACTCAGTCAAACTACACGTCTCTGGAATCTGCTGGTTGTTTACCATTCAGCAATCTGAGGTCCATGTATGCCTGAGAAATGACGCCGACGGTCAGCGTTTGATCGCCGAGTGCCGTTTCTTTGCGGACTCGCCTGACGAAGTGGTCAACGTTATGTCTGTCGAGGTATAGATGGGGGACTTGGCAATATGGTTTGTGCTGTCTCGTGCTCAGTATAGGCGTAGCCATTGGTAGAGACAACTGACCCTGCCGAGAAGAAGTGAATAAATTCTGGATAAATTAGTCACTGTTCTGTAGTGGTTGGACGATTCAACGGACCAAGCTTCGGACAGTCGTCGGGAGATGGCGGTAAGGCAGACAGGGTCACCAGTATAGTAACGTCGTTATAGATCTCTGCCGGGGGCAACGAGAATGGCGTCAGAGAAGGCCAATAGATCGTGGGGACTTCATTGGAGAAGGCAGACCTCTTGGGATCTCTTGTGTCCCCTTCCAAGGCGTTTCGTTGAAAGATAAATTCCGGTAAGTGATCTTGATATGTGGGTGTCTCTTTCGGATCCTGTCAAAGATGGCAGTTGGCTCTTCAAAGGGCACGACAACGAGCATATGCTCGGGCTTGGCGCCGGGACCACCTCCCATCATGAGGGCGGAGGTGAGTTGTAGGAGACGTGGCAATGCAATGTTGTATAGGATACTTGTCTCGTAAGATTTACGTAAAAGACCACAGAGTTGTTGGAAGGTTGAAGTTCTAGTTGTGGACGAACCCCCTCCCTACTACTCCGCCCCTTCTGTGCCCTCAATCGGCTTGTTGCGGTAGGCGGCGGCATTAAATGATCAGCGGTAAAGTTCCGCCCCCCGCATGCAAGACTGGGGGCACGCCAGATCCCGCCGCCGGTAACGAATGCCCCTGAGCTACCTCTGTAAAAAGTAGCCTATCATCTCAGGAATATGTAAACAACAACCGATTGCCACCATTGGAACAAGTAAAGGATTGAGTACGGAACAGCAGATCGATCAGTTCTATATGTCCATTTGCCCAATTTGATAGGTAGACTATTCCAAGAAAACAACGCGTCGAATAGTCTGTTTAATGTTCTCGACGGCAACCGGTTGTTCACCTGCATCTTTGAAATATAGGCACGTGATGCTGCAAGCTAGAGATACCTCACGAAACAGGGTTGTCGGCCTGCAAACAACGCGCGTTTTGGAGTCTTGATAAGGTAGGTGGGTAAATTACACTGAGCCTTATAGGTTCTTTTGTTTTTGCTGAACATGCTAACCAAAGCCTGGCACCTAAGGCCAACACCCGCTGTAACGCAAGAGATCAGAAAGCCGCCCAAAGGAAATGTTATAAGAATTTCTCCAGTTCCACCACCTCCTTGAAGTCGCTTGCATACTTCTTTACCTCTTGGACCGTCGGGCTCGGCAGTGGTTTGCGTGCGATCCCGCCGTATCCATAATACGTATTCAATGCGCTCTTTGTCCCAACAATACCACCTGAAATAGCTGCCCAATCCCCACGGGCCACGACGGCCTGCAACTTCTTGGCCTCCGCCAGCTTTCCTGCCGCATAGAGCTCAATGATCTGCACACATGCCTTGGGCGTGACATTGCCGAGACCGCAGATGACTCCGGAGCCACCAACGACGATGGTTTGGAGAGTGAAGTCTGCTGAACCACCCATACACATAAAGCCCGAGCCATTGTCGGAGGGAGTAGCAGCGTCAACAGCTGCGGCGATTCTGCCTAGCTTGCCGGTATTTCCACAGGTGAGCTTGCAGCCCACAATGTTGGGATGCTTGGCCAGCTGCGTAATGACGTCAGAATCCATATCAATGCCGGCCACGGCTCCGGGATAATTATAGATCAAGATAGGCACTGGCGATGCTTCTGCAACATCTTGAAAGAATTCGATCAGAGCGTCGGATCTGTACATTGGCTTGTAGTACGAAGGTGGCAGAACCAAAGCGTAGTCCCCGCCTGAAGCCAATGCTTCACGGCAGAGCTCGATCGTTTCGCGAGTAGACTGCGAGCCGCAGCCTACAATAACTGGTAAGGAGTGATACCCTGCGTCATCTAACGCTGTACGTGTCGTCCTGGTCACCAGCTTTCTCTCCTCGTGTGAGAGATGAACTGCCTCGCCGTTCGATCCTTGCGTGGTTAAGCCAGCAACGCCAGCCTTTGCGAGTCGAACCGCATGTTTGGCAATCACATCCAGATCGAGATCCTCGCTACATTCCTTGAAGAACGTCACCGTGGGTACATAGACGCCCGGCATGAGTGATCGATGGGTATGAGAGTCGTCAAAAGAAGAAGCTGCGGTGCTCTCGGAAGACTCGCTGTACTGTGATTGCGAGTAGATTGAATCAACAGCACTTCGCCTTCGTGGTGGAAGAGGTTGAGAACTGAGAGGCGAGTGGCTGAACGGTTGGTGATAGCTTCCTGCAAGTGAGGGAGCATTAATATGAGGTGCCATTGTGGAAGTGTGGCAGTGGGAAAGGGAGAGATGGCGCAGCGAGAGACTCAATTGCTGGGGTGAGGAAGGATGAGAGGATTGACACGCATGATGGAAGCATGACGAGATGATCGGTTATTTAAGTATAAAATGGACCCAAAAAGAACGAGGTCCGAGCCCCCAGGAGGAATGTTTTGGGGGGTGGGGGTCCCGCGCTCTAATGGCTTGGCTGTTGCTGTTAAAGTACCAGTACTTAGCAGACTTAGTGAGCGATCCACCACAGAGGTGCAGAAAGTCAGTAGACAATTGGTCTATGTATCGAGTAAAGATGTCCAATTAAACTCTTTGATTTCTGGAAATAGTAGTATTGTTGTCGGTTCGGGCTCATTGGCAAAGCTTATGCGATGGGACGAATTGGACGTTGGAACATGTAGAACTTGACTTTCTCGTACCCAAAAAGGGCATTTAGTCTGACGATAGGCCTGGCGTGTCTGACAATCACCTGTTGTTTATTTTCCCACGCGCCCCGGTGATTGAAGACTCGGTGGAGTGAGATTGAAGGGTTCAAGCCAATGGCTGCGACGCTTCCATATTACCTTGCCTCTCGTACATGCATGACTCGTTACAAATCCGTCATGTGCAACAACCTGCCACCCATTTCGGAGAGAAGATGGTTATTTTGAGTTTGTCGCAGGGAGAATTCGAGCGAATATGCCTCGAGCGGAAACGGTCTAGGCTTCAATCCCAGGATTCCGAGAAGTACCAGTACCTCGCTGATGATGTTCCCAACGCCATCCATCGTGCGCCGAAAGAGCCCGGAGATGCGGTTACCTGCATGGCGGGGCTCGGCGGGATAACGTGGGGTTGAGGCTGTAGCGTGGGTGACAGCGGGGCTCCAAGTCAACCCTGTCATCCCCCATCCGCACCCTAGAGAGCATCAGCGGGACAGGCAATTCTGCCTGTTCGGCTGTTAGAACTCCTATTGTAAGCAAGCTTAAGTAGCCAGAGCTACCTCAGGGTATTTGTCGTTATGACTGTCCAGCTCAGTAATCTAGGTCTGTGCGCTGATACTCTGAATGTTAGATCTGAAGCCGTTCGTCCGTCCGGGACAGAATCCCCCGGAGGCGTGACGCGTCCAGTAAGTCTGATTCATTTGGAAGCAAAACGAAGCACGGCGACAAAACTACCGATGGAGGAACTGCTCATGCCTTTCAGGAAAGCGTGACAGTAAAGGGATTTCGTGCGTCGTGGCAAAAAAGGGCCTTTTTCTCCGTGCTCGTTTTCGAGATACCCCCACGCTAGACCTTTCCAACATTACCTATCAAAACCAGCAGAGGGGAAGAAAAGTCTAACGGAAGGTAAGGCAGATGTTTCCCGGCACCTTCGCCGCTGAGTACAGCTGGTTATTACCGTTGTATGGGCTGTGAAACGTACTTTCACTTATACTCTAGGCAGGATGATGAAGGCTTACAGTAGTATGACTTGCAGCAGTACCTACCTATGCTCGGGCCACATGCTACCTAAGATCTTCGATGCGACACATCGGCAGATTCCATCTAGATCAATAATGGGTAGTGCAACGGCAGGTGTGTCTCTAAGGATTATCCTGATATAAGGTAGGTAGCTTTACCCCGCATTTCGCTTATGGGGCTTCCCGTGGTCGAGGTTGTAGTTCTATGCTGAACATCAAGGCGGATTTCCGCGGATGAGCAGGCACGCCACAAGAGTCTCTCGCTTATATTCCCGGACCGATTCCAGTCATGGCAAAGAGGAAAGTCCATATGTCACAGCGAGAGCGTGCCCTGCTAGATCGACGTTACATTCAGGGGTAGCGGTATATCATCCGGTCGATCCTTGACGACCATCGTCCATGTCTTGAGTTATGGAGCTGTCGAGTCATCACTCCTTGATTTCAGCCCCTCTCGTTGCCGAAGGAGCAATTTAGCCAATGGAACATCGTCCTCGTCATAAAACTCGATGTCTTCATCAACACCAAAATCGTCCAATCTATCACCTTCGGAATCCCGCCATGCTTCTTCACCTCCATTAACGTCGTTCTTACTTTTGAAGGCTTTAGGATCATCATGCCACTCCATGTCGTTATCCTTATAGCGTTCGTGGAACGGCCTACGTCGGGCGACCGGCTCTTCCTGATGATAGCGCTTCAAGTCCTCTTCTTGCCTACGACGGAAAGCATCGAGCTGCTCGCGACTTGATCTCGAATCGTCTTCGTATGTAAATGCTTGACGGTTCGCGATTGTTGACTGCCTTGGCATACGATCTGGGTCGGGAGGCGGCCATGTTTGTGTGGGATCTGTGACTGTGAGATTTATACTAATGAGGAACCGCACTCGCACTGACCTTCGAATCCATTGGTTTCAAAGTAGAGCCCAGACTCAATGGATGGTGTAGCAGCGAAAGGCCAAAGCCAAAATACAAAGATGCCGCCCATACCCTGTTGTATGTTTTGGTAGATTCCTATGTCGTAAGGATACTCTTGTCTAGTGATTTTGACTTTAATGCCATCGGGACCATCAAGATAGCCTCCCAATACTTTGGCTCGCCGAAGAAGGGTCTCGTGTCTTTCGATCTCCCAGCCTTCGATCGTCGAGACGTTTGAACCCAGGGTCCAAATGTTGCGCGCTAACAACATGGCGAGAGCAAAGAGTGCGATTGAATTCGCCACTGATATGATGAAGAGAAATATCAAAGCGGCTGGAGAAGGACCAAGGTACTTTATAGTGTTCTATGAGCCATTGGCAAGATGGGGGACGTAAAGGGACACGCACGCTTGGGAGATTGCGTCCACTCCATACAAATCCTACGCGAATATAGAGAAAGCACTCCAAATAGCTCATTGATATGACTGCATAAAACAGGAAACGGAAGAAATGTGGAAAGGTACGATGGGAGACGCAGTTGACAGTCCAAGGACAGTGATGGTCCATTTTTGGGATGCATCTGCAAATTCTACGTCAGATATCGTTACCTTCAAGATACGACTCTTTTGTATACCTCTGGCAGACTTTACAATGGTGCGCCCTCGGCGGTTTGAAAGCCTCGCATCTTCTGCACCATCGTTGTCTTTTTCCAATAGGTGGCTGCGGACTACTAGATACATTGCTCTTTAAGAAAGATGAAGTCCAATTAGATGGTACTCGGCCTGGGCCGGTAAAGCATGCTCGGCCATAGCAAATCCATACACAGCCTACCAAAGCATTGAATAGAAGTGCTTCTTTCTGCTCAAGCGGACCCGGTTTAATATAACCAAAGAGTAGCTGAGGACCATACGCTAGAAACGTGATGAGTGTTACAACGCCTGGTAGGGCTAGCTGTGATACCGAAGGCATAAAATTACTGTTTTTAGTCTACAGAGGACGAAAGTATCTGGAATCGTTTCGGGATGGAGAGACGCGGTGAAAAGCGTCACGTGCATTGGTGCGACTAGCGCGTGGTGGGTCTACTGTGTAACAACTTCACGTATTAAAATTTCATGTGATTGTTAATAATATTACCTTCTCTCATCAACCCTAAATATAGATACTCAAGTAAATCTTACTATTCTTACCAGCTATGATTTTCTACAGCGCTGGGATGAGAGCATTTGATCCCAATTAGTGGTGCCTATAGTTCTACAGCATGCCCATCGCTGCACTTCCTACTAATACTGTCCGTGCCATTGGCTCCTCCCAAGTCCTTGCAGATTCTGCTTCCTTGGTCAAGGAGCTGGTTGAAAACGCTCTTGATGGTCGGGCCACCGCCATCTTTGTTGAGATATCTACGAACGCTTTGGACATTGTCCAAGTCAAAGACAACGGCCATGGTATTGCCCCAGGGGATAGAGGCATGCTCTGCAGACGGTACTGCACCAGCAAAATCAGGGATCTCGAAGACCTCTCAAAGGTTAGTGGGCAGTCGCTAGGATTTAGGGGCGAGGCTTTAGCCAGTGCTGCGGAGATGAGTGGGTCTTTGATGATTAGCACGCGCGTAGAGGGTGAGCCAACAGCGACGAGTATTAAGGTCAGACAGCAGGGTGGGATTGAGAGGTACGATTGCTCGAGGCTTGATATATACAAAGGCTGATCGTAGCCTCCAGTGAAGAAAAAACGTCTCACCCTGTGGGTACAACCGTCCGAGTCGGCGATTTCCTTAAGGCTTTACCTGTGCGCCGACAAACTGCCCTAAAAGCACCCGCCAAGCTTCTGTCCAAAATCAAGAAGATGCTGCATGCTTACGCTCTATCTCGACCGTCCATCAGATTCTCGCTTAAGGTTCTGAAGGCCAAGAATGACAAGGGTAATTGGATGTATGCACCAAGAAGCGGAACAAAACTCGAAGCTGCGTTAAATGATGCAGCTATCAAGGTGGTTGGCAAGAAGGCGGCAGAGCAATCTGCATGGATAGATTGGTCATCAGCATCTATGAAAGATCAAACAACAAACACGGTGGGGAAAGCTACTGGAAACGAGGTTTACAGGATTGAGGCATTTCTACCTGTTTCAGCATGCGGTAAGTGCGAAGCAACTACACCATCGCAGATCAACGACAGTTAATACTAATAAGCCTTCTTAGATACATTATCTGTCAGTAATATAGGTCATTTCGTTTCTGTCGATTCAAGACCAGTTTCATGTGCTAGAGGTACACTAAAGCAAATGGTTAATCTATATAAATCATACCTTCGTTCTGCAAGCTCGTCGTCCGATGGACCGAATCTTGTGGACCCATTCTTATGCATGAATATTTTCTGTCCACCGGGTAGCTATGACGTTAATGTTGAGCCTGCGAAAGACGATGTACTATTCACGGATAATGGTCTCTTTGTCAAGTTAATTGAGAGCTTCTTCATAAGTGTCTACGGAGACCTTAGGAAAAGGAAGACTGAAGACGTTCCTGCGAGATCCTTGAAGCCTAGACCTCAAGGATTTGAGCTTCTGCTTGCCAAAAAGACGCCGCTGAGCGTTGCTGCTGTTCAAGAACAAGACGTCGAAGGTGAATGTTCATCAGAGCGTATTAAAGACCCGCACTCTACCGTCAGTGAGATGGAGAATAAAGCGGATTTCATATCAAGTGCCGTGTCCGATCCAGAAGCGCAACCCTCTGACCCATCTGTCAGGTCTCCTCAGACTGCAACAAGATCAACCTCACCTCAGACTTCACCAATTGCCAAGAATCTCCCAGAGAACAATGCTGGCCCTCTCAATGACTCTACAGCGGGTGTCAAAAGACGCCCGTGGAACCGAAATATGTATTTCGATGACGACGACTCTATCGATGAGCTTCACCGGAACCGCGACGGACAAAACAAAACATCAGGTGCTACGGATTATGCCAACGAAGATGCTCTACGCGACGTTACTGTTTCGAATCCTTGGGCATTTGCGAAAATGAATGCGCCAATCCGTTCGTTGAGAAAGGAACATAAGTCAGAAGCAGTAATGAATACCAATGGGCAATTATTCACACCGGTGCGCCAGAGAGGGGAAGCTATTAATCCGAATTGGTTAGGTAGTCGTAATCATGTTGAAGATAAAATCCTGTGCGAGCTTCCTACTCCTGAGGGATCGCGTGCCGCAGTTCCCTCTACGACAGGGCTACAATCTTCTTCACCTGAGCCTTTCCCATACCCGTTGAAAGCTTGGGGCAAAGGAGAAGGAAGCCGTACAGCCAAAAAATCACACGGTCTGGACAGAGACCGCTGCAGTAGCGGTGCTCTTGACACATGGGTGCAAAAACCCATGGACAACCATATGAGCACCCCTAGCAATGATGAGATCAGTCTACTGGATTCCAGCGCCAAAGCTACCAATCGGCCTCGCGACTTTATATCTGCCCGGACTCTACCCAAAGGAACACCCTTGGGCGATATTCCCAGAGGAGCTCCGAGTTCTGGTCGAAAGGTAGGACCACGGAAGCAGCAGCAGTCAGGTGTCAACAAACCCTTCGTATCCCCGGTCAACGACCCTGAGCGCGTTTGGTTTGATATAGAACCCAAGCGAAGGAGTAAACCGACTCGACCGGCACAATCGGACCATGCTAAAAACTTAATGGCGGCCAATACTCCAACTCGTCACGACAGCGAAGATGATGATTCGATAGCCGAACTCCCCAGCAGCGCAGCTTCAACTGAATCTATGCACCCCGACCTTGCTTCAATAATGGACTACGAGCTACGCAAGCAAGCAGCACTTGACCAACGTAAAAAGTACCTTCGCCAGCAAGCAGCAGCAGCGAAGGCGCTCAACCGAAATGCTACACAGCAGTCTCTTCGCTCTCAAAGCTCACTTACGTCTCCACACAAAAACAGATACCACAAAGCCATAGCTGCCCTCCATCCCGGCGACGAGACCTCGACAGATCGGCATTCCCCAGAGCAAGGTCTTGTGTTCGAACCCGGCGACCCGAGAGCCTACCTCATCCGCGTTCAGCAGCGCGACAACGCAGAACGCCAAACCACCCCGGCGGGAGCGTCTCCAGTCAAAAAGAGAAGGAAAACAACCATGCTGCCCCTAGAGACGGTAAACGACGATAGGAGCACTCGAGATCTATCGCTGAGACTTAACATGACACCCAAAGAACTCGAGAACCGGATTTCGCAAGTGGCGATCATCGATGAATATGTCCGTGCCGGCACCATCAGCGAGGCCTTTGCAGCACCGAAGATTCAGCAAGTCAGGATGTGGGAGGCCAAGCTGAGAGCTCTCATCGAACGAAGCTACAGGAAAGAACCTGACACTGAAGACGAAGGTGTGGGGATGCGCATCGATCTCTGGCCAGCCCTGCAAACTCACCTGGACACATACATTTTGGCTTGAGCTTTGGGATCTATCAAAACCGATATAAAAGCGTAGTTGACATCTCAGTCCATCTCAGCGGGATATATACTGTAGCTGGGGCATTTTTGCATGGCGCTTACGGGCTTGGGAAAACAGGGCAGCATCGCTAGGAACCGGAGCTGGGAGTTGAATGGCTGGGTGGGAGCTTACAGTAGATGTCAGATTATGAAGAGATACCCCCCCCGGGCTTTGAATGGATTGCTTGTTTTAACAGTAAATCATTGCGATGTTTTTATTTCTTGGGTGTGATCAGAATTGCAATCCCCAATCTTTTGAGTCGAATTGAGTCTACAGGTAGGTCCCACAATAACTTGCAGCTTTTGTACGTGTGGTTTACAGCGACAGGCTGGGGATCGATCCCTTTTGCTCGGGTAGATAGATGGTTTGGTGGATCGTACAGTACATGACACTTGACACGCACCTTGGAAACCGACTCTTCCAATAGAAGATTCTCGACGCCAACGGGAAAGTTCACGTCACAGATGCAAAGTTTTCATCCACCGTTTCTCAGTCCCACATGGAAAATAGATACAAAGCTATGCACTCAATTCCGAATACAATACAAAACCCACTCAACTCCCCGCCCCATGTTCAAAGCCCAAAGCAGCCATCAACGACACCACCTATATATCCAAACTCGGCGTCTGCCCCTTGACCCTCCCAATCACAATATCCGCCGCATACTTCGGAATCACCTCATCATCATGCAACATCTCAAATTCCTCCGTCGCATCCTTCCCCATATGGCTAAAGAGCGCTTGCGGGCCCCCGGGGTGCTCGTCCAGCCAGTTGGTCACGTCCAGCACGCACCCCTTGACCACGATCCACAGGTCGTCCTTTTGGTTGTGCTTCTGCACTTCCTCCATGGAGAATTCTTTCTCGGGGACTTTGAACTCGACGGGGTCGGTCGGTTTGCTGACCTTGCCTGGGTCGGCGCTGTCGGCGGCCGCGCCTTTCATAACGGGGGCGGCGGATTTTTGGGACTGTTGCGATTGCTTGTCTTCACCAGCGGCGGAGCTAGACGAGGCAGTTTCGCCGTTGCCCCATTCAACAGAGATCTTGCCGGGGGTGGCCGGGTCGATGTGCAGGGAGATTTGGCCCAGACGCTGCGCGGCGCTTGAGACGCCGCCGGTGAGGACTTTCTGGAAGAGGAATGTGCTGGCGCTTTCACCGGCGACACGGCCGTAGACGACGCAACCGAGTAGCGACGAGCCTCCGAGTCTGTTGGCGCCGTGGACGCCGCCGGCGAGTTCACCACAAGCGTAGAGACCTTCGAAGGGTGCCCCATCAGCGTTGAGGACTTGGGCTTTGTCGTTGATTTCAATGCCGCCCATTGTGAAGTGCAAAACTGGCTCCATGACGGCAACATGAAAGGTGTCGGAGATGTCGAAGGGAAGGTTGTGGAAGTATTTCTTGCCATATGGATCCTTCTTCTTGCCGTCGGCGATGGCATTGTAGTCTTGGAAAGTCGATTGTAGGGTAGACTCCGAGCAGCCAATCTCCTTAGCTAGCTCCTTGCCGCTCATCTTCTTCATCAGACCACGGCCGGAGTAGTGGCGGGTGTGGAAGTCAAGGACATTGGAGGCTTTCGAGTTGAGGACTAGGCGAACAGGCCATCTCTTTGCTTCCTTCTCTTTCCACATCTCTCCGGAGACGTAGTCGCGGTGGCCGAGCTCGTCTGCAAATCGCTTGCCCTCACCATTCAGTAGGAGACCGCCCTCACCACGTAGCGCTAATCGAAGGTCAGTGACTGTGCTCCAATCTATGGAGTGAAAAAGGAACCTACCCTCTGCGGCCAGAAACTTCCACTTTGACCCAGGGTCTTTGGGATCAACCAATCCGGTTGGATGCACCTGAACCTTGTCAAGGTCAATACCTTGGCCACCAATCGCCATAAGCATCTTCAGTCCATCGCCAGTAGCATGTGTACCGTTTGTGCTTGCAAGATCATAAGTATCTGGCCTATGCTTTTTCAGCAACGAGGTTTCTGTGAAGTCGGCAGCGTAGCCTCCAGTGGCCAACACGACCACACCATCTACAGAGCACTGCTCCTTGTTGTATTCGTACGTAACTCCCGTGACTTTGTTGCCTTCTTTGTTGACCGAAGTGACGCGTGCTTTTTTTATGATCTGTACACGCTCGGGATCACTCTCGACTAGCTCTTCCAATCGCTGCATCAAAGCATAGGTGATGGCCATTCCGGGAAATTTTGCATCGTGTCCGCGATGTGTTCTAGGCTGAGAATGGCCACTATGCTTCCTTAGCAGGTGATCGAGGTAAAGATTCTCTGCAAATACTCACCCTAGCCGTGACACAAGAGTGAGATCGAGGTTGAAGACGTCCTGTAGCCATTCGACAGCTGCAGCGGATTTGTATGTGAGGACCTTGATCAAGTCGGGACGAGCTTTGTCTCTCGCTGATTTCAGGGTGTCATCGTAGAACTGCTTTACGCTGTCGCCAATCTTCTCGTCCACCTGTGTCCGTGTGAGGGCACCGTTGATACCAGACGTGGCTTTTGTTGAGTTTCCTCCGAAGAAGTCTGATACAGCAGTCAGTCCACTGTTCCTCTTCATGAATATGCAGTACCTACTGTTCTTGTCCAGAAGCAACACATTGCCGCCAGCCAGGTAAATGGTATGGGCCGCACTCAAGCCGGATACTGTCTTCTAGTCAGCTTCGGGTCCACGGCGAACGGTGGGGGGGATTGCTTACGCCCTCCACCAACTACGATAACTCTAGGCGCCATGATGAGGAAAAGATGAGAGGTGGCAGACAAGGAAGCGCTGAAGTCTCTGAATGTTACTTTCTATGCTTGGAGAAAGCGGGGTGGAGAGAGGTAGATGAAGACCCAAAGATGCACTTTCCGAGCCCACGGGTTAGAGAAGTACCGAGGCTCCGCCAAAGTGGCCGTAAGCGGAAACTCAAGGTTCGGGCTTGTTTTGTTTCATTGGCAGGAAAATAATATTCGAAGTTCTGGACAAAAACATAAAAACATGTAAGACACATGGAACGGAAATTATGATATGGTTTCTACCTACAGTACTGTAAAGTACGGTATCCAAAGCAGATCTAGAAACACTCTTGTTGCTCTCTTGGTTCTGAACCACCACACTCTGTAGGATACGAGTACCTACTCGTAACTTTCTCTAGCTCAGATTGGCATGTGAATGCCCCAGACCGGCAACCCCCACCAATTAATTACCGTACCCCAGATTCCCCCCATCATCTGATCCAGCGCCTTGGGCAAAGAAGCAGCGGATTCATATATCACCAAATTGCTCCAGGGGTAGAAGCATGTGATTGCGTGGTAAGTAAGCTGCTTTATATCCATCCAAGGGGTATTATTGAGTTGAGTTGAGTTCATTTGATGCAAATCTTTCATCTGTGGGAAGTCAGCTATCCCTACAGCAGTGTATACATACTAAATCCACCTCGGCACATGTAACTTTACTTTTCATACCTCCACATCCAAGGGACTAGCCAGAATCACCCAAACGTCAATACCTAAACCATTCATGTTATATCCCATTATGCGATTTGAAGTTCTCCTAGTAGCACTATCCCTCAGCGTTCGGTTACCAAATGCGGTCTCACAGCTCGTCGTGCCCGACCTCTTCAACAAGCGTTCTAATTCTATAGATGCTGCCACTCATCGCCAAGAGCCCATCATGAATGTACCAAACATTGCATTACCTCCTTCTAGCGACAAGGATACATCTTCTGGTGGCGTGGGCGATGTGGTGATATCAGATGTCATTGGCAAGGAGCGCGTTATCAACATCTTTGCCGGCTTCACAAGAGACATCGACACCATTTCCAAGCGCTTGGACGACAATGCGCAGAATGCTACGGTCCTTGCGCCACTAAATTCTGAGATCCAAAAATTACCAAGAAAGCCGTGGGAAGATCCCAAGGATTATAAAGCTCTAGGAGAAAACGCTTATGAAGGGAAAGCTGGTGAAGATAGGGCTCATCGAAATCTAAGAAGATTTGTTGAGGCCCACATAATACCAGTCAGTCCCTGGAAGGAAGGCGATAAAGTGGAATCTTTGGGTGGAGGCAGGATTTGGTGGGAGAGCAAAGGAGATAAAAGAACGGTACGTCCACGGTACACGTGGCTCTATAGATGAAGTCACAGCTAATCCAACTGAAGATCCAACCTGGCAATATCGAGGTCTCAAGTATTGCGAACCGTGTATCTAATGGAGAAGTCTGGGTCATAAACGGAGCCTTGAACTACGAGTAAAATGAAGGCTGGACACTACGGTTGGAAGAGAATAGTATCATGAGTTATGAACTTGAGCGTCAGTGGTCGAATAGCGGCTGGCATACAAAGGGATAGGCGTTAGGATAATTGAATAGAGCGATGAGTCTAGACGATACCTCTTTTGCATCGTTGTTGCATCGTTGAGGACCTCTACACTCAGATCGGAAAAACCATCACCCGCAGTGGCTCAATATAGCTAGCGCAGTGACGTGCATCTGCTCATCCCGGCCCTTGATCCACTGATCGGGATCCCACACCATCACACCCAGCTCTTCAAATTGTAACTTGTCTCTACCTCATTCTGTGGTACTGATCGACCAGAGGCTCATTCCAATTTTAATACCCGCGTCTACTCCAACCGGGCTCACTGGGAGTTTTGCGCCTGTTCGAGCGCAACGGCGAGAGCGCAAAAGGGCGCGATCGGCCTACTCCTGGCAAAAGGGAGATCCAACATACTTGTAAGCTTCAAACCACGCCTCCATTCGCAAGCTATATACAAAATCCTGTACTTGGGTGTCAGCTAAACAAGCGCCAGCTGCTAGACCAACTGTACCCTCTGAAGTCTTCAAAATGAATTCGCAAAATGGAAACAGCTGGCCGCCGTCAACAGGGTCGGGTGGGCCTCCTCCCAACAATGAACATCACAACCAGGGGCAACAGCGGCCGCTGGGGAACTTTGGGTGGGTTTGGAATTTCTCTTCCTCTCAACTAGTGCCTTAGACAGAATCGGAGACGCCTTTCTTGGATGTTCCTGCGCGCCCATTGCCCGCCAATCGCCTCTTTGCATAGGCTGACAGTCTGTGCTTTAACAGACCTAATCATACGATACACCAAGGCCCGCCTCCTCAGATAGGGGGTCCGCCTTTGCTCCCCCAGTCCGGTAAGACTTTTGACCCCACAGTCAAACCCCGAGATCGTTGTGGTAGGAACGAACTGAGGCATTTTGGGTTAGGACCATTCTATACTAGCCAAACCAACGGTCACGCGCTTCCTAACCCTGTGGGTTTGACCCAAGCGTCTCCCCTACAGCCAAATCGTGGGCCACCCCTATCTCATCAGCAACATTCACCTCCAGGTATTCAACACCATCAGATACAGGGTCCCGGCTATGCGTTGCCAGCGTTGGGTCCAGCAGTCCAACAGCAACAATCGCCACAAGCGGCGATGAACAATGAACGCGAACGGGAGCGGGAACAAGAAGTGGATCGACAGCGACAGCAGGATATTTTAGCACAACGTGATTTCGAGCTGCTAGAGCAGCAACATCGTGATCAGCATCAGTCAACGCTCGAGAACCACACGGGCTCTATCCCACTCCAGCAGCCTGTGGCTTCTAGGGTCCCAGCAACGCTGCATGGTCCAAATGGCATTCTGGCGAATCTCGGTGCTGGCGCCGGACCAAACCCACCTCCAGCTACCTTAGGAGCACCAAGTGGCCCCGGAAATGTCTTCGCAAATGGTATGCAACAGAGGGATGAAAGTCCTTCAAGGGCGTTCATGCAGCAAGTACCGCAGAATATACCCACCCAGCAGCTTCTGGGTTTCGGTAATGCAGTTACACCGCAACAACTCCCAAATGGGATGGCCGCGCTTTCGCAGGGGCAACAACCCATTCTAAATGTCAGCGTCCCTTTCCTGCAGTGTCTGTCCCCTACCAGTCGCCTGACCATGAATTCACCAAAAATACCCTTATCTTGCTATAATTCATCTTAGTGGCGTTATGCATTGATCGGAGTAAGCGTTCGTCATTACTAACCGTGCTATTCACCAGGATGCTTTGAGTTATCTCGACCAGGTCAAAGTCCGCTTCGTCGATCAAGCTGAGGTGTACAACCAGTTTTTGGATATTATGAAAGACTTTAAAAGCCAGGCGTATGTGTCGCCTGTAAAATGTGGCAGAATGTGGCTGATCTCCGTGTTATAGAATCGATACTCCAGGTGTGATTGAACGGGTCTCAACCCTTTTCGCAGGCCATCCCGAACTCATCCAAGGCTTCAATACCTTTCTACCTCCTGGATACCGAATTGAGTGTGGAACGCGGGACGACCCAAACGCTATTCGAGTAACTACTCCCATGGGAACAACAGTCTCTCAAATGCCATCGGTCCACAATCGTCTAAACGGAGGGCTGAGGCCTAACGGTGTCCATGCTCCAGACGTCGGAAACACTGCGCGACAAGGCCTTTACGGCGATGGGCCTCCTCTTAACGGTGACTGGCAAGGCCAGCAGCAAGATCATATGGAAAATGCGCACGACAATCCATTCAGTTCCAGCCGGCGATTGGTAGAGATCCCCATGTTTGGAGGCCAGCCGAACATTGGCCACAGCACCGGTATCCCATACGACAGAGATGATCAGTTTGTTGACGCCGATGCAGCAGCGATTGCACACCAGGAAGAACAGCGTGGAGTCTCACACCTATCGAATGCAGTTTCTGTCGTTGCAACCAACGGAATCCCCAGCAGGCACTCACTGACCCAAGCATCTCTTAATGGACCCCAGACCACATCGCTTAGTCAAACTGCTACCGGGATCAATGCTCCTGGCTCGTCACTGATTTCAGGAAACCAGCTTGGGGTGGAGAAACGAGGGCCTGTTGAATTCAACCACGCCATCGGCTATGTAAACAAGATCAAGGTAAGAGCGATCGACTTTGCCACGATATACAATATTGATATCATCACTAGAATCGCTTCGCGACACAGCCAGAGATATACAAGCAGTTTCTCGAAATTTTGCAGACATATCAGCGGGAATCTAAGCCCATCCAGGACGTTTATGCCCAGGTCACTCAGCTCTTCAGTTCTGCGCCTGACCTGTTAGAGGACTTCAAGCAATTTCTTCCAGAATCCGCAGCTCAAGCTAAAGCGCAAGCTGCTGCTAGGCAAGCGACGGAAGATGCTGCGATGCTAAGTAACGTTCGTGGTGAAGCCATCTATAATCACATGCAGCCGAACCAAGTGCAAACCCCAAGGCCTGAGATGAAAATGCCACCAGTGGGCAATTTTGCACCTCCCCCTAGTGTAGGCAAAGAAAACAAGAAACGTAGAGGAGGAGCAGGATCCCAGATTACTGGTGGTGCGGCAGCTTTGGACCAAGCATCAGTTCTGTCGACTCAAAACAACAAGAATGGGAACATTCGAAGTGGAACTGTGAACAAGGTGAGTGGTAGCGCTAAGACTTCATAATCCGATTGTGAAATCCTATTGACAATACGAACCATTTGACCAAATTTTGCTCAATAAGTCTAATCCCATTGAACAATATGTACCAAACTTAGCGCGCATTGCAAAATCCACACAACACTTCTAACCACCTGTTACTTCTATCATGTTCTACACATTTAGCCTGCGCTTCCTCTTCTGTTCATCTATCAACTCCGTCTTTACTTTTGCTACATACGTGTTCTGTGCCTGGCGCATAGGATTCCAACGCTGACCTGATTACGACATAGCGTGCAAGGATAGAACAAGCAAAGCCTGCAGCTCCAGAAATTCCTCCTGTCTCTCCGACCCTTGTCCCGAGCCTTCCACAGCCAATGCCGCCGACAAGCAGCTCCAGCGCAATGGCGGAAGAACTAGCGTTCTTCGATCGTGTTAAGAAGTTTCTGGCCAACAAGCAGACTTTCAATGAATTCCTTAAACTCTGTAACCTATTTACGCAGGATCTGGTTGATAAGAATGTGCTTATGCACAAAGCTTCCAGTTTCATTGGTAGCAACCCTGACCTAATGACCTGGTTCAAAGCGTTCATCAAGTACGATGGTAGCGACGAGATTATCGAGAACAAGCCACAAATGAGCAGCGATAAGGTGGTTCTAAGCCAATGCCGTGGCCTAGGACCGAGCTATCGACTGCTGCCAAAGCGGGAACGCCTTAGACGCTGCAGTGGACGGGACGAAATGTGCCAGTCGGTGCTCAATGACGAATGGTCATCCCATCCCACCTGGGCCTCTGAAGACTCAGGGTTTATAGCGCACCGCAAGAATTCCTACGAAGAATCCATTCATCGCATCGAAGAAGAGCGTCACGACTATGATATCAACATAGAAGCCTGTCTTAGGACGATCCAGTTGATGGAGCCGATTGTACAGCAGATCAAACTAATGTCTGACGAAGAGCGAAATTCGTTCGTTCTGCCAGCTGGTATTGGTGGACAGAGTGAGACCATCTATCAACGAATCATCAAGAAGATATATGACAGAGAACGTGGAGGAAAAGTTATTGAAGACATGTTCAAAAATCCAGCTGCTGTTCTCCCTATTGTGCTGGGAAGACTTAAGCAGAAGTCTGAAGAATGGAAGGCGAGTCAGGTGAGTTCCGGCTGTTATCCTATTTGCAAAGTAAGTTACTAACGGTGTGCTCAGCGCGAGTGGGAAAAGGTCTGGCGGGAGCAGACTCATAAGCTGTTCTGGAAGAGCCTAGATCACCAAGGCATTAGCGTGAAGTCGGCGGACAAACGTCAGTTCCAGCCAAAAACTCTTCAGACCGAGATCCAGGTCAGGTATGAGGAGCAGAGGGCTCTGCGCCAGCGAAGTCAGCGGAACGAAATGGTTCCCAAATATCAATTCCTATTTACCTTCAACGACAAGGAGGTCATCCAGGATGCAAGCCATCTGATCTTAACACACCTTCACCATGCTTATGTGGGTAACGCAGCAGACCAAGCGAAGCTCGAGACCTTTTTCAAGACTTTTATACCGGCGTTCTTCGACCTTGACCGCGAGTCTTTCAATCGAAGAATGGCTGACGTCTACGATACATCGCCACCAAATGAAGAAGCCGAGGATGACCTGGTCACGAACGAAGAATTCAATGCTGGCCGAGGCCGCCGGGCTGCGAATGGTAAAAAGGCAAACCTGCTTCGTGGAGTGCTTGAACGTGGGCAGAACGGAAAATCGAGCCACAAAGGCAAAGAGGACCAGGACAGCAAAGAATCTACGCCCGACGTCCTTTCCATGGACGAAGACACCGCCACATCGATGGAAACACCTTCTGAGCAGCCTGTCCGTGTTGATGCAGCGGAGCATCGCTGGATGGAACACCCATCGGCCGGCAATAGGGGCAATAGGCAAGACATTGACCACAACCAACCTTATAAGCGCGACAGTTACAATCTCTACGCAAGCTCAAACATATACTGCTTCTTCAGGATGTTCGAAATGCTTTACGAGAGACTTGCAAAAATCAAGGCAAACGAAAAGGGCGTACACGAAAATGTCCGCCGTGCCAAGATTCCTAAACCCGCTCACGACCTGAAGCTGGTTGATAAGACGCCCTCTGATTTGTTCTACGATGTTAGCCCTAACGCAAACTATTACCGCCAGATCGTGCGAATGTGCGAAGATGTTACCAAGGAACGAGTTGACATCATTCACCTCGAGGAGACTCTGCGTCGATTTTACATGCAGAATGGGTGGCAACTCTACAGCTTTGATAAGATGCTTACCGCCATGGTTAGATTTGCGTGGCAGATACTGGTTAGCGACAACAAAGACAAGAGCCTGGACATCATCAACCTTTTCTATAAAGATCGCAAGGAGACTGAGACCACCCACCAAGCGGAGTTGACGTACAGAAAGCAGGTGGAGAAGCTCACGAAGGATGCCGACATTTACCGTATTACCTATGTAAGTGACTTGACCTACCTCATGAATGTAACAGAACTGATAATCCTACCCAGACAAGTTCCACCGGCACCGCCACCATCCAGGTCTTCAAGAAAGACGACAAGACCTTCGAGATCGACGAAATGGCAGCTACCGCAAGATGGTCCTACTACATCTCCACCTTCGCAATGCGCGACTTGACCGAAGGCCTCGACCTTAGCAAGATCGACTGGCCATTCCTAAAGCGTAACATGCCGCCAATGCTCGACACCGAGGACGAGTACACCCGCGTCTATACCCCGCAATGGAACGAAGACGGCCTGGTCATCCGCATCTCCTCCAACAACTACCACATGCTGTACGACCCGCTGACGCAGGACTGGTGGGTCCATAACGCCGCGGTGCAGAAAAGAGGCCTGCAAGGCGAGGCGGTACTGAAAGATGAGCGGAAGCAGAAGTTCGAGGAGAAGTTTGTGCTGAACAATGCGTGGATGGTGGGCAAGTCGGTCGAGGAGGTGGATCAGATCAATCAGGAGTATAGGCGGTGGGTGACTGAAGGACCCAAAGCGGCGACTGAACCGCCGGCGGATGTTGCGAATCAGCCAGCAGGGACGGATGAGGCTATGGCTAGCGCTTGATATGCTCGACGATTTCCTAGGCGCTCTTGCATCATCGACTTTGCCCGCTGAGGGTTTGCATAAGAGGAGTGGCGGCGTGTACGGAAGGGCCTGTGATGGACGCGCTTTGGCTAGAATCTATACCACCTATGCGTATCATCTGTTGAGGAAATTCGCTGTATGTACTGGGTTTCGCATTTGTGGCGCGGGGGCGCAAAGCATGGGGTTTTACAGTTAGTGGGGGGGTTGGCTATGTGTGTATCTACTTGCCGATAGAGGGTGCTGATAGCTTAAAACATTTTGGATCTTGTAAACTGGGTTGCTGATTCGAAATTTGGAAGCCGTGATGATATGTACTCTTTTGGGCACGAGAGATTGGCACGACGAGGTTACCTAAGGCTACATACTGTACATACCTACATCACGACAATCGTGACATATATACCTTCGTAGAAATCCCACCATCAAACACCGTGCAGTCAATCTCCCATCTACCTTACCTTATTGCTTACCGTTTTTTTTTTTAAAAAAACCCCCCACTGTACTTGTACAATTTCGGCATGGAGAAACTACTACTACCCTTACAGACACGACCAACTCACATTCCGGCTTCTGGCTCTGCGTAAGGGTTTTGTGGATCCTGGGGGTTGAATGCTGTTGGTATGTAGTTCTATGTACTGTAAGAGGAAGGGGTCGTACTTATGTGGGTTTCTAGTGTGTGGGTGTTTCCGGTGGGGGGGGGAATTCAAGGCGTAAAAGGGGAGAGTGTTGGGGATGAGGGAACTGGGTTTTATATGTATGCTAAGATGGGATTTCAGAACCGCGACTCTGCATTAGATACTCTACCCTAACCGTCGAGGAAAGACGATGCGATTTTTTTTTGGGTGCATTCTGCTGTTGGCTTGCTAGACCCCACCTTCTCGCACGTCACGTCACGTCAAACCCTGCACAATCTCCCCCCAACATCAGCTTCCCACCCCTCGCTGCCCACCGCCATGGTAGCGTAGAAGATGTCACTCGGGTCGTATTTCGCCTTGATAGCCTTCAGTCTCGGGTAGTTGGTTCCGTAGAAGGTCTCTTGCCAATTCGGCTGGTTGGGATCGCCCTGACATCCGGCGTCAGCATGGGGTTTTCCAATCGCCTTTACTTACTTGTGTTTAGGTAGTGGTGCGGGGATGAGGAGGCGCGTACTTCGCTCAGATAGCAGCCAGAGCCTGGGGTGACGGCTTCGAGTTGCGGGATGTAGACGTCTGTCATTAGTTTTTGTAGAGCTACCATGTCGGACCGGGGGAGCGAAAAGTTCCAAGGAATGGTCATGGAGTTAGTCTTGGTCTGCTGCTATCTGGGTATACAGTTTGACTTACGTGGTTAACACGGAGTCAATCAAGGTGTCCCTCCAGGCCGGCAGGACCGCATTGTCCCCGTCCGTCCCTCTCGCAGCACTCTTGTTGACGTTCAACCCCACCCCAACAAAAAGTGGCGTCGCATTCGGCGTCTTGTCTTCCGTGATATTGCGTATCGCAGCGGTCAATCCTGCATTATTCGTCTCAACCACTGACCTCGGTATCAACCGTCCCCCGTATTGAGCTGTCTCTACCGGAATAGGGGGCTCGAATATACTAAACTCGTCTAGATAGGTAGGAAAGTCTGTAGGGCCAGTCATTTTGTATTTGATATTCAGCCGATGCAAGGTATCGAGGAATGGCTGTAGGAGCTTCAAGGCTTGTGAAGCTGGGATTCCAGGGCCGTGGAAGGGCGTTAGGATGAAGGAATCGGAAGTGAGATACCAAACCGTCATCCCGCCTGCGTCGACGATGCTGGGGAGAGTGGCGTGCCATGCGGCGACGGCGGCGTAGAAGGTATCCTTTGATAAGCCGGCGCTGGAGAATGTGAGATTCGTCCCTGAGGTGGGAATGTCGGTATGGGCTTTTGATGTCAAGGAGTAGACGATGCCGTAGGTGCCACCTCCACCTCCGCTGAGTGCCCCTGCCCAAGTTCAGAGTCCGCATTTTTTACAAGAGCAATGTGGCATGTCATTAAGGGTTTGGCAAGAGATAAAAGAACGATTGTGTCTCAGAATAATTGTTTTGCGACTAAAAGATAGTACCGATATAGAGGGAAAATGTTAGAAGAAAAGTACGTACAATACAGATCCGAATTTTCTGTCGGACTCGCTTTGATAAATTCGCCTGACCCGGTAATAACCTCCCATTCCAAGGTCTGGTCGGCTGCTAAGCCGTACTTCGAAGCAAGCGCCGAATGACCACCTCCTTGGGTGTACCCGCCTGCGAGGCCAACTGTTGGGCACTCACCTCCGGTCACCGTCAGGCCTACCTTATTTCCAGCATCGACTGCCTCAAAGCCTTGGACGCCAGCTCCCATTTTGATGGCTTTACCTGTGTAAGTGGGCCCATGATAGTCAAAAAATCGAATGCTTTTAAGATTATGTGTCCAGATACCCAAAGCGCCTGCTCCGGTAGATTTGCCATTGTAGTCATGGCCTGTATTCCTAACGACAAGCCTAATGTTGTTTTTCGTGGCGAACGCCACCCCTTTCGAGATATCTGCGGGCTCAGTGACATTGATTGCGTAGTCAATATAGTTCCCCAGCGTGCAGGGTATCGATTCTGGGGTGAAAGGTATACAGCTGTTTCCGGCGTAGAAAGGGGCCATTACCGATGAAGACGAGACATAGTGTGTTTGGGGTAGCAGCCATGACTCTCGCACATCACTACACAATGCGGCGTTGAACTTAGGGCCATGACATGGTGATGCGAGTGGGGATGTTGCAATCAGTCTGCCGTTGATGGAGTTGTTGAGAGCGGCCCATGCGGAGGGAGATGGCCAACAGGCATCTCCGGGGAAGCAGCGGCATTCCTTGGCAAACGCAAGAGATGGTATGTAGAAGCTAGTCAGTGACAAACAGAGAATAAGCCACGCAATGGAATTGGCCATGTTGAAGGACTGAAATGTTGGCTTGGAGGAGAGGGGGAAAAAACATGGCAGTTTTGATAGAAGTGTGTGAAAAACATCTATATAGGGCTCTTAGTATTCGAGTATCCCTAATCATTAAGTTCCTGCATTCCATAACTTGCCATGATTGGTAAGGTAGGCTCGTGCATACCTAGTCTGCAGGAAGTACGTGCTGACACTCGCAGGTCGGTTCAATCTGCCCAGAAGATAGAAATGCGCCCCAGCCTCACTCCCGATCGGGAATGGGGTGAGCGCTGCTCTACCGCCGCGCGACGCGAGTGACAGTGTACTCTATATAGTTCACGGTGTATTGGAGCCTTCCAGGCAGCATCGGGGATGAACTTGGGTTGCGGACAAACCCATTAGTCTGAGGGTCTCAAAGCTTAGAGATGCCCTTAAGACTTGGTCATCATAGTATCGCAAGGCACATCTGTCTATAATCGTCTCCACACGAACATGGCGAGAGCTCATTACATAGTCAGAGTTGGAAATGAAGGGATTGCAAAAAAGATTAGCACCAGCGCCCTAAACCACTGGCACTACCTCTCTCCTCAGCACCTCTGGGGTCTCCCAAGAAGCATGACCCATGTCAAGGTCCGCGCGAGGTTCCAGGCGGATATTGAGAACCCTCAAGTTACAGCGTACATCTGGTTCCTTTGCAACGGTCACGGCGGACCTGGTCATTTTGTTGAAGTGGGTATCGGCAGGCGTCATTTAGGACAAGGCCCTGTAGGAAATGGAACCCTTCCTATTCCAGAGGACATGATGGCTCGTCTCCAGCAGGGGTTTGACCACTGGTTCGAATGGCAGCCACTTACTGCCAACGCAGCTTTTCAAGACCAGCTTCACCAGCTACCAACTCCTCTCCCCCATTTCATTCCGACCCTACGCCACGTCACAGCAGAACACCAATCCTTTCCGCTCTTCCAAGCCCTAATTGATGGCGAGGAACACCGAGCAGCAGCTATAACAACAGCTTTACCCGCAGCTGCGCCTACCCCTCCAGCTATCGAAGTTGATTTGGAGAATGTCCGCCGTGAGCAGGCTGAGCCCCATTCCCAAGGTGAAGTCTACCTGATCCACATGGGAGACACGACATTCTACAAAATTGGCATGAGCCTCGATCCGCAGATACGCTTGCGGACACTGCAGACAGGGAATCCGTATCCTCTACAGATTCATCACACGCAAGCTGTTCAAGACATGCGAAGTGCGGAAACTAGTCTTCACCGACAGTTTGAGGCCCAGCGGGTTCCCAATCTCAACGCTAGAGAGTGGTTTGACTTCGGTAATGGCCCTGGTGAAGTAGAAATTGCGTTTGGTACCCTTTGATGAGAACAGTAGGTAAATCGATTGCGAACAAAGTTCTTGAGTGAGATTGTTTGACTGTTACGAAGACATTCTAAGTATTTGGTGATTAGCTTGAATAATTTTATAATACTATGATATAAGCGGTGGAAAAAGTACAGGAAAGGATGTGACAATAACCACACACATATGGAGGCACGTGCACATACACTTTCTTTTTGATTTCTTAAATGTATTGAAAATTAATAAGTGAAAGAACGAAAGTGAGAATCTATACTCACTCTGCGCTGAGTGCTGCAAGCCTGCATCACCTAAGGTCACCCAGCTCGCTCGCTAAAGCGGCAGCCTCTGGGTGAGCTTCGGCTGGGCTGGGCGCAGATTTCTGGCACACAGTTTTGTAAAGCAATCGTACCGCCTCTTCGATGCTTAACGACAGGGTTGATGTTCTTCCCTTGAAGCGGTTAAGATGAGAGTATTTCTTTACAGGTCTTGTTGCACAAATCTCTTGTAATAGCTCAAGCCAATTTATCATACATTTAAAGCCCTAGCCAAGATAATTACAAGTGTTGCTGGACATTGCAAAGTCAGCTTACCATCATTGGTCAACAGGCTGCAGGAAAGTGCTTACGGCCGAAGACGGTGGAACTTCAGTTGCAGATAACCGCATAGACAGCAGCACATCTTCAACAACACCTGTGAAAGCCATGGGAGTATAGGCTGTCATTGATTTTTATGCATGCTCTCAATGGCAGTCTGCGAAAATGCTCGAGGAGCTGATTTCGATGTCGCTATGGAACTTTCGCGTTAGTTGTTGTCTTGATGAATGAATCCTTTGATTCACGATTTTGTACAGTTCTTGCTGAAAGCAATCAAGCACTTGAAATCATACTTACGGCCATCGTCGTCCAAAGCATGAGCTCTACGGAGTAATCGTCAGACTACTATTCGTCACCAAGCAACTTGTTGTCCGCGCATCGCTTGCTTCACCATATCCAGAAAAGAAGACCACATGATCATTACTCGCAAAATTTTCTCTGTTCTCTCTAGTGTTTTCATGCTTCAAGCAGTCATTCTCGTTCAGCCGATGGCAGAACAATCTGTCCGTGTTGCGGGATCGGGTCAACTGGGGATATCATGCCGACGGCTCGCTTAAGTTGGTTTTGCCCGAAGGGTGCCCAGGAACGGAGTTTGGGGACGGTGTTTACTCAGGGGTAGGGAATGGTACGAATGGGGTTTTCAGGTTGAGATGGGTAGATTAATATATAATGTTCTTTTCCTGTATGGTTTTGATATGATCAGTATTATTAAGGCCTTTGGAGGTAGATCCTTTCTTGTTGGTTATCTGTTCTGCTAGGCATTCTACCCTGAAGCTCTTCGAATACCTTTCCTTCTCGATTTAGTTGTCCGGTTTGTACTCCTTTTGCTTTACAGAAGATCCAGTATGGCATCGGAGCCGAACAATCCATCAGGAGTGTTCACTCCACCACCAGCATCCATGGACAAAGAACACGACGATGGCTTAGAGACGCCGTCATCGATCCATGAAGAGACCAAAATACCAGAGTTCAAGCCTTCAGCTCGTATCTACCTAGCCTTTCTCACACTGTGTGTCATCTCCTTGATGGTGGCCTTGGACGGTACATCACTATCTGTGGCGATTCCAGTAAGTTCATACGACGCAGATTCCCTCAAACAGCGTACTCAAGATCTGACTCAGCCGAAATGTAGATCATCGCAGACAAACTTAAAGGCACAGCGATCGAGGCCTTCTGGTCCGGGACCTCCTTCCTCCTTTGTTCTACCATCTTTCAACCGAATTTCGCCTCCTTCTCTCACATCTTCGGCCGGAAGCCAGTGATAATTATTGCCCTTGTTCTCTTTATGATTGGAGCGATCGTTGCTGGTGTAGCGAACAATTTTGCTACGTTGCTTGTCGGACGTTCTTTGCAGGGTATTGGCGGTGGCGGCTTGCTTGTACTCACCGAAATCGTGGTGACAGACCTTGTTCCGTTGAGGATGCGAGGGCAATGGTTTGGCATAATCAGCGCAATGTGGTCGATCGGATCAGTCACAGGACCGATTATTGGTGGAGCCTTTGCTCAAAACGTTTCTTGGGTATGTTTTTGTTGACTCAGAGAACGTTTATGTATAACACTGACCATATACAGAGGTGGCTTTTCTGGATAAACCTACCTTTCATCGGTATTGCCTTTGTTTTTGTCCCTCTCTTTCTCAAATTGTACTTCAAACAAAGCCCTTGGATCGTGCAACTCAAGCGCGTCGACTGGATCGGTTCGTTCATCTTCATCGCGTCCTCAACGAGCTTCCTTATTCCAATCACATGGGTATGTCCTGAGCATATCCAACATTTTGTTGATACTTACTTCTCTAGGGTGGAGTCTCGTACGCCTGGAGCTCATGGCGAACTCTGGTGCCTCTTATACTCGGCACTTGTGGCCTGATAGGTTTCGCACTGTTTGAGGAATACGTTGCGGCGGAACCATTGATCAGGCTCATAGTCTTCAAAAACTGGACCGCTGCTGTGACTTATGCAGGAACATTCCTCCAAGGCATGATCCTTTGGTCACTTCTCTACTACCTACCTCTGTACTACGAAGCCGTCAAGGGTCAAACACCCATCATCGCAGGCATCAGCATTTTCCCCGAGACCTTCACTGTTGCGCCCGCAGCAGTGGTCGTTGGCATACTTATCACAAAGACAGGACGTTATAGATGGGCGATATGGGGAGGCTGGGTTCTCACCATTCTCGGAACCGGCTTGCTCTATCTTCTGGATGTGCATACTTCAACAGTAAGGTGGATATTCATCAACCTAGTCAGCGGCTTGGGCTTGGGAATGCTCTTTCCGAGCATGGCATTCGCAATCCAGGCTTCCTCAACAAACGCAGATCTTGCATTTGCCATTGCCATGTTCGCTTTCTTCCGCGCCTTTGGTCAAGCCGTTGGTGTCGCTATTGGAGGAACAATATTCCAGAATCAGATGAAAATAAAACTCCTGGCATACCCCGGCCTTGCCGCGAAAGCAGACCAGTACTCAAGAGATGCCACGAGCTTAGTGCGGATCATCAAAGGGACGCAAGACGCTGCATTGAAGCTACAACTCCAGCAAAGTTATGCTGATGCCTTGAAGATAGTCTGGGTTACAATGTGCGGGTTGAGCGCGTTGGGATTCGTGCTCAGCTTGTGGACAAAAGGGCTGGATCTGAATAAACCTTTGGAGACGGAGCAAGGAATGCAAGCAAATTCAAATGTTGATGAGGAGAAGAAATAATGGCGATACGATAATACAATAGACATGTATTTGATAGCATAGAGCACATTCTCTTTATTTTGGGCAATGGGTAGTAAACTCGGCTTCTCAGCTCGCACCAATTATTCCAAGCCTCTACCTCCCACGAGAAATGGTCTTACATACCTTAACTAAAAGAATAGAGTACTGTTACTGTCGCGTGGTGGATGGGAAATTCTTGAGCGCGTGTGTTCACTTGTAATCGCAATGACGCCGGAGTATTTGTTACAGCGTTCGGCTAAGCACAGTTAAAACACCTTCCTTCGAAGCATTGATGCGACGCAGTAGTTATCAAACGGCGCAAAGGCACTCATCAATACGGACGAAGGAAGGACGGTGAAATGGCACGCACGGTGTGGCGCCAGGGCTGAGCTTGATTACGCCGCGGGCCGCATCACTTAGAATATTCCGAAGCACAAGCACTACATAACAAACGTCATTGCCCCAGGCACCGAGACAACTGATACATATTGAAGCGTTGGTAAGATCCTTCCATAAGCAAGCAGGCTTCTTCCTCTCCTATTACTCTACTTGCATGATCAGCTCTCAGTGGATCAGGGATCGTTAAAGGCGCAAACATCCTGGGCATATCTAAGGCAAACAACATGGTGAGCCAATGACCCAGAAGAGCATCCTGATGGGCTCATCAACTGATCCAGGGTATATTCAGGCTGTCACAAAGCGCGCAGGCCGTAAGAAGGACGCCAGCAGTACACAAGCATCGTCTGGCGGCGGCAGAGGGGGTCAACCCCAGGTTAAAAAGGCCGTGTTCGAGAGCACCAAGAAAAAGGAAGTGGGAGTGTCGGACCTTACTCTAATCAGCAAGATATCGAACGAGGCGATCAACGACAATCTGAAGAAGCGATTCGAAAACGCGGAAATCTACGTATGTGGGAGGGCTATAACGAGAGTGGAAAGGAGCAGGAGGTGCTGATAGCATAATAGACTTACATCGGCCATGTCCTGGTTTCAGTCAATCCATTTCGGGATCGTAGGTCCAATCAGGTGTTAGGATTTGGGATCTATGTGAAGCTGACAGCTGACAGTGGGCATCTACACGGACCAGGTGCTGGATTCGTATCGAGGCAAAAACCGACTTGAGATGCCTCCCCACGTCTTCGCCGTTGCTGAATCAGCCTACTACAACATGAAAGCATACAAGGATAACCAATGTGTTATAATATCAGGAGAGTCGGGAGCAGGGAAGACGGAGGCAGCAAAGCGGATAATGCAGTACATTGCAAACGTCTCTGGAGGAAGCGACTCGTCAATCCAGCAGATCAAGGACATGGTTTTAGCGACAAACCCTTTACTAGAATCATTTGGTAACGCGAAGACGTTGAGGAACAACAATTCTTCAAGATTTGGAAAATACCTAGAGTTACAATTTAATGATCAGGGAGAGCCTGTAGGAGCAAATATCACGAATTATCTACTAGAAAAGTCAAGGGTTGTTGGGCAGATCACTCACGAACGAAATTTTCACATTTTCTATCAGTTTACCAAGGCCGCATCAGCAAAGCATAGAGGTAGGCTTTATTGAACATTGGATGCGCACCGTACTGATGAGTTGTACAGACACCTTTGGTGTTCAACAGCCACAATCATATTCCTATACGAGTCGGTCAAAGTGTTTCGATGTACAAGGTATCGACGATGGCGCAGAGTTCGAAGATACCCTAAATGCTATGAAAATTATCGGTTTATCACAGGATGAGCAGGATGATATATTCCGGATGTTGTCTACGATCTTGTGGTTGGGAAATGTTTCATTTGGTGAGGACGATAGTGGTAATGCAGCGATCCGTGACCAGTCTATTGTTGATTACGTCGCCTACTTGTTGGAAGTGGAGTCTGCGCATGTAAACAAGGCGCTCACTATACGAGTCGTCGAGACTAGCCGAGGAGGCCGCCGAGGATCGGTCTATGAAGTTCCTCTAAATCCAACCCAAGCCAACGCGGTGCGGGATGCCTTGTCTAAGGCGATATATTTCAATCTCTTCGATTGGATCGTTGAAAGGGTTAATGCATCTTTGAAGGCTCGAGGATTGGTCGCGAATTCTGTGGGGATTCTAGATATCTATGGATTTGAGATCTTCGAAAAGAACAGCTTCGAGCAGCTTTGCATCAACTACGTCAACGAGAAATTACAACAGATCTTTATTCAGCTTACGTTGAAGACGGAACAAGAAGAATACGCAAGGGAGCAAATCCAGTGGACTCCGATCAACTATTTCGACAACAAGATTGTATGCGAGTTGATAGAGGAGAAACGTCCTCCCGGTGTCTTCGCTGCTCTTAATGATGCTTGTGCCACTGCCCACGCAGATTCTGGGGCCGCAGATCAGACTTTTGTTCAGAGGCTGAACGCGCTATCTTCGAACCCACATTTCCAACCTCGTCAAGGTCAATTCATCATCAAGCACTATGCTGGCGACGTCAGTTATGCAATTGAAGGCATGACTGATAAGAACAAGGACCAATTGTTGAAGGATCTGCTTAATCTGGTCGGCGAGAGCTCAAACAGCTTTGTCCATGCAATCTTTCCGCACGAAGTTAACCAAGATGACAAGCGTCGACCGCCAACAGCAGGAGATAAGATCAAGTCTTCTGCAAATGAGCTGGTCTCGACATTGATGAAGGCCTCACCATCTTACATTAGAACCATCAAACCAAACGACAATAAGTCGCCTACTGAATACAATGTGGGTAACGTGATGCACCAAATTAAATACCTAGGTCTTCAAGAGAACGTACGAATACGAAGGGCGGGTTTTGCGTATCGGCAAACTTTCGACAAATTCGTCGAGCGATTCTATCTCCTCTCTCCGAAAACATCATATGCTGGTGACTATACGGGCAGTGGTAATTCTTTGCAAGACACAAGACAGATTCTGAAAGACACTAGCATCCCATCAGAAGAATACCAGATGGGTGTCACCAAAGCCTTTATTAAGACCCCAGAAACCCTCTTCGCATTGGAACATATGAGAGATCGTTATTGGCATAACATGGCCATCAGAATTCAGAGAGCCTGGAGGAACTATTTAAGGTATCGAACAGAGTGCGCTATCCGGATTCAACGTTTCTGGCGGAGAATCAATGGCGGTGGTGAGTACCAGCAGTTGCGAGATGCTGGCCATAAAGTCCTTCAAGGGCGGAAAGAGAGGCGAAGGTACAGCTTGGTTGGTTCAAGAAGATTTCTAGGAGATTATCTCGGAATTGGGAATGATAGAGGGCCTGGCGAGGTTATCAGGAGATCGATCAACCTGGGTAGTAAGTTGCGGAGCGACTTTTGTACACTTCATGGGCATTAACGAATTTGACAGATCATGAGCGCGTTCTATTTTCGTGTAGAGGCGAATTACTTGTGACGAAATTCGGGAGGTCTAGTAAGCCTAGTCCTCGAGTGCTGGTTCTTGTAAGTTCAATTCCTGCGTACAAAAGGCCTGAAGTGTGGACTGACCTCCACCAGACAACAAAAGCTGTATATATTGTCTTGTACACCATGGTTAACGGTCAGCTGTCGATCTCATCGGAACGGACAATACCACTTGGTGCTATCAAGTATGTTAGCACGTCCACCCTCAAGGATGATTGGTTTTCCCTTGGAGTGAGCTCGCCGCAAGAGGCGGATCCCTTGCTCAATTGTGTTTTCAAGACCGAGTTCTTCCTCCACTTGAAGATGGCTATGCCTGGTGGCCTAAACCTCCAAATCGCAGACTCGTAAGTGGTTCACAAAGGGTCTCTGTGCCATGCTAATGTTGCCCAGTATTGAGTATAATAAGAAGCCAGGCAAACCCGCGACTATCAAAGTGGTGAAAGACAATGCTGTACCAAGGGACGATATCTACAAAAGCGGCACTATACATACTGGTCAAGGTGAACCACCAAACTCTATATCTCGACCAACTCCAAAAGGAAAACCCAAATCTGGTAGGCCCATAACGACAGGCAAGCTATTACGTCCAGGGGGCCCAGGCGGGGGTCCCTCAAAGCTTGCAGCCCGTCCAGCGGCTTCGAGGCCTGTACCACAAAATCGAGCCCTTCCTGGTCAACCTGCCACATCCCAACCCAGACCAGTACCTCAGCTACTTCAGCCAGCTGCACAGTCAAGACCAGTACCCCAGCTAGCCGTGCAGTCACGATCAATGCCTCATCCTGTCGCCGCCCAGTCCAGGCCTTTTCCTCAACCAATTCCCACCATGAATGGTGGAAGTCATAGCAGGACCGACTCAACATCTTCAATCAACCGAGCACCGCCTCCACCGCCTCCCGGACCCCCACCGGCAAAGCAGAAAGACACTTACAGAGCTCTTTACGACTTTGCCGGCCAAAGTGCGATCGAATTAACCCTCCAGAAAAATGAGATAATTGAAGTCGTTCAAAAAGCAGACAATGGTAATCCCTTTCTTATTTCCACTATGACTGGTTCAGATGTCATATTAAGTTTTACCCAGGCTGGTGGCTCGGCAAGAAGCTCGACGGATCCCATCAAGCGTGGACCCCCTCCGCCTACCTTGTCCCCGAAGCACCCAAACCCACACCTCCACCGGCGCCGCCCGGCCCACCCGTATCTATCTCCCACACCACCATAACCAACGGTACCCTAAAGGCGAAACCCACGCCCCCAGCCCCACCTCAGAAACGGCCTGCAGCCGCCAAGAAATCTCCCTTGCCGCCACCAAGCAACCAAATGAGAGATAGCGCTGTGAGTATGGGAAGTAGTGGCGATGGCAGTGGGAGAGATACACCGAATAGTAGTGTTGATGGGAAGGGGTCTGGAGGCGTTAGTCTGGCCGGGGGGTTGGCGGAAGCATTGAGGAAGCGGCAGGCGAGTATGCAGGGGAGGAAGGGCGAGGAGGAGGGTGATGATTGGTGAGGGAGAAGGATGGTCGAAGAATCCTCACCAGAGACGGTGATCGCGCTTTACATACGGGAGTGGGTGCGATGGTAGTTGATGGTTGCGCTGCGTCGAGACATCAGGATTGGCCCTGTACACTCGCGCTTTCAGGTATTCGATCCTTTGTCCCTGCGATTCTAGCGTCAATATGACGAGGGTTGCAATCATTGGTCTTGGTCCACTCTCCAGGTTAATTACAGGACTTTTGTCAGTAGTGGAGAGCCGGGGTGATGTTTACAATGTCCAGGTGCTTGATTTGCATATCCGCACCTGTTTTGTGTTCACACTTGCGTTCCAGGAACAACGGGACAGAACGCGATGGTCGAGAGTTTTGACCATACATTTCCTAGAGTACCCGCACCTGGTGAACCTGATAAGTCACCCACTGCTATGTACCGAGAGACTGGAGGACCTTACGGTTTAGAGAGGATGTAGTGAATATGAAGCAGGAAGGTATGAGGATGGTAGGACGGTGGGTAGTTTCGCGAATATGGTTTGTGCAGAGGGGGATTGGAATGTTAGTAGGCGGATGTGGGTGTCTGTTGTTCTGCGAGATGGTGCTCGGATGGATGGAGATGGAGATGGAGATGGAGATGGTAGTGATTTACAACTCTCATCCTAGACGCTCAATCTTCATCCCAACGTCACATCGTTCGTTTATTGAAATTTCCTTCCCAAACCTCAACCAACATGTTCTGCACCACCCTCCGCCACCGCCCAGACCTCTCCACCCTCCTCCCCCTCCTCTCCTCCTCCACCTCCCCTTCCCTTCGAGGTACCCATCCCCCAACCCCCCTTCCACCCTACCCCACCCCACCCATACTAACCACCCCCACCGTCAGAAACCCCCCTTCAAACCCACGACCTCGCCCTACCCCTCCCCCCTCCCCACCAACCCCACCACCTCCCCCTCCTCATCCTAACCCCCACCTCCCTCACCCCCCCCAACCACCCCGAAACCCTGAACCGCCTAACCCGCCTCTCCACCCTCTCCACCACCCCTTCCCCCCTCATCGCATTCCTCCTCACTTCCCCACCGCACCATACCGATTCCGTCGCCGGCTACCACGCCTACATGCTTCTGCAAATCCTGTCTGTCCCCCCTTTCCATTTCCCCGTCACCCCCCATCACTAACGGAACCCCCCCCACCCAAAACAGCACCTCCACCCTCCCGTCTCCCCCGCCCACCATCCCCATCCCCACACCCCACCACCTCCTCCCGCACCTCAATATCTACGCCGCTGACCTCGCGCGGACCCCGCCGCCCCTGCCGCCTATACGCCCCATCGCCATGCTGCCGCATACGACGGCTGTGGCGCCGGGAGGGCGTTTGAGCGAGCATGCGACGAATGTGCTTAGTGATCTTTGTGGAAGTTTGAGAGGGGTTGCGGAGATGGCGGGGACGGAGGAGGGGGGGAGGGTTTTGGGGGAGTGGGTGGGGCGAGAGGGGGAGGGGGTGAGGGAGTTTTGGGGGGGGGAGTGGGTTTGGGAGTGAGGTGTTGGTGGGCGGGGGGGGGGAGGGAGGGGAGGGGAGGTGAGGGGATGGAGGAGGGAGTGAGAGGGATGTGGGGGTTGGGTTGGTGTGTAGTGAGGTTGATTCTTTGCTGGGTCTTGGGAGACAGAGAGTGGTGTGCAAAATACCGTGCTTGCGCTCTGCAACAAGTGCTTTGGAACAGGATTACTGTATTTAGATGCATTGTTGCGCTTAGGAAGGTAACATGCATAGAGGATAAAGTTATTCCTACAGAGATACTGATAATTTTGATTTAGGTGAGATGTACCAACATACAGGACGAAATGAGTAGGGAATGCTCTCCATGGGTATCTTACGCCTCTGAGACCCCTAACGCCTTGGTCTAGATAAAGGATCCCCTATATTTCGAATTATCAGAGAACAGCCTATCCAGGTACTCAGTACTAGAAGTGAGATGTTCGAAGCCAGGACTCTTCATAACAGTGCTTATTAAGGTCACGGTATCTTCTTCATAGGCTGCGTGGATTCTTGCTGCTCTGGAGCAGGTGTAGTTTGTATACCGAACTGCTTGGGGCTTTCAATTGGTTCCGCGGTTGATTTGAAAGGCCAAGCCAGGCGTTTAGGGACCAACACGCCTGTTGTTGTCTTGTCGCCATCAGTCGGCTGATCATCTATTCCAAGTTTTGTCGTGGTTTTCTGGTCACGATCTGGATGACCAGTCGCATCGATTGGTTCGCCTCGGAAGTCGTTTCGCACAAGACTACGGATCCAAAATGTCCATCGCGGGGGCTGCTTCTCCTCCGCTTTCTCTTCTATTTCCTCTAACTCCCATACTTCTTTGGGTAGGATCCTGCTTTTTGATGGCAGGCTCTTTACATTCTCCCCTCTAAGTCTTATAATCTCTTTCTCCAGTTCCACTAGTGCTCTTCTTGCGGACTTCTCGCTACCCTCGAGGTCTCTTATCTTATCGTTTATATCTTCCCTCCTTGAAGACTCTTTCTCGCCCCTTCGCCAGTTTTCGAACAGAATGAGGCCCACCCCAATCAATAGCAGAAAGCTTTCCGAGACAAAATTGGCGCCAGCATCAATAGCCTTGGCCTCGGACAAAGGCCTTATCCTCGGCTTCAACGCTGGGGCTCGCTTGACTTTCTCTACACCCTTTTCTTTCTCTTTTGCCGCGGCAGCATCGTCAGCCTTGGTTTGGGTTTCTGTTTTCACGGTGGGGGCCTCAAGCTTATGCTTTTTCGCTTGGTGTTCCGCAGCATCTCGGGCAGTCTGCTTCTCTATTGCCGCATGATCTTGCAGTATTCCAAGCTTGAAGCGCATGTCCCATCGATGAATTGACTGTGCTATTTGCACACATCTTCGTCTGAAGGTCTCGTGTTCTCTTGCTTGCTCTTTGATTCGATTCTAAGCTGAAATGAGCAGTTGCTGTACATTTGGTCTCAGAGGACAAACAGCGATTGGCTTTGAGAGAGTCTTTATCACCAAAGAGCCGAGTTTGAGAAACAGACTAGACATCTCGGACCACAGACGTCAAACGTCCACAGCTTCAATGTAGCCATAGAGTTCGCATAACAGACACCTGTTCTCGCTGTTCCACCTTATACCCTGATAAACCAACCATTGCTGAGGGTGTTGTGTTGACAAATCTGGATTTTATGTGAATGATTCGCCAACACTGAATTTTAGGGCTGGAGCCTTGGGGTTACTAATCCTTTCTTAATGTCTAACCTCCAAGATCACCGCATCATCCTTCCTCCGTTCCGCAACACCTAACGCCTTTGGGCATGACGCCGCTTTAACGACAACGAGCCTGACTAGCACGACTAGGTTACCCGGTTACTGTGCATTAACAATGTCAATAAAACGGTCAGTGTATACAAGATCGTGCCGAGTTGAACCCCACCACCCAACGAATCTGAATGCTAATTAATTCCCTCACGTCGACAGGGACCAAAAGCGTTCACCACGAACTGTAAGTAGCCTCTAACATCCTGTCGCATGCGTTAGGTGTTATGTCTTGGGGGAAGTTAGATGTTGTTGCTGGCTGTGCAAAACATAGGAGCACTCAATTGCGCTGAGTCCTTACAAGACAGCATGTATAATTGCTTTCTGTTGCTAACCAACGGGACTACAGAAGGCGAGAAGACCCGTCCCAAAATGGAAGCTCCCTAAGATCCTTAAACATCGGACAAAGAAGTACGAATCAGGGCAGTCATTATACCAAGCTAGGGAGGAGTACCCTACAACACGAATTTTCTCCAAGCGCTTAGGCACACTAAAGCTGCTCAAAGGACCTCTGTCGAAACTCCGGCTTCCCATACGGAAGAAGAACCAGTTGAAAGCTGCGTGGCTGGGCCTAAAAGTTCGTCGACAACGAGTAGCGAACAAAGCCGTCAGCGCCCTGCGTTCAACGCGCACAACGTGGTTAAACTCAAGTCTTCGTCGAGGAAGCAAACAGGACCCAGACTTTAGTTCTGAGTGGTGTTTCAATCAGTGTGTATATCGAATTTCTGACGAAATACTTCGAGCTTTTGCCGAAATGGAGGCTCTATCTCTACGATCATCCAATGTCCAGGTGAATCCAAGGACAAGTAAAGAGAGAGCGTTTTCTGCAAATAAGGCCGCTGGAGATAGAGAAGCAAGGGTAGCGATAGAGCAGAATATCGCACTCCCACAACCCGATTGGGTTATACAACCGCCACCAAATGAGGATACTCCACTATCGTCCAGTGTCCAGGCCAAGCCAAGGACAAGTAAAGAAAGAGCGTTTGCTGCCCAAAAGGCCGCTGCAGACAGAGAATTGAAGTTATTGAAAGATAAGAATTTCGCGCTCCCCCCACCCGAATGGGTAATACAACCGCCACAAAATGGGGATATATTGTCGGAGACCTACAAGACAGGAGAACTTCTTGGGAAAGGAGGCTTTGCTCTATGCTACGAAGGAGAGCTCCAGCCGAGAGGGGATAGGCCTCCAAAAACATACGCGCTTAAGATTGTTAGGGCTAAGATGACCCAAGATAAAGTGGCAGACAAGGTAATTTGACATATCTGGTGCAGCTTTCTGCAGCGCATGGCAATAATGATCCTTGTGTAGTTTCGTACAGAGCTCCAGATACACGCCAAAATGTGTCACCCTAATATAGTGGAATTTCACCGAGCTTTCACGTTCAAACAAAACACCTATGTAGTCCTGGAGCTGTGCTCGAGTGGTTCAGTCATGGATATGGTCAAGGTACGGAAGTGCCTGAGTCTACCAGAAGTCCGAAGATTCATAATGCAGCTTTGTGGGGCTGTAAAGTATATGCATGCTCGGGACGTCATTCACCGAGATCTCAAGATGGGTAACCTCTTCCTAGACGAGTCAATGAATCTCAAAGTCGGTGACTTCGGATTGGCAGCCATTCTGGAGTCGTCCTATGAGCGTGATTCCCTTTCGAAGGGGGCTCCGTCAAGGAGATCCACGCTATGTGGGACTCCGAATTATATCGCCCCTGAGATCTTGGAAAAAGACAAGGAAGGACATGACCATAAAGTCGATATCTGGGCCATTGGTGTTATCTTGTAAGTGCCTTGAAATCTATGTTTCTTGCGGAGTCTCGAACAAGCTGACGTCGGCAAGCTATGCGATGCTTACAGGGAAGCCACCGTTTCAAGCCATGACCCAAAAGGAGATATATCGCAAGGCTAAAAAGGCCGACTACGCATGGCTGAAAAATGCCGAATGTGAGAACGATATTCCGCACGAGGCGAAAAGCATTGTCGCTCAACTACTTGTAATAGACGCAGAAGCACGCCCGGACCTTGATGACATCGTGTGCCACCCGTTCTTCCGCATGCGCGGTGGAATGAACATACCCAAGAGAATCGAACATAGCTGTATGGTTAGCAAGCCCCATTGGCTAAGTACTCATCGCCCTCGAGGTGATGTTTTTGCACCACATACTGCACGTTGGCATTGGGAGTCGTATGCCCAGATTTGTGGTGTTGGGCGGTTGCCTGGCGCTTCCCAGGCCATACCTGCCACTGGTGGAGACATTGGAGTGTCCGTATACCGCCTATGCGTGTACGAGGGAGAAGAATCCCTCGGCCCTGAAGTGCCTTTGCCCATAGACACGGTATACCCGTCCAATACAATCTCAAAAGCTGCACCAGCCCGGCAACCATCTGCGTCGCGTTCATCTCTTATCGATGTCTCTATAGCCGAAACGGAAATGTCGATTCCTATTCCACAAGTAGCAATTGAAAACAGCCACCCGATGAGGGTTCCTCCTCTTAGGCGCGAACCTGTTCAAAGCTATGCAGCTGGACTTCGCGCTTCGAATGCCCCGTCTAGACCTTCTCATACCCGCAACAAACCCGCTCCGGGGCCATCGGCTGCTGAAACGCAAGATTCGGCAAGTATCAAGTCGACAAGCTCCCGGGGGTCTACTTTCACCGCAACGCGCGGCGAACTGGGCACTGCACCTATCCGGCCGATTGCCAGTGGTGGAAGAACCACTAGATCGAAGAGTGCCGAGCAAGCATCCCAACCGCCTGGTCCCCCAATTGACCCTCCAATCCTCAATATTGATCAATACGTGGATCACGAACACTCTGATCCAGACGAGGTTCGGCGTGAGAAGGCCGCTCAAACGAAAGTGAGGATTGCATCCACTGTTCAGCGCGAGATGGGTAAGCTTTTAGAGACTGGGATAGAATCATCCGCCCAGAGCTCACTGCCACGTCAATCGAGACATGTACGGAGCGCAGAAGTACTGGGTAATAAACTCATCAGTTTAGATGAAGCTCCAGAATGTCTCCCCAACTCGAAGCCTGACGAAGTCCTTTCGAAGTTGAAAATCTTTCACGGAGACCTGACTCGATCAATTACCGAGACCCAGCTACGTAATCGAAGCGCATCAGGGAAAGGTTACGGGTCGACCTGTTCCCGGAAGAAGAGCACCGAGACCCGTCCAGTAGTTTTGAAATGGGTCGACTACACCAACAAATTTGGCATCGGGTATATTCTTCAGAACGGTACTGTGGGCTGTGTCTTCAAGGAAGATGAGTACTTACCGGTGACTTACGTCGTCGTTGCTGGCGCCGATCGCCATCTCAAACTTCGGAAAACCGGATCATACGCGGAAAAGCACCAGATCGTCCCCGAACACGGAGCTCCAGTCGAGTTTTTAGAAAGCTGTGGTCAAGAAGGTATCAACCGTGTCTTCGTCGCACCCTCCAATTATCGGATTAAGACCGGTGCTGATGGCGTCCCCGAAAAATTCGAGATGTCTAGAGAGACTTGCCATGATTACCAGAAACGGCACAAGCTACAACTCTGGGACAAGTTTGGACAATACATGACAAGATCTCTTGGCAACAGCGATAACGAAGAAGTAATTGCCCTTCTCGCCGATGAGGCGAAAGTTCCCGGCAAAGGCAAGGCCAAGTACGAGGCTGCGGGCCCCTTCATCAAGTTCTACCAACGCCTTGGAAACGTTGGAATCTGGGGGTTCGGCAACGGCTCCTTCCAATTCAACTTCCCCGACCACACCAAACTCGTCATCTCGGACGACGGCACTTGGGTCGATTTCTACCACCTCTCTGTCAGAACTGCGCATGCTCTCAAGAAAGGCGGAACTTTCGGAGCAGGAGATCTTGGCCAACGCGGCGCCTTTACTTACCCTATGGATATCATGCTCGGGGGGATTTACAAGAATCATGATTTCAGAGACCTGGTGGAAGCGAATGAGTTGGTGAAGAAGGTCACTTTTATTAGGGACTTGGTAAAGATTTGGGTAGATTGTGGGGGCTTGGGGCGTCTGGGAGAGCATAAGTGGATGAAGTGGGAGGGGATGCAGGAGCCCGGGTGGAAGTTTGTCTGGACGAGTGTTGGAGCGCTTGGAGGGGACGATAAGTGGGAGTTGCCTGAGGTAATCAGTGACTGAGGTGAGGCTGCGATGTAGTAATGTTTCCTTTCCGACTTGGTCGGTTTCATGCACTCCTGTTGTTGGCGATGTTGACGGTTGATGCATGCCTATGCAAGCGCGGCGCAGGGCGTAACTATGACGGTAGGGCACATTTATTATTGCATTGCCCTTGATGATAGGAGGACGGGTTTCGTTTAGGAACTTTCTTTGTGCTAGCCATTGGGTACTGTCTGTTCTACTGGCCTTGGACATCGACTCGTCTTGGGAAGGCTAAACCAGCAGTCAGCTTAGCAGGCAGTACCCAGATGCAGACTATTAGCTACAGTAGTTAATTTCCAATTTACTGATATGACTCAATCGGCTTATACAATTAAATATGTGATAGATACCTGTTACCACTACCTATGTAGAATTCGTCATTGCCCCCTGAGCACCCACCCTTCAAGGCCTACCTTTTCCACACCATTCCATCAACTACCCTTCCCTCCCCTTTCCAATCCCACCCACCGATGCCCCTTCTCCTCCAAACCCACATCAGCCCCTGTATGTCCCTCCTTCCAGCACCCCCAGCAATAAAGATCCCCCGTGCAACCCTGACACCTGACCTTGGCGTCATCACAGCAGATGATGCACCAGGAATCGATTTCTACGTCTGAGAAGGTCTGAGGCTTTTTCTGGGGCTTTTTGGCGGTGGAGGTGGGGGTGGATGTTGGGGCGGAGGGGAAGAGCGTTTGTGGTGGGGATGATGACACCGACGGGGGTAAAAGTGGAATATCATGTATGGGTATGGACGGGAAAGTTGGAGCGTCAGTGGCGGCGTTCGATGTAGTACCGTTGTTAGGAGGTTCCTCGGCTTTGGAAGAATGTTCGTCGTCGTTTCCGCTGAGCTGCTTCTCAAGTTCCACTTCGTCTAGAATCTGCTGCAGGAAGGCGTCTGCTTCAGCTTCGTCTTCCTTGTCCTCCTCATCCTTCGACCTGGTGCGGTCATCCGTAGATGCCTCGACAATGGGATTGAATCCGTTTTCTCGCTTTACGTCATGCTGGTGGTTTTCAGCAGGTAATGCGCGCTTTGCCTCAGCGAGGAGCTTTTGAGCTTCGTTGGTTTCGTCGGCGTTCAAGGTGTACTGGTCCTCAGGTCCGAGCTCAGCGAGGAGCTCCTCGATTGTGGGAGATGGTGGGGAGACATCTGTCTCTGCGGGGGCGGAGTCACTGGTGAAGTCAGTTCCAAAGGTGCTGCTAAGCTTCTGAAAGCGGGCGGTAAGGTCGTTGGCGGGGTCTCTGGGCGCAGGAGGAGTTGCGAGGGAGCTGGAAGAAGGTCAGTAAATGTACGATATTGTGAGAGTGGTGGTTATATTACTTGGTTGGATTGAAGGATACACTTGAGCTCTTGAGAGTATTCAGTCGGGCGAGTAGAGCTTTATCATGGTCTGTAGGGCCATCGTCCATTGTTTAACCATGGCTAGGGAGGATAAATAGTCAAGTTTGAATTTCCTGCACGTACGGATTAAGTCTTCTACATACTTACTTAGACGTAGGACCCGCACTTTAACGGAGCTGTTCGAAATTACGTAGTTGCAAGCCACCAGAAACATGCAGCAAACAGAAACATCAACACCACCAATAAAGTCCATCTTAGTTTTAAGGCGTTTGTGCGTGCGCTCAACTGGAGTCATAGAGTCTTTATAACGTGGGAGAAGCTGTTCGTGGCCCTCAGTGCTATCTATTAGAATTTAACGGGGTGCGGTGCTGGACCTCAACGCAACCATGGGGCTCTCCAAGTCCACGAGGATCATGATACTGCTTGGCATAGATACTTCATTCTTCTTTTTAGAGCTGATAGTTGGTATGGCAGAGCTCACTGCGCACCCCATACCTCTTGTGCTAACAGTTGCACAGGCTCCAGTGTCCACTCCCTCGCGCTGGTTGCGGATTCTTTCCACATGGTGGGTGCTATCTTCGCATAATATACTTCAGCCTTCTTGCTTACTGTCGGTTCTCACAGCTTAATGATGTTCTCTCACTCTGTGTTGGATTATGGGCAGTCAAGGTTGCTAACCAAAAGACGAGTTCGGCGGCATACACTTATGGCGTAGGAGCTCACATCCCGCACAACAGTGTGGAATAATTGGATTGACATATAGCTTTAGTGGCAACGCGCTGAAACACTTGGTGCTTTGGTCAACGGAGTCTTCTTAGTTGCACTCTGCCTATCGATATTTCTGGAAGCGATACAACGATTCGTCGAGCCACAAGAAGTGTCAAACCCACGTTTGGTCTTGATAGTAGGTTGCTTTGGCCTTCTCTCCAACGTCCTGGGGCTTTTCCTTTTCCATGAACATGGTCACAGCCATGGTGGAGGGCATGGACACAGTCATGGAGAGACAGATAAGCTTGCGACTGCTGAAGAAGGCCACAGCCACACTGCACTGGCGAGAGCGGATGCGCATACGGCCGCTGTAGCTGATGAAAGTGGTAACGTGGCCGATGTGCTGCCGGAAAGCACAATAGCAGGCTGGCCGAAATCTAAGCAAGCAAACCGTCTATCTAGAGGTGGGTCTCAGCGCCAGCGGAAAAGTTCTCAATCGTTTTCTAAAAGCGATGAAGACGATACTACGGCTGCAAGTTCTACATCACCTATGTCACCAAGAAGATCAGCTAGTGGCAGCATGAACAAACGTCATCGTCGACATACAAGCGCGTCAAGGTCGAGATTTGCAAGTGCAGATAATATCCCACTTCATCCTGCTAGCTTCAGAAACGACATTATTGCTGCCAGCAGATTAGAAGATATAGAATCTGGGACTGGATCAGAATCTGAAGCTGTGGAGGAAGAAGACCAGGGCCCAACAGAAGGATCGCCTCTACTTGGTCATGCCAAGACCAATGGCTCTGCCAACCACTCGGGTACTGCTCATCATTCTCACAATATCAAGAACACCAATCGCCACGACTCATGGCATGTGGACCACAATCACAACCAACCGAAGGAGGAGAGCAAAGATGGTCACTCGCACGCCGATCTCAATATGCGTGGGGTTTTCCTGCACGTAATGGGGGATGCTCTCGGCAATATAGGGGTTATAGGTTCCGCGCTCTTTATTTGGCTCACAAAGTTCTCGTGGAGATTCTATACTGATCCTATTATCTCTCTCATCATCACAATTATCATTCTTGCATCAGCTATACCATTATGTCAAGCGGCTTCCCGAATCCTGCTCCAAGCAGTTCCTGCAGGCATCGATATCGAGGAGATCAAAGAAGATATCAAAGAACTCCCTGGAATCCTTAGCTGTCACCACCTGCACGTTTGGCAACTTAGTGATACCAAACTTGTTGCTTCTCTCCACGTCCAGCTTGAGTATGACTTCAAGGGCGAAGGATCGGCAAGGTACATGCAACTTGCTCGAGCTATACGCCGCTGTATGCACGAGTATGGAATTCACTCTTCAACCATCCAACCTGAATTCTGTCTAGATAGCAATCATCGCCATGTATCGGACAATGAGGGTCCGGATCCCGAAAATAAGAAAGTAGACAAGCATGGCAGCAAAGCGGCAAGTTTGCGAAGTGAGCCCGAGGCTTGCCTACTGGACTGTGGTGACGAGTGTGATGAGGGTGGTCAATGTTGTGCGCCAAGCTCTGGGGAAGCTGATATCCATGACGAAAGCAATCATTCTCATTGACCTGGGAGATCAGACTTGGTGAAGACTTGGGGGGGGAAATACATCGGACATTCTCCGTACATTAAATTTCTTTGCCTTATAGCATTTAGAGCAAAAGGTACCAGGGTTGGCTTCAGCGAATGCATACAATATAATGTCCTTAAGGTACATCTTCCTAAGTACTTGTATCAACAAACATGCTGGGCGAATAGTGCAAACGGATAATCGCCTAAATGGGAGGCAGAGCTGTCACGGGATATTTGCGTGGTCTGGGCCTCCTTTACGGTGGCCGAGACCAACCTGGATCATCCAAATTAAAATATGTATATTATGGTAACCACTATATGAACACCACCCGCCTTTGCAGAGACACCACCTGAACTTTGCAAAAACACCATCCCCCCTCACTAAGCCTAACCAGGTAATTCCAGGGTTCACCGCGTTGTTTACCTTAGCGTTCGCTCCACTTTTTACCTTCATTGCTATCCACCCACGCCGTCGGTATGTCTATGCAATTACTTCCTTCTTCAGAAGGTCTTCACTGCTCAATTGAGCTTCTTGTCAAGTCAGTCAATGAACACGCTGATCCTCAAGGCTACGCCGTCAAGAAGAAGCGCTTCAAGAAGTTCAAGAAAGGCGTGATCATGAAAGTCTGACTCTGTTGCGATCGTGTCGACGTGACAAAGATCTCTGATCTTGAGCGATTCGGATAGAGAAGAATCACACAATGAAAGAGGAAGAGACGATAGATGTGTCAGTCACATCTTCATTCGTCGTCGTCACTGCTTCTATCGCTACTGTTAGGGGCCAGCATAGAGCGAGTCATATGGGTGTAATGTAACGAGTATATAAATGCTAAGGAAGGAAAGTATCTAGAAGGGAAGAGCCGGCTATCTATATGACTCAGGAGAACATAAGCTAA